>Ga0210403_10001521_pt1 | contig 21890 bp, 24 predicted proteins | sample IncBWC19MmetaG_FD_150863 | JGI IMG/M metagenome (GOLD analysis project Ga0210403, IMG submission 150863) | Forest soil microbial communities from Barre Woods Harvard Forest LTER site, Petersham, Massachusetts, United States - Inc-BW-C-19-M | ecosystem: Environmental > Terrestrial > Soil >... | reverse complement strand
CCAAATGTGCAAGGCATTCGTCTCTAACGCGTGTTTCCCGCCAGGAGCTGCCGGAATCGTAAGTTCTTTGTAACCATAGTCCAGATATTGTTGCGAGAAGTTAAACCGACTCCGCTTCAACATCCCGCCGCGAATGGCCGATGCCGATCCATCGCAGCCGATCACTACATTGGCAACCACCGACTGCTTCTCACCAGTTTTCTCATCGTGCAACTCGAGGACACCGCGCTTCAGATCGATCCCGCTGCAGCGTTTTTGGAAGTGGACCTTGACCCCCCGTTCCTCGGCGACGTTCATCAGCGCAATGTTCAGATCCGCACGCGAGATAGAGTTGATCACTTCGGACTCATTCCTACTGTAGGGCTGAAATGTTATCTCCGACGTTGCGGAATGCATCATCCTGCCCTTCATCGGGATGACAATCTTCTGCATGTCGTTCCACAACCCCGCCTGTGTCAGCGCGTGAATTCCTCGCACAGATAGGGCCAGGTTAATCGACCGCCCTGCGCTCATCTGCACCCGACGCATGTCCGCGCGTCTTTCGTAAATCTCTACCGGGAAACCGCGCTTGACCAGCTCAAGTGCGAGCAACGGCCCGGTGAGCCCGGCGCCAATCAGCGTGATGGTCCCGGTTTTCTGAGTCATCTGAGAAGGTCGAGGAGTTATTCCGTAAGCAGCGTCCGTGCTTCCCACAATTCCGGAAAAAACTTCTTGTCCAGCGTGAGTTTCAGATATGACGATCCCGCACTTCCACCGGTTCCCATGCGAGTCCCAATCACCCGCTCTACGAGCTGGATGTGGCGCAGTCTCCAACCGACCACGAGCTCATCGAACTCCGTGAGCCGTTCGCAGACGTCGATCCAGTCCCGGTGGCTGGGCTCGTCGCGATATAGCGAAAGTACGGCACGCGCCCTGGCATCGAATCGTTCACGTTCGCTTGCATTCTTCTCGATCTGCAGCTTCCCCATCGAGCATAGCGCTTCGAAGAAGGCGTCATGCAAGGAGGGCTCCTTCAAGCGCCGCTCGAGCTGCGCGTGTGCTTCCGGCGTTGGCCTGTGATAGCGCAGCATCTTTTCATCTTTCAATCCGCACAGAAATTCGAGTTCGCGAAACTGCTCCGACTGGAACCCGCTTGCCGGCTCGAGTTTTCCGCGGAAGGCTAGGAAATGAGTCGGCAGCATGGTTTCCAGAATCGTGAACTGTTCCACTAGCACGCGTGTAATTTCGGTACAACGCCGCAGCAGGCGCGCGGCTTCATAGACCTCGTCCCGTGACTCCGGATTCTTTCCCGCGTCCTGAAGATTCGCTACCACTGCATCCAAGTCGTGAAGCAGTTCCTTGAACCACAACTCGTACGTCTGGTGCACGATGATGAAGAGCAACTCGTCATGATGCTGTGGCCGCGATTGAGGGTGCTGCAGCTGCAGCAGTTCGGGAACTCGCAGATAGGAACTGTAGGTCAGCTGATGACTTTCGGGGGAGGCTAGCTCCGAAGCTTTATCCGTCTGCGCACTCTCGATAGCTGCATTTCGGCTGAGGTTAAGAAATTCTTCCGCATTTTCACCCAGCAGGCGCGATTTTGTATGCTGCGGTAAATCGCTGGAGCGAATCAGTTCTCCCACACGGTGCTCACCCAGCGGGAACGGATAATCGGAGCCCAGCATTACCCGCTCGGCACCCATCGTATCCACCAGATACTTCAGGGCTCGGGGATCAAACACGGCCGAGTCGACGTAGAACCGATTCAAGTAATCCTTGGGAGCCAGCTCACACAAGCCGCGTGCCACGGGGTGATGTTGCCAAGCATTCTGCAACCGTCCCAGGAGGAACGCAAAGCTCCCGCCTCCATGTGCAAAACAGACTCGAATACTTCGCGGCAGCTTGTCGAACGCCCCACCCAGAATCATCGCCACGATGCCCAGTTGCGTTTCCGCCGGCATGCCCACGGTCCACGGCATCATGTATTTCGGCATCCGGGACTGGCCGAACATGTCCCAGGGATGCACCAGCACCGCCGCGCCTTCATCAGCACAATGCTGGAGGAATGTCACGATGCCGGGATCATCGAGGTTCTTCTCTCCCACGTGATTGCCTATTTGCACGCCCAAGTGCCCTGCTCTCATGGACCGGCTCAACTCCTTGCATGCAGCGTCCACGTCCTGCAAAGGCACCTGGCAAAGAGCTCTTAACCTTCCTTTTCCTTGGGCGCACAATTCCAGTGCGGCGTCATTAAACAACTGTGCGCAATCGAGTGCATGTTCAGCTGGTCGATCGTAAGCAAACAAGACAGGAGTGGCAGACAGAACTTGCATTGCGACTCCGTCCCGATCCATCTCCTCAAGACGCTTCTGCGGATCCCAGCACGCGGAATAGATATGGCGGAAGAAGCGATCACCAATCATGACGTCCGCTTTGCCCGGCTCAGTGTGTTTGATCCAGGGCCAGTTGGGCGTTCCATAGCGCGCCGCCAAGTCCGGCCAGGCGCCGGGAAAGAAGTGATTGTGAATGTCGATGACAGGCATTTCTACTGTTTGCCGGGATGAATCGCGCCGCAATGCTTGCACTTGCGGAGGTTCTCGTGGTTGTAGAACTGTTCAAACAGTGGAGGAAGATCACGCACGATGCTCTTCAGTTTGACCTCGGCGCGATGCAGCAACTGGTGGCAATTCTGGCAGTACCACTCGAACCCATCCATCGCTCCTTCCGGCCTCGGCATCTCGACCACAACACCAATGGTGCCTGCTTGCAGCCGTTGAGGCGAGTGACGCATATGCTTCGGAAGTAGGAAGATCTCCCCTTCTTTGATCGGGACTTCGAGTGGCGGTTTGCCCGGTGCCTCCATCAGGCGAAGAAAAATGTCGCCCTTCAACTGATAAAAAAACTCCTCCGTCGGATCGTCGTGATAATCGCGACGATTGTTCGGCCCGCCGACAACCGTGACCATCATGTCGCCGTCTTCCCAAACTTGTGCGTTGCCCACAGGTGGCTTTAGCTTCTCCTTGTTGTCCTCGATCCAGCGCTGAAAATTGAATGCCTTCAATTCCTTGATCGATGGCATAGGCCTCCTATCTTTCAGGCTTGTAAGCTACCGCCCGGATTTCGATCAGCAGATGCGGATGGGGCAACTGATGCACCGCGACCGTAGTGCGCGCCGGGCCATCGTAGTCGAAATACTCTGCATACACTTCGTTGTATCCGGCGAAATCGTTCATATTGACCAGGTACGATGTAACTTCGACGACGTCCCGCAGATCAGCACCCGCCGAGCGCAGGATATCTCGTACGTTCTCGATCACGGCGCGAGTCTGAACACGAACGTCGAGGCGGGTCGTTCCCATCGCATCCGCCTCTGCTCCTGCAATACTGTTATCGGCGCGACGTGAACTCGTGCCGGAAACGATTAGGAAATCTCCCGCGCGCTTGACGTGCGGATACTTTCCCCGCGGCTTCGCCTTACCCTCGACGACTTTGCTTTCGACCTCTCCCATTGCGTTTGCAGCCGGCACCAATTCCGATTCAGAGCCTAATACAGATGTTGTTCAGTTCCGAATAAAAGTTCAGCGAGTGCATGCCCCCTTCGCGTCCGATTCCCGACAGCCCCATGCCGCCAAAAGGCGTGCGCAGATCCCGAAGAAACCAACAGTTCACCCAGGTGATCCCGGCATTCATCTGTTGTGCGACGCGGTGGCCGCGCTTCAGATTTGAGGTCCATATCGACGCCGCCAAACCATACTTAGTCTTGTTGGCCATGTCCACCGCTTCATCCTCGGCGTCAAACGGGGCGATATGGCAGACCGGACCGAATATTTCTTCTTTCACACAACGAGCCGATTCGGCCAAGCCAGTATAGATGGTCGGTTGTACGTAGAATCCGTTGTCCAGACAACTGCCGAACTCGGGGATCCCGCCGCCCGTCACGACATTTGCACCTTCATCCCGAGCGAGTGAGTAATACGAGACAACCTTCTCTCGATGCTGTTTTGAAATCAGCGGACCCATCTCGGTGGCTGGATCCAAAGGTGACCCCAAGCGGAGACTTTCAGCCCTCTGCTTCAGCCCGTGGACAAATCGATCGAAGATGGCCCGCTCAACGTAAATGCGCTCGGCGCACAGGCAGACCTGGCCGGTATTCAGGAAGACCGCATCGCCGATTCCAGCTGTTGCATCCTCGAAATCGCAGTCGGCGAAAACGATGGCTGCATTCTTTCCGCCCAATTCAAACGATATTGGCTTCACGGAAGGGGCGACCGTCTTCATGATGGCAGCACCAGTCTGCGACTCGCCTGTGAACGTAACCGCATTCACATCCGGATGCTGCGTGAGGAATTCGCCAGCCGAATTCGGACCGAATCCATGGACCACGTTGTACACGCCATCCGGAATTCCAGCGCTTTGCATGACTTCAGCAAGTAAGGTCGCAGTCGCAGGCGTTTCTTCCGACGGCTTTACCACTACGGCATTTCCACACGCCAGTGCGGGAGCCACTTTCCATGTGAGCAGAAGAAGAGGGAGATTCCACGGAGTGATGATTCCCACGACCCCCAAAGGCTTGCGGACAGCGTAGTTCAGCGCGCTCTTGCCGTCTGCGGTTTCCGTCTGAAAGGACTCAATTCCGGCCACGCTGATCATATCGGCGAATGCGCGGAAATTCGCCGCTGCCCTCGGTACGTCAAGCCTCGAAGCCAATGAAATGGGCTTGCCGGTATCGGCGACTTCCGCCGCAACGAAACAATCGAAGCGCGATTCGATGGTCTCGGCGACTTTGCGCAAACGAGCCGCGCGTTCCCGCACACTGGCGCGGCCCCACTCTCCTGCCAAAGCCGTGCGTGCACTGTGTACCGCGCGATCGACCAGGTTTCGATCCGCCTCGGTGACCTGCGCGATCACGCTTCCGTCCGCTGGGTTCACATCCGCGAACTCATGCTGGCCTGCGACAAACTTCCCATCGATGTAGTTCTGGATGACCTTCACATGCTTCGAACCCCGCGGCATCCTATCAGTCCCGCGTCAGCGGAAGCAATCACCGGATGGAATCAGCTCCTGCGTTCTTGCAAATATCGATCTAGCGCATCCTTCCACTCGGGCATTTCGATGCCGTATCCACGCAAGCTCGTTGCCGACAGAACCGAATACGCCGGACGCGGCGCCGGACGCGCCATTTGCTGGCTGCTCACCGGCCTCACCTGAGTCGCAAGCCCAGCTCCGTTGACGATCTCTTGCGCAAATTCAAACCATGTACAGTCGCCTGCATTGGTTACATGCACGATTCCGCTAGCATCCTTTCGGCATAGCTGGATGATGGCTCGCGCCAAATCGATCGTGTACGTTGGACATCCTCGCTGATCATTGACGACGTCGAGCGCAGGGCGGCTCGCCGCCAGTCGCAGGATCGTATCCGGAAAACACCTCCCACCGACGCCAAAGACCCACGACGTGCGCGCGATGCAGCAACGGGGCAGGATCTCCAACAACTTGATCTCAGCCTCCGCCTTGGAGTGCCCGTACACGCTCTGCGGGTTCCGCTTATCGTCGACTTCGTATGGAGAAGTTTTCTTGCCGTCAAACACGTAGTCGGAACTAAGCAATATCAGCCTGGCTCCCGTTTGCCGGGCGGCCTCCGCAACGCTCACCGCCCCATCGCGGTTCACGGAGAAGGCCAATTCGCGATGGCTCTCGCAGCCATCGACGTCGGTATAAGCGGCAGCCAGTACAATCCAATCTGGATGAGCGCTCTCGACAATCTCGCGCACTTTGGCTGAGTCGCGGATATCCCCATCGCGCGAGCCCATGGCCTCTACTTCGTCACCATTCCATTCGCGCACAAGCGCTTTACCGAGCAATCCGGTGGCGCCAAGTATCAGAACTCTCATTGATTTAGCTATTCAAAAGACTCGGCGTGCCGCAGGAGAACTCCCCGCTGATCCTTAGCCGAAACTATGGGCTCACCCTCGATCTCCCACTCGATGTGCAAGTCCGGATCATTCCAGGCCAGGGTACGTTCGTATTCGGGCGCGTAATAGTCAGTCGCCTTATACAAAACGTGGGCTGACGGTGAGATCACACAAAATCCGTGAGCAAATCCCCGGGGTATCCACAACATACGCTTGTTTTCGCCGGAGAGGTGAACGGCCTCACTCTTCCCAAACGTACTGGAGGTGCGGCGCAGGTCAACCGCGACATCGAGAACTTCACCTTCAACCACCCTCACGAGTTTGCCCTGCGTCTGCTGAATCTGATAGTGCAATCCGCGCAATACATTTTGTGACGAGCGGGAATGGTTGTCCTGCACAAATCGCTCACTAATACCCAATCCCGCAAACACCTTTTCGTTGTAGCTTTCCAGAAAGAACCCGCGCTCGTCCCCGAACACGCGTGGTTCCAGGATGAATACCTCGGGCAGTGAGGTCGATATTTTCTTGATCGGGTCCATCGCAGGCCGCGGCGTTCAAGCGGCATTCACTTCAGAATACCCTCTCTCGCAAAAGCTGCAGCAGATACGCGCCGTAGCTGCTGTTTCGCATCGAACTCCCCATTTTTTCGACTTCCGCCGCCGTGATGTAGCCGGACCGATATGCAATCTCTTCCGGACACGCGACCATCAGTCCCTGCCGTTTTTCAATTGCCTGAATATAGAGGGCCGCATCCATCAGGGACTCGTGCGTCCCGGTATCCAACCATGCCATTCCGCGCCCCATCACCACAACTTCCAGTTGGCCCTTCTGCATATACGCCCGGTTAACGTCTGTGATTTCCAGTTCTCCGCGGGCACTGGGTTTCAGCGACTTCGCGATTTGGACGACTTGATTGTCATAAAAATATAAGCCCGTCACCGCATATCGGGATTTCGGCTGTTTAGGTTTTTCTTCAATGCTCAACGCGCGTCCACGCGGGTCAAATTCGACAACTCCATATCGCTCCGGATCATGCACTGGATAAGCGAAGACACGCGCCCCCTCGGTCTTCGTTGCGGATGCGCGAAGGTCCTTCGCGAAATCGTGCCCATAGAAAATGTTATCGCCGAGCACGAGAGCGCAGGGACTCCCGCCTACAAATCTGTCACCGAGAATGAAAGCCTGCGCAATCCCTTCAGGCTTCCGCTGCACTAGATACTCAAGCTGAATTCCGAACTGACTTCCATCCCCGAACAACGCCTGAAACTTCGGAACGTCTTCCGGAGTGGAAATAATCAGAATGTGTCGGATGCCCGCCAGCATGAGCGTGCACAGGGGGTAATAGATCATCGGTTTGTTGTACACAGGCAATAGGCTCTTTCCGATCGCCTGCGTTATGGGATATAGCCTTGTCCCCGATCCACCCGCAAGAATAATGCCCTTGTATCGTATGCTTTCGGCCATGTTTAGGACTTGTTCCCGCTCTTCAGACTGAGTAGTGCGTAGCAATCCACTGCCGGTAACTTCCACTGGTGACGCCAGCTACCCAATCGTGGTTCTCAAGATACCAGCGAACGGTTTTACGAAGTCCACTCTCCAGCGTCTCTTTGGGTCTCCATCCCAACTCCCGCTCAATCTTGGTCGCATCCATCGCGTATCGCCGATCGTGCCCCGGCCGATCTTTCACATACGTGATGAGTTCCTTGCGCGACGTTCCCTGGTGTGGCGCCATCTCATCGACCAGATCGCAGATCGTCTCGACGATTTCAATGTTCGGCTTCTCGTTCCAGCCCCCAACGTTGTAGGTGTCGCCAGGTCGACCCTTACGCAGCACGGTGGCAATCGCCTCGCAATGATCCTCCACGTAGAGCCAGTCGCGAACGTTCTTGCCATCGCCGTACACTGGCAGAGGCTTGCCGTCCCGCGAATTCAGAATGATCAGCGGAATCAACTTTTCCGGAAACTGAAATCGACCGTAATTGTTCGAGCAGTTCGTCGTCAGCGTTGGCAAGCCGAACGTATGGTGATATGCCCTCACCAGATGATCCGATGAGGCCTTTGACGCCGCGTACGGACTGTTGGGCGCGTAAGGAGTTCTTTCGGAGAATGGTGGATCGTCGGGGCCCAGGGATCCGTACACCTCGTCGGTCGAAACATGAAGGAACCGGAACCGGCTGCGATCTTCTTTTGAAAGCCCGCCACAGTACGCGCGCGCTTCTTCCAGCAACGCAAAAGTCCCATTCACATTGGTGCGAATGAAATCCTCAGGTCCGCGGATCGACCGATCCACGTGGCTTTCGGCAGCGAAATGAACCACCGCCGCCGGACGCTGCTCCGCCAGAATCTGGCTCACCAATTTCCGGTCGCCGATGTCACCTTGCACGAACGAATACCGGCGGTCACCGGCAATTCTCTCCAGATTTCTCAGATTCCCGGCATAAGTCAGCTTGTCGAGATTGGTGATTGAAAACGACGAGTCCTGCATTCTCTGCAAGATGAAGTTCGACCCGATAAATCCCGCTCCGCCAGTGACCAGAATCCGATCTTGCATGCGAGGTGGCCAGTTGGCCCGACCCAAACTTGGAGTCTCTCGATTGTAATAAAAAAAAGACGGGTTTGCCGTGTCTTTCGCCTACATCGACGAAAAGCTGGTTACTAGCGGATTGGTGTGATTCGACAATGCGGTCGCGATCGGACCGAATTACCCAGCGCGCTTGCGAAACGGCACAGGGTTACAGGCAATCGCTGTCGTGGTACTCGGTTTCTTGACCCTCACTGCTTCTGGCCTTTCACCAAGGATTTCAAGATACGCACTCTCGATGTCCTCTGCGATCTTCTGCCATTGGTAGTGATCCTCGATCCGCTTTCTGGCGGTCGCTCCGGCGGTTTCTCGAATGGCAGGATTGGCAATCAGGAACCGCAGACGGTCTGCCAGATCGGTTGCGTTTCCACGCTGAAAGGTAAATCCAGCGTCATCGACCACTTCCCGGTATCCGGCATACGCCTTCCGCACCGCGTCTCCGAATTCCGGGATTGTAAGTCCCTGTGCCAGCACCGCGCCTGCGTCCTTCAATGTGACGTAGCCGTCCGGCTGCACGGTCAACGTCTGATTAAATTCCGGGGCGACCGTAAAGGTCACCTCCACCACGTCACTAGAACGCAACCGGTAGAGCGGACGGCTCAACAAGACATGGGAAGTTGTGTTTACGAAAGTGGAACGTGGCCGCCTCACAAGCTGGCAGCAAGGATCATCTGAAATCAGTAAGTTGCAGGGATATTCAAAGCACGAAGGGTCATAATTCCCTTTCTGGATCGCTTCGCCGGACGTACCCACAAAAGTGGACTTGCATGTTCACCATGTCACATGCGCCACAATCATTTCCCGGTCAATATCCCGTCTTGAAACCACCGTTGTGAGTCCAATCACCAGGAATGCGTATATTTCCGCGCTAGTTCGGTCTCCGATGCAGATCTTCCACAATCGAAACTTCGCCTAAGTCACAACTTCCTTGGTGTAGAAATCGAATTCCCGAATTGAAATCGACGCTGACTTTTCCTGACGACTTCCCTTGTGCGTAGTCTCCACCGGTTCCTACAATCAACACATCGTGTTTTCCTTCGGAGAACGGTTTTCATATGACTTCGTCGACGGCCGCCACTTCTGGTCCGATCGATGTTCTCGTCGCCGATTCCAATCGCATGCAGTCGCAACTGCTGATCAGCGCCTTGCGCCGCCGTCCTGAGTTCAACGTTGCCGCTTGCCAGATGGAAACCGTTTCTATCCTGCGCGCAGTCGCACTGAAGGCTCCGCGTATCGTAGTGCTCTCCATGACGGCCGCGCTGAGGATGTCCGAGACCGTCATGACGCTGCGCCGATTTCATCTCTCGCATCCCGAGATTCCAAAAGTGCTTCTGGTCGAATCCTTCGACCGTGAACTTGTCGTACACGCATTTCGGTCCGGCGTACGCGGCATATTCTGCATCGCCGACTCCAACCTGCGCTTGCTGTGTAGATGCCTGCTCCGGGTTGCCGACGGCCAGATCTGGGCGAATACGGAGCAACTCAACTACATCATGGAACTCATCTCGGAAGTGCCTTCCTTGCGAGTGCTCAACTCGAATGGACACAATCTGCTCACTCCGCGGGAAGAACAGGTCGTAGCCCTCGTCGCCGAAGGCTTTGGCAACCGCAACATCGCGCGCGAACTCAATCTCAGCGAGCACACCATCAAGAAGTATCTTTTCCGGATATTCGAAAAACTGGGCATTTCCAGTCGTGTGGAACTCGTTCTTTATGCAGTCAACAACGGAGACCCCCGCCAGGCAGAATGGCTGGCCGGTGCCGGCCGGGTGGTGCCGAGCGCCTGATTTGACTTGACAACTGACTCGGACTCCGATATACCGGTACCCGAGTCATGGACGACGATCTTCATTCCTTCCTTCCGCTGTCTCCCGCGACCTTGCACATCCTGCTCTCCCTGGCCGGAGAAGACCTTCACGGCTACGGCATCATGCAAGAGGTATCCCGGCAGTCCGAGGGAAAATACAAACTCGGCCCGGGAACGATGTACGACAATCTGCAGAAACTGATTCAACGGGAATGGGTGGAAGAGCTTGGCAGGCGCGCTGGTGACGACGATCCCCGCCGTCGCTACTACCGGCTCACACTGGCCGGACGTAGAGTTCTCGAAGCCGAGATTGCCCGCCTGGCTGAAGTCGTGCGCGAAGCCCGCGCCCGTTTGCGAATCGTGAGGCCTTCGACCGCCAAGCCGAGGAGAGCCTGATGCTTCGCCGCATCTATCGCTGCGTCCTTCGCCTACATCCGCCCGCATTCCGCAGCAGATTCGGCGACGAAATTCTGTCCATCTTCGATGAGGCGAAAGGAGGGTTGTCCAGATTCCGGCTGCTCATGGACAGCATCCTGTCGTTGGTCCGCCAATGGACGTTGCGTCCGGAATTCTGGCGCGAGAACGTTTCCGCTCCCGCGCCGCAACCTGCGCTCGACGGCGTACCTTCGTTCTGCATCCTCAGTCCCTTTCGCCCTCGGCCAACTGCGGTCGTCCCCGGGCTAATCCTCTCCATTGCCATCTTCAGTTTGACCTGCGCCGCCATCAAGTACAGCTGGATTCACGTTCTCCATGTCCGTATTCCCGAAGTTCAGTTTCAAGCGCCACAGTGGGTTCCGCCCAACACCAGCCGCGCTGTTTTTCCCGACAGGACAGCTGAGACAGTGCTACACGACCAAGCCGCCAGGTCAAGCCTTCCGAATGCACGTGCTCAAACTCATGAGGCTGCATCCCGCGCAGCGTCGAACCCTTCAACACCCTCCGCGGTTGCAACGAAAAAACACAAGAACGGCGCCGTTCAGCCACTACCTTTTCCTCAGTCTACGGCCCAGCAGTCCAGGCGCAGCGAAATTGCACTCAGTTTCCCCGAATCAGAGCAAACAGCCGCCCAAGCCCTTACCACTACGGCGCCCACCGCATTTGCCGAAGACACGAGAATCGACGCTGCGGCCCGGCACCGCGTGATTGATGGGGCAAGCGCAATCGTCACAAAGTATTACGTCGACCCAGAAGTGGCTCAGACGATGGCGATTGCCATTCGGGATCACGAAGCGAATGGCGACGACAATGAAGCGACAGATGGCCCAACCTTCGCAGATCTGCTGACCTCGCAAATGAGAGAGGTCAGCCACGACCAGCACGTGGCCGTGATCTACAGCGCGGTCGAGACAAGCGAAAACTCTCCCGCACCAACAGCCGAGGAGGTAGTACGTTACACAAAGGAGATGAAGCAGAACAACTGCACCTTCGAAAAGGTCGCGGTCCTGCCGCACAATATCGGCTACCTAAAGTTCAATTCGTTTCCTGACGCCTTGATCTGTGGACCAACCGCTACGGCGGCCTTGGCGAAACTAAATCACGCTGACGCGATCATCTTCGATTTGCGCGACAATCCCGGCGGTTATGCAAACATGGTGGCTCTCATCGCCACCTACCTCTTCGATCGACCAACGCACCTGAACGACTTTTTCGATCGCAGCCAAAACTCCACCGAGGAGAGCTGGACCTTGCCGCCCGTTCCAGGAAACCGACTGGCCGACAAACCGGCTTTCGTTCTGACTTCACCCACGACCTTCTCCGCCGCGGAAGGCTTTAGCTATGACCTGAAGATGCTGAAGCGCGCGACGCTCGTCGGCGAAACTACTTCTGGCCGTGGCCATATGGGTGCGCCGCATCGAATAGATGATCACTTCACAATCCGTGTTCCGGGCATGAAAGTCATCAATCCCATCTCCAAAACTAACTGGGAAGGGACGGGCGTCGAGCCAGACGTGAAGGTGAAGGCTGCCGACGCACTGAGAACTGCGATAAATTTGGCGGAAAGCAACCTGCAGAGGAAGTAAGAAAACTGAGTCCGGCCCGCCTCAGTACGTGCTAACGTGACCACTGGCATTTGAAAGGCCCAGCTCTGCACTGTATAACTTTGACCAGTGCCCGTGTCAGAGCCCGCTTCCAATCCAACTGTTCCGCCAAAGCCTCGCGGCTGGGCGCTGGTTGCCGCTGGCCTGCTTCTTCTCGCTCTCGCTCTCGTCGTTTTCTACACCGGGCAACGGGCATTCCTAAGTCCGCTAGCGCTCCTCGTCGTTGCGGCTATCGGTCTGGCCGCACTCCTTTTGCAACTCCGCCTGCGCAAAGACCTCGACAGAAAAATTCACGCGCCCTTGTGGTTGAATGTATTGGGCCTCATATTCGCTGTCAGCGCGGTGGTGACCGACTTCCTTCATCTCAGCTCGAACATCATGCTGGTTGCCGCACTCGCTGCTGTGGTCTGTTTCGCATTCAGCGGCATGAGTGTCCTCCGCTCCCTCCGCAAGCAAAAGAGCTAGACGCTGCGTCCAGGCAGGTGACCGATGATCGATAAAATCCAAGTCCAGAAGAATTATGAGATGTGGCGTGATATTGAGCGGGCGAGCAGACGTCCGGAAGGCGAACAGCTGACAGACTATCTCTTGAACTCCACTGCCACCGTGGTTTCTACAACCGCAGGTTCCCCGTTGATTCGGTAAGGTTCAAATTTCCACCAACGCAGTGCGTCCATTGCCGCCCTGGCCAGAACGTCGGGCCCGTTGAGCGCATGCATGCGGAGCACGGCTCCATCCCGCCCCACAACGATGTCGAGAGCAATGGTTCCTTCCAGCCTCTCCTTCCGCGCCTCGGCGGGATAGACAGGCTCCACTCGATGCACCAGCAGTTTTTCCATGACTTCCGCAGCGACTTGCGCGCGAGGCTTTTCCACGGTGTCCGCCTGTGCACTTCTCAAGCCGAACTCCAGATCCTGCCACCCCCGATTCCAGCGCCACCAGCAAATGGCCGCACTCAACAGGACCAACAGGCCGACCACCCACCACCACCCGCGCCGCTTTCGCTTTGCCCTGCTCGGAGGCTTCGCACTGATCCTTGCGTCCGAGCTTGTCCTCGACTCGTTCCCTCTCTGCTCCTCCGGGTTCGCCGCTACAGACACCGACGTGTCCTCCGCGATCGCCCTCGCCTCTTTTGCCCAGTCGCGGATGGATGCCCGCTGTTCCGCCGAAAGCGCAACGAACTCCAGCCCGCAGCGCAGCTTGTCCTGGTACCGTACCAACGCCCGCGTTCGCAGCGGCTCCGTTCGCGGGGGCAAGTGCAATTCCACTCCCACGGATTCCCCGGTCACAAGCTCCCCAGCGATGATTGCAGCCACGCCACGCTCGCACACGTTCAGCGATCTCCCCGGCACCGTATCCGGAACGCCCGAGCGAAGTACTGTCAGGTCCACCTGCGCCTGCACCAGAAAGCGCGGCACGCGGCGCCTCGATGGTCCGCTCCAGCCCTCGGTTTGTGCTCCTGCAGCCATTTGCTTTTGGTGCCAGTGGGAGAGCGGCGCTTTAGCGCCGCGTTGGATCGCCTAAGCAACACGGGCTTTAGCCCCCGTGGCTTATCGTCTCAACTCCACAATCTCGCTCCCGCGAGCCAACAATGCCACGCTTGCCATCCCGATGAACAATCCGTGTTCCACCACGCCCGGCATCTCGCTCAATTCCCTCGCGAGATTATCAGGATCCCGTATCTCTCCAAAGCGGCAATCCAAAATATGATTGTTCTCGTCCGTCAGATAAGCGTTGCTGGCAGCATCGCGCCGCAGTTGCACTTCTGCTCCCATTGCGACAATCCGCTTGGCGACCAGCGCCTGCGCAAACCGGATCACCTCTACCGGCAGCGGAAACTTGCCGAGCCTCTGCACCTGCTTCGATGCATCCGCCACAACAATCATCTGCCGCGTTGCCGACGCCACAATCTTCTCCCGCAGTAGCGCACCGCCACCGCCCTTGATTAATCGCAACTGCGGGTCCACTTCATCCGCTCCATCGACGGTGACATCGATTTCCTGGCAATCGTCCAGCGTAACCAGCGGGATCCCCAAACTCAGCGCCAACTCCCGAGACCGGATCGAAGTAGGGATGCCGCGAACGCGCAACCCATTCTTCACCTCTTCCCCGAGCAGCTTAATAAAATACGCAGCCGTCGACCCGGTACCCAGCCCCACAACGTGCCCATCCTTCACAAATCGCAAACTCGCCCGTGCTGCCACTTCCTTTTCCTGATCATTCGCCATAGTGTGATAAGTCACTTACCAACGCGTGGAAGAGCGGCGCTTCAGCGCCGTTACAAGCCTTTTTGACTCCGGACTTTAGCCCCCGTCATCCCACGCTTCTCTCGATGTAAATCAAATATCCTGCCAACGCCAGTCCAAACAGTACGGTCAGCGCCGTCACCAGGTCCAGCACAAATCCCGCCGGCTCAAACCTCCCTTGATCCAGGCGCTCACGTGTCTTGCGATATCTGAACAGCCCGCCGACCACCATCAACACACCCAGTACGATCGACGTCGCTCCCATCCACACCGAAAGCCCACTGCGGTGTACTGGATGCCCCTGCAACGCCGTTAACTGCCGCAGTGCGATCGAGAACCGCCCAATGGCAAATCCGAACACCACGATTGCCGCACCGGTTCGTACCCACGCGAGAAACGTCCTCTCGTTCGCGAGATGATCCCTCGCCCGGTTGGAATTCGATTCAGAAGTGACGTTTGAATTGTCGATCACAGGGTCGGTCTAACGCCAGCATTATTCCACAGCCTTGGCAATCAACGCGCCCACCCCTGCAAGATTCTTCGTCAGCCCTGCTGGAAACGCATGGCGCTCGCGAAGGTACTCAGGATCGTTGTAGGTGACCGTAACCTTATTCTCAGCGTCCTGCGCCACGAGCGCCTTCAGAGGCAAATCAATCGCGAGGCTCGGAGCAGCCAGCATTAGGGGCGTTCCAGCTTTCGGGCTGCCAAAGATGAGAAGCTTCGTCGGCGGCATCTTCAACCCAACTTTCTCAGCCTCACCGCTGTGATCGATCACGGCAAACACCTGCAGACCTTTTTCCGCGAAAGCGGCTTGCAGTCGGCGTAACGTTTCTTCCATCGGATAATGACTGGGAACCCGAACGAGACCGTTATCTCTCGGCATGTCTGCCTCCTTCGCTTTCTTCTGCTCTCGTCAACTCGAATCATTCCGGCGCTAGTTTTGGCGGTCCGGGCGGTCTTCCCTTGTGATAAGGTTCTGAGTCAAGAAGGCGCAAAAATGTTTCCAGGCCGCGCAGTTCTCTTCCTCTGCATGTCGCTCGCAGTATCGCCCCAATCTCAGAACGCCCAAAACAGCGCTCCGTCCGTCCCCACATTGAAGACCAGCGTCCGGCTCGTGGTCGTCGATGTGGTCGTGACCAACGGCAAGGGAGAGCCCGTTCCCGGGCTGAAGAAGGAAGATTTCGAAGTCGTCGAAGATGGAAAGCCCCAGACGATTTCAGTTTTCCAAGAGCATAAGAGTGCGCCCACGACTGAGTTCAAGCTGCCTCCGATGCCGCCCCACGTCTATACCAACTTCCCGGTGACACAGTCGGCCGACTCGATCAACATCATTCTCCTCGATGCACTCAATACACCCTCATCTGACCAGTCTTACGTGCATTCCCAAATGCTCAAGTATTTACAGACGATCCCGCCTGGCACGCGCGTCGCCATCTTCACGCTTGCATCGCAATTGCGGATGCTGCAAGGGATTACGACGGATTCATCGCAACTATTGGCGGCTATTAACAGCGTAAAAGCCGGCCCACATCCTTCGGCTCTGCGTCCTTCCACGGTTGAGAGCGACGCCGCCCAGAGCCGCGTCGACTTCTTGACCGCCGAATCAATGGCACCACCTCCTTCCCCGAACCGGATTCCGGCCCAGTACAACGCAGACCCGGTCAGTGCCGCCAAGCAATTCCTGAACGACACAGCCGTCTTCCTGACCGAGGCCCGAGTTGGCATGACATTGGACGCACTGCAACAACTCGGTCGCTATCTCTCCAGCCTACCCGGACGCAAGAATGTCATCTGGTTTTCCGGTTCGTTCCCGGCCAGCATCCTACCCAACTCCGATCTCTCCGACCCATTCAGCGGCATCGATAACTTCCAGGAGGAAATCCGCAAGACAACCGACCTGCTGACAACCGCGCAGGTGGCTCTCTACCCCGTCGCGGCTGAGGGCCTGATCCCCAATTCCGCATTCCAGGTCGACAACCGGAAGATTGGTGAAAAAAGGATAAGTGTCGCCGCGCAGGACACGATGACGCGATCGCGCACCGCTGCCCTCGATCTCAGTTCCAGCCATGCCTCCATGGAACAACTCGCCAAGGACACCGGCGGCCAGGCTTTTTATAACACCAACGGTCTGAATGATGCGCTGACCCAGGTTGTGAACAACGGCTCACGCTTCTACTCGCTCGCCTACTCTCCCACCAATGCAAACATGGACGGGAAATACCGTCGCATTCGGGTCAAACTGATCAGAGGCAAGGGCACGCTCGCGTATCGTCGCGGATATTACGCCGACGACGGCGGAGCGGCGCTTGCGTCCGGCCAGAACCAGAATTCGGATCCCTTGCTGCCGCTGATGGGACGCAACCTGCCCGACTACGCTCAAATTCTCTACAAGATTCTGGTTCAACCGACCAGTCCACAACCTGCTCCGGATGCACCTCGCGCGGGTACCAACTCGGAGATGAAGGGCCCCTTCACCCGCTACGCCGTTGACTTCGCCGTTACGCCGGACGATCTCAAACTTGTCCCGACTGCCGACGTTGTTCGCCACGGAAATATCGAAATCATGCTGGTCGCTTACGATTCCGAAGGAAAACCGCTGAATCTGGTTGTCACCCGCAACGAAATTCGCATCCCGGCGAAAGATTATCCAAACGTGCAAAAAGGTGGATTGCAAATCCACAAAGAGATCGACGTGCCGAACGGAGAAGTATTCCTGCGCACAGGCGTCTACGATTTGGAGTCCCGCAACGCCGGCACCCTCGGAGTTTCTCTGGCGGCAGCCAGCCCATCAACGAAATGAGCGGGACCCCAGGAAAATAGCGAGAAACAAAATATGAAGATTGTCCGCAGCTATGCCATCCTGCTTGCAGTCATGACTTTTGTCCTGGCCGTTCTCCCGGCCCGCGCCCAAACCAGCTACCAACCCTCCCCGGAAAACCTTCAGGCCCGCCGCGATTATCAGGACATGAAGTTCGGCATGTTCATCCATTGGGGCGTCTACAGCGTGCTCGGTGATGGCGAATGGGTCTTTCACGAGCGCCATCTCAAGGTCGACGAATACAACCGCCTGCCCGCATTCTTCGACCCAGAGAAGTTCGACGCCAAGACATGGGTGTCGCTTGCCAAAGCCGCGGGCATGAAGTACATCACGATCACGTCGCGCCATCACGACGGTTTCGCCATGTTCGACTCCAAAGTCTCCGACTGGAACATCGTGGCCCGCACACCATATAAGAAAGATCCGCTGAAGATGCTGGCCGATGAATGCCATCGCCAGGGCATCAAGCTCTTCTTCTATTATTCGCAGCTCGACTGGCACAATCCCGATTACTACCCGCGCGGTGCTACGAACTGGGACAACGGCCGCCCCGACCACGGCGACTGGAACGCCTACCTCGACAACTACATGGACGGCCAGCTCACCGAACTCCTCACCAACTATGGCCCCATCGGCGGCATCTGGTTCGACGGCATGTGGGATAAGCCCAACGCCGACTGGCACCTCGACAAAACTTATGCGCTAATTCACAAGCTGCAACCCGCGGCGCTGATCATCCCGAATCATCATCAGACGCCGCGCCCGGGTGAAGACGTACAGACTTTCGAGCGCGATCTGCCCGGCCAAAACACGGCCGGATTCAACACAAAATACGTAAGCAGCGATATCCCGCTCGAAAGCTCCGACACTCTGAACGGCTCCTGGGGCTTCAATATCGGAGACAGCGCCTACAAAAGCGTAGCCGAAATCGAACGCCGCCTGGTCCGCGCCGCAGGGAACAACTCCAACCTGCTGCTGAACATCGGCCCTTACCCGAACGGCGAGATTGATCCTCAGTTCGTCACCCGTCTCCAAGCTGTCGGAGAATGGCTCTCCAAGTATGGAGACTCCGTGTATGGAACTCGCGGAGGTCCCATCCCTCCCGGCGACTGGGGAGTGACTACTCAGAAGGAAAACAAGATCTACGTCCACGTCCTGCATTGGGGTGCGCCTCTGCTCGCGCTTTCTCCTGTTCCATCGAAAATCACGGAGGCTCGCGCATTGCGCGACGGCTCATCCCTGGAATTCACCCAGAACTCCAGCGGCATTATTCTGAAGCTTCCCCCCGCTGAGAGCGATGAAACCGATCGCGTCATTCAATTGATTTTGGCTAAATAACAATACGCAATAAGGCGCCCATTTCGGCCTTCCTCAGGAGTGGGGCTCATGCAGGGGAGAAGTTCAATGAGCATTCGACTAGTTCTCGGATTGACCTGTCTGGTCGTACTGTCACAAATCTCGCAGAGCCAGTCCGCTGAGCAGGATGACATTGAGGCTTCCACAAATCGTGCCGTCTGGTCCAAATGACCCTCGCTGCGCGAGAACGCCACCGGGCCAAAGGTGACGTTTCTGTGAATGACGATTTCACGGCCGCGGCGAAGGCTTGCAAGAGCCTGGAGAAAGCATTAGCCGGGGGCGATTCAGCAGAAATCCAGAAAGCGAGCCAGGGCCTGCGCTCAATCTTCGCGCTGCTCGGAGTTTCCCCTTCGACGCCACGGGAACAATTTGCTGCTCTCGAAAGAAAAGCCGCAGGCTTGAAGGGCCGCGACCTGTTTTACGAGCTCAGCCCTCTTGCCAAGAGAGCCTTCAATGCCGGCGAGACAGACAAAGCCGAAGCCTACGCGAGACAACTGCTCAGCCAGGCTCCGCAGTATCGCAATGACTGGAACTATGGAAATGCAATCTTCTTCGGAAACTTCGTATTGGGCCGCGCCTCCCTTAGCAAAGGCGATGTGAAGCAGGCGGATCACTACTTGCTAGCTTCAGCAAAAACGCCAGGTTCACCACAATTGGATAGTTTCGGGCCCAACATGACGCTAGCGAAGGAACTCCTTGACCAAGGCGAATCTGAGCCTGTTTTACAATACCTCGAACTTTGCAAGAAATTCTGGGAAGGCGAACAGCAAAAATTGGATGAGTGGCGTCAGGCGATTCGTAACGGTAAGACTCCGGACTTCGGGGCGAACTTGAATTACTAGGGTTCGAAGGCTGGTCGAGACCGTTCTGCCCAGTTCCTGGAAACGAGTATTTCGTTCCGATTTCCCGGCAGCAAACGATTTATCGCTTGGTTGGTCCAGCCTTAGTAGCTTTCGCAGGCTGGTAATGATTGATTTCGGCAACTGCTCGGTTTCTCAATAGGGACCCGCTTCACTTTGATTTGTTCGCGGGCACCGTAACCGTCTTTACCACAGCCGCACTATCCGTCTGTCCCATATCAACCCAGACGACTGCGAGTTGTCCGGTGGAGTCTGACGTCACGATGGTGCTTGATTGCGCGGCCGTGCCATTCGCCGCCGGTCGCACGATGTCGATCGCTTCCTGCGTGAGGTGCAGGCCGGCCTGTGGATCTCCCGGATTCGTCTGCTCCACTCGCCGCGTTGTGCTTCGTTCACCACTTCCACCATTCCTTTGTACCGTGCTCTCACGCCGCACCAGCCGGAGACCCTCGTCCCCGGCCAGCCCCGGAACATTGGTGGAATAAGTTTCCGTAGTGCCGCTCTGCTCCCCGGCCGAATGCTTACTGACGGTCCGCTCGGCAACTGCCATTTTGCCGTTCGCATCCGGCCGCAGCACTCGCTCTTCTTTCGTGCTCCCGCCGTCTGTTTCCGGCCTTGTCGTCCCCTCGCGAACTTCGCTGAGTATCCAGTGTCCCGCACCATCCGAAAGGGACGTCGACTTGCTGAACTCGACCGCCTTAGTGCCGGTCTGCCTTTCGCGCTCTACGATCTGCACGGTTGGCGCGAGGCCTCCACTCCCGTCAGCAGAAAACACTGTGGTCCTCGTGTCGCGGACGCCGGGACTAACCTCTTTTGAATCGATGAGTGCGCGCTGTACCACCTGCAATGCGCCATTCCCGTCAGGATTCGAGGTCGTGCGGGTCATCTTCCTCTCTCCGTCGGGCAAACTGCGCGATTCTTCTTTTGTCTCTTGTGTAAGAGTCCTTTGCCCGTCAGGAGTCCTTCCGTAAGAGCGCTCGACGTTGCGCACGGTGGTACCGTTCACTCGCACCGACTCCCGTTCGATCTCGGAGTAATGGACGTAGCGCCCGTCCGGCCCCTTCGCTTCAACGACGGTCTTCTCGATAACCCGGCCGTCGGCTTCGGAGTGCGTCGTGCGGGTTCGAGTGGGATTTGCCGTTCCGGTTTGATCTACCTGTTGGCTGGTAGTCGACCAGGAATTATCAGTGGAGTTACTCTGCGCGCGCCCGGTTTGCGATATGCCGACTACAAGCCACAGGACAATCAGCGCACGACGTGTCGCCAGTCGGCCATTGGACAGCATGGGAACATTATCTGCCATTCCTCGCCGTCTTGCTCTGCTCAATCGCGCTCAGCCGAATGACCGCCGCGGCGGCGCTATACCGAACTTTCACATTCTTGTCCGAGAACTTTTCCACCACGTGAGGCAGCAGGGATGCATCCCCCCGCTGCGCGATAGCCTCCACGGCAGCCGCGCGAACCATCCAATCCTTGTCATGGGTCGCCTTGACCAGCGCACCACCACTCGCAGGGTCTGGATCGTGCGCCAGTAGAGTTGCCGCCACTGCCCGTACTGGATTCGGATCCTTCTTATGCATGGTTCGCCACGCGTCCCATCCGATTCCCGCAAACGGCACGAACCCGATGCCTTCAGAAAATCCAATCTGGGCCAATACCTTTGGATCTTTCAGAGTCTCCAGTTGCTTCGTGATGAGCCCATCGCCAGCCTTGCGTTCCCCCACCAGCAGGTCGTAGTAGACCGCATAGGCCGACTTCTCGTCGTTCAGTTCGCGCAATGACTGAGCCGCAGCCATCACCACCGGAACCTTCTTATCTGACAAGGCCCCTTGTAGTTTTGGGATGGATTCCTTTGCATGCATCTGCCCGAGCGCGGTCGCCGCCGCGCGGCGTACGTCAGTATTTGGATCACTCAGCGCGTTCTCCGCCAGTTGACGCGCCTGCAAGTTGTTCCGCAGCAATCCCAGCGCTCGGATTCCGTTGGTCCTCTCGCTGGCACGAGGCGAGAACGCTGCTGTCATGAGCATGTCCCAAGCCCTGTGCTTGGGAGATTCGACATCCTGCGCCGGTTCAGCCAATGATGACGCTACCAAAATACAAGTCACCATCACGCACGTCGCTAACCTGGCAGTTTGCATAACAGATGTGCGTGGGCGGGCACCCCAGCGCTCAAACGTTAGGATGCGGGTCTGAAGAGATTCGTTCGAGAGGGTTTTGCCCTACAGGATGAATCTTGCTAATACGAGGAAGGAGTCCTATGTCCGAACTGGGCCGCCCCGCCCTCACTTTTCT
>Ga0210403_10001519_pt1 | contig 21902 bp, 15 predicted proteins | sample IncBWC19MmetaG_FD_150863 | JGI IMG/M metagenome (GOLD analysis project Ga0210403, IMG submission 150863) | Forest soil microbial communities from Barre Woods Harvard Forest LTER site, Petersham, Massachusetts, United States - Inc-BW-C-19-M | ecosystem: Environmental > Terrestrial > Soil >... | reverse complement strand
TGGCGGTCCAAAAGCAGCGCCGCAATGCGCGAATCGCGCAGCTTCCAGATGGCGCCATCGAGAATAAAGTGATGGATATTGACGAGCGCTGCGAAGGTCAGAAAGCTCGCCGCAAAGTCGGCGTGAAACACGCGGCTGACGATCCATGGTCCGGGAATGAATAGCGCGATGCCGCCGGCAATCAACGTCACAAGATAGCGAGTGAACGACCAGTGAGTCTCGCCGGCCGCGCGAGCCTCTTTTTTCTGATAGTAGCTGGCGATCCACAAATACTGCGTGGAATGCAGCACCCCGAGCAATCCGCTACTGTATCGCGTTTGCGGAATTTCACGGCCACTGACCAGTTCGATCACCGCCGGCAGAAGAAACCATAGAAATTGAGTAAGCGTGAGTGTTATCACAGGAAGAATGGTGCGGAGGCTGCTTCTACGAGCCAACGAAACCAAAGCCCAGCCACTCGCGCCCACAAAAAACAGCGCGAGAGCGGCGCGCGCCGGCAAAGTGAATTTAGCGGCCAGTCCGAGCGAAAGTATCAGTGCATCGCCAGACGCTCCCGTGTGAAAACTCAGCATCAACAAAATGTAGGAAGCGATGAACGAAAGGCGCAAAGCGCGTCGCTCGGTTTCCGTCGGAGACACGCCCGCGCGGCGCGCGAACATCATCAGCAATCCGAAGTTTTGTCCCGTGTAGTGCCACGGACTCCAGCAAATGTAGAGCGTGAAAATCCAGGGAAGCAGCGCGTACCACAGATGCGTGACGACTCCAGCCAGCGCAAGCAGCAACGCGACGTGCACAGTGTAAAGGCGGTATTTTTCGAACTCGTCCCGCGTGTGGTACGCGCGATAAACCGTCGCCATGAAGTGGGGATAGTTGGAGAGCAACGCCAGAAAATAAAACGCCACGCTCCAGCTACGGCCGTAAGAATTCGCAAAATAAAATCCCGCAAGCAAGAGGGGAGCCGACCACGCACCGCAGCCCACCGTCAGATCAATCCACGGACGATAGATCCACGGATTTTGCGGCCGCAAATGCTCACTGCGAGGCGCAGCCTTCTCCTCAGGAGGATTTAAGGTAATTGTTCCCATGCGTTTGCAGAGTAACGCAGGCACGCCAACGTTGGCGCGCCGAGCGCTGGAACATGCGGAATTGGTTACTTGTACTTGCGAACGGGCGTCAGGTAACAGCGCTTCAGAAAACAGCGAGGATGCGCAGCAACAATCCAGCCAGCGCTCCGCCGATCAATGGACCTATCACCGGGATTGGCGCATAGCTCCAATCGGAGCCGCCTTTTCCCGCGACCGGCAAAATAGCGTGCGCGATGCGCGGACCCAAGTCGCGCGCTGGATTGATCGCGTACCCTGTCGTGCCGCCCAGTGACAGCCCGACGCCCCACACGAGGCTGCCCACGAGATAAGGGCCCAATCCGGCGGCAGGACCCGTTGCGGAAACTTTCTTCGAGAAAATTGCGCCAATGACGAACACAAGTACAAACGTTGCGGAGATTTCGCTGAATAAATTCGCGGCCACGCTGCGGATCGCAGGCGCTGTGCAAAAACAGGCCAGCTTTGCGGCAGCATCTGGCGTTTCTTTCCAATGCGGCAAATAGTGCAGCCAGACGAGAGTGGCTCCCACGATACCACCCAGCAGTTGCGCCGCAAGATAGGGAGCGAGCTTCGCAAAGTTTGCGTCGCGCACCGCGAACCCCACCGTGACGACCGGATTCAAGTGTGCGTCATTGCTTCCACAGGCAATCGATACGAAGACCCCGGCCATCACGGCAAACGCCCACCCAGCCGTGATCACAATCCAGCCGCTGCCTTCCGCCTTCGAACGTTTCAAGAGCACTCCGGCGACGACTCCATTACCCAGCAGCACAATAATCATCGTGCCAAGAAATTCGCCCAAGATTGGGGATGTCATTCAGCAATCTCCTTCGAGTGAAATAGGTTCGGAGCAACCGTTTGCTTCTTGCATCACGAATCCGCCCAATCAAACGAACGCGTAACAGCTTTCTTCCACTGTCTATAAAGCTCTTCGCGCTCCCCTTGGGCGAAATGCGGCGTCCAGGTTTGGTCCACCGCCCAATTTGCTCGCAGCTCGTCGAGACCTGAGAAAAAATCAACGGCCAAGCCTGCTGCATAGGCAGCGCCCAGCGCAGTCGTTTCCTGAATCACAGGCCGCACGACTTCGCGATTCAAAATATCCGCCTGAAATTGCATCAGCAGTTCATTGACGACCATCCCTCCATCCACGCGCAGAGACGAGAGCGCGATCTGCGAATCTTTTTCCATCGCTTCCACCACTTCGCGCGTTTGGAACGCTGTCGCCTCCAGAACCGCTCTCGCCAGATGCCCTTTGTTGACATACCGCGTCAACCCAGCGATCACCCCACGCGCATTTTCTTTCCAGTACGGCGCATACAATCCCGAAAACGCCGGAACAAAGTAAACGCCGCCGTTATCCTTCACCGTGCGCGCCAGCGTTTCGATGTCGGAGCTTTTCTCGATCATTCCGAGATTGTCGCGAACCCATTGCACCAACGCTCCTGAAATGGCGACACCGCCCTCCAGTGCGTAACACGCCGGCGCGGCCCCCATTTTGTACGCCACCGTCGTCAACAATCCGAAGTTCGACGGCACCGCGCGCTCCCCCGTGTTCATCAACAGAAAGCAACCTGTCCCGTAGGTGTTTTTCACTTCGCCAGGCTTGAAACAAGCCTGCCCGACAAGCGCCGCCTGCTGATCGCCCAGAATGCCCGCGATCGCGACTCCAGCAATGGCTGACAGAGTCGCCTCGCCATAAATTTCGCTGCTCGAACGCACCTGAGGAAGCATTGCGCTCGGAATTTCAAACGCCGAGAGCAACTTTTCATCCCAATCCAGTGTTTTAAGATTGAGCAGTTGTGTTCGGCTCGCGTTCGTCACATCGGTGACGTGGACGCCGCCTCTTGCTCCACCGGTGAGGTTCCACACCAGAAAGGTGTCGATATTTCCAAAAAGCAGTTCGCCCGCCGCCGCCTTTTCTTTCGCGCCGGGAATATTGTTCAGCAGCCAGCGCAGCTTCAGGCTGCTGAAGTAGGTACTCAGCGGCAATCCCGTCTGCGCTCGAAAGCGGTCTTGTCCGCCGTCTTTCCCAAAGTGTCCGACGTCTTCCGCGACGCGCGTGTCTTGCCAAACGATCGCGTTGGCGATTGGCTCCCCGCTGTGGCGATCCCAAACGACCGTGGTTTCGCGCTGATTAGTTACGCCAATGGCAGCCAGGTCCGAAGGACGCAGCCCTCGCTGTTCCAGCGCCTCGGCGATCACTTCTTCCGTGCGGCGCATGATTTCCAGCGCGTCGTGTTCTACCCAGCCCGGCCGCGGAAATATCTGCTCATGTTCTTTTTGCGCCACGGCAACGATGCGCGCCGCTTTATCAAACACCATAAAGCGCGTACTAGTTGTGCCCTGGTCGATCGCTCCGATATAGCTTTTCACGGGAGTGGTCCCTTCCGGCCCGATGCATTCTACGACGGAACGAGCCTGAGGCCAGAACAGAACTACATGCATACATTTTCGGCTTGGGCTGCATCTAATCATTTGGGATGAGAGAAAGGAAGTTAAGTTCATGAAAAATAATTTGAAATCGAAAGGGGCCCTGCTGTTGGCGGCCCTGTCTATGGCTGCTGCAATGCCGTTCGCTCTGACGGCAGCCCCAAACAGCGCGCCTGCACCCTCGGACCCCTCTGCAGTTATTATGACCGTTACGGCTACTGCGAAGAAAAATGCGCAGCCGCCTGTTCTGTCAAAAAATGATGTCGACCTCTATCAAGGCAAGGAACGCGTCCAGGTAGCGGATTTCAAGCGCGGAGAAACTCTGTACTTGGCCGTGCTCATTGATGATTCGCTCCGCAGCAGCCTTGCCAACCAGTGGGGCGATCTTCGCGCGTTTCTCATGGCTCAACCGCAAACCACCTATGTCGCTGTGGCCTACGCGCGAGATGGCGTAGCCTTTATCGCCCAGGATTTCACCACGGACCATGCACTCGCAGCCAAGGCCCTTCGCATGCCCTTGGGTACCCTCAGTGCCGCGTCGAGTCCGTATCTCGCGGTGCAAGATTGGACCAAGCGTTGGCCCGTCTCCGGACAGCGCAGCTCCATCATCTTGTTCTCTTCGGGCATCGATTATTTCCGTGGAGGTCCCGCAACTCTTGATCCCGACCTCGACACGACCATCTCTCGTGCGCAGAAGAAGAACATCAATGTCTGGACCATCTACTCGCCGGATTCAGGCCGCCGTGGTCGCGGTTCCTTCCGCGCCTTCAACTGGCAATCCAATCTGGACCGCCTCTCGCAAGCGACTGGCGCCGAGTCTTACTCTCTAGGCCTCGGAGCTCTCGTTGACCTGAGACCCTATTTCGATCGAATCCAGAGAAACCTCAACAACCAGTATCTCGTCGCCTTCGCTGGGGATGGCGGCCACAAGGGCAAGTTCGAGACCGTAAAGGTAACTTCGGAGGTTCACAACGTCGGCTTTCTGACGCCTTCCGAAGTCTATTTGCCAGCGGCAAGGTAACTTGCCATCGCTGGTTCCACAATTCTAATTCCGGGCGCGGGCCACAGGGTCCGCGCCTTTTTTCTTTCACTCGGCTCTTGTCGCTTATTTTTTTAGCGCCTAGCCGATTGTCTTCGGCATCTAACTATCAGGGACCAGAGGAGGGAGTTCGCTCATGAACAAGAACTTGAAATGGATAGGGGCCCTGTTGTTGGCAGCCTTGGCTATCGCGGCCGTAGTGCCGCTCGCGCCAATGGCCGCTGCCGCGGAATCCGCCGCGTCCACGATGACTGTCACGGCCGTGGGAAAGAAAGACACCCAGCCGCCAGCGCTCACCAAGGATGATATCCAGCTCTATCAAGGTAAAGAAAAAGTGCAAGTCGCGGACTGGAAGCGCGGGGAGACTCTTTTCCTCGCCATCCTTATCGACGATTCGCTCGAAAGCACTGTTGCCAGCCAATGGAACGATTTGAAGGCCTTCCTCATGGCGCAGCCGCAGAACACTTACATTGCCGTCGCGTATGCAAGAAACGGTTCCGCAATGGTCGCGCAGGACTTTACCAAGGATCATGCTCTTGCCGCTAAAGCTTTGCGCATTCCTTTGGGAAATGCCGGCGCCTTCACCAGCCCGTATCTCGCCATCCAGGATTGGGAAAAGCGCTGGCCGGATTCCGGCGAGCGCAAGTCCATCATTTTGTTCTCCTCGGGCATCGATTATTTCCGCGGCAGCTTTGATCCTGTCGATCCCGATCTCGATACGACCATCTCGCACGCTCAAAAGCAGAACATCAATATTTGGACGATCTATGTTCCTGATGCTGGCCACGTTGGCCGCCGAGAGTTCCGCGTGTTCAACGCGCAATCGAACCTCAGCCGCCTCTCCGAAGAAACTGGCGCCGAGTCTTACTATCTCGGTTTCGGCATGCCAGTCACACTGAAGCCGTACTTCGACGAAATCCAGATGCATCTCAACAACCAGTACCTGCTCAGTTTTGTGGGCAACGGTGGAAAGAAGGGCAAGTTCGAACGCGTGCGTGTAGTCACCGAAGCTCCTAACGTGGAGTTCCTGGTACCCTCGGAGGTGTTCCTCCCGGCCGTCCAGTAAACTTCAGCACGCAAGGCCATCCCGAAATAAGAGAGGCGCGGACCGCAGGGTCGCGCCTTTTGCTTTTCCCCGATAACACTTGTCTCTTTTCTTGCCCTCAAGCTAAACTAGCGCCCGCTCGCGCCGCCTCGGCAATGAAAAATATTTGCCCTATTGAATCGGTTTAATGGCCGCATCTAGTTTTTAGTCGGCGCAGGGGAGTTCCAGATGATTCCGCCTTGCGATGCAAGGAATTTCACCACACGCTTCGGCGTCAAGAATTCCAGTGCGGCCCGCATGTTCTTTCCCGGCCTTTGCTTGATTGCTGCCCTCCTCGCCGCCGCAACCATCGCAGCGCCTCTCGCCCGTGCCGACAGCGACATCACGTTGCGCGATGGATGGGCCGTCCAATCCTCCGCAAAAGTTAACGCGAGTGCTGAAGTGGTTTCCACCGTGGGTTTTGACGCGTCGTCCTGGTACAAAACTTCCGCTCCCAACACCGTGTTTGCCGTCCTTGTCGAAAACGGCGTCTACAAAGATCCCTACTTCGGCATGAACCTGCGTTCCATTCCCGGCGTGTCCTATCCGATTGGCGGCCAGTTCGCCAATTTGGAAATGCCCGAAGACAGTCCCTACACTGTCCCCTGGTGGTACCGCAAAGAATTCGAGGTTCCCGCACAATTTAATGGAAAGACGGTGTGGATGGCGTTTCACGGCATCAACTACCGCGCGGACATTTGGATCAACGGGAAAAAAGTCGCCGGCTCGGATCAAGTCGTCGGCGCGTTTCGCCGCTATGAGTTCGACGTCACGCAGTACGTCAAAGCGGGCGCAAAAAATGTCCTCGCCGTCGAAGTCTCCGCTCCCCACGCCAATGAACTCGGAATCACCTGGGTCGATTGGAATCCCACGCCTCCCGATAAGGACATGGGTCTGTGGCAAGAAGTAGTTCTCTCCGCGAGCGGCCCGGTTGCTGTTCGGCATCTGGCTGTCGAGTCAAGACTTGAGCTCTTGTCCACTGACAAAGCACATTTGACTGTCCGCGCCGAACTTCAGAACGCTTCGAGCACTCCCGTAAAGGGAAGGTTACGCGGTCAAATTCTCGGTGCAGCCGCGCCGATTGAGTTTTCGCAAGACGTCGAGTTGAAGGCAGGCGAACGCCGCGCGGTCACCATCACCCCGGAGTCCGCTCCTTCGCTAAACGTCCAGAAACCCCGCCTCTGGTGGCCCTACCAAATGGGCGAGCCTTATCTTCACAAGCTCACTCTCGAATTTGTTCCCGAGAAAAGCCCCGCATCCGACAAGCAAACCATCGCCTTCGGCATTGTGCAAACCGACTCCGAACTGACTACCGACGGCTACCGCCTCTTCAAAGTAAACGGCAAGCCCGTCCTCGTCCGCGGCGGCGGCTGGGCGCCGGACATGATGCTCCGCATCAACGAATCCCGCCGCGAAGCCGAATTCCGCTACGTGAAAGAGATGGGACTCAATACCATTCGCCTAGAAGGCAAGCTTGAGGACGAAACCTTCATGGAGCGCGCCGACCGCGACGGCATTCTCGTCATGGCTGGCTGGTGCTGCTGCGATGCCTGGGAAAAGTGGAACAAGTGGGGTGACGAAAACCGCCGCGTCTCCGTCGATTCCCTCCGCGATCAAATCCTTCGCCTTCGCGCCCATCCCAGCATTCTCGTCTGGCTCAACGGAAGCGACAATCCTCCTCCTCCGGATCGCGAGCGCGCTTACCTCGACGTCGAAAAAGAAAACAACTGGTCCAAGCCGGTCATCTCTTCCGCCACCGCCAAAAAAACCGAGACCACCGGTGACAGCGGCGTAAAAATGTCCGGCCCCTACGAATACGTCTCCTCCAACTATTGGCTCCTCGACACCAAAGCCGGCGGCGCTTTCGGCTTCTCCACCGAAATCAGCCCCGGCCCCGCCGTTCCACCGCTCGAAGAATTGAAATCCATGTTCCCGCCCGACAAGCTCTGGCCCATCAACGAAGTTTGGGATTTTCATTCCGGCGGCGGCAAATTCAAAAACATCAAAGTCTTTACCAATGCCTTGGAAATGCGCTACGGCCCTGCGAAAGACGTCTCCGATCTCGCCTGGAAATCGCAATCCATGACTTACGAAGGCCAGCGCGCCATGTTCGAGGCCTATGGCCGCAACAAATACAAATCCACTGGCGTTATTCAGTGGATGCTCAACAATGCCTGGCCCGGCCTCATCTGGCATCTCTACGATTACGATCTCCGTCCCGCCGGCGGCTATTTCGGCTCGAAAAAAGCTCTTGAACTCGTTCACGTCCAATATTCTTACGACGACCGCACCGTCGCCATCGTCAACGGCAAACAAGAAGCTCTGAAAGGCTTGAAGGTAGTCGCGAAAATTTACGACACTTCGATGAAAGAACGCTTTTCCCAAGAAGCTGCCGCCGACGTCCCAGCCGATGCCGTCACCAAAGCATTCACGGTCGCCGAGCCCGCAGGCATCACTCCCACGTACTTCCTGAACCTCCAACTCTTTTCCTCATCGGGCGAACTCCTCAGCCGCAATTTCTATTGGCTCTCGAAAAAGCCCGACGTCCCCGATTTCAGCAAAACCGAGTGGTACTACACCCCGCTCACCGAATTCGCCGATTTCGCCGCCCTCCAGGATCTTCCGAAAGCTACAGTCAACGTTTCAATGACCGTCTCCGACGAAGCCAACGAAACGGTCGCGCACATCACGGTAGAAAACACCGGCTCCAGCCTGGCCTTCCTGGTCCGCCTCCGCCTCCTCAAATCCAAAGATGGCCCCGAAATCCTCCCCACCTTCTTCGAGGACAACTACCTCTCTCTCCTCCCCAACGAAAAACGCGAAATCACGGTCCACGTCCGCAAACTCGACCTCGGCCCCGCCAAACCCGTCCTAGCCCTCGACGGCTTCAACGTCACTCCGATCCAGGTCCCCTAGCCCCGCGCCTCGCATCGGAAACGAGGGGCCTCAACACCGATTTCTCTTTACAAGTGATGTGCTTTGTGATATAAGAAGAGCTAGGTAACAGTGTGAAGCGCGGCAGCTCTTACTGCCGCATTTTTTTTTGGCTCACGCTCCGGGCGAATCTTCACAAATTTGCTGGCCGCCGTAACTTCTTTAGATGCAACACTTGCGAGAAGGTCCGTAAACGCTGATCCTAAACAGCTTACAGAAATCCTAAATCCTTTAGATGCAACACTTACAAAAAACAGGGGCTACCACCCCACTCGTCACCAGGCCTTCGGCTATCTGGCTGCCGGGCTGTGTGCCTGCCAGCCAGCACGGTCCCGAGCGCCAAGCAACAGCGCCTGCAGAGGACGTAAGTCCTTTATCAGCAACGCTTACAGAAACAGGGGAGGGGTGTACGTCGAAGGAACCGGCTAGCCAGAGTCAATCCGAGCTTCCGTGAGCCACGTCGCGCGTCGAATCCCGAATCACCAACTCCGGATTCATCTTCTGCCGGACGGAGTTCCACTCGCGCTTCTCCAGCCCGGCCTTGATGTTTTCCATCACGATGTTGACGGCATTTGTTCCCATCGCCTCCAGCGGCTGCCGCACCGTCGTCAAGGAAGGCGCACTTAAAGCGGCCATCGCCACATCGTCAAACCCGGTTACCGAACACTGTTCCGGCACTTTCACTCCCGCCTTGGTCAGCGCCCGAATCGCACCGAGCGCGGTCAAGTCGTCAAATGCCATCAGCGCCGTGAACTTTTTCTTTTTCTGAAGCAGCTCCTCGGTCAACCGGTGCCCGCCCTCAAACCCGGAATTCGGGTCGAACGAATCCGGCAGCTGCAGCACCAGCGCGGGATCGATCTCCAGGCCCACGGTGTGAGCAAACTTCTGCACGCCGCGCCACCGCGGGGCGCTGTCGATGAGCATCTTAGGTCCGCGAATATACGCAATCTTGCGGTGCCCCAGCTGGTGCAGATGTTCGAGCGCCATTCGGCCGCCGGTCTCGTTGTCCACCATGACCGAACTAACCGTGTCGCCCGGCAGCTCCCAGCCGATCGTCGCCGCCGGAATGTTGCGCTTGCTCAAATCCGCCAGCACATGAATGTCCACGACCAGCCAGTTGGCCACCACGATCAGCGCTTCGACGTGGTGCTCCAAAAGCATTTCCAGGTAGCGCTCAAAACGATTCCGCTGGTTATGCGCATCGGCAAAAATCGGCACATACGAAGATTGATACAGCGTGTTTTCAATCCCTCGCAAAACCGGGGTGCAAAATGGATCAGAGATATCGAAGAAAACTAGTCCGACAGTGTGGCTGCGTTTGCTGCGAAGAAACCGCGCCATCGCATTCGGTCGGTAACCCAGTTTCTTGGCCGCTTCCTCAATGCGCTTTTTTGTAGCGGGAGCGATATAGCGCGCCAGCGGCGCGTTATTCAAAACGATCGAGACCGTTGCGGGCGAAAAGCCGCTGTCTTCCGCGACGTCTCGCATCGTCACCATCTGATTCTTGCCGCTTGCGCGCTTCAAAGGTAGGCCTCTTGCGTGGCCCTCATTCTGCCAGAGTTCATCCATTTTCAGTAAGCAAACGCCGTGTAGGGTCATCCTTCCGAGGATGACCGCTCTTCTCTTTTCTTCCGCCCGCTATGACTCCCTGAAATCAATCATCACCGGAGCCGAGCGGAACCAGTTTGTCTTGTATCCAACGTAGAGCAAGCCGATCGCGAACCAGATACCGCCCACTGTTTTCGCGATGATGTTCAGATTCCACCAGATGAGGCCGCAGAAAAGAAATCCAAGCACCGGCAGCAATGCGTCTCGCACAAAATTCTTCGGAGCTCCCTGCTGCCGCCTCATCGTAAATTGCCAGAAGCAAGCAAAATTCACTCCCATGAACGCGAGGAAGGCGCCGAAGTTGAGCAATTCCCCCGCGTGCTCATAGGCGCTGCCAATGTAATTCAGCATCACAGATCCAATAAACGAGAGTCCGCCGATCAGCAGGATGTTGTTGGTCGGCGTACTCGTCCCGGGCGTTAGTTGTCCGAAGAACTTCTTTGGCAGCACGCCATCGCGGCCCATTCCGAAGAGCAATCGCGCTGCGCCGAGCGTCCCCGTCAGCCCGCTGCCGAACGCAGCCACGATCAGGACGACAGCCATGGACCAGGAAAGGAGGAGTCCGCCAGCTCGCGTGCAAATATCCATAAATGCGGTTTCAAGATTTGGAAACGATCGCCAGTCCGGCCACACCCGCGCGCCAAGGTACGCCTCGATTCCGCTGCACACGCCCGCGAAGAGGCAGGTCAGCACCACGGCCAGCAGAACGTTGCGCTTGGGGTTTTCGACGTCTTCCGCGAGCGTTGTGACCCCGTCAAACCCGATGTAAGTCAGAGCGGCAAACGAAGTCGCGGTGAGAATCTTGTGAGAATTAAACGTCTTCGCATCATAAAGCGGCTGAATCGAAAAGAGGCCCGCCCATCCCTGCCCGGCATACAGGAAGCGAACCGCAACCACAATAAAATACACCACGACGACCGACATGACGGCCAACAGAACCTTGTTGGCGGTCGCCGAGGCCTTGACCCCAGCCAGATTCAAAGCCGTCATAATTCCCGCGATGATCAGGGCCCAGATGACAAAAGGAATCTGCGGAATGTGGAAGTACGCGGCGCGTTCGTGCAGCGCCGTCGAGATCCACACGGTATTGATCAGCGGCTGCAGCAGATAATCGAGAATCATCGCCCAGCCGGCCAGGAACCCAAGGTGCGGGTTCAGCCCCTTGCCAACGTAAGTGTAAGCCGACCCAGCCGTCGGATAGAGTGTGGCCATGCGTCCGTAGCTGACGGCAGTGATCAACATGGCAAACAGCGCGATCAGAATGATCAGGACAAAGTGGCCGTCCGAAAGTTTCTGCGCCACGCCGTAGAGCGGAACGGGCGCGATCGGCTGAATGAGAACGATTCCGTAGAAAATCAGGTCGGACAGCTTGAGCGTGCGCCGCAGTTGCGGCACGCCACCGCTAGTTTCGTTGCTCAAGCGCCTCTCCTTTTCGCGGGCGAGCCATTTTGTGAATCAAGCACCACCGCGCGCGTCAAATTCTTCGGCACGTCTGGATTCAGTCCCTTGCGCAAACCCACCGCCAGCCCCAGAAGTTGCGCGGGCATCGCCGTCAACGCCAGCCTCGCATATTCCGGTTCGTCCAAACCAAGCTCGACAAGCAAATCGCTTTCGCGCCGCAAAGCCGGCGTCGCGCGGTTGGCCACCACAAAGGTCGCGGCTCCCAATTTCTTTACTTCGCCAATCAGCGAGCTTTCCTCTTCCGCCGCGTCATCGGAAAGCAGAAAGGTGATCAACGTATCTTTGCTTGCAATCGATTTGGGCCCATGACGGAATTCTAGCGTGTGATACGCCTGCGCATAGGAAGAAGACATCTCCGTCATTTTCAGCGCCGCCTCCTGCGCCAGCCAGTAATGCGCCCCTTGCCCCAAAAACACAAAATCCGCGAAGCGCCGCTTCGTTCCGAGCGCCCGAATCTTATCAGCATTCGCCGCAAGCCACCGCTCTGTCTTTTCCGGCAAGCTGTCCAAAGCGCGAGCAAGCTCCGCATTCCCCATGAACTTCGCGCCGAGTCGCTCGAAGAGCAGCAGGATCGACGTGAACGACCGCGTCATCACCATGCTTCTTTCGTCGGCCCACGGCAGCGTCAGCAAGTACGTGCACGTTTTTTCCAGTGCGCTGTCTACGTTGCAAGTCACGCCAAGCGTCTGCACCGCTGCGTTAGCTTTCAGCCATTCCGCCGCGCGCAAAACTTCTGTCGTCTTGCCCGAGCGCGAAACGAGCACCACCTGCCGCGCTCCCGTTCGCCGCATCACTTCCTGCGGCGCAAACAGCAGCTCCGATGCAGGCACTGCCGTGCATGCAACGCCCAGAAGCTTTGCCCACTGGGCCGCGATCGTCCGCGAAACGTAGTAACTCGACCCGCAAGCCACAAACAACCACGGCCCTTCCTTCGTGAAATTTTGCGCAAATCGAGCAAGCGTCCCGTCCTGCTCAAATCGCTGCGCCGTTTCCACCCAGGTTTCCGGCTGCGAAAAAATCTCCTGCCGCGTCTCATGTCCCGCAACCGGTGCGGCCGATCGCCCATGGCGGGCCGCCGCCGCATTTTTTTTCAATACTCGTCGTGCAGGTTTTTTCATGTATCGCTCAAATCCCTTTCGCTGGCGCAGCTTCAGTCTCTAGGCGGCCGTCTATACTTTCGAGGAAGAACGCGGCTCAGCTTCTTTTTTCGTCGCATTGAATCGTTTGAATACAGGCATATTCTAGGACATTCGCTTTTTGCGCAAGCCAAAACTTTACCCGAATCCTCAAACCCGATGCGATTTATGTTTCCTCCGCCCGCCGCTTCCCATGTTCCACCTGTCCTTTCGTACAGTAGGAATTTTATCCACAGTCAGTGTCTCTTGGTTAAAGCTCCCTTACTTTATCCGCAACGCCCAGCTTCCCCGCGTAGTCTAATTAAATAGAGCCTCGCCCCAGCCGGCGCCTATCCGTATGGGTGAGGAAACCGGCATGACCCGCAGCAGTCCAACCAAAGTCTTCCTCTGGCACGTGATGGGTTTCTGCCTCACGTTCTTCGCCGCCTACTGGCTGCGCCCGGTTTCTCTCGAGCCTGATCCCGTTCTTCTCGGATATCTACAGGTCATTACCGCTTTACTGGCTTTCGTGTTTGCCGCGCTGACCTTCGTACGTTTTCAAGGCACACAGGATCGCATCTCTCTGATTCTCGGTGGCGGCTATTTGCTGTCCGGCGCCGTTCTCTCCGCTTCCGGTGTTCTCTTTTTTCAACTCACGCAAGACTCGCCCGCGCGCGCGGCGTGGGCGCCCGTAGCCTGGTGGCTCAGCCGGATGATTCTGGCGCTGCTGCTCCTTGTCGCGCTTCTCGCGGAACGCTTCATCCCTCGTTCACGCCACACGAAAGTGGAGATCAGCGGCGCCTTGCTGGCCGTCGTCGCCTCCACCTACCTGATCACCGCCGCGCTTCGCCGCCTGCCTCCCGAGGTCTCTCGCCATCCAATCTCCGTTATTCCGAGCCCCCAGCAACTTTTGCCTGGCATCATTTTTCTGGCTGCCGTGATTTGGTATCGCCGTCGCCTGGATACCGGAGAATCTGCCTTCGACCGCACCATCTACGCCGCCGCGTGGATGAACTTCGCCGCCCAACTTGCCGCGTGCCAGTCCGAACGTCTCCTCGACGCGCCGTTCTTGCTCGCGCAAATCCTCACGGTCAGCAGTTATGCCCTTGCGCTCGGCGGCGCGCTTCTCGATAATGCGCGCCTCTTCGAACAGGTTCACCATCTCGCCGTCAGCGATCCCCTCACCGGCCTCGCCAATTATCGCCGCCTCCTCGATGTCCTCGAAAATGAAACGGAACGCACGAATCGCACTGGCCGGTCTTTCGCCGTCCTTCTGCTCGATCTCGATGGCTTGAAAAAGATAAACGATAATTTCGGCCATCTGGTCGGAAGCCGCGCGCTCTGCCGCGTGGCCGCCATCTTGCGCATTCATTGCCGCGCTATCGATACCGCCGCGCGCTATGGAGGAGATGAGTTCGCGCTCGTCCTGCCCGAATCACAAGAGAAAGAAGCACAGCAGGTCGCGAATCGCATTCGCGTTGTCATGTCTGAGGACGAAGAGAAACCGCAGATCTCCGCCAGCATTGGCATTTCGATTTACAAGGGAGATGGGGAGAGAATTGAAAAACTTCTTTCCGATGCGGACCAGGATCTCTATGCGGAAAAAGCACGTCGCGTAAAGCGCGGCATCGCAGCATTCCACGCCCGCCGCCGCACTCCAAAGGCATAACTTGCGCCGGCGATCCACGCGGCGCAGCTCCGCCTAATACACGGCTCGCTTCTGCACGGTTTCTTTTGTCGTCAACGAGTATCTTGGCTCGGGTACAGCTTTATCGAGCAGTTGCTGCGAGACGTACTCGCCCACCGCTGGCCCATGTTTGAAGCCGTGTCCTGACCCGCCACCTACGAACCATACGTTTTCCATCGCCTGGTGACGATCGATCAGAAAATCGCCGTTCGACGTATTTTCATACTGGCAGACGCGCGTCTCGACAACCGGGGCATTGCGCATTGCCGGAAAGCGGCTGGCAACATATTTCTGAACGACTTCCGCCTCTGCAGCCGTCGGCAAGCGCGATTGCGTGTCGGGATCGACGCGCTCGCCGTGATGATCAAGCGCGATCTTCAATCCGCGGCCTTCAATGTCCGGCATTCCGTAATACTCGTCTTCTTGAAACAGCCACGTTGGCAAAGCCGGCGGCGCGAAGCGTTCATCTCCCGGCGGCACGCCAAAAAAGAAAACTTCCTGCCTGCTTGGAAAAATGCGATGTCCAAGAATCTCGGGAAAAACTTTGCCGAGCCACGAACCACACGCGAAAACATACTGTCCCGCAGAAATCGTTTCGCCGTTACTGCATTTCACGCTGCCCAAGCGTCCAGCGCCTCGCGGCGGTTCAATCCATGCAACCCGAAACTCCGCACCCTGTTTGACGGCATCTTCAACCACCGCCGCAACGGCCCGCCGCGCCAACAGCACGCCGCTATTCGGCTCCAAAAATCCACGCGTCACGCGCTCGAACGAGATTTGCGGGTAACGCCGCTCCAGCGCCGCGTGATCCATCTCTTCAAATGGCACCTCGCACCGTTTCAGTGTGGCCATGGTCTGCCGCACGCGCGAATCATCTTCGCCCGCGAGCCACAATACTCCCGTCTCGTGAAACAGGGGCTGCCCCGTCGCTGCGAAAAAACTCTTCCACTGCGCCAGCGATCTCTGCGACGACCGCGTATAAATCTCGTCCGTTCCGTAACCCATGCGAATGATGCGCGTCTCCCCGCCCGAACTAGCCCGCGCGTTCGAAGGCCCGTAAGCATCGAGCAGCACCACACGCTGCCCGCGCCGCGCCAAATGCCACGCGCTCCACGCGCCAAACACCCCCGCTCCGATCACCGCTACATCAAATTGCCGCGCTGCATTCACGAGCGTGTTCCTTTCAGGGCACGATCTTTCCTTCGATTGGCATTGAACCCGGTCCGCTGCGAATACTCTATAAGCTTTTCTTCACGCAGCGCGACGTTTTTTCCTCGTGGCTCTTGCCTTTTTCCGTTCCATCCCGGTCAGCAGGTGAGTGAGTCTGACTGTTCTGTTTGGAAGTACGGCATGCAATTCGAGCTTGCCCCCAAGCGCCTGGATGTAGTTCGCGATGCTTTCGATCAAAACATTGGGACGGCGTTCGAGGCGCGAGATGGCCGCTTGGGTCACCTTTAATTTGCCGGCCAGCTCTTCCTGGCTGACCTGGAGCGCGTCGCGCAACTCGGCAAGTTCCATTTCGCCCAGGTCGCGCATGGCAAGCATGTGCGCTTGCCGCTGTTCCCCTACTGTCATCGTCTCGTTTTTTATCTGTTTCCACGTTTTTCGCATTAGATCAAACCCTCATCCTTGATTTCTTTGAGATACCGTTCGTAAATTCTCTCTGCTTCCGGGATGGCGGTCTTGTACCACTTGCTATCCGCCTTTCGACCTCCCAGCAAAAGAATTGCAGTTCGGCGCGGATCGAAAACGAATATCACGCGGTAGGGGTCCCCGGCATGCTGAATAATGAGTTCCTTGAGATTCGTGAATTTCGTGCCTTTGAGCGTATCGGCATGAGGGCGCCCCAAAGAAGGTCCGTGCTGTTCGAGCAGTTCGATCTTCGCGGCAACGGAGATGCGCTCAGCAGACGTCAGCCGGGAGAACCACGCTTGAAACTCGTCTGTAGCCTCGGCTTCCCATGCCATGCGTGTAATATAACGCGCGTGTAATGGAGTGTCAAGCGGCACGGGCCGGAGCAGGTCTTGCTCTTGTTTTCAGTCCGAATGGGGCAAGCTTCCAAGCAAATGGCGCTTCCTCGCCTCTCAAACCAGAAGGGAAAACTGTTGGGAGCAATTCATCGGTGGTACCATGCAACGTTCCGTTTACTCTTCGGAGGTTCCTGTGAAATTGCGTCGCCAGCCCATTTCGTACTTGCTCTCTGTCTGCGCCCTAGTTTTCTGCGCCTCATTCGTTGCTCAAGCTCAGCAAGTCGATCCCAAAACGTACGGCGCGATGAAGTGGCGCCTCATCGGCCCCTTCCGAGGCGGCCGCGCGATCACCGTCGCGGGCGTTCCCAGCCAGCCGTACACATATTATTTCGGCGCGGTCAGCGGCGGTGTCTGGAAAACGACCGATGGCGGCATCTCCTGGGATCCGCTCTTCGATAAGCAGAGCATTTCTTCTATCGGCGCAATTGCCGTGGCCGATTCGGATCCCAACGTAATCTACGCCGGCTCAGGCGAAGCTTGCATTCGAGGGAACATTTCTTTTGGTGATGGCGTTTACAAATCCACCGACGCTGGAAAAACTTGGACCAACGTCGGCCTCAAGGATACGCGCCACATCGGCGACGTCATCATTCATCCTACGAACCCCGATGTCGTCTTCGTCGCGGCACTAGGCCACGCCTATGGCCCCAACCCGGACCGCGGCATCTACCGCACGCGCGATGGCGGCAAGACTTGGGAAAAAGTTCTGTACCTTGACGATCGCACCGGCGGCGTTGAAGTCGTTTTCGATCCGCACAATTTTCACGTTCTTTTCGCCGCGATGTGGGAAGGCTGGCGCACGCCCTGGACTCTCAACAGCGGCGGCGCGAAGGACGGCCTGTATCGTTCGAACGACGACGGCTCGACCTGGAAGCGCGTCGAAGGCAATGGCATGCCGGAAGGCACGCTCGGGCGCATCAGCGTGGCCGTTTCTGGCGCAGATTCGAATGTGGTCTACGCGCTCATCGAGGCCAAAAAGGGCGGGCTCTATCGCAGCGACGATGGCGGTGTGAACTGGTCGCTTATCAACGACGATCATCGCTTCACGCAGCGCGCCTGGTATTTCACGCACGTCTGGGCCGATCCCAAAAATGTCAGCGGCGTCTACATCGCCAACACCGGTCTCTACAGCTCAAGCGACGGCGGCAAGACCTTCGCACGCCTCAATTCCCCTCATGGCGACAATCACGCCCTCTGGATCGATCCCAACAACACCAATCGCATGATCAACGGCAACGACGGCGGCGCCACCATCAGCGTTGACGGCGGCAAAAATTGGACCACGCAGGATAATCAGCCGACCGCGCAGTTCTACCACGTCGCCGCCGACAACGATTTTCAGTATCGCGTCTACGGCTCGCAGCAGGACAACTCGTCCCTCGGCATTCGCACGCGCAGCGATCACGGAGCGATCCTCCAGGGCGACTGGGATTCCGTCGGTGGCGGCGAAAGCGGCTACATCGTTCCCGACCCGCGCGATTCGAATATCGTTTACGCCGACGATGAAGGCCCCATTCTCACGCGCTTCGATCGCCGCACCGGTCAAGCCCAAAGCATCGAGGAATGGCCCGAAGATCCCAACGGCTACGCGGCAGAGCATCAAAAATACCGTTACACCTGGACGATGCCCATCGTGATTTCCTCGAACAATCCCGACGTCATCTACCACTCCGCGCAATACGTTTTTCGCTCGACGGATGCCGGGCGCACCTGGGCCACGATCAGTCCCGACCTCACGCGCAACGACAAAACCAAGCAGCAGGATTCCGGCGGCCCGCTCACCAAAGATCAGTACACCGTCGAATACTACGACGTGATTTTCAGTTTGGCGGAGTCGCCTAAGCAGGAAGGCGTACTTTGGGCAGGCACGGATGATGGTTGGGTGCAACTAACGCGTGACGGCGGGAAAAACTGGGAGAAGGTTACGCCGAAGGATGTGCCGGAGTGGGCGATGATCAGTTTGATCGAAGCGTCGCCTTTCGACGCCGCCACCGCGTACATCGCTGTCGATGGCCACAAGCTCGACAACTTCAAACCCTACATTTTCAAAACGAGCGACTTCGGTAAGACGTGGACGAAAATCGTGACGGGACTTCCCGACAATGTTTATGTCCACGCCGTACGCGAAGATCCCAAGCGCAAAGGGCTCCTCTACGCGGGTACGGAGACGGGCATTTATGTTTCGTTCAACGACGGAGCAAATTGGCAGCCCCTTCAACTCAATCTTCCTGTCACGCCGATTCACGACATGGTCATTCACGATGACGCTCTGACGGTTGCGACGCACGGCCGATCCTTCTGGGTTCTCGACGGCCTCGGCCCGCTTCGCCAGGCCAGCGCCACCATCGCCGCCGAAGACGCGCATCTTTTCACGCCGGACACGACCTTTCGCACGCGCGAAGGCCACTTCAGCCCGCGCCGTTATCCCGTCGGCGAAAATCCGCCGTCCGGCGCAGTCCTTTATTACTATTTGAAGGATACGCCGAAAGACCCCGCCAAGCTCGAACTTCTCGACGCCGATGGCAAAGTCATCCGTACGTTTACCAGTGAGGAAAAGAAATCCGATACCGGCCCCGACGAAGGCGAACGCGATGTCCCCATCGAGCACATCCCGGCCAAAGCTGGAATGAACCTTTTCGTTTGGGACCTGCGTTACGAACCACCCACAAAAGTCCCCGCGCTGATTTACGACTCTGGCGAACCGGCCGGTCCGCTCGTCCTGGCAGGAAAGTATCAGGCGCGGCTGACCGTCGCAGGAAAATCTCAAACCGCGCCATTTGAAGTGAGAATGGATCCTCGCGTCCAAACCAGCGCCGAAGATCTGCGCAAACAGTTCGACCTGATGCTGAAAATGAGTGAGCGCCAGGACCTGATGAACAAAACAGTGGTCGCCATTCGCGATTTACGCACGCAGCTGCAGGCGCTCGAAAAGCGCATCGGCAGCGGCGGCGAAGCAAAACTGCTCGTCTCCACATCCGCCGATCTGCGCAAAAAAATCAGCGCCATTGAAGAGCAATTGGTGCAGGTAAATTCCAAGTCCAGCGAAGATCAAGCCAACTACCCGACCATGCTCAACAGCAAGCTCGGCCACTTGCAATCGCTGGTCGACAGCGCCGACACCGCCCCCACCGCAGCCGAAGCCGCCGTCTTCGCCGATCTCGACCAGCGCCTCGAAGCCCAACTAACCAAATGGCGCGAAGTCCTCGCCAAGGATCTTCCCGCGCTCAACGATTCGATGCGCAAAAATAACGTCCCGCTTGTAGCCCCGGCCGCCACTCCGGCCCACTGACACGCTTCCGCCTTGTAGGGGCGCAGCATGCTGCGCCCCTACGGGCACAATCGCACATATCCGATTCGGTTTTCCTGGATTGGTATTTCCGTCAAAAAACTCCGCCGCCCTACGAATCAACCGCCAAACGCCCCGCCAATCTTTTTGCCCCAATGCGCCAGATGCTTCAACGACTTCGTATCCGTCGCATCCAAATGCAAAGGTGTCACCGAAACCGCCCCTTCAAAAATCGCCGCATAATCCGTATCCGCCTCGACATCCTGGTCGATCCGCTGTTCCGAAAGCCAAAAATAAATCCGTCCGCGCGGATCTCGTCCTTCCGTCAACTGGTTCCGTGTAATCTTTTTCGACTGCCGCGTGAACTTCACGCCACCCTTCCACGGCTCCGGCACATTCACGTTCAGCAAAACCTGATCCGGCAATCCCTCTTTCAAAATTAATTCCGCCGCCGCCCGCGCGATTCGCGCTGCCGGTTCAAAACTGACTCTCGGGGCCTTCGAGCACAGCGACATCGCCAGCGCCGGCATATGGTGCAAAGCCGCTTCCCGCGCCGCTCCCACCGTCCCCGAGTAATACGCGTTCTCCCCCAAATTTCCGCCGTGATTGATTCCCGAAATCACCAAGTCCACTTTTTCCGGCAGCAATTTGTGCATCGCCACAATCACGCAATCCGCCGGCGTACCATCCACCGCCCACTCGCGCTCCCCGCCGGGTGGCAAATAATCGGCTGCCGCAACGTCAACGACTGCGCCTTCCCGCTCTGCTCGCTGCTCGGCGCCACAATGCTCACGTCCGCAAATCCCGCGAACGCCCCCGCCAGCACGCGCAACCCTTCCGCGTGAATCCCATCATCATTCGTCAAAAGTATGTGAGGCATCAGTCGATTTTGGCAGGACTAATCAAAAATGGTCGGGACGACTGGATTCGAACCAGCGACCTCACCCACCCCAAGGGTGCGCGATACCAGGCTTCGCTACGTCCCGACCGATACAACGGCGAAGTGGGCTTTACAGCTTTATCAGGCTATCACTTGCGTTCGAGAAGCGTCAAGAAAGCGCGCAGCGTATCTCGCAGGTCCAGCAACATTTTCCGGCTCAAAAGCTGCGCCGCTCCGTCACCGGCTAAGCCACTGCCGCCAACTCCACCCGCGCCGACAACTGCGCCAGCGTTTTCACCATCGCCGTTTTGCTCGCGCAAATGCCGCCGTGCCCCCGCAATCGTAAATCCCTCGTCATACAGCAGCCGCTTGATCCGCAGCACCATTTCCACATCTTCTTGCTGGTACAGCCGGTGCCCGCTCGGGCTCTTCACCGGCTCGAGCATGGGAAACTCCGTCTCCCAATAGCGCAGCACAAACGGCTTCAGCGCCGTCAGCCGGCTAACCTCACCTATGCGATAAAATTCTTTTTCCGTTAAGGTCTGCGTCGCGGTAGCTGTGCTCGGCATCTCGAATTCCAATCAGAGGGGGACGCCGCTATCGTAGCAGTTCTCGCCGATTTCCTGTAGGGGCACGATTCATCGTGCCCTTTTGTGGGCTGGCTAGCCAAACGCAAGCGAACGACGCCCTGCGATCAATCCTCGTCTTTGTCTTTATTCTTCCGCGGCCGCGCCTCGCGCTTCCTCAACCTCTGCACAAATCGCACCGGCGTCCCCAAAAACTCATACTTCCTTCGCAGCTGATTCTCCAGAAACCGCTCGTAGCTGAAATGCATCGGCTCTTTCTGATTCGTAAAAATCATAAATGTCGGCGGCGCCGTCTTCGCCTGCGTAATGTAATAGATCCGGATCGGCCGCGCCTTTGGCGTCGTGCCGCGCTGCAAATCCACCTCTTCCTTCAACCAGTTGTTCAGGTCCGGCGTGCTGATATGCCGTTTCCGCGCCTCCGCCACCTGATCGATCAACGGAAAAAGCCTCGACGCGCGCTCCCCGGTCTTCGCCGAAAGAAAAATAATCGGCGCGTAACTCAAAAATTTCAATTTCCCGCGAATCATCTTCTCGTAATCGAACGCCAGCCTCTCCGGATTGAAATCTTCCGGCCGGTGCCGCTCGCCGGGAGCTCTCTTCGCCTTCCCCTTCGCGCTATCCGCATCGCGCGAAGCCGCAGCCCGCGCCGCCACCACCG
>Ga0210403_10001518_pt1 | contig 21915 bp, 16 predicted proteins | sample IncBWC19MmetaG_FD_150863 | JGI IMG/M metagenome (GOLD analysis project Ga0210403, IMG submission 150863) | Forest soil microbial communities from Barre Woods Harvard Forest LTER site, Petersham, Massachusetts, United States - Inc-BW-C-19-M | ecosystem: Environmental > Terrestrial > Soil >... | reverse complement strand
GTTTCCGTTGTCGTCCTAGTCGTCCTGCTTGCGGTAGTGGCCCTCCCTGCATACGGCAGGGTGATCCACGTGAGGGAAGCCGGCTTCACGGGCGCGGATGCCCCGGGCGGCCCGTTCGGGCCGGGGCTCGTGAGCGCTGCAGTGGACCAGGCGAGCGGCGACGTGTACGTGACGGAAGCGAGCGCGGCTGCGCCCGGCGTTGGTGGGGCGGTCGATGAGTTCGATGCAAAAGGGGTGTATGCGAAAGTCCATATCGTTGGCGCCAAAATCACCGGCCAGAAAGCCTTTGCGCTGACATTCACGTCGGGCGTCGCGGTTGACAACTCCGGTGGCGCGAACAACGGTGACCTGTATGTCTCCGATACCGGCCATCATGTCATTGATCGGTTCACCGCGGCGGGTGTCTTCCTCTGCGAGATCACAGGCAAGAAACCAGTCTCCAAAGAAGAAGAAGAACACGAGTGCGACGGCGCGGCTGGCAGTTTGACGCCCACTGGATCGATCATTCCGGCGGGGGTCGCGGTCGATAAAAGCGGCGACGTATACGTCGCCCACGACGAAGAAGAACACCAGGCGATCGATAAGTTCGGTCCCGAAGGTAAATACCTCGGCCAGATCAAAGACCCTCATCTCTCGGGGCAGATCGGCACTATCGCGCTCGACGCGGAAGGGCACCTGTACGCCCAGGTCGAAGTCAACGGGGGAGGCGGCGGCGTGTTCGTGTTCAACACCGCCGGGTCGTTCGTGTCGGTGCTCGACGAACCGCAGCACGAAGCCGTGGGCGTTGGCGTCGACCCCAAAACCGGCAATGTCTACGTTGGCGAGGCCGCGGGGCCGCTTGGGCAGGACGTCGCGGAGTTCGAACCCTCCGGTGCGCTCGCCAGCGTGACCGCCACCAATGGGTTCGCATTGGGCTTGGCAGTGGATGGCGCGAGCGGCAAACTCTACGCGACGGAAGCGTTCGGCAGCAACGCGGTCGCGATCTTCAGTCCCGACATCGTCCTGCCGAACGCGACTAGCGATCCCGCCACGAGCGTCTCACAGACGACCGCGACCCTAAATGGACATCTCGACCCGGACTTGGCGCACGGTGGCGCCGAAGTGACGGGTTGCGTCTTTGAATACGGCATCACGACCTTCTATGGTCAGACCGCGCCGTGCTCGCCGCCGCCGCCGTATGCGTCCGGGACCGCGGTCAGCGGTGCGCTGAGCGGCCTCACGCGCGGCACGGCCTACCATTTTCGCCTGAAGGCGACCAACGCCAGCGGCGCGACCGTCGGTGAAGATCAGACGTTTACGACAGCCGGCCTGGCGGTGATCGATAGCGAGTCCGCGCGGGTGAACGGCACCGGCGCGATTCTGCGTGCGCAGATCAACCCGATGCGCCTCGCGACGACTTGCGAGGTCCAGTACGTAGACGACGCGGGCTTCAAACATTCGGGCTATGGGACGGCGAGCACCCTGCCTTGCGAACCCGAGGATCTCGGGTCGGGGCTGGGTGATACCGGCGCTATCGCAGCGGCCAAGGGGCTCCAGATCGCGACCACCTATCATTTCCGTTTCCTCGCGGACAACGCGGCGGGGTTGACGGGCAGTGGCGACCGTACCTTCACGACGTTTGGCGCGAGTGCGTTCAAGTTCGCACTCGTCAACGAAGAAGGCCTTCCGTTCACGCAGGCTGGCGGTCACCCCTATGAAGCAAGGACGAGCTTGAAGCTCAATGGCTTTCTGCGTAGCGCCGGCGAAATGCCCGAAGAAGGCGCTGATGCCAACGTGAAGGACGTCATTACGCGGCTGCCAGCGGGGTTCGTGGGCGATCCCACCGCGGTCCCAAAGTGTACACGCGAGAAGGTGCGGCGGCGGCAGTGCCCCGGTAGCGCTCAGGTCGGTACGATCGAAGTCAACATCGAAGGCGAAACGAAATCAGTGCCGTCACCGCTATATAATGTGGTGCCCCCGGAAGGCGTGCCGGCAGAGTTCGCGGCAGGCATTTTGACGAAGGCCATAATCCTCATCGATGCAAAGCTTCGCAGCGGCGGAGACTACGGTGTGACCGCGGAATCGACTAACAGCGCTGGCATCGCCGGGGTGAGAGAAGCCAACGTGAAACTATGGGGAGTCCCGGCTGCGGCGAGCCACGACAAAGAACGCACTTGCGGGGAAAAAGAACCGTGCTCGGCTGAAGAAACTGTGGCGAAGCCGTTCCTGCGCGCCCCGACCTCGTGCGGCGGGTCGTTGATGGCGACGCTGGCGGTCGATTCATGGCAGAACCCGGGCGAATTCAGCGAACTGGCCACGGAAATGCCGGCGATGACGGGCTGTGAAAACGTCGAATTCGCACCCTCGCTGGCGGTGCAGCCAACCGCGGCACAGGCCGACTCGCCGACCGGCCTGCACGTCGACCTGCACCTGCCCCAGAACAAAGAAGCGGAAAAGCTTGGGGAGAGCGACCTCAGAGATACAACGGTCACGCTGCCTCCGGGTCTGACGGCGAACCCCTCGGGGGCGAATGGCCTGGCGGCGTGCCCGCCCGCTCAGGTGGGTCTCACGAGCGGTCCTGGTGTGGTGCCGGTTACCTTCACGCCGGGGCAGGCAGAGTGTCCGGCGGCGTCGAAGGTGGGGACGGTGGAGGTTGATACGCCGTTGTTGGATCACCCCCTGCACGGAGCTGTTTACATCGCCACGCCGTACAACAACCCGTTCAACTCGCTGCTCGCTCTCTACATCACGGTATATGACCCACAGACGGGTGTAGTGGTGAAGCTCGCTGGTCACGTGGAACCGAATCCTGCGACGGGTCAGCTGACGACGACCGTGACGGACAGCCCGCAGGTGCCCTTCGAAGACTTCAAGCTGGACTTCTTCCCGGAAGAACCCAAGGCAGCACCGCCGGCGTTGGCGACGCCAGAGGCCTGCGGCACCTACGCGGCGAGCGCATCGCTCACGCCTTGGAGCGGAACCCCGCGTGTCAGCCCCACGATCGCAGGGTTCCCCGTCAGCTCCGGCTGCACGACCGGTTTTGCCCCGACTTTCACCGCTGGGACCACGAGCGTTCAGGCGGGCGCCTACGCGCCGTTGAAGCTCAGCTTCGCCCGCTCTGATCGCGATCAGGAGCTCGCGGGATTGACCGCCTCGATGCCGCCGGGCCTGCTCGCGAAGGTCGCTGGCGTGCCGCTGTGCCCGGAATCGGCATTGGCCGCCGCCGCGGCTCGGTCGGGTGCGGCAGAGACGGCAGGGCCGAGTTGCCCCGAAGGCTCCCAGGTCGGTACCGTGCAGGCCGCTGCGGGCGCGGGGGGCGATCCGATCGTGGTGTCGGGCAAGGCGTATCTCACCGGCTCGTACAAGGGCGGTCCGTATGGCCTGGCTGTGGTGGTGCCCGCGATCGCCGGGCCGTTCGACCTCGGCACCGTCGTCGTGCGCTCCTCGCTGCACATCGATCCCACGGATGGGCACGTGACAGCCGTCTCCGACCCGTTCCCGACGATCTTCAAGGGCATCCCGCTGCGCATGCGCCGCGTCACGGTGAGCATCGATCGTCCAGAATTCACGTTCAACCCAACGAACTGCAGCCCGTTGGCGGTGACCGCAACCCTGCTCTCGACAGCGGGCGCCAGCGCCGCCCTCTCGCAGCGCTTCCAGGTTGGCGGCTGCCAGAGTCTGCCGTTCAACCCCAAGTTCACCGTTTCCACACAGGCGCAGACCAGCAAAACAAGCGGAGCAGCCCTCGACGTCAACGTCACCGCAGCACTCGGCGAAGCCAACATCGCGAAAGTCAACGTCAGCCTGCCGCTCGCCCTGCCTTCGCGGCTGACAACCCTCCAGCAGGCCTGCACCGCAACGCAGTTCGCAGCGAACCCCGCTGGATGTCCGGTCGGATCGCTCGTCGGCGCCGCCATCGCGCACACGCCGGTCCTTGCCAATCCGCTCGCCGGCCCTGTCTATCTCGTCTCACACGGAGGCGCTGCCTTCCCCGACCTGGTGGTGATGCTCCAGAGCGAAGGCATCGTGATCGCCCTCACCGGCCACACCGACATCAAACACGGCATCACCTATTCGCACTTCGAAACGGTACCGGACGCGCCGATCAGCTCCTTCGAGCTGTCCCTTCCCTCTGGGCCGCATTCGGTCCTCGCCGCATATCTTCCCGCGAGCGCCAAGGGGAGTCTCTGCAAATCCACGCTGATCATGCCGACTGTCATAACGGCGCAGAACGGCGCCCAGATCGCGAGGAACACCAGAATCGGCGTTAGAGGCTGTCCCAAGCGGAAAGCGATCAAGCATGGCAAGGCTGCCAGTCGGCGCCTGACGCGCCGCCACCGGCGATAGGACACATAGTTCTCAGTCGGTCACGTTGGGTCAGACACTGACTCGGGCCACCGGTATATTGAGAGACAAAGCCACCAACCGCTTGACTTGACATGCGCATGAGTGGAAACCTAAGCGCCGTGCGCAGAACAAAGCGTCCCATCGCCGCGCTCGGCGTTATCGCCGTAATGACTCTCGGCCCGGCCGCCTGCGGCGGCAGCTCGGACGAGACGGTGGCGCGGGTGGCCGGTGTGGGCACGGTGACAAGGGGCGCGGTCGAACATTGGATCCCCATCGAGGCGCGGTTGGCCTATTCGGTGGTCCCCAAACGACCGGTGCCCGACGGCGTTGTGCCCGTGCCGCCGGCTTACACGGCATGCATCGCCTACTTAATGACACACGGGCAGAAGCTTGTGGAAACAGGTCCAAAGCCTACGACGGCGCAGCTGAAGAGCAAATGCGCGCAGCAGTATCAGCAACTGAAGCAAACGGTGCTTGGCCTCCTCATCACGTGGGACTGGACGATCGGCACAGGCGCGGCCGCCGGCATGAAGGCGAGTGACGCAGAAGTAAGGCAGCGTCTGGAGAGCATCGCAAAGAACGACCTCGTCGGCGTGCCCTTCAACAGGTACCTCCAGTATACGGGGCAGACGTTAGCGGACATGCTGCTGCGCTCGAGGGTCTCGCTGTTCGAGGAGAAGTTCAGACAGGGACTCGTGGCGATGGCCAAACTGCTGCCGAAGGGCATGACCGACCAGGAGCGCAGAGCCGCGGTCGCCAAGCTCGCGGCGGGTCTGCCGACGGAACAGCAGTGGGTGGCACGGACGAGTTGCAGCCCAGGCTATGTGACGTCGAGCTGCAGGCAGTACAAAGGGCCGCTTCAGCCGGGCTTTCCGAATTAATCAGAAACAACTCCGCGCGAATGCGGTGATTCCATTTACAAACCGTCGCGTCTTGGTTAGCTTCTGAGGAATGCCGACTTCAATCCGTGTCATTGTCGCAAGTGCAGCAGTTGGTCTCGCCGTAGGCGGTATGACGGCGTGTGGCGGCGGTGGAGGCTATGTCGCACAAGTCGGGCCGGTGACGATCACAAAGCCCGAGCTGAGCCACTGGATGAAAACGCTTGCTGGCGGAGACTTCTACGAACTTTCCAGAGAGCACACGGTGCCGGCCGACCTGGTCGCAGAACCGGCGAATTATTCGGCTTGCGTGGCGAGCTTGGAAACAGCCGCTGAAAACGCTGCGTTGATACGCCCTAAAGCGCACGCCGCACCCAGGCCGACGTCCGCGCAGCTGCTGACGAAATGCCACGAGGTGCATCAAGCTTTGCGGTTCCAGGCTATGTCCTATTTGGTCAACGCAGAGTGGTCCATCGGCGTATATCGCGAAGTGGGTATCACGGCGAGCGAAGCGGATGTGCATCGGAAGCTCGAAGAAGTCAAGAAACTGGAATATCCGGCCCCAGGCAGTTTCGAGACATTCCTAAAACGAACGAGAAGAAGCCTCGACGACGAGTTGCTCGTGGTGAAGCTGAATGTGCTTAACGACAAGCTGTTCCGCCAGGCACACGATCTGGGCGTCAAGCGGCTGCTCAGTAAGGTCAGCGAAGCCGGGTTGAGATGGACCAACAAGACGAACTGCCGCGCCGGATACGTAGTCCCGCATTGCCGGCAGTTCAGGGAAGGGTCGACGCCAACGCCGAAAGGGCCGAGCGAAGATCCGGCGATCCTGATGGAGCAGCTCGCGACCGTCACCGGCGTGGCCTGCATCAACCGGATAGCATGTGGATGAGCGAGAGGGCGATCGCTCATGGGACGGCTACTTATCCCGCGGCCGACGTGGAGGCCCGGCTCGACGCGTCGCACCCGTTGGGCTCGAACATTCGCCACCGCTGGTGCGATTCTCGGCGTCACCGGCTGCGGCGGTGACGTCCCGGGCGGGGTCGCGGCGCACGTCGGCGGTGCCGACATAACCAGCGCCGCGGTCGAGCATCGGATGGCCACGACGGCTGGTGGCCATGCGGCCTCGGACCCGTCCAGGCGCCAGGCGCAGCTTGAGCAGGCGGAGGACTACCTCATCGCCTCACAGTGGCTGCTCGGCGAGGCCGCTCGAGACGGCCTGACTCTCACAGCGTCTGAGGTATCGCGGCAGCTGGCCCAGAAGATCTCCACCTCGTTTCCCGGGGGCGCGTCGGGACTGCACGAATTCCTCCAGGTGACCGGGCAGAACATGGCGGACGTCTCGCTCGAAGCGAAGGCAGAACTTGCCGTGGCGAAGCTCCGCGAGATGCTCGCGAGCAGAGAACCCCCGATCACACCGGCGCAGGTCTCGAGCTACTACGCCCAGCATCGACAGAGCTTCACGATCCCCGAACGGCGCGAGCTGAACATCGTCGCCTACGGGACCCGAGCCGCGGCGCAGGCGATCAGACTGAGGGTCGAAGCCGGGAAGAGCTTCGCCAGCATGTCCGAACACCAATCGATCGAACTGCCGGCCATCGCCTACAGCCACACTCGCGGCACGGACGCCGTGCTCGCGAGGGCGATCCACCTTGCGCGCCCGCACGTGTTGGTGGGCCCCGTCCGCTTCTACCGCGTCGCCTACTACGACTACTACATGCTCGAAGTGCTCGGCGTCACGCCCGCCCGCCAGCGCACCCTCGCGGAAGTCCAGGGCACGATCGCGCGGCGGCTCGCCGCTGAACAGCAGCCGCGCACGCTGGCCGCGTTCATCGCGTCATGGAGGAGCAGGTGGATGTCGCGCACCGACTGCTCGCCCGGCTACGTGATCCAGAAATGCCGCCAATACACGGGGTCGCGCACGCCCGAAGACCCTATGTCCTTCGACTGAGCAGTCGATGGGCGCGATCGTCGATCTCAACCATCCCGCGCACACCGTTCACTGGCATTTCTTCCAGATGACGGTCGCGAACGTCGTCCTGCTCGCCGTCACGCTCGTGCTCTTCCTGCTGGCTCTTGCGCTGCCGCTCGGGCGCCTGGCGGCGCGCGGGCGATCCCCGCGGCCGTTGACATACGCCTGCGGGACGGCGGCGCTCGCCGCGCTCGTCGTTCTCCTGCTCTCCGGGATGATCCTGAGCCTGAAGGGGCCCGCCTGGTGGCACTACGCAGGCGTTGGGCGCTTCTTCAACTCGATCCATCTGTGGGCCGTCGAGCTGCTCTTCCTCTTCATGACGATCAACCTCGCGGGGCAGTTCTTCACCGCAGCTTGGCGCCATGGTGGCAAGCGCGTGTGGATCACCGGCGCGCTCGGCTTCCTCGTCGCGATCCCGGCCGCCCTGACCGGCTATCTCTCTCAGCAGAGCTTCGACTCGCAGTGGCTTGCCACGCAGGCCAGAGCCGGCTTCAACGCGATCGGAGCCGGCGCCTTCTTCAACGTCACCAACTTCGGTCAGATGTACAGCTTTCACATGCTGATCCTGCCGCTCGCGGTGGCGCTGCTCGTGACCTGGCACGTCCTGCTCCTACGCCGGCATGGGCTCGTGCCGCCGCTACAGTCGCGGGCGAGCGTGTGAACGCGCAACCGTCGGGAACGCCGCCCGTGCAGGCCGTTGGCAGCGCCGACGGCGGCGGGGGCTTTGTCAAGGAGCTCGCAGTAGCCGTGGCCGTGGTCGCGCAGCTGGCCATCGTCCTTGCGGTCCTCTTCTCCTCGCCCGAGGAGAAGCAGAGCACGATCCAGCAGTGGTCGCGCCAAGACCCGGTCGGCTTCCTCAGGACGGCACTCCTCGAGCTGGGCGGGACCAGCGAAACAGCTGAATACGGCCCCCCCTACAACCATCAAGGCGACGGTCAGCACGCGGCCTTCCTGCACCCGCAGAGATGGCTCGGCGTCAGCCAGCCGATCGACACCGCCAACGACTTCGTGATCGGTCCCCTGCGCACGATCCCCGACGCGACGCTGCAGGCCGAGGTCTCCGAGTACCTGGGGGTCGGCAGCGGCTTGAAAACCGACGGGATCGAAAGCACCGAAACAGCTCTGCTGAAAGCCCCGGTCGCCGGCGACCGATCCGTGTACATGAAACCGGGGGAGTACGAGAACGTCGACAACATGATGCGCGCACTGCTTCGCCTCGCCCAGAGCGGCGGCGTCGATGGGTACCTGCTGACCGGCCACGGCTACTACCAGACCGACTACACCAAGCCGCTGCTCTTCATGGCCGACGGAAGGGTGCTCGAAGAACGCGCCCACGCCGAGCACCTGCCTCAGCGCCAGTGGGCGATGATGAACGAGACGGGCAGCTACCCGGGGCTGCCGTGGCTGTGGCCCTATGCCTTCTGGTATCAGATCGAACCCTTCAGGTCCTCAGAAAACGCCGACCTCCTCGTGTGGCTGGTGATGGCCGTCCTCAGCCTCGCCTTCGTCTGCCTGCCCCTGATTCCGGGGCTGCGCTCGATCCCACGGCTGATCCCCGTGCACCGGGTGATCCGGCGGGATTGAAGCCGACGCGGGGACTCGAACCCCGGACCCCTTCATTACGAGTGAAGTGCTCTACCAGCTGAGCTACGTCGGCGCCGCTCGCTGAACCTTAGCTGCCCGAAACGAGCCCCGCGAGGCCACCGGCCTCCAGCTTCTCCAGCTCCGCCAGCAGCGACTCGCCGTGCTTCTCGCAGAACGCCGGACCGATGCCCTTGATGGCGAGCAGCTCCCGTGTACTGCGGGGCCGACCGCGCAGCACCTCCTCCAGCACGCTGTTGGCCGCCACCGTGTAGGCCGGCAGGCCCTCCGCGCGCTCCAGGCGCCACGCCCGCAGCACCTCGAACTCGCGCTCGTCCACCGGCGGTCCGGCGCCCGCCCCCGAGCTCCTGCCCGCCCCCGAGCCGGCTCTGGAGCCCGAGCCCGTCCCGCGGCGGCGTCCCCGGCCAGAGCTGGTGGGCGCCGCCAGCACCGCCTGCGCGAGCGCTCCGTCGGGATGGCATACGTCGCAGCACCTGCCCGTGGGCGCTCCCAGCTCGGCATCGCCGAAGTGGTCGAGGATCTGCCTGCGCCTGCAGGTCTCGGCGGAGGAGTAGCGCTCGATCGAGCGGTAGGACTCCCACCCGCGGTCCTTCGCTGCCTTGATGGCCAGGTATGCGCGCCGCGGGCTGCCGCGCCCGGTGGGCCGCACCAGCAGGCCCTCGCGCCCGCCCGGCTGTAGTTCCACCGCGCCTGCGCGCTCTGCGATCGACAGCAGCACCCGCTCGCGCTCGCCGAGGGAGCCGTGGCCGATGGCTGCCACGCCGTCCTCTGCCGCCGCGCGCAGGCCGCCCATGTAGCGCTTGACGTCATCCACGCTGGTGTCGCGCTCGTTGATGAACCTGATCAGCCGCCCCAGGTCCATGCGCGAGGCCAGCAGCACCGCGCGCGCCTGCCGGCCGTCGCGCCCGCCCCTGCCGGCCTCCTGGTAGTAGGCCTCGAGGCTGGTGGGCAGCGCCCAGTGGGCCACCGTGCGCACCTCCGCCTTGTCCACGCCCATGCCAAACGCGTTGGTGGCCACCACCACCTCCGCGCTGCCCTCCATGAACGCCCGCTGGCTGCGCTCGCGCGCCTGCGGGCTCATGCCCGCGTGGTAGGCCACCGTCATGATCCCCTCCGCTTCGATCTGCGCGGCCACCTCCTCGGTGTCCTTGCGCGTGCCGCAGTACACGATGGCGGGGCGCGCCGCGGGGTCGCCCAGCACGTGCATGAGCGCTGCGCGCTTGCGCGCCACCGCGCCCTTGCCCTCGAGGCTCACCACGTCGAAGGTGAGGTTGGGGCGGTCGAAGCCCGAGCGGATGGACACCCAGTCGCGCAGGCCCAGCCGCGCTGCGATCTCATCGGCCACGCGCGGCGTGGCGGTGGCGGTAGCGGCCATCACCGCGGGGCGGCCCAGCGACTCGATGGCCTCGTGCAAGCGCAGGTAGTCGGGCCTGAAGTCGTGGCCCCACTCCGCCACGCAGTGCGCCTCGTCCACCACGAACAGCGCCACCTTCCTGCGCGCGAGCGCCTGCGCGAACGCCCTGGAGGCAAACCGCTCGGGCGCTGCCAGCACCAGCTGGGTGTCACCCGCCTCGATCTCGCGCAGCGCCTGCTCGTTGTGGCCCTCCGCCATGCCCGATGCGAGCATCGTGCCGCGCACGCCCGCCTCGCGCAGCCGCCGCCACTGGTCCGCCATCAGCGCTATCAGCGGGCTCACCACCACCACCAGGCCGCGATCCGCAAGCGCGGGCAGCTGATAGCACAGCGACTTGCCGCCGCCGGTGGGCATCACCACCAGGCTGTCCCTGCCCGCGAGCGCCGACTCCACCGCCTCGCGCTGGCCCGGTCTGAAGCCCTCCAGGCCAAACCGCTCAAGCAGCTCCTCGGGGCCCTGTGGAGCGTCCGCGCCCACCTGCGGCGCGCTGAGCGTGGCTTCGTGCATCCCGCAGACGCTACCCCGCGCTGCGGCTGCTCCACACCACGCGCGCTCCGCCGGCGGGCACCAGCGTGATCGCGCGCCGCCTCACCAGCTCGCCGCGGGGCCACGCGCGCGCGCCCTGCGGCAGCTGCGGCTGCAGCTCGCCGAGCATCGTGCGCAGCATCAGCTTCATCTCAAGCAGCGCAAACGACGCGCCGATGCAGCGGCGGATGCCGCCGCCGAAGGGGATCCAGGAGAACGTCTCGGGGGCTCCCTCGAGGAAGCGCTCGGGCCGGAACTCCCGCGGGCTCTCATACGCCGTTGCGTTTCTATTTGTGAGATAGATGGATGGGGCCACGCGCGTGCCCGCCGGGAGCGTGTACGCCCCAACCTGCAGCTCTGCCCGCAACATGCGCACCACGATCGGCACCACGGGCCGCACGCGCAGCGTCTCGTGCGCCACCGCGTTCAGGTAGTCATCGCCCTCGCCCGCGTCGATCTCGGCCTGCAGGCGCTCGAGCTTCTGCGGATGGCGAACCAGGCGCTCGATCGCCCACGCCACCGACGTGGCCGTGGTCTCGTGCCCGGCCAGCAGCAGCGTCACCAGCTCGTCGCGCAGCTCCGCGTCGGTCATCGCCTCGCCGTCCTCATCGCGGGCGCGCATCAGCAGCGACAGGATGTCGGTGCGCTCCTCCAGGTCGCTCTGCCCGCGCCTGCGCGCCAGCTCCTCGTAGATCACAGCGTCCAGCCGATCGAGCGCCTGGCCGATCGCGCCAGTGGGGCGCTCAACGCTCGGGCGGCGCAGCGCCACCAGCAGCACCGCCAGCGGCGTGAGCGGCGCCTGCAGGCCGGCGATGGCCTCGCGCAGCGCGTCCATGCGCTCGGCTTCGACGCCGAACACCGCCCGCAGGATCACCTCGAGGGTGATCGAGCGCGTGCGCTCCTGCACGCGCATCGGCCTGCCCAGCGGCCACCGCGCCATGTCGCTGCGCGTGGCCTCCACGATCACGGACTCGTACTCGCGCATGCGCTCGCCGTGAAACGGCGGCAGCAGCAGCTTGCGCTGGCGCATGTGCTCCTCGCCCGTCAGCACCAGCACGGAGCTCGGGCCCATCACGCCCGCAATCGGCGAGTTGCCCGTCGCCGACGGCGCCACCTCCGCCGGCGCTGTGAACACCGTCTTCACCGACTCGGGGTCGCTCACCATCACGAACCGCATGTGGCTGGGCCAGAACGTGATCGTGAAGCAGTCGCCCAGCCGCGCCGCGCAGCGATCCATCACCCACGTGGGCGCGAGCGCCCATGCGATCGTCTGCAGGAGCGCCGGCGCCCTCGGGCCCGGCGGCAGCCGCCCGCTCAGCCGCGCGTCTGCGCCCGCCGGCGAGGCGGCCGACGTCCGAGCAGGCGAGCCGGCGGTGGTGGCCATTTGCACACGTTACTTCTTCGTCGCCGCGCGCTTTGCCGCCGCTCGTTTGGCGGCCGCGGCCTGCTGGTCTCTGTCCAGCACGTGGCCCACAGCTCCCTTCACACTGTGCGCAGCGTGGCCCACCGCGTGCCTCACCGTGGGCGACACCGCATAGGCCAGCAGCGAGGCCACGATGCCCAGCGTGGCCAGCAGCATCACCAGCCGCGCTCTGCGCCGCTCGTTGTCAGGCAGGCCGGGTCTTGCAGTGGATGACGATGCGGACATCTCCTAACCAAACTATCGCCCGCCGAAGCCGCCGCCTCGGGAGGGTGGCCATAGCGGGTCGGCTGCCAGCGCTCGTGCACCGCGCGGCCGCGCCGACTTGTGCTCCAGCAGCGCACGGGCGATCTCCTCGCGTGCCTCATCGATCTCCGGCGGCGACAGCGTCGCCTCGGCCTTGGCCAGATGGCCCACGAGCATCCGCGCGGGCAGCACCCGCACGCCCTTCCTGCGCGTCCCCGGCCGGTCCACCCAGGCGCGGCTGTAGACGATCATGGGCTCCGCGCGCAGGCCCGTGGCTCGCTCCAGCGCGGCCGCCTGCGCACGCGCCTGGCTGAGCGTGGCGCCGTGCACGCGGGCCACGCGAATCGGCCCTGGATGGCTCTTGGTCTCGATCGTGAACACACCCGCGGGGCCGATCAGGATGTGGTCGATGTTGCCGTGGCCGAGCGTGGCATCGTGGATCACCCGCCAGCCGTGGCCGGTCAGCTCGTCCAGCAGCGCGCCCACGTGCTCCTCGCCCCGCGCGCCGCGGTCCCGCCGCTCAACCAGCGGCAGCACATGGCGCGAGATCACGAACATGCACACCAGCAGCGCCACCTCCGAGGCCAGGAAGCGCGCGTCGTGCAGCCCGAACGCGCGACCGAGCATGGCCGTGGCCACCGCCAGCGCGCCCAGCGTCACCAGCGTGCGCATCCGCAGGCGCTGAACCGTCGCGCGCGCGTACTGTCCCGCCGTCCGTCGGGTGGGGTCATGCTGCGCTGCGTTCATCGCTCCTTCTTCGCCTTGGGCCTTTGGGACTTCATCGGCCCATAGCCTGCGCTTTCTTGAGGGAGAACCCGCACGTGGAGTGCGGGCAACCACGCATCCCCGCGCACTCGCCCGCATCGCGGCCGCCCGAAGAAGCGTGGAGAGCGTGCGCCTGAACCTAAAGCAGGCTGGCCGCCAGGTCGAAGCATCAGCAGATCGGAAAACCCCTCGCGATCCCCGAATCCCACGCGCTCAAATGGCTCACATTCCAAACAATTCCTACCCCTCGGACATCCGCCTGCTGCTTCGCTGTCACGGCGAGCAGCTGTTCCTGGCCTCCCAGGTGGTGCCCGTGGTGCGCCAGCTCGAAGAGATCGGTGCGATCGCCGATGAGGAGATCGGCGCCGCGCTGGCCTACCTCGAGGTGCTTTGGATCGACGCCTGCGAGCGCGCCCGCGAGACCGAGGCCGCGTTCGCCGCGCTGCTCCAAACGGACGCGAAAGGCGACAGGCTGCTGCATGCGGAGGCCTGCCAGTACCACGCCGCCGTGCGCGCGCTGCGCGGTGTGATCTCACAGCACGTCCAGCAGCTCATCGCCCCCGCGATGCAGCCGCCCGAACCCTCCCACCAGCACCAGCACGCGACCTTCTGAGGCGATCGCATACGCTGCGGAACCCCATGGGACTCCGCTTCGACCTGCAGTCGCACTCCACCCACTCCGACGGCGCGCTGCCCGCCTCTGAGGTGGTGCGCCTGGCGGCGCAGGCGGGCGTTGAGCTGCTGGCGCTGTCCGACCACGACACGGTGAGCGGCGTGTCCGAGGCGATCACCGCCGGAGGTGAGCACGGTGTGCGCGTGGTGCCCGCCGTGGAGATCTCCGCGGTCGACGACGGCGCAGGCCGCGGCGGCGGCCGGGACGCGCGCGAACTGCACATCCTCGGCTACGACATCGACCACTCGGGGCCGCTCATGAGCGGCCGCCTGGAGGAGTTCCTGGCCGACCGCGAGAAGCGCACGCTGCGCATGCGCGACGGGCTGCACGAGGTGGGCTTCGAGCTGGAGGAAGCCGAGATCCAGCAGCGCATCGCCGAAGGCAAACCCATCGGCCGCCCCCACCTCGCCGAGGCGGTGCTGGCCGCGCCCGCCAACGCCGAGCGCCTTCAGCAGGAGAGCATCGACGACATCGGCTCGCTCATCAGGGGATACCTGATCGAGGGCAAGCCCGCGTTCCGCCTGCGCGAGACGCCCACCGTGGCCCAGGCCGTGGAGGCCATCCACGACGCTGACGGCGTGGCGATCTGGGCGCACCCCTTCTGGGACGTGTCCGAGCCCGAGGAGGTGCTCTCCACCATCGAGCGTTTCGTGGCGCTTGGCATCGACGGCGTGGAGGCCTTCTATGTCACCCACGACGAGCCGCAGACGCGCCTGCTCGCCGACCGATGCGCGGAGCTGGACCTGCTCACCACCGGCTCCGCCGACTTCCACGGCCCCGACAACCGCCTCTTCTCGCGCTTCCTCGCGTTCAGCACGTTCGGCATCGAGCCCAACCTCGGGCCCATCGGCTGACGCCGCTCGTTGCGCCCAGTGCGGCGCGTTCGGAAGTGGCGCTCAGACCTGCTCGGGCGCTGTGCGGTAGAGCGCGTGCCAGTTCAGGAGCGTCAGCTGGCGCACCGCCGCGTTCACCTTGCGCCTGCTGGCTCCTATGTCAAACGATGCGATCACCGCCTCGATCATCAGATAGAGCGCGTGGGTGGCGAAGTCCAAGTCCAGGCCCTCGCGGAGCAGGCCGCGCTCGGCCTCGCGGCGGTGGATCTCGAGGATCCAGCCGTGCATCGCCGCGTCCGCAGCGCCGTTGAGGCTCGGCCACGGAGAGGTGGGGAGGTGCTTTGAGAGGTCCACGAGAGGACGCAGCTCTGCGTTCTCGATCCGCCACAGGATCGCGCTCCTGATCATCTCCTCGATCAGCTCAAACGAGGTCTGCTCCGGTCGCGCTTCCTCGCGCAGCCTGCGCGGGATCTCGACGTAGCCTTCGAAGTAGCGCCGCATGATCTCCGCGAGGATGGCCTCCTTGTCCTTGAAGTTGTTGTACACCGTTGCGCGCACCACATTGGCGCGCTGTGCGATCGCCTCCATCGAGGTGGACGGGAATCCCTGCTCGATGAACAGCTCCCTGCCGGCGGCGAGGATTCGCTCGTAGCTGGGGTTGCTCTCGCGGGGGTCGGCGACTGTGAGACGGGCGTCGATGTGTGGATTTGCAGGCATGGTTGGACTCGGGTGCACACTAGCGACTGGCCGTGGGCGGTTGCCCCGCTCGTGGGGGATGGCGCCGCGATGCGTATCGGGCCGGGCGTGCGGCCGTACACCGAGATTGGCGCGTTTGTCTCTGACGACCAGCTCGACCAAGACGGCGTGGCTTGTCGCGCGGAAAGCCTCCCGCTGGACATATTGTCCAATAGGTGATAGCGTCGGCCGCGCTCTCGGACATGACCAGGGGCCAAACGGGTAGCGTGGGTGCCACAAACGGGTAGCGTGCGTCAATTACAGTCCGCTCAAGGGGGTTGAAGCTGTGAACTTGGAGCTAGGTGGGGGGAACTTTGACTCCCTGGAGTCGCATCGGCTGACGCGTCGCGAGATCCTCACCGGCGCCATGGGGCTCGGCCTCACGCTCACCGGCGCCGGCCTGCTGGCCGGCTGCGGCAGCTCGAGCAAAGGCCCCAGCACCGCCGCCGCGGCGGCAGGGACGCTCGCAGCGCTCCCGGGGGGCACGCCGGTGCGCGGTGGCACCCTCACCGTTGGCGTGCTCAGCGGCGGCCAGTCGGAGAACCTGTTCCCGGGGACCGCAGCATTGACGCCGGACTTCGTGCGCGACTACTCGCTCTACAACCTGCTGTTCTACCTCGGCAAGGAGATCACCCCGCTAGTTCCCGGCCTGGCGCTCTCGGCTGAACCCAACAAGGACGCAACCCTGTGGACGTTCAAGCTGCGCGACGGAGTCGTGTGGCACGACGGCAAGCCCTTCGGCGCCGATGACGTCGTCTACAACTTCCGCGCGCTGTGGGCCAACGAAGCCACCAACTTCTCGGCCGGGTTCCTGGCCGGGCTGGTGGACTTCAAGAACGTGCGAAAGCGCGACCGCCTCACGGTGGAGGTGCCGTTGAACGTGCCCGTGGCGGAGTTCCCCACGATCTTCGCCTACTTCACCTTCCCGGTGGTGCAGAACGGCGCCACCGCCAAGTCCACCGCCGCCAAGCCGATCGGCACCGGCCCGTTCAAGCACGTGTCGTTCACCCCCGGCAGCCAAAGCGTCTTCGAAGCCAACAAGAACTACTGGGAGCCGGGCAAGCCGTACGTCGACAAGCTCGTGGTGGACTCCTCGTTCACCGACACCAACGCGCTTTACAACGCCCTGCTCAGCGGCAGCATAAATCTCTATCCCACGCTCCCCCTCGTCAATGCCCGCGAGCAGGTCGCGAGCAAACAGGTCCAGATCCTCTCCTCCACGCTCGCCGCCGAGAGCTACATGTTCCTGATGCGCGTCGACAAGGGCCCGTTCGCCGACAACCGCGTGCGCCAGGCGTTCAAGCTGCTCGTCGACCGCCAGGCGATGATCGACGGCGCGTGGGCGGGCTTCGGCACGGTGGCGCCCGACCTGCTCGCACCGGGCACCAACTACTACGCCTCTGACCTGAAACGCACCCAGGACGTCGAACAGGCCAAGTCGCTGTTCAAAGCCGCCGGCGTGCTGGGCCAGACGTTCGTGCTGCCCACCTGCAACTTCCTCCCGGGGATGGTCGAGTCCTCCACCATCCTCGCCAACCAGGCCGCCGCCGCGGGCGTGAAGGTCGTGGTCAACAACACCAGCGCCGCCACCTACTTCACCTCCGCGGGAGGCTTCACCACGCGTCCCTTCGGGCTGGAGGTCGATCAGCCCGTGGGCTCGCTGACCACCGCCTACCTCTCGGAGTACACGCTCACGGCTCCCTTCCAGGACACGCACTGGGGGCACCAGGCGGGGGGTGCCGCCGCCCAGAAGCTGATCTCCGAAGCGATCGGCGCCACCGACCCCGCAAAAGCCGCAGCTCTCTGGCACGAGTGCCAGCTCCAGCAGTACAACGAAGGCGGCTATTTGGTCTGGGGCAATCTGCCCTACGTCGATGCCGCCGCCGGCAACGTCCGTGGCCTCTCCGCGGGAGCGGGCTTCAGCTACGACAACTGGCGGCTGCAGGACGGCTGGCTGGCATGACCGCCGCGACCCGCGATGGCCGTCGTACCTGACGCCTTCGCGCCCGACAGCGCCGTTGCGCTCAGCGCGCCGCCGCCGGGGGCGCGCCATCCGGTCGTGGCGTTCATCCTGCGGCGCACGGGCGCCGGGCTGGCCACGCTGCTAGCCGTCTCGGTGCTCATCTTCCTGGCCACCAACGTGCTGCCCGGCAACGTCGCCGTGGTGGTGCTGGGACGCAACGCCTCCCCCGCCAACGTGCAGCGGCTGGAACGCGAGCTCCAGATCAACCACTCGGTGCCCGCGCGCTACCTGCGCTGGCTGGGCAACGCGGTGCAGGGCGACTTCGGCCGCTCCGCCGTGGCCGAGGCGGAGAACCGCCCCAACTCCTCGATCTCCAGTTCCCTGGGAGCGCCGCTTCGCAACAGCTTCTGGCTCGCCGGCTTCACCACCCTGCTGCTGATACCTCTGACGCTGATCCTCGGTGCGCTCGCGGGGATCTTCGCCGGGCGCTGGCTCGACCACCTGATATCGCTCCCCGCGCTCGTGATGGGCGGCCTGCCCGAGTTCGTGATGGGAACGCTGCTGATCTACATCTTCTTCAGCAAGCTCCGCTGGCTGCCGCCGGTCGCGCTGCTCAGCCCGGGCTCATCGCCCCTGTCCGATCCCGAAGTGCTGGTGCTGCCGGTGCTCACGCTGCTCGCCGTGGCGGTCGCGGGGGGAGTGCGGCAGGTGCGCGTGGGGATGGCCGACGCCCTCCAGCAGGACTACGTCCAGTTCGCCCGGCTCAACGGCGTGGCCGAGCGACGCGTGCTCGCGCGCTACGCGCTGCGCAACGCGCTCGCACCCAGCGTGCAGATCATCGCGCAGAACCTGCAGTACCTGGTGGGCGGCATCATCATCGTGGAGAGCGTGTTCGCCTACCCGGGGATCGGCACCTACCTCGTCAACGCGGTCACCAGTCGCGACGTGGTCGAGGTGCAGGCCGCGGCGATCGTACTCGCCGCGCTCTACATCGCCATCAACGTGCTCGCCGACCTGATCGTGGTGTTCCTCGTGCCCAGGCTGCGCACCGGGATGTCCTCGTGAGCGCCGTCCCCGCCGGTGCGCCGCTTTCCTCCCGCCGTCGCGTGCCCCTGCTGCACTCCGTCACAGGCGACTGGGGCGGGCGCGTCGGCCTGGTGCTGTTGGTGGCGGTGGTGTTGCTCGCGATCGTGGGCCCGTGGCTTGCGCCGCACAGCACAACCTCGCCAGTGGGCATCCCCGGCGAAGGGCCTACCTCCGGCTTCCCGCTCGGGTTCGACTTCCTCGGCCGCGACGTGCTCAGCCGCCTGCTCGGCGGCGGGCGCTCCACGCTGCTGCTGGCGGGCGCCGCCACCGCCGTCACCTATCTCGTCGGCGTCACCATCGGCCTCGTGGCGGGCTACTCGCGCTCGCTCGCCGACTCGCTGCTGATGCGGACGGTGGACGTGTTTCTGTCGTTCCCCGCGCTGCTCGTGATGCTCCTGTTCGTGACCGCGTTCGGAGGCGGGCGCGGCGTGCTGGTGGCCGCCGCCGCGCTGGTGCTCTTCCCCGGCGTGGCCCGCGTGGTGCGAACCGCCACGCTGGAGGTGTCCACCAAGGCATACGTGGAGGCCGCGGTGGCGCGCGGCGAGGGCACCGCAGCGATCCTGCGCCGCGAAATCCTGCCCAACATCCTCGGCCCCATCATCGCCGACCTCGGCATCCGCTTCAGCTGGTCCATCATCCTCATCGCCAGCGTCAACTACCTCGGCCTGGGGCTGAAGCCGCCCACCTCCGACTGGGGCCTGATGGTCTCCGAGAACCGCGAGATCATCTCGGGCAACCCGCTCGCGCTGCTCGCGCCCGCGGCGATCCTCGCGCTGCTGATCATCGCGGTAAACCTCACCGCAGACGCCTACCTGCGCCAGCGCGGACGCTCGGGGATGCAATGACCGCGCCCGCCCTGCACGCGCACAACCTGCGCATCGAGCTGAGGAGCGGCGAGGCGGTGATCTCGGGCGTGGACCTCCGCGTGGAGGCCGGCGAGATCCTTGGGCTGGTGGGCGAGTCCGGCTCCGGCAAGACCACCACCGCGCTCTCCATCTTCGGCTACAACACGGCGGGCCTGAGGATGGCCGGCGGCGAGATCGCGATCGCCGGTGAGCAGCTCCACGGCCCGCAGGAGCTGCGCGGAGCCCGCGGCCGCCTCGTCTCCTACGTGCCGCAGAACCCCGGCACGGCCCTGAACCCCGCTCTGCGCGTGGCCGACGCGATCGAGGACATGGTCCGCGCCGGGCGAGGCGAGCAAGACTCCTCCGCGCGCCTGCTCGAGCGCGTGGGGCTGCCCGGCGACCGCCTGTTCGCGCGCCGCTTCCCCCACCAGCTCTCCGGCGGGCAGCAGCAGCGCGTGTGCATCGCCGCCTCGCTCGCGCCCGACCCCGCGCTGGTGGTCCTCGACGAGCCCACCACGGGGCTCGACGTGGTCACCCAGAGCCGCATCCTCGCCGAGCTGCTGCGCCTGCGCGAGGAGCAGCAGGTGGCCATGCTCTACATCACCCACGACCTCGCGGTGGTGGCGCAGATAGCCGGGCGGATCGCGGTGATGTATGCGGGCCACATCGTCGAGCAGGGCCCCGCCGCGGAGATCCTGCGCCACCCGCGCCACCCCTACACGCGAGGGCTGATCGCGGCCACCCCCGATCACCTGCGACCGCGCGTGCTCGGGGCGATGCCGGGGATCGCGGCCGCCGTCAACGAGCGGCTGCCCGGCTGCCCCTTCGCGCCGCGCTGCGACCAGCGGGTGGCGAGCTGCGAGAGCGCGATGCCGGAGCTCGAGGCGGTGCAGCCCGCGCACGAGGTGCGCTGCTTCCGCTGGCGGGACACGCCTGCCATGGAGTGGACGCCGCTTCCTCCGCGCACCGAGAAGCCGGACAGCGAGGCGGTGATCCTCGAGGTCGAGGGCTTGAGCGCGGAGTATCGCGGCCCGCGCCAAAGCACCGTCGTCGCCCGCGACATCTCCTTCGCGCTGCCCACACGCGGATGCCTGGCACTGGTCGGCGAGTCGGGCAGCGGCAAGACCACGATCGCACGCGTGATCGCCGGGTTGCACGCGCCCTCCGCCGGGCGGGTGCTGCTCGCCGGGCAGGAGCTCGCGGGGCTGGCCCGCAAGCGCAGCGTGGAGGAGCGCCGGCGCATCCAGATCATCTTCCAGAACCCCACCGAGGCGCTCAACCCGCGGCACACCGTGGCCGACGCCCTGGAGCGCCCCGCGCGCATGCTCAGGCGCCTGGCGCCCGCGGCCGCGCGCGCCGAGGTCGGCCGGCTGCTCGACGCCGTGCGCCTGCCCGCGCGCGTGGCTGGGCGCTACCCGCGCGAGCTCTCGGGCGGCGAGCGCCAGCGCGTGGCCATCGCACGCGCGCTGGCCGCCGACCCCGAGGTGCTGATCTGCGATGAGATCACCTCCGCGCTGGACGTGTCCGTCCAGGCCGTCGTGCTCGAGCTGCTGCGCGAGCTGGGCGATCAGCTCGGCCTGTCGCTGATCTTCATAACGCACGACCTCGGCGTGGTCGCCACGGTCGCCGAGCGCATCCTCGTGCTCGACAGCGGCTCGATCTGCGAACAGGGCTCGGCCCGCGACGTGCTCGAGTCGCCCCAGCACCCCTACACCCGGCGCCTGCTCGCTGCCGCACCCAGCCTCAGCGCGGCGATCGAGGCTTGGGATGCCGAAGGCGCGCTCACGTAAGCTTGACCCGACCGAAGGAGAGTGGCGTGCCCGCAGACGTGGACCTCAGTTCCCTCATTCCGGACGACCTCCCAGACGGCCGCGAAGCGGTGCGCGAAGGCGTGGAGCTGGGACAGAAGCTCGAGCGCGCCCCCTCGATGTACCTCGAGGAGAAGGGCTTTGGCTCCGAGCTCGAGTACCGCCTGTTCGCGCGCGAGAACGGCATCCCCTGCACCTGCATGAACCTCGGCCTCGCAACCTGGCCCGAGACGCGCGAGGCGCTGGGCCTGATCTACGAGGATGCGCTGTGCCGCGGCGTGCGCCCGCCCGACCGCTTCAACCTGCTGGCTGAGCGCAGGATGGGGCTCCCCAAGCACCTGCGCGCCGACGCCCCCCAGGAGACGGGCCCGGTGCTGTGGAGCGAGCAGGACTGGTGGGAGCTCACGCACACCGTCCCCATCCAGGCCGAGGCCGCTGACAACTGCATCGGCGGGCCGGGCTCGCTGGACAACGTGCTCGACGCGCTCGCGGTCGGCGTGACATATGTAGGGGCCATCAGCCAGTACACCTGGCGCTGGCCGTACTGGGACGACGAGGTCGCCCAGAGCATGTCCGTGCTGAAGGCCGTCGGTGTGTTGGCCAGCGCACGTGGCGCGGGCGTGTGCCTGGACACCTACCTCGAGGACGGCTACCCCGGCGTGTTCCACGACTACTCCAGCTACGTGGGCTGGGCGATGCTCGAGCGTCACTTCGCCCGCGAGCTGTGCGGAGCGGAGTACTCCGCCTCGTGGGGCGGGCTGACGCAGAACCCGATCATCAAGTCGGCGATGACGCTTGCGCTGCAGGAGATCAACGATGGGGTG
>Ga0210403_10001517_pt1 | contig 21917 bp, 17 predicted proteins | sample IncBWC19MmetaG_FD_150863 | JGI IMG/M metagenome (GOLD analysis project Ga0210403, IMG submission 150863) | Forest soil microbial communities from Barre Woods Harvard Forest LTER site, Petersham, Massachusetts, United States - Inc-BW-C-19-M | ecosystem: Environmental > Terrestrial > Soil >... | reverse complement strand
TTTTCCGAGGGGATCAGTTCGAGCCCGGTCGCCTGGCGCACGGCTTCCTCACGAAGCAAGTCCGCAATCTGCGGGTCAACCCTGTCGAGAGGGCGCTGCATCCGGTTATTCGCTTCAGTGGTCATTCTTTTCTCCAAAATCGTCTGCGCAAAGATCCGCTTGCTACCCGGCGGATTCAAGAAATCGGCCACCACGCTGGTTGCGGCTCGCCTTTGATTGAGTCTATCGGAGAGTATACCCCGCCGCAATCCAGCGGAAATCGAATGGATATCTTTGGAACTGAACTCAGGTCAACCCGGTCTCATCATGCGTGACCGTGCCCGGCTGCCGGGGCCAGACCAGGTCGGCCAATGCCGGGTACCGCGCCGCTAAAAAATAGATGGAATACGCGGGGAAAAACACGGCTGCTGGCACAGAGATCATCGAAATCGCAAACACAAGAATCGCCAACACAATGCACCCAGCGGTGACGGCGAGCGTGATAGTAGATGCGTTCCACGTTGCCCCTGCCGCTTTCGCGCTCATCCAGATCATTGCTCCGATACCGCCGATGGGAATCAGCAGCGCCAGCAGCACGATGAACGAAATAATGGTTAGCGCAATACCGGCGCCCACCGACAGCACGATCTTCATTCCAATGTACCCGGCATAGCCGCCCTTCTCCGCCTTCAGCCACAACCACAACCTGCGCCATCCCTCGAAAGCGCTTATTTGTTCCAGCGCCATTTGCGGGACCACAAAATCTTTGGTCATCACATGGACCACAGCGAAGCCCAAGATGACGGCAAGGAACACCAGGAACAAAAGGATGCCACCCACGACCAAGCCCGCCACGTGCTCGGCGGGATGTGCAAACCAGCCAAGGCCCCAAGCAAACGCAGCCGGGATGCCAATCAGGACGACGAAAACCAGGAAACTTAACAGCATCAAAATCATCTGCCACACAAACAAAAGATGGCCCTCACGTCCCCGTCTAGCCCACCCTTTGCGGATGTGGCATTCCTTTGCCACGATGCTATCGAACAGAATGAACCGCATCACGCTGGCAATGTAAGTGAAGAGCACGATCAGGCCGAGCCCAAACACCACCAGAATTGCGATGAGACCGGCAAACATCAAGGGGTGGTCGCCCAGCAAGTGGGGCCAGCCCTGACTGAGAAAGTGCTCCGCTCCTCCCTGGCGATGAGTCGAGGAGGGTATATGGAAATTACCGTTGCATCCCCCGCTGGAACCCAGTTCTCCCGTGAGCAATCCAACCAGCGCCAAACGAGCCCATTGGCCGAAGCGGAACGGTTGTAAAAGTTGCCGCTTGGCGTGCTGAAACGCTGGATCTATGGCGTCGACAGCGGAAATTGGCAAGCTTGCACCTCGGCCCTGCAGATTGAGCTATGCGGAGAAAGTACTCCGAAGACAGCAAGAGAGCAATGTCTCGCGTTGACAAATCATAACTAAAACTTTCTTGAGGCATCAAAGGATTCGATACATACATGCTGCCGTTCCTGGGCTTAGAGTTCTATACTTAATCTGCTGTCCCGATACAGCAAATTCACTCTACTGAGGCAAACCATGGCAAATATCTATGCCGACAACTCTCTGAGTATTGGACGAACTCCCCTGATCAAGTTGAATCGCGTCACCGACGGCGCCAAAGCCACCGTGCTCGCCAAGATCGAGGGGAGAAACCCAGCGTACTCAGTGAAGTGTCGCATCGGGGCGGCAATGATCTGGGACGCGGAAAAGCGCGGGGTATTGAAGCCGGGGATTGAAATCGTCGAGCCCACCAGCGGAAATACCGGGATCGCGCTGGCGTTTGTGGCTGCGGCACGCGGATACAAAATCACATTGACCATGCCGGAAACGATGTCGCTGGAGCGCCGGCGCGTACTCGCTGCATTCGGCGCGACGCTTGTGCTCACGCCCGGGCCGGAAGGCATGAAGGGCGCGATTAAAAAGGCCACCGAGATCTACGAATCCGATAAGCAGCACTATTTCCTGCCGCAACAGTTTGACAATCCGGCCAACCCGGCGATCCACGAATCCACCACCGGCCCGGAAATTTGGAACGACACCGACGGCGCCGTGGATGTTTTTGTCGGCGGCGTGGGCACCGGTGGCACCATCACCGGGGTCAGCCGCTACATCAAAAACACCAAGAAGAAGAAAATCCTTTCGGTCGCCGTGGAGCCGGTCGCCAGTCCCGTGATTACCCAGACGCGCGCGGGGCAACCGCCGGTGCCCGGTCCGCACAAGATTCAGGGGATTGGCGCGGGTTTCGTTCCGAAGAACCTGGAGCTGGACCTGATCGATCGGGTCGAACAAGTGACCAATGAAGAGTCCGTCGAGATGGCACGGCGACTCACTCGCGAGGAGGGCATCCTCAGCGGCATTTCCTGCGGAGCGGCCGCGGCGGTTGCAGTCCGTTTGGCGAAGCTGCCGGAATTTGCCGGCAAAACCATCGTCACCGTACTGCCCGATTCTGGTGAGCGCTACATCTCGACAATCCTGTTCGAAGGCATTGGCTAGGCAGCCAGAGCCCGGGAACACATTCCTTGTGGGACAGGGGAGCAGGCCTTCTGCACCCTTGTCCCCGCATTGGGCATTCGAAAGTATTGTGAACTCCTATGACCACACCAAATAACGATTTGCGAACCCTGGCGCGGGAATTTCGCCTGGCTCTCGAAGCGCGGCTGACCGACGCCAGCATGTGGGAATACCGTTTGCCGTCGAAGGACGAGGTCGCGGCGTTTTGCCGCTCGTATCTGGATGCGCTGTTTCCGCTCTACTTCGCCAAAGAAGAAACGAACAACCCGTACGCGGCTGGTTTTTTAGCGCAACTGGATTTGCAGTTGGCGGAGCAGATCGTTTACGCGATGCGGTTCGACCTGAACTGCTGCGGGAAGCCGGTGCCCGCCAACCTCTCGGAAACCGCAAGTCACCTTGTGGAAACGCTGCACGCAAAATTGCCGAGACTTGCCCAGCTTTTAGGGACGGATTTGCAGGCGGCGTTGAAGAACGATCCGGCAGCGAGCGGCTACGAAGAAATTTTGTTGAGCTATCCCGGTGTGGAAGCCATCACTGTACAGCGTCTGGCGCATGAACTCTACCTGCTCAAGGTCCCCTACCTTCCGCGCATGATGACGGAAGTGGGACATAGCCGCACCGGCATTGATATTCATCCGGGCGCAACGATCGGCGAATCATTTTTCATCGATCACGGCACGGGCGTCGTGATCGGCGAAACGGCAACGGTCGGCAACCATGTCACGCTCTATCACGGCGTGACGCTCGGTGCCTTCAATCCCACCAGTCGCCGCAATGGCGGGGAACTGGTGCGCGGCCTGGACAACAAACGCCACCCGGATATCGAAGACAACGTCACGATTTATCCGGGGGCGACGATTCTGGGCGGTGACACCCGCGTCGGCCACCACAGCGTCATCGGTGGCAACGTCTGGCTCACCCACTCTGTCGCGCCCTACAGCCGCGTCACCGTCAAAGACCCTGAACTGCTCATCCGCAGCAAAACCCAGGACTCCGACAAAGACTGGTTCCTCGGCAGCGCTATCTAGGGTCCATCACTGCGTTCTGGGCACATTCGGCAATTCAGCGTTTCCGGTTTGCCTTTGTACGGAGCCGTTTGTACTTGAGCGCGATAAGGCCCTTGGAATAAGTTTTGTTCTCGAGGAGTGTGAAATTGCGTTGAGGGAAGCCGCTTGGAAAAAGTGGAAGACCCTCGCCGAGCAGAACCGGCACGACGCCGAGATAAATTTCATCCACAAGATCGGCCTTGAGGAATTCGCGAGCGAGTTCACCGCCACCCATATGCCAGATGTTCTTGCCTCGATTCTTACGGATTTGAGCGATTAGCTCGGCAGGCGTCTGCTTGGTGAAGATAACGCCGCCGCGCTCGCCGGGCGCCTGAGAACGAGACATCACATAGTAAGTCGTCGAAGATCCAACGAAGGCGCTACCGCCTCCCATTTTAAGGCCGACCTCGTAGGTCTTGCGGCCCATGATGGCCGTATCAATGGTTTTAAGGAAAAGGCCCATCGGATAATCCTTGGGCATGAAGAGAAAGTCGACAGAACCGTCAAGACGGGCGATGTACCCATCGAGGCTGATGCCCAGGCTAAGGACGACCTTGCGCATGGCGAGATTGTAGACAAAACCCGCCTGGAGACTCAAGCTTCTCGGCATCGCGTTGACAGCGAGAGACGGTGTTCGCTACGCTCGAATGCTTAACTTAGCGCGAGCGGGACGGACAGGGAGACGCATGGCGGAAGAGAAGCTACCAACAAGGGCGGAAGATTTTTCGGAGTGGTACAACCAACTGGTGCTGAAAGCGCAGTTGGCGGATTACGCGCCGGTGCGCGGCTGCATGATCGTGCGCCCCTATGGCTGGGCGTTGTGGGAAAACATTCAAGCGGCGCTGGATAAACGCTTTAAGGCCACCGGCCACCAGAACGTAGCGTTTCCCCTGCTGATCCCCAAGAGCTTCATCGAGAAGGAAAAGCACCACGTCGAAGGCTTTTCGCCGGAGCTCGCGGTCGTCACCATCGGCGGCGGAGAGGTACTGGCCGAGCCGCTGATCCTGCGGCCAACGTCGGAAACCATCATCGGCCACATGTGGTCGAAGTGGATCCAGTCCTATCGCGACCTGCCGGTGCTGATGAACCAGTGGAACAGCGTGATTCGCTGGGAACTCCGCACCAAGCTCTTCCTGCGCACGCTGGAGTTTTACTGGCAGGAGGGCCACACGGCCCACGCCACGCGTCAGGAGGCGGTGGACGAAACACTGCAGATGCTCAACGTCTACACGGATTTCGCGGTAAACGAAGCGGCAATCCCGGTCATCCCCGGCGTCAAATCCGACGCGGAGAAGTTTGCCGGCGCGGACACAACGTATTCACTTGAAGCCATGATGGGAGACCTCAAGGCCTTGCAGTTCTGCACCTCTCATTTCCTTGGACAGAATTTTGCCCAAGCGTTCGAAGTAAAGTATCTCGATCAAAACGGAGCGTTGCAGCACTGCTGGACGACATCGTGGGGACTTTCGACCCGCGTCATTGGGGCGATCATCATGGTGCACGGCGACGATCAGGGATTAATTATGCCGCCACGGATAGCGCCCATTCAGGTGGTTATTGTGCCGATTTACAAAACCGATGAGGAAAAGGCTTCCGTTCAGAAAACAGCGAAGGAGTTGAAGGCGCAGCTCATCAAGGCCGACCTCCGAGTCCATCTGGACGATCGCGAAGGCTTCAGCCCCGGTTGGAAGTTCAACGACTGGGAAATGCGCGGCGTGCCGGTGCGCGTGGAACTCGGCCCCAAAGACGTCGCCAAGCAGGCAGCCATGCTGGCCCGGCGCGACCGTCCCGGCAGGGAAGGCAAAGTCAGCGCCTCGCTGGCCGACCTCCCCGCCACCATCGAAAAACTGCTCGTGGAAATTCACCAGTCGCTCTACGACAAGGCCCTGGCCTTCCGCCGCGCCAACACCCGCGAAACCTCCAGCTACGACGACCTTAAGAAGGCCGTGGAAAGCGGCTTTGCCTTCGCCCTTTGGTGCGGCAGCGCCGACTGCGAAGCAAAAATCAAAGAGGAAACCCGCGCTACCATGCGGTGCATCCCACTAGATCAGGCGGCGGTGCTGGGCAAAGAAGTCGCGGGCGTCGGCGCTTGCGTATATTGCGGGAAACCAGCAAAAGACCGGGCCATTTTCGGCCGGGCTTACTGACGCCGCGCGGCTCGGGCGTTGCACCTGAAGAACACCTGTCCGCCCTTCATCTCGACAGGCCGCCAGCCGAGTGCTAGCGTAAAAAGTGAGCCATTTATACTGCCGTCCTATCTGGTCGGCATTGGGAGATTTCTTGGTGAACTGCCTAACATCAACTTCGAAGCGCTCGCAACGGGGCGAGGGCAGGATGAAGGCAATTATTTACACGATTATTCTGCTCGCTGCAGTCTTCGCAGCGGTCAAAGTAGTCCCCGTCTACGTTGCCGAATACGAACTCAAAGACAAGATCACGGAACAGGCCCGCTTTGCCGTCGTTAACCACTATACCGAAGATCAGATTCGCGACATCATTTTCAAGGTCATTCAGGATCTCGACATCCCCGCCAATCGCGAAGATATTAAAGTGCAGAACACCAATCACGGCATCATGATCACCGTGAATTACAGTGTTCCCGTCGATTTCAAGGTCTACAAGACCGAGTTTTCCTTCTCGCCCTCCAGCGAAGGGCGAGACCTGATGAAGTAAGCGGCGCACAGGCACTCTGTCATGCCAGGAGGCTGACTCCTTCTTTGGAGCAAACTATGGTTTTGCTCCGTTTCCCTAGTAAGAGACAATAGAAGTTAGCCCACCCTCAGGGAGCATTCTTTGCGATTGCGCATTCAAAACGGTTTCTGGACCTCTGCGTTCGGGCTGAGCCTGCTGGCTGCCGTGGCAGCTTGCTTCATTCTCGGCGCGGGCATCTTCACCTTCTACTACGTTAAGTACTCCAAGATGATCGATCTCCGGCTTTCTGGCCACGTCCTGCAGAACACCACCCAGATTTTCTCGGCTCCCGAGCACATCTCCGACGGCCAGGCCTGGGGCGTGGACGACCTAGTCACCTATCTGCAGCGCACCGGCTATCGCCCCGATGCGGATGAGAATGCCTTGGGCACCTTCACGGTCCAGGGCAACACCCTCGATATCCGGCCTTCGAAACTTTCTTTCTTCGCGGGTGGGAATGCCCTTGCCGTTCAGTTCAACGGCAGGGTCATTCGCAGCATCCGCCCCCTCGGCGGCGGTTCAGACATGGGCACGGCCGAGATCGAGCCGGAGTTGATCACGAACCTTTTCGACAGCCTGCGCGAAAAGCGCCGCCCCGTTCGCTATGAGGATCTACCGCCCCAGTTGGTGCAGGCCATCCTGTCCGCAGAAGACAAGCGTTTCTTCGAGCACCCGGGCTTCGATTTCATCCGCATCGTCGGTGCCGCATGGGCGGACATCCGGCATACTCATAATTTTGTCCAGGGCGCCAGCACCATCACCATGCAGGTCGCGCGCACCTACTTTCTTTCCACCGACCGCACCTGGCGGCGAAAGCTCGCCGAAGCGATGTTTTCTTTCGAACTGGAACAGCGCTTCAGCAAGCAGCGCATTTTTGAGATGTACGCCAACGAAGTCTATCTTGGCAACCGCGGCAGCTTCGGCATTCGCGGATTTGCCGAAGCCAGTGAAGTCTATTTCGGCAAGGATTTGCGCCAGTTGACGCTGCCCGAATGCGCATTTCTCGCCGGGCTAATCCGCGCCCCGAACTATTACTCAGTTTCCGACCGGCATCCTGAACGGGCCGCCCAGGCGCGTGACCGTGTGCTCACGCAAATGTTCGAAAACAAATACATCACCGACACCGATGTGCAAGATGCCAAGAACCTGCCGCTGAAGCTGGTGCGCTCCGCCATCTCCGGCAACGAAGCGCCCTATTTCGTGGACATGGTTAAGGATCACCTGCTGGAGAAATATTCGGAGCAGGATTTGCTCAGCTCCAACTATCGCGTCTATACGACTTTCGATCCGCAATTGCAGCACGTCGCCGCGGCCGCCCTCGACGCCGGCATGAAAAACGTGGACGCCATGCTGGCCGCGAAATACGCAAAGACCCACAGGCCGAAAGTGAAGAAAGCCGAGCCGGAGCAGCTTCCTCAGGTGCAGGCCGCCCTGATCGCTCTTGATCCGCGCACCGGCGAAATCAAGGCCCTCATCGGCGGGCGCGATTACGGGCAGAGCCAGTTGAATCACGTGCTGGCTCATCGCCAGCCGGGCTCGGTCTTCAAACCGTTCGTGTACGCCGCCGCTTTCAACAACGCCGTGGACGGTGCTCAACCGGTGGTTACTCCGGCGACGACCGTGGAAGACGAGCCGACCGTTTTTGAATTTGACGGCCAGGAATATACGCCGAACAACTACGGCGAACGTTTCATGGGCAAAGTCACGGTGCGCCAGGCGCTGACGAACTCGCTGAACGTGGCCACGGTAAAAGTTGCCGAGATGGTTGGCTATGGCCGCGTCGTGCAGATTGCCCGTCAGATGGGCTTGACCGCGAATATCCGCCCGACGCCGGCTGTCGCATTGGGTGCCTACGAATTGACGCCGCTCGAAGTCGCCGGCGCGTATACGGCGTTTGCCACCATGGGTACGCGAGCGGAACCTTTTTACATTAAGTCCGTGGTCAGCGCGGGTGGAAACTCGCTCGAAAAATACGGCCCAACGACGAAGCTCGCTCTCGACCCCCGCGTCACCTATCTGGTGGATAGCATCCTGAAAGATGTGCTTAACAAGGGTACGGGCGCGCAGGTTCGCGCCAAAGGCTTCACCTTGCCGGCCGCAGGAAAAACCGGCACTTCGCGCGACGGGTGGTTTGCGGGATTCACCAGCAATCTGGTTTGCGTCATCTGGATCGGCTTCGACGACAATCACGATCTCGGGCTTGCCGGTGGGGCGACCGCGGCTCCCATCTGGGCCGACTTCATGATTCACGCCACCGCCCTCCCGGGCTATCGCGACGTCAGGGATTTTGACAAGCCGGAAGGCGTCGATTCCGACATCATCGACGCGGACACCCTGGAACTTGCTACTCCGAATTGTCCGGTGACCCGCGAAGAGGTATACGTTTCGGGTTCTGGGCCAACGCAATTTTGTGAACTCCACGGCGGCCACAATCCCCTGAACGCTGCGGGCTCGTTCCTTTCGCACATCTTCGGTGGCGGCTCCTCAAATCCTCCTCCCCCCAACAGCAACGTTTCCCCCAACGGGCAGGTGGATAAAAACGGCGCGCCAGTCGCGGGGCAATCTGGCGGTCAGGCTGTTGACCCGGACAAGGCGCAGGAAAAGAAAAAAGGCCCTTTACAGAAGTTTTTTGGTATCTTTGGGGACAAGAAGAAGAAAGATCCGGTGAAGCCCGACCCGGACAAAGGAGATTCGCCATGACCAGGAATTTCTTGGCGATTCCGGCAGTGTCCTTCCTCGCAGTTGCTCTCTCCCCTTCGTTGTTTTCCCAGGAAAAGCTGGTTCAGGTTGCGCATGTGTCCGTTTCCACGGCAGCGCAAACGCCTGCTTCCTCCGGGCTGGCCGACGAGGAGATGGCGCGTTTGCACATGGCGCGCAAGGAATACAAGGAAGCCGAGGATATTTTCTATCGCCTCGCCGTGAGCAGCCCCAAAAATCCGTTGTACTGGAATGAACTGGGAATCGCGCACCACAATCAGGCCCAGTTGGATCAGGCTTTGAAGTGTTATCAGAAAGCCGCCAAGGTGGATCCGCACTACGCCGACGCGCAGAACAATATCGGCACGGTACTCTACGAACGGAAAAAATTTCCGAAGGCCATCCGCGCCTACAAGCGGGCCATTTCCATCCGCGACAATTTTGCCCCGTTTTACCTGAACCTGGGGTACGCCTATTTCAGCCAGAAAGATTTTGAAAATTCGATCGCGTCGTTCCGCAAAGCGCTGCAGCTTGATCCGACATCGCTCGACCCGACCCGCTCGCGCGGCGGAACCGTGATTCAGGATCGTTCCGTCAGCGTGGACCGCGGGCGCTTTTACTATCTCCTGGCCAAATCCTTCGCCCAGCAGGGCGACGTGGAGCGCGCGATTCTTTATTTAAGGAAGGCTCGCGACGAAGGCTATAGCGATTTCAATTCCGTCCAGAAGGACCCGATTTTTTCCATGGTCCTGAAAAGTCCCGCGGCGGAGGATTTGTTGGCGCCGAAGGCCGTGGAAACCGCGCAGCCCTGATCGACAAGCGACAAGCTTGGTTTTCTCCTCGACTCATTCAATACCGCGCAGTTCGCTCGTTGCGCAAAGAATCCTTTATTGCGGGTAGTGAAGGTCTCGCAGAATCGCCTGGAACTCCGGCGCATCTTTCTCGAAAGCAAACAGGTCATTCTGCGCGTGCCTCAGGCACAGCAGGGAAACATCGCGCTGCTGGTATGCTGTTTGGAGCCACGCGAGGCTGTGCTGCCTGTCGCCCAGCTTCGCGTACTGCTCGGCGATATCGAACGCCGAAACAAAATGCTTTTCCCGCTGTTTCAGAAGGTAATTTAACTGCTCCCGCAGCGCCATCTGCCGGGCCGCCTCGTAGCCCGACTTTTCGTAGGTGGCCTTAATCTTCAAGGCCTGTTCGCGCTCTCCGCGGAGGAACAATTCGCTGGTGGTTTCGTTGATCGCGTCGGCGTACCGCTTGTTGCTCGCGTAAAGCTCGGCGAGCCGGCAGTGGGCGCTGTCGGAAGCCGGATCCAGTCCAATCGCGGCCTTTAACGGAGCTTCCGCCTCAACCGGGCGTCCCGCCGCTATTAAGATATTCCCAAGAGCCACCAGATAATCCGCGTTGAGTGGATCCAGTTCCACGGCGGTGCGCAATTCTGGGACAGATTGATCAAACCTGCCCTGCAACGAAAGAAAGATCCCGTTCCATTCGTGCGCGCTCGGATCATTCACATTCAGCGTCAGCGCTTTCTGAATCTCCGCCTGGGCCCTCCCCCAGTCAAAATCTACGGTGAGCAGCGCATCAGCAAGATAAATGTGGGCCTCCGGATTCGAAGGATCGAGTTCAATCGCTTTTTCCGCCGCAACCCGCGCCTTGGCATAGGCATCGGTCGGCTTCAGTAATCCGAGATTGGCGCCGCGTTCATACAAGCGAGCCAGCGCGGCGTACGGCGGCGCGCAATTGGGATCCTTTTTCATGCCTTCGTCAAAAGCCTGGAAAATGCGATCCAGGCCTTCCGCCGTGTGAACGTTGGACTCCGCCAGTCCCCGCAAATAGAAATCCATGGAGTCTGCTTTTTGCACGCGCCGGCGTGCTGCCGGCTCCAGCGCCGTGTGTACCATGTTGGCGATTTCCGTCGCGGCGTCGGTCTCGATGTAGAGCGGCTCGCCGAACTCATAATCGAACTGGTGGCTCCAGCGCGGCGACTGGTCCGCCACGCGAATCAGTTGCGCCACCACGCGCACACGCGGCCCTTCGCGCCGGATGCTGCCCTCCAGAAGGTAGTCGGAATTCAGCTCGCGGCCGATCTCCTTTGCGCCCTTTTCGGAGTGTTTGTATTTCATCGCCGAAGTCCTCGCGATTACGCCCAGGTTCTGGGAATTCAGGCGGCCCAGCTGCGAGATGGTCTCTTCCGTCATCCCGTCGCTGAAATATTCCTGCGCGGGATCGTTGGTCAAATTTTCGAAGGGAAGCACGGCCACCATGGTTCGATTGGGCGCGCTGTTGTCCATGGCCCGCGCGCGATGATTGCTCCAGTAATATCCGCCGCCAACCACGCCGATCAGCGCGGCCGCCAGCAACATCACCCGGCGGTTAAACAGCGGCCGGTGAGTTTCGGGCCGATAGTAGAAGGGATTCTCGCCGGCGGTGGATAGCACGTCCAGTTTTCCCGCTGGAAGCTCTTCGGGGATCCGCGCCGGGGTCATCTCGGTCTGCACCGGCGCTATGAACCGGTATCCTCGCCGCGGAACCGTTTCCAGATACCGGGGGGAATCCGCCTCATCATTCAAGGCCGCCCGGATTTTCTTCACGGCCGTGTTCAATGCGTGGTCGAAGTCTACGAACGTATCCTCGGGCCATACGCGCTGCCGCAATTCTTCCCTCGTCAGCAGCTCTCCCGGGCGTTCGAGCAACGCCACCAGGACCTGGATGGGCTGCTCCTGACACCGAATGCGCATTCCGTTCTTCCGGACCTCTCCGGTACGGGAGTCGATCTCAAATGCGCCAAATCGAAAAATGGCTCGGAGGGGATTCGATGTACCCATAGTGACCTCGGTGTATTGGACGAAAATGCTTTGAAGTTGTGTCAGTCCCTTCGCCTACCCGCCTCGCTTTTCCTTGAATAAGTCCTGCCTCGAACGTAAGTTATCCGGCCACCCACAATCTATCCGCAATCCACGGCCAAACCCTTGTGATACCCCGCCGGGCCCCTACGGTGAGCGATACCGCCGGAGGAGCGTGCGGCAACTTTGCATCGCCTTTTCATTCGCTTGGGTACCCTGTTTCTGGTTGGCTCTTGGCTCTGGGGGGCTTTGTCCGCGGCGTCGCCCCGCAGGAACCCGTCAAACCGTTCTGAACATTCGATTCCGCATACGAGCATTTCGGTAACGGTTTACCGTGGATTTTTGGTGGTCGCCGAAGGCCAATTTGGCGCGGCCAACGAGCGTCAAAATTTCATTATCGACACCGGAACTTCACCCAGCATCCTTAATACTGGCACCGCCCGGCATCTCGGCCTGCCCCTCTCTCAGGCCAAATTGTCAGCTATCGGCCGCCAATCGGAAACCTTTGCCGCCACCGTGCCGGAAATTCGCCTCGGCCCGCTTCAGGCGATGTCTGTCTCCGTCCTGGTAACCGATCTCAGTCCCGTCGAGCGCGATTTGAATCTTCCTATCGCCGGAATCCTGGGCATGGACGTTCTCGGCAAAACCAGCTTTCGCCTCGACTATGACAATCAGGTGATGGAATTTGGCGAAGTCGTTCCCAAGGGAATCCCGGTCAACTTGTCCACCCGCGCCGATCTTCCTATTGCTGAGATCAAAATCGGCGGAAAGCTTCTTCATCTTCTCGTGGACACGGGTTCTGACCGCCTGGTGTTTTTCGGCGCCAGGTCTGCCGCTGAATTTTCCCCCAACACGGCAAACAGCCTGCTACAGGGCAACAGTGTCGCCAGTTCGGTTCCGGTCCGCGCCGTTTCCTCGCTTGAGTTTGAGTTGAGCGGCCAGCATTTCCGCCAGAACGCCTACTTCGTTCCCGACAGCGAAGAGCCTCTCTTCGATGGATTGCTCAGCGTCCGTTCTCTAGGCATCCGCGTGCTCTGCCTGGATGCGGATCGCCGCGTGGTCTATTTGTCGAAGTAACGCCGCTGGCGCGCGATCTCGCCGCCCATCGTCCACTGCCTCTGCTAGAATGTTGTCTTAATGGAAAAACGGCGGCATTGGTACCGCAATGTGTCCCTGATCTTGTTTGGCGTTCTTGTTTTTCTCTGGCCAGGCGCAATGTCCGGCCGGCAAGGGACTGCCCCCGTACCCGGCCGCATCTCCTCGCTTCCGCAGACTGGTGTCTTTCTGGTGTTTCCCTTTGAAAATGCCGGTGCGTCACCACGGCTGGACTGGGTCGGCGCGGGGCTCGAAGAACTCACCATTCAGAAGCTCTCCGCTGCCGGCCAACAGGTGTATTCGCACGAAGGCCGCCTCGACGAAATGGATCGCGCCGGATTGCCGCCCAACGCGAAGTTGAGCCGCGCCACCATGCTGCACATCGCGCAGGACCTGGACGCCGACTACATCGTGTTCGGGAATTTCAACTCAGACGGAACTTCGCTGACAGTCAATGCCCGCGTGCTGCGCGTCAATCCCGTCGCCCTGCTTCCTGCGGTGCGCGAAACCGGCCCTCTGGATTCCATGATGAACCTTCATTCGCGGGTCACATGGCGATTGTTGACCACCATCGACCATAATTTCCCACTGAGCCTGGCGGAATTTTCGAAACTCCAACGGTCCATCTACTTGGGCGCGTTCGAGCAGTACATTCGAGGATTGCTTGCCGGTGAGGACGACGCGCGCATTCGCGACCTGAAGGAAGCGGCGCGGCTAGAACCTAACTGGCCGGACCCGGCGTTTTCTCTGGGCCAGGTCTACTTCACCCGCAACGATTGTGCTTCCGCTTTGCCTTGGTTTGCCCGCGTGCCGCCCACCAACGAACGAAGTGTCGAAGCGATTTTCGCTACCGGCGTTTGCTACCTGCGCCTCAACCAACCCGACAAGGCGGAAAAAGTTTTCAGCAAGCTGCAGGAGGACCTGAAATTGAATATGGTGAGCGGCGCCGATCTGCCGGAAATTTTGAATAATCTGGCGCTCGCCCTCGCGCGCCAGGGCAAACTCGGCACCGCGATTCCCTCGCTCTCCCGCGCCCGTGATCTTGATCCCGACGAGGATGATTATCCCTTTAATCTGGGCTTGCTTGCCTTGCAGAATAACGATCTAGCCGCTGCCACCGCGCAATTCCGTGAGGCCATGGAGCGCGAGCCGGACAATGCGGAGGATCGAGCTTTCCTGATCTACAGCATGGAAAGGGCAGGGAAGAAGGAAGAATCCGCCGAAGCGCGCAGCACCGCGCTCGAAACCTTTGGTCCCAACGGCCTGCCCGCGCTGAAATTGGATGGCAAACCGGAATCGCTGGCAAAATACCAGCGTATAAACAGAGATCTCGATACCACGGCGCTGCGGATGCAGCTTGCTACACCCGTGGCGCCGGGCAACGCAGCCGCGGAATCCGCTACGGCTGTCGATCCGGCTGTCGCGCACATACGCCACGGCCGCCAGGAGCTTGGTGCAGGGCGTCTGGACACCGCCGAAAAAGAATTTCGCGCCGCGCTGGCCGCCGATCCGAAGAATGCGCTCGCGCACCGCGAACTTGCCGATATTTACCGCCGAAGAGGTAAACTCGACGAAGCGGTCCAGGAACTGCAAACGTCTCTGGTCTTGCGCGATTCGGCTACCGGACGCGTGATGCTGGCGCGCATCTATCTGGAGCAGAAGAAGCCGGAGCTGGCCCGCGCGGAAGTGGAAAAGGCCGTGAAGCTCGCACCGAATTACGCGGAGGCGCGGCAGTTGCTGGAACACCTGAGAAAGAGCAAGCCCACGGGAGGTGCCCAATGAACGCTCGTGGCCATTGGTTTCGCAATCCTGCAAAAATCTGCATCGGCTGGGTTGGCCTGGTATTGTTTTTGGCAGGCATCGGCTACATGCATGCCGCAACTCCTAATGATCAAAATTCGCCTTTGGTCGTTGAACTGAAGCTCGATCGCGAAGTCGAACCGATTCTCGCCACCTACATTGACGAAGGCCTCGCCGACGCAGCGCGGCGCCAGGCCGCGCTCGTGCTGATCACCATGGATACACCCGGCGGCCTCAGCGATTCGATGACTGACATGATCCATCACATTCTCGATTCTCCGGTCCCGGTCGCGGTGTTCGTTTCTCCCGCCGGCGCTCGTGGCGCTTCCGCGGGTTTCTTCATCCTACTCTCCGCCGATATCGCCGCAATGGCACCTGGGACGCGCACCGGCGCATCCACCCCGATTCTTCTCCCAGGGGGATTTTCCGTTCCCGTGGACGAAGTGCTGCGCAAGAAAATCAACAACGACGCCACTGCGTTCCTCCGCAGTTTCACGGAAAAGCGCAACCGCAATCCGAAGCTCGCCGAAACTTCCGTGACCGACGCGCAGGCATTCACTGAAAACGAAGCTTTGGCAGGGCATCTCATCGATTTGATCGCCCGCGACAACGCTGATCTGCTGAAGCAATTGAACGGCCGGGAGATCAAGCGCTTTGACGGCAAAACCGTGAAGCTGTCCCTCGAAAATTACCGCCTCGATGAATTTCAGTTGTCCGCACGCCAGAAATTCCTAGCTCGTATCGTGGACCCAGATGTTTTCTTCCTCTTGTTGCTCGTCGGCGTGCTTGGCTTGTATACCGAATTCACTCACCCCGGCGTAATTGCCCCAGGCGTCATCGGAGGAATCTGCGCGGTGCTCGCGCTGTACGCGATGCACTTGCTGCCCGTGAATTTTGCAGGTGTGGTGCTGATTTTGCTCGCCTTCGCGCTCTTCATCATGGAAGCAAAATTCGCAAGCCACGGTGTTCTCCTGCTCGGTGGCATCGTCTCCATGTTTTTGGGCGCAATCTTTCTGATTCGTTCGCCGCTCACGCCTGGGGGTGTCAGCACGGGCGTCGCGCTGGGAGTGACTCTACCGGTCGCTCTTCTAACCGCGTTTCTCATGCGTCTGGTCTTGAAATCCCGCGGATGGAAAACGGCCACGGGCAAGGAAGAGATGCTCGGCGCAGAAGGCGTCGTCACAACACCGCTCCCCGCCCAGGGAGAAGGAATGATCCGCGTGCACGGCGAATTGTGGCGTGCGGCGGCCTCTTCACCCGTTCCCGAAGGGGCGCTCGTTCGTGTCACACGCGTGGATGGTTTAAAACTGTTTGTGGAGCCGAAGCAAGCCTAGGTCACCGCAGGCAGCCGGAGTTGGTGTAGGTCCCGGAGGCAAATCATGTTCGAGTACTTTGGATTGGGCACGCTGATCGTCATTGCGCTGCTTTTGTTGTGGATCTGGAATTCGATTTACATCATCAAGGAGTGGGAACGCGGCGTGGTCCTCCGCCTCGGCCGCCTGCTTCCCGAAGCCAAGGGCGCGGGAGTCCGGCTGGTCTTCTGGCCGATTGAAACGCTCTACCGCATCAGCTTGCGCCTCGAAACGCTAGATGTTCCACCGCAGGATATCATCACCCGCGACAACGTCAGCGTGAAAGTGAACGCCGTCTGCTATTTCCGCGTCGTGGATGCCAACCTCGCGCTCTCCCAGGTGCAGAACTATCAGTATGCAACCTCACAGTTGGCGCAGACCACGCTACGCAGCGTCGTAGGCCAGTTCGAACTCGACGAAATTCTCTCGCAACGCGACAGAGTGAACGCCAAGTTGCAGACCATTCTCGATCAGGACACCGAGCCCTGGGGCATCAAGGTCGGCAAAGTCGAAGTGAAGCAGGTGGACATCCCCGAACAAATGCAGCGAGCGATTGCCAAGCAAGCGGAAGCCGAACGCGAGCGCCGCGCGAAGATCATTCACGCGGCAGGCGAGTTCGAGGCCTCGCAAAAACTTGCCGACGCCGCCAAGGTGCTGGAGACGCAACCCTCCGCGATCCAGTTGCGCTACCTGCAGACCCTGACCGAGATAGGTGTCGAGAAGAACACAACGATTGTGTTTCCCCTTCCTATAGATATTATTAATACATGGATGAAGGCGGCGGGGGGCACATCTAAGTAAATGGCATCCGGCGGGAGACGCGGGGTTGGCGAGCGCGTGCTGGAAAGCAGGCACGTGATCGGCCTGTTTTTGCTCATGCTGGTTTTTTCCGGCGTATTTTTCGCACTGGGCTACGTGATGGGCCGTAATCAGTATGACGGCCAGGTGCGAGCCGCGAATAACGGCATGGGAAGCGTCGAGCCGGTGCTCAACGCCAAACCGGATGTTACTCCCAAGAAAATTGCGGCGAGACCGAACGATTCCGCCGACTCCGACCCGGCGACTTCCACTACATCCGATTCCACCTGGAATTTCTACGACAAGGACAAGTCCTCAAAAGTTCCGCCGCATCTGGAGCCGGTTCCAAAGACGTCGCCAACTCCGCCGCCGTCCAAACAAGTGAATGTCAGGAATTCTGCCCCATCGCCTGCGGTCGCACCGCGCACGCCGGTTGAAAGAAGCGTCTCGAGTGCACCGCTGGTTCCCAATGGCGCAATTGTTTTGCAGGTCGCGGCCCTCGCGAAACAGGATGACGCACTGGCTCTGGCCGGCAGCCTGCAGAAAAAGCATTTCTCCGCTTACGTGCAGCCGCCGCATAAAGACAAGTACTACCGCGTGCAGGTTGGGCCGTTCAAAGACCAGAAAAGTGCCGACGCCGCGAAGAAAGGTTTGGAAAGCGCCGGCTTCAAGGCATTCTCCGTAAAACACTGATGGCGCCGCGTCCCTGGTATTCCTTTCTGGGGTCGTTGCTCCCCCCGGAATTTCCCGCAATCGCTCGTCTCCTCCTCGCCGCGCTCAGCGGCGCGGTCCTCTCGCTGTCTTTTTACGGCGCGCATCACAGTTTTTATTCCTGGTTCTGCCTGGCGATTTTATTGTTCAGCCTGCTCGGAGCGCGGGCGCGTGTCGCCTTTTTCTGCGGCTTCCTGCATGGCCTCATTTTTGTACTGACCTGCGTCTCCTGGGTCGCCGAGGTGCTCTCCGTTCACGGCGGCATGTCCACTGCTGCAGGTTGGGCCGTATTGCTGCTCATCGCGACCGTGTGGGGATGCTCGATTGGCCTTTTCACCTGGATGGTGCAGCGTTTGTCTCAGAAGGGAATCGGCCTCGCTCTTATCGGCGCTCCGTTCCTCTGGATCTCCACGGAAGTCCTGCGTGCCTATCTGCCGGAGATCAGTTTCCCGTGGGGACTGCTCGGATATCCCGCCGCCGGAAATCCTGCGCTCGTGCAGCTCACCACGATCACCGGAATTTACGGCGTATCGTTTCTTGTAGCCGTTTTCAATTCGCTGCTCATCTGGATTCTGGCCAGTCCATCCGAAAAAAAGAAAAACAGGCTCGCGCTCGTAGCCGCGGTCATGGTGGCTCTTTTCGCGGTGCAGGATTTCGGACCCCGCTTCGTTCCCACGGCTGCGGCCAGCCACATCGCGCGGGTGGTTCAACCGAATTTTCCTGAGAACATGCAGTACGTGGGCGATTGGTACGCCGAACACAAAGCCGACATGGCCGAGCTCGAACAGCTCAGTCTGCGGCGTTCGCCGGGCGCACAACAGCCGGATCTCCTCGTCTGGCCCGAAGCGCCCGCGCCGTTCTCTTTTCAGGATCCGCGTTTCGGTCCGTACATCTCGCGCCTGGCCACGGAATTCCAACACCCCGTTGTCGTCGGCGTCATTGACTGGAAACCAGTTCTTGAAAGCGGAAAGGGAATTCCCCGCACCGGCCTTGTGCCCTACAACAGCGCGGCGATGCTCAATCCAATCGGCCAAAAGGCGTTCCTGTACGACAAAATTCATCTCGTCCCCTTCGGCGAATACGAACCTTTCCCCTTGATCCACCAGGTCGTCACCAGCGTCTCCGAGGAAGTGGGCGGCTTCCGCAAAGGCAAGGAGCGCAACGTCGGCCGCTTCTCCAGTGGCAACACGTTTTCCATTTTTATCTGTTACGAAGCCATCTACGCCGGCGAAATCCGCCAATTCGCCAACAACGGCGCGCAACTCCTGATCAACATCTCCAACGACGGTTGGTTCGGCAAATCCGAGGCCGCCGAGCAGCACCTTCGCATGGCTCGCGTGCGCGCCGTGGAAAATCGCCGCTGGCTGATCCGCGATACCAATAGCGGCATCACCGCCTCCATTGATCCCTACGGAAACGTCAAGCGCGTGATGCAGCGCGATACCCGCGATGCCGCCGATCTGCCCTACGACTTCCGCACCGACAAGACCATCTACACGCGTTTTGGCGACTGGTTCGCCTGGATGTGCGTCGTCGTTTCCGCTATTCTAGTGTTGCTCACTTTCCGAAAGGCGAAATCGCCCGGCCTCGCTCGGGCACCCCAAACACCGCATGATTCTTGAAGATTTGCAGCACCAGTATGAAGGACTGAAACAGCGCATCACTCTCGTGCGGAGCTTTCTTTGACGCTCCCCAGAACCGCGCGCGCCTGAAAACCCTCGAAGCCCGCGCCGCCGACCCCAATTTCTGGAGCAATCAGGAAGAAGCGCAAAGCGTCCTCCGCGACCGCAAGAAGGTCGAAGATCAGCTCGCCGCCGACGAGAAACTGGAATCTCTCGCGAGCGACATCGAGACGTACATCGAACTCGCCAAAGGCGAATCCAACGCCGAACAAAAAGAGGAATTGTTGAAGGATCTCAGCAAAGAACTTGCGACCGCCGATACCTACATCGGCGAACTCGAAACCCAGACGCTGCTCTCCGGCGAGAGCGACCACCTCAACGCCATCATGACCATCAAGCCCGGCGCCGGCGGCACCGAATCGCAGGATTGGGCCTCGATTCTTTTGCGCATGTATCTCCGCTGGGCGGAGCGCAACAGCATCACCGCCAACCTGCTTGATGAAACGCCCGGCGAAGAAGCTGGCATCAAGAACGCCACGATTCAGTTCAGCGGTGAAAATGCGTACGGCTTGCTCTCCGGTGAAACCGGCGTGCATCGCCTGGTGCGCATTTCGCCCTTTGATCAGGCCGCGCGCCGCCACACGTCCTTCGCTTCCGTCTTCGTTATTCCCGAAGTGGACGACCGCATCGAAATCAACATCAAGCCCGACGACCTGAAGCTCGACACCTTCCGCGCTGGCGGCAAGGGCGGCCAGAACGTCAACAAGGTGGAAACCGCCGTCCGCATCACCCACATTCCCACCGGCATCATTGTTGCCTGCCAGATGCAGCGCAGCCAGCACAAGAACCGCGAAATGGCGATGAAGATGTTGCGCTCGAAACTTTACGATCTGGAAATTCAGAAGCGCCGCGACGAAACCGACCGCCTCGACGAATCGAAGCTCGAAATCTCCTTCGGCAGCCAGATCCGTTCCTACATCATGCAGCCCTATCGCCTCATCAAGGATCACCGCACCAAATTCAGCGTCGGCGACGTCGACCGCGTCCTCGACGGCGACCTCACCCCCTTCATCCGAACTTACCTAATGGCCAAGAAAACCAAGGGCAAACTGGAAGTTCAACCTGACGAGGAAGTGGACACCGTCTAATCCCTTTACTTTCAGTTCAGTGCCCGAAAATTGCCACTCGCTGCTTCCATAACCCGTGCAAAATCAATGCGTTGATTCCCCCTTTCCGGAATGGTACCCTGTTCCAGATAGAGTCTGCTTTGCCTCCGGCATGTAGGCCCTGCGGGGTATTGTGCCCCTACCCCATAAAGTTTAAGAGTACAGAGGAGATTTGTTTTGAGCGACAGAGACATGCGTAATTTTCTGTTCACCTCCGAATCGGTGACAGAAGGCCACCCGGATAAAATTGCCGATCAGATTTCGGACGCGGTACTCGATGAAGTCATGCGCCAGGACCCCAAGGGCCGGGTCGCCTGCGAAACATTGGTAACAACGGGCTTGGTCGTCGTTGCTGGTGAAATTACCACAACGGCCATCATCGACTACGATGATTTGATCCGCAAGACCGTCGAACAGGTCGGCTACGACAACGCTCTTTTTGGTTTCGATTCCACCACCTGCGCTGTCATGTGCACCATCAAGCGCCAGTCGCCCGACATCGCCATGGGCGTGGACACCGGCGGCGCCGGCGACCAGGGTCTGATGTTCGGTTACGCTTGCGACGAAACCGAAGAACTCATGCCGATGCCGATTCAACTCGCCCACCGCCTCACGCAGCGCCTCGCTGAAGTCCGCAAGAGCAAGAAAGTTGATTTCCTCCGCCCCGATGGCAAGTCCCAGGTCAGCGTCGAATACCGCAACGGCAGGCCGGTCCGTGTCGATACCGTGGTCATCTCCACCCAGCACAGCGACACCGTGCCCAACGAAGATCTGCGCCACGCGATCATGGAGTATGTGATCAAGCCGATCATTCCGGCGCACATGCTCGACTCCAAGACCAAATATCACATCAACCCGACCGGTCGCTTCGTGATTGGCGGACCGATGGGCGATGCGGGCCTCACCGGCCGCAAGATCATTGTGGATTCCTACGGCGGCTATAGCCGCCACGGCGGCGGCGCGTTCTCCGGCAAGGACCCTTCGAAGGTGGACCGCTCCGCCTGCTACATGGCGCGCTACATCGCCAAGAACATCGTCGCTGCCGGCCTCGCCAGCCGCGCCGAAGTTCAACTGGCTTACGCCATCGGAGTCGCCGAGCCAGTCTCGGTAATGGTGGATACGTTCGGCACCGGCACGATTCCGGAGGAAAAAATCACTGACCTCGTGCGCCAGAATTTTTCGCTCACGCCGAAAGCGATCATCGAAACGCTCGATCTGCGCCGCCCGGTTTATAAGCAAACGGCGGCTTACGGCCACTTCGGCCGCACCGGACCCGGCTTTACCTGGGAAAAAACCGACCGCGCCGACGCCTTGCGCAAGGCCGCGGGACTCAGCGCTCCCGTGGAAGCGGTTGCCCGCCGCTAGTTTCACAGCGGTTTTTCTTGTTTCGTAGAACAGTTTCCCTCTCTGACCCAAGCGGACCCGTCTCCTGGGCAGAAAGCGTCCCGGTGCAATCATTCGCCCAGCGAATACAAATTTAAATTGTGAGGAATCCAGAAATGGCTACGGCAGAACTTAAAAAAGGCGACATAAAAGATATCGGGCTTGCCGA
>Ga0210403_10001515_pt1 | contig 21936 bp, 16 predicted proteins | sample IncBWC19MmetaG_FD_150863 | JGI IMG/M metagenome (GOLD analysis project Ga0210403, IMG submission 150863) | Forest soil microbial communities from Barre Woods Harvard Forest LTER site, Petersham, Massachusetts, United States - Inc-BW-C-19-M | ecosystem: Environmental > Terrestrial > Soil >... | reverse complement strand
GGCGACGAGTTTGCACTGATTCTGCCGGAAGCGCGCGAGGAAGAAGCCGAACGCGTGTCCGCGCGCATTCGGGAAACGCTTGCCGCCGATCAGGAGCACCCGCCGCTTTCCGCGAGTATCGGCGCTTCCGTGTATCACGGTGAGGGCGAGCGGGTGGAGAAACTTCTGCAGGAAGCGGACCAGAATTTGTACGTGGAAAAGGCCAAGCGGAAGGAAAGCGCCGCGCGCGCTTCCGACGCTTCCCGCCGCCGCTTGAAAAAGACCTAGCTGCTTATTTTTGCTTCATGGGCCTTATTTTGACGGTTGATATTCCTTCAGCTGATCGGCGATTTTTGCTTTGTCGCCGATAACCACGATGGTCATCTCTTCCGGCTTTATGTAGTCCTGAGTCATCTTCTGGACGACCGCCGGCGTGACCCCATTGATCTTGGAAACATACGTCTTCAGGTAATTCTCACCCAGGCCCTGGAAGTCCACATTCTCCAGTTGTCCGATCAGGGCGCTGCGGTTGGAGTTCTGAATCACGAAAATTCCCGAAAGATAGTTCTGAATGCCCTTCAGCTCGGGTTCGGTGACCGGCTCCTTCTGCATGCGGGTGACTTCGAAGAAGATTTCCTTCAACGATGGACCGGTGAATTGCGTGGTGACGTCGGCGCTTTCCGCCCAGTATCCGTCGTGATAGCGGCGGGATAATTCGCTGCGCGGGGAGTAGGTGTAGCCCTTGGCTTCGCGGATGTTCGCGGTGATGCGCGAATTGAAGGAGCCGCCAAGTAGGGCGTTGGTGACGATGAGCGAAACGGTGTCCGGGCTGGTTGCGGGCGGCACGGGCAGGCCCACGAGAAGCGTGGATTGCGGCGCGCCCGGGCGGTCCGTGACGTCGAGCACGCGCTGCGGCTTCAGAACCGGAACGTTTTCCATGCGCGCGGCGCCTTTGCTCCAGCTGGAGAAGCTCTCCGCAACGGCTTTCTTGACCGCGGCTGCGTCGAATTTACCCGCGACGTAGAGATGCGCCCGCTGCGCGCCGAAATTTCCCGCATAAAAATCCTTCACGTCCTGGATGGTCAGTTTCTTGATGTCGTCTTCCGTAGGAACCACGATCGAGTAAGGGTGGTCGCCATACAGAATTTTGCGGAATCGCACCACGGCCATAGTTTGCGGCTGGGAATTTTGCAGAGCGATCTGGCGCAGCGCGTCATTCTTCAGGCGATCGATTTCGGATTGCGGGAGGCGCGGGTGCTGCGCCACGTCGGCGAGCAGCTTCACGGCGTCCGGCGCGAACTCCTGCAGGACATCGATTCCAAGTTTGGTCTGGTCCTTGCCAGCATGGATTTCGAGCGTGCTGCCCATCCGGGCGGCGGCTTCGGCGACCTGCTGCGCGGTCTGATTTTCCGTGCCTTCCTTCATCAGGTCGGTGGTTAGGCTGGCTACGCCGGTGCGGCCGGAGCCTTCATTGATTTCACCGGCATCGACGGCGAGGCTGATGGCCGCCTTCGGAATGATTCCGTACGGCACCAGAGTGACCTTCAGACCGTTCGGCAGTGTGTAGGTTTCGTTTGCCGGAACGGTGAACGCTTTTGGTGGACCGCCCTCCGGTGGCGCTTGTTTTTGCGCCACGGCAGGCGCGATTCCCAAAACGCTTCCCGCGATTGCCAGCAGGCATAGCTTTTTCATTGTCGTTTTCATGTGTGTTCTCCTTGCCTACTGGTTTTTCGCCGGCGCGGCGGCGTCTTTCGGTGCGGGTTGCAATTCGATGACGGTGCGATTGGTGGAGCGCAGATACTCCTGCGCGGTTTTCTGGACGAGTTCCGGCGTCACCTTGTTGAACTGGTTCACCAGGTCGTTCACGCGCGCCGGATTGTCGTCGAAGAGCGCGAAGCTGGCCAGGAGATCCATCAGGCCGAAGCCGCCGAATTCGCCCATGGTGTCGTAAAGGCTGGAGCGGAGTTTTACGCGCGCGCGGTCAAGCGATTTCTGGTCGATGGGCTTGGCGCGCAGGGGTTCGACAACAGTGTTGATGGCTTCGATCACTGTTTCCGGTTTGGTCGTCGGGTCGTAGGTGACGTCTGCGGCAAGCAGCATCGGCCCTTTGTAGTTGAACATGTTGCCGAGCATATTGATGCCGCCTTCGATGCTGTCGGTCAAGCCTCGCCTCTGTACAAGTTCCTGGCGAAGCAGGCTGTCGTCGCCTTCGATCAGCATCTGCTCCAGCAGGCCCATGGCGTAATATTCGGGCGTGTTGCGTTCCGGCATCTGGTAACCGATGGCGATTGCGGGGCGCGGCGCCAGCGCGTCTTTCTTCACGACTATCTTTTCTTTTTCCTGGCGGGGCTCGGTCAGGTCGGGTTGCGCCGGGACATTTGCGGACTTGATTCCGGCGAAATATTTTTCCACCAGCTTTTTGGCGTCGGCGTTTTCGAAGTCGCCGACGATCACCAGCACAGCGTTGTTCGGCGCGTAGTAGGTGTCGAAAAATTGCTTCACTTCATCGAGCTTCGCCGATTCGATGTCCGTCAGGTCGCCGTAGAAATTATGCGCATTGTACCAGTTGGTGTTGGCGGCCATGGGCAGGTCGATCCAGGGAAAGCCGCCGTAGGGGCGGTTGAGCACGTTGACTTTTACTTCGTTGCCAACGACGCCTTGCTGATTCTTGAGGTTGTCCTCTGTGACGGCGAGGCCGCTCATGCGGTCAGCTTCCGCCCAAAGAATGGTTTCGAGCTTGTTGGAAGGCACGACCTCAAAATAATTGGTGAAGTCGAAGCGCGTGGAGCCGTTCAGGATTCCGCCGTTGGTCTGGATGAGCTTGATGAATTCCATTTTGCCGAGATTTTTCGAGCCTTGGAACATCATGTGTTCGAACAGGTGCGCGAAGCCGGTGCGGTCTTTCGGCTCGATGCGGAAACCGATGCGATAATAAACGCCAACGCAGACCGTCGGCGCGGTGTGATCCTGAGAAAGGACAACGCGGAGTCCATTCGGCATCTTGTAATATTCCACCGGGACGTGGAACTCTTCCGGGGGCGCGGCGGCGACCGCCAACGGCAACGCCAGCCCTATCAGCAGGCCCAGCAATGCCAGCACACCCTGCCCGGCTGTTTTTCGTGCTCCTTGCATGCTTCCTCCTAGAACCAACTCGTTGGACTGACTGTGGGAAAGGCTTGAGGCAAACCCCTACCCTGATAGAGACGCAAACGCCTGGCGAAAGTTTCGTCGCAGTGCATCAGGGCTAGAATACGGCACGTTTCTGCTGTGTTGCCTTGCTCGCCACGGAAAAGCGGGGTTCCGCTTTTCCTTCGCCGCAAATCTGCGCGGCGAGGTATTCGCCGGCGGCCGGGCCGTGTTTGAATCCGTGGCCGGAGCCGCCGCCGGCAAGCCAGACGTTGGGCATGTCCGGGTGGCGGTCGATCAGGAAATCGCCGTTGGACGTGTTTTCGTACTGGCAGACACGGGTTTCGACGATGGGCGCATCTTTGAGCGCGGGAAAGCGCCGGGCTACATAATTTCGAGCCCACTCCGCGCCTTCCGCGGTGACGATGCGCGATTGGGTGTCGGGATCGACAGGCTCACCGTGCGTGTCCCGGGCCATTTTCAGGCCGCGCGATTCGATGTCTGGCATGCCGTAGACTTCGTCGTGGTTGAAGAGCCAGGTCGGCAAAGCTGGCGGGGCAAAGCGGTCGTCTCCCGCCGGGCTGCCGAAGAAAAAAACTTCCTGGCGGGTGGGAAAGATGCGATGGCCGAGAAGTTCGGGGAAAACTTTGCCGAGCCACGGGCCGCAGGCGAAGACGAAGTGTCCCGCCGAGAAAGCACCGCAACGGGATGTCGCCAGCTTGGAAATCGGGCCGCCGCCATCCGGCGTGACGGTCTGGGCGATCATAAAACCGGCATGCATCTTTTTCGTTTCTTCGATCACGGCTTGCACCGCGCGACGCGCGAGCAGGACGCCGCTGCCGGGTTCGAGCAGGCCGCGGCTTACGCCATCGAAATTTACCTGCGGATATCGCTTCGCGAGCTGTGCGCCGTCCATCACTTCGTGAGTAATGCCGCAACGCTCGATGGTGGCTTGCGATTCGCGCAGCCGCAGGTCGTCGGCGCCCTCAAGCCAGAGCACGCCGGTTTGCTGAAAGAGCGGCTGGCCACACGCCGCCGAAAGTTCTTTCCACTGAACGAGGGAACGTTGCGACCAGCGCGTGTAGATCTCGTCCTTGCCGTAGCTCATACGGATGATGCGCGTTTCCCCGCCGGAACTGGCGCGCGCGTGGGCCGGGCCGTAGGCGTCCAGCACCAGAACTTTCAGTTTGCGTTTCGCAAGGTGCCAGGCCGTCCACGAGCCAAAGACGCCCGCGCCGACCACGACCACATCGTAATTTGAGGATTCCGGCATCGCCTCGGTATTCTATCGTGCTTAGCGATTTTCGTTGCAGACTACTTCGAAGCGAGCAACGCGGCCCAGTGGCTGAGATGGTTGAGCGATTCGCTGTGGGTGGGGTCGAGATGGAGGGGAGTGACGGAAGCTTCGCCGGCGAAGACCGCGGCGTAATCCGTTTCGGCGTCGAGTTCCATGCCGCTGTCGATGCGCTGTTCGCTCAACCAGTAATAATCCTGGCCGCGCGGGTCTTTGCCTTCGCGCAGAACAGTGCGTGTGATTTTTTTTGACTGGCGGGTGAACTTCACGCTGCCATTCCAGTTTTCGGGTACGTTGACGTTGAGCAGAACCTGCGGCGGCAATCCCTCTTTCAGGATTAGCTCCGCGGCGTGCAGCGCGATTCTTGCGGAAGGCGCAAAATCCGATTTGCCGCGTTTTGAACACAGCGACATCGCAATCCCCGGCACGTGATGAATCACCGCTTCGCGCGCCGCGCCTACAGTTCCGCTGTAATAGACGTTTTCGCCGAGATTCGCGCCGTGGTTGATGCCCGAAATCACAAGGTCCGGTGGCTCTTTCAGCAGCTTGTGCAGCGCTACGATGACGCAATCCGCCGGCGTCCCATCGATCGCCCACTCGTTTTCCCCGGTTGAGTGGTAGACAATCGGTTGCCGCAGCGTCAAACTCTGTGCCGCCCCGCTGCGCTCCCAGCTCGGCGCCACAATGCTCACATCGGCGATCGCGCGCAACTCTTCCGCCAGCGCCTTCAGCCCCGCAGCCTGGTAGCCATCATCATTAGTCAGCAAGATATGCGACATTCGTGTTGTGTGTGCGGAACCAATCCCGATCTGCCCAGCATAAATTGAAGTACACGGGGCGGGGTGATTCTAGAGAACCTTCGGGCCAATGAAACGAGGTAATTTCTTCTACGGCAGCTCGAGCTGAGCGTTCCACGTAAGAGTCCCAACTCTCGCCCTTCACTGGATCGCAATTTGTCACATATATTGTAGGCCCGGATTTTGTCCGAATTGCAGTTCGTATCCTGTTTTCCTCAATCAACCAAAGCTCAATACCTGTAACGGCATAGGCGTTTTTGCAGAGCCAATCTACAACAGCAGCGCAATTCTTCTGTTCCCACGCCACATCTTCGCCGCTTACGAAGGCACTTGCGCTAAGTCGCTCTGGGAAGCCTGCTAGACTTGTTGATTTCATACATGAAGAAATGGTCGGGACGGCGAGATTTGAACTCGCGACCTCACGCACCCCAAGCGTGCGCGCTACCAGGCTGCGCTACGTCCCGACCGGAGCGGTCACGCTAAACGGCCGCAAACTAACCATTTCCACGGTATCACTTGCCTTCGAGCAGCGTCAAGAAACTGCGGAGGGAATCGCGAAGGTCGAGAAGCATTTTGCGGTTCAATTTGACCGCTTCGCCTTCGGTTGCAGATGCGGCGGTAAGCTCTTCAACCGCGGCTTCCAGGCCGCCGCCGTTTTCGAGGTCGCGCAGGTGGCGGCGCGCGCCGGCAATCGTAAAACCTTCGTCGTAAAGCAGGCGCTTGATTTTCATGACCAGGTCGACATCCTGTTGGCGGTACAGGCGGTAACCCTGGTGACCCTTCACGGGCTGCAGCAAAGGAAACTCTTCTTCCCAATAGCGCAGGACAAAGGGGCGAACTTCCGTGATGCGGCTGACTTCGCCGATGCGGTAATACCGCTCGTCCTGCTCCTCGGAGACCGCGACTGAGGCTGCGCTGCCCATTATGGAGTTCGGTTCACCCTGAAAGCCGCGGCAAAGGGGACTCCCCGCGTTAATGATGCGAGTTTAGCAGAAGGTTTTACGGGGAGCCACAGTAGTTAAACGGTAAGGCGACTGTCTCCAAATGGAACACTCAACTGGTCTACTCTTCTTCGTCGCCGCCAGCGGGGGAGCGATCTTCTCGCTTTTTCAAGCGCTGGATGAAGCGGACGGGCGTGCCGGTAAAATCCCATTTTGCACGCAACTGGTTTTCGAGGAAGCGCTCGAAGTTGAAGTGCAGGGGCTTCTTCTGGTTGGTGAAAAGCAAAAAGACCGGCGGTGCCGTCTTCGCCTGGGTCATGTAGTAGATACGTACCGGCCGGGCTTTCGGGTTGGAGGCGCGCTGCAAGTCCACATCTTCCTTCAGCCAGCGGTTCAGTTCGCCGGTCGAGACCTTGCGGTTACGCGACTGCGCCACGTGGTCGATCAGCGAATAGAGCTTATCGGTGCGCTCGCCGGTTTTTGCCGAAAGAAAAATGATCGGGGCGTAACTGAGGAATTTGAATTTCTGCTGGACCATCTTCTCGTAATCGAACAGCAGCTTGTGCTTGTCCACAGGCCGTTGCTTCACGCCGGCGGTGGCGCGCTTGGCCTTGCCGCGCGCGCTCTTTTCAGAGGCGTCTTCGGCGCGTTGCGCGGCTTCGACGGCGAGGTCCCACTTGTTCACGACGATGATTACCGAGCGCCCGGATTCTTCGGCATAGTTCGCAATCGTGGCGTCGCCCGAGGTCACGCCCTGTTCGCCGTCCACCACCAGCAGGGCCACATCGGCGCGTTCCAGGCCGCGGCGGGCCATGACGACGCTCAACTTCTCAGCCACCAGCTTGGTTTTTCCCTTGCGGCGGATTCCGGCGGTGTCCACGAAGCGGTAGATGCGGCCGTCGTGCACCACTTCGGTGTCCACATTGTCCATCGTGGTCCCGGGAATCGGCGAAACGATGGAGCGCTCTTCTCCCGCCAGGCGGTTCAGCAGCGTGGATTTTCCCACGTTCGGCCGGCCGATAATCGCGATTTCGACTTCTTTTTTTTCGGCGGGCTGGTCCTCGACCGCCTGCCCGAGCGCCTGCTTCAATGCTTCGTCGAGCAAATCGTCCACGCCGGTGCCGTGTTCGGCTGCGATCGGGAAGACCGGCACGCCCAGGGAATAAAACGTTGCGGCATTGGCCTCCTGCATGGCCGAGTCGATCTTGTTCACGGCCACGACAAACGGCTTCCCCGTGCTGCGCATCAGTCTGGCCAGCTCTTGATCCAGAGGCGTCAATCCCGCCTGGCTGTCGACCACCAGCACCAGCAGCGCCGCGTTTTCAAACGCTACGCGCGCCTGGCGGAAAATTTCGGTGGGGATCAGCGCCTTGTCGTCGGGCACGATGCCGCCGGTGTCCACGACTTCGAGCACGCGGCCGTTCCACTCGGTTTTGCCGTACATACGATCGCGGGTGATGCCCGGCTCATCGGTGACGATGGCGCGGCGCGTTCCGGTCAGGCGGTTAAAAAGCGTGGACTTGCCAACGTTCGGGCGGCCGACGATGACCAGCGATGGAAGTTTTTCAGCCATAGATTTGCGCGTGCGCCTTACAGGGCGCTCTTTCCGGGAAACCCTAATCTTCCAATTTACCGCATCCCCACGGAAGTAGCGAATGGCGGGCGGCGCGGGGCGGGCCCGCATGTGACCGGCGTCACGAACTCGAGCTCCAAGCCCTCCCATTTGCTTCATAGTTCAAATAGAAACATTTCCGTTTGAAAACCTTGCTTCTCTTGCTTTCTCTGAGTATGTTCATTGGCAATGATTCATGGTGTCCTTGGGCGCTGCGTCGGGGAACGCGTCCGCAAAACTCTCGGGGTTTCGAGATGACTACAGAACCGATCAAGGAGTAGCTGATGAACAGCTTTTTCCGCGCTACACGCACGTTTGCGCTGGTTGTTTTTGCATTGACAATTTTTGCGGGAGTCTCGACGTTCGCGCAGACTTTCCGCGGCACCATCCTGGGCGGCGTCACGGACTCATCCGGCGCAGCTGTGCCCGGCGCCACGGTGACCATCAAGAATTTGGATACCGGGCTGGCGCGCACCGTAATTACGTCCGACGATGGCAGCTATGCCGCGCCGGAGCTTCCGATAGGTAACTACAGCGTGTCCGTGGAGAAGGCAGGCTTCAAGCTTGGCTTGGTCACGGGCATCAAGGTGGAGGTTTCCTCGGAGCGGCGCGCGGATGTCACCCTGCAACTCGGGCAATCGGCCCAGACCGTCATCGTTCAGGGCGAAGAGCTGCCTATGGTGGAGTCCACGTCGAACACATTGGGCGGACTCATCGAATCGAAGGTGGTTGCCAATCTCCCTGTCAATGGTCGCGACTATCAGAAACTCATTCTGTTGGTTCCTGGTGCTTCCTCTGGTCCTGATGCCATTACCGATTCCCCAGGTTCCTACGGCACCGTTTCGGTAAACGGTGCGCGTGGCCGTTCGAATAACTACCTTCTCGATGGTACGGACATGAATGATGGTTACCGCAACGACCCAGCCATCAATGAAGGCGGCGTTTTCAGCACTCCGGCTACGATCCTCCCTGTCGAAGCCATTGCCGAAATGCACATCGCTTCCAACTTTGAAGCTGAATACGGACGCAGCGCCGGTTCCGCAATCAATATTGTCACCAAGAGCGGTACCAACGATTATCACGGGAATGCTTTTGATTTCGTCCGCAACACCGCTCTCAATGCCCGCAACTATTTCGATGTCGCTTCCGCTGGTCCCCAGCAGCCTTTTCACTTGAATCAGTTCGGCGGCACCTTCGGCGGCCCGATCCGGCGCGACAAGACCTTTTTCTTCGTAGACTACGAGGGTGTGCGCGAAACCGGTGTGGAGAGCAGCCCGGGCTGCGTTCCTACCGCGACGGACATCACGAACAATACTCCGGCAGGTGGTATTAACCCGGTCATTCAGAACCTGTTCAGCGCCGGGAAAGCCTGGCCGACCCCAACCGGCACAGGTTCCTGTCTTGTGCAGCCTACGGACGCGATCCAGCAGACCCCGGTCACTTCGAATATTGTTGTCGCCACGCCCTTTTCCAACCGCGTGGACAATGGCATCGTGAAGCTTGACCACAACTTTAATAAAGACAATCTCCTCACCGGTCGCTACTACATTGGCGACAGCAGCCAGCTCTTTCCCCTCGCGCTGACCGGTGGCGGAGACTTACCCAATTACAATACCTTTACTCCCACCCGTGTGCAGTTGATCGCCATCTCCTTCGTCTCCGTGCTTTCTCCCTCCGTGGTCAATGAATCACGCGTCGGCTGGAACCGCTTTGCCGAGGGCTTCTTCCCGGAAGACCACAGCTTTGATCCACTCTCAATCGGTCTCAACACCGTTGGTCCGATCAGCACACCGAACAACGGCAACTCGTATAACTTTGGATTGCCCGTCTTCAACGTTTCAGGACTGCCTCAGTTGGGCTCGGACAAGGGCGACCCCCGCCAGCGCGTGGATACCAATTGGCACTACATCGACAACGTCTCGTGGAAAGCGGGGAAACATGACATCAAGTTCGGCTATGAATTCCGGCGGACCTCGATCTCCCAAATGTTTAATCGCAACTTTCGCGGGAGGCTGAAGTTCAGCAGTCTAAGTGCTTTTCTTGATGGAAATCCGGACAACGGTGGAACTCAGGGCATAGGTGATACGAATCGAAACACCTTCGAGAATTCCCACGCTTTCTACCTTCAGGATAGCTACCGGATGAGCCGCAATTTTACCGTGAATCTCGGGCTCCGCTACGACTACTTCGGCATCGTTCAGGAAAAGCACAGCATGTTCACCAACGTGGACCCCACCACTGGAAACGCGTTTGCCGTCGGCCAGGGCCGCCTGTATCAGCCCGACTATAATAACTGGGCGCCACGGGTCAGCGTCGCCTGGGACGTGACTGGCCACCAAAAGACGGTAGTGCGCGCCGGATACGGAATTTTCTATGACGCCACCTCTCAAGACATGTTTTTAGGCCATCTTCCTTTCTCCAGCAGTTTTGATCCCGGCGTCGCGTACTCAGGTCTTCCCGGGGTTGGCCAAATTTCCTTTGGGAGCCCGACCGGGCCATTCCAGCTTTGCGACCCCACCAACCCGGGCGGTTGCGTCCCTGTTTTTGGAGGCTATTCGCCTATGAGCGATGCGTTCGGCGTTGACCAGCATATCCGCACGCCCTACCTGCAAAATTACAATTTGAATATCCAGCAGCAACTCACGCGCAAGATGGTCGTGCAAGTGGGATATGTCGGTTCGCATGGGAGTAAGCTGTGGGACTTCCGCGACATCAACCAGCCTTCCGCCGCCCAGATTTTTGCCTCGGATTGTCCCAACGGTCCAGCGGCCACGCCAGGGACGGCTTGTCCGGGCGGCGCCATCCAGGATGGCTCCGTGTCCAGGCGGCTAGCAAGCACCACCAACAATTTCTACATTTATTCGGAAGAGAGCAGCGCTAAGTCCAACTACAATTCGCTCCAGGTGAGTTACCGTATTGACGACTGGCATGGACTTACGAGCTCAGTCAGTTATACCTGGTCTCATTCTATTGACACGGCCAGCGATGGGGAAGACTATGTGCCCAATGCCGCTCAGCCTACCGACAGCACACAGGCCTTCTTAAACCGGGGCAATTCCAACTTTGATGTTCGCAATCGCCTCACTTGGAATTTCATATACCAGATTCCCAATCGCGGTGGAAGTTGGCAGCGTCTCAAGAACGGTTGGGGCCTGAACGGCATTCTGACGGTGCAGACTGGGCAGCCCTTCCACATGATTCTTGAGGCGGATGACTTCGACGGTTCCGGCACCTTCTTCCCGAAACCGGATGTGGTCGGTCCCATCAGGTACAACTACAGCGATCCGACGCAGTTTCTTCAGCTCAGTTCGTTTGCCGTCCCCTGCGCCTACAGTGGAACCGACGGTTTCGCCGATTCCTGCACTCCGGGTACACGCCACTTTGGCAATCTCGGCAGAAACTCCCTGGTCGGGCCTCCCTTCCGGCAGTTTGATTTCTCCGTGTATAAGAACACTACCTTGACGGAGCGCTTGAAATTGGAACTTCGCTTTGAATTCTACAACCTGCTTAATCATCCAAACTTCGCTAATCCCATCTGGCCCAACTTCCTGTCCGATCCGACCATATCGAACACTTGTGGCACTACTCCCGGTTGCGCCAACTCGATCGGTTCGAATGGCCGCTTGGTAGGGCATCTACCACTAACTACGACTGCGGATGTTGGCCCAGGCTATCCGTTCCTAGGCGGCGGTGGACCGCGCAGCTTGCAGATTGCGGCCAAGTTTACGTTCTAATCGGTTTGCACTTTGTAGAAGCAGCGCGAAGGCCCCGGTCGCCCAGCCCGGGGCCTTCGTGTTTTCGGGGCGCTAAAGACTCGTTCTCGACTAAGTCCTGTAATTGCCACACTTACGAGACATTTGGCTTGCCATGAGACTCGGAGCCAAAGGACCGGGCGGCGCGTAAACGCCTCTGACATTGCAACTTGTGATAGTTTTGCCATGGCCGCCGCGTACTAACTATGGAACCGCTGAGACCAGGGCGAATGAGCGCACCGGGAAAAACGGAGCCGTCGGATGTAATCGCTCGAGCCCGGACTGGGGATACCCAGGCTTGGGGCGAACTGTACCGGGAATTTGCCCCGGCAATCTTCCGCTTTTGCCGGAGGGCCATGCCCACGCGCGAAGACGCGGAAGACGCCACGATGGAGATTTTCATGAAGTTGCGCGACAAACTGCTGCAGTACGACCAGACGCGGTCCTTCACCGCCTGGCTCTACAAGGTCGCCGCCAATCACTGCTGGGACATGCTCCGCCGCAAAAAAGCCCGCCACGACAAGGACATGGACGACGTGGACGATGTGCCGCTGGAATGCCCGGAGCCGAACCAACTCGAAAAACTGATCGAAGAACGCACCAGCGAAGAGGTCCGCAAGGCGCTGGACACCCTGGGCATGCGCGCGCGGATGGCGCTGGTGATGCGCTACTACTCGGACATGAGCTACGACGAAATTGCGGACGCCCTGGGCGTTCGCAGGCAGTTTGTAGGGGTCGTGCTTTTGCGGGCACGGCATGAGCTGCGGCAGGCGCTGGGAGAGAACAGCGCGCTGGCCGTGGGAGGAACCCGATGACAGAACCAGACATGAACAGGGATAAATCCGCGAACGAATCCCACGTGGATGAAATGACTTTGTTGTTGTACGTCGAGCGGCAACTGGACCGCGAGGCCGCGCAGGGCGTGTCTCTCCACACGCAGACCTGCACGCGCTGCCTGACGCTGCTGCGCGCACTCGACCGCGAATCGCGTCTGTTGACGCGCTCCATGCTGGAGCAGGACGAGCCACTGCCGGCGCGCCTCGCGGAGTTTCAAGAAAAAGTGAAGCGCAACATGCAATGGATTTGGGGCGTGGTCTTTGGCCTGGCGGTAATGGGCGTCTACGCTCTGTACAACGAATATATCGTGCAGTGGGAAACCCGATTTGCAGAGGCCGGCTTCGGCAGCACGAATCTGCTGAGCCTGGTGGTGTTTCAGGGCGCATTCTGGAAAGGATGGCAATCCATGTTCAGCTTGTTCGAGGTTCTCGCCGTGATGTGCATGGCTGGCTTCGGGTTGTTCGCGTTCCGCCGCTATTTGCGTCGCGGCTCGGCGCTGGCGGTGCTGTTTGCCGGATTCAGCGTGTTGCTGGCGGTGGCCACGCCCTCGTCGGCCACGGAATTCCGCAAGGGCGACAACGTCAACGTTAAAAAAGAGGAAGTCATCAAGGGCGATATTTTTCTTACCGGCGAGCACGTGCGAATCGACGGCGACGTGGAAGGCGACGTTTACGCGTTCGCGCACCAGGTGGACGTCAGCGGACACATCAATGGCGACCTGATCTGCTTCGCGCAAGCGGTGCGCGTCAGCGGCGTGATCGATGGGAATCTGCGCAGCGGGGCGAACAACGTGACGCTCACCGGAACCGTTGAGCGCAACGTCATGGTATGGAACGAAACCTTCAATCTGGACGCCAGCGGCAAAATTGGCCGCAGCCTTACCGCCGGAGGAGAGACACTGACGCTTGACGGAAAGATCGGCCGCGACTTTCTCGGCTTTGCCGATAGCACCACCATTTCCGGATTGATCGGCGGCTCCGTGCAAGGGAGGGGCAAATCGCTCTCGATTGTTTCCGGCGCGGAAATCGACGGCAAGACCGCGTTTAAGGGGTACAAAGCACCGAATGTCGCTTCCGATGCCAAGCTGGCGTCACCGCTGGTGTTCACGCTCATCGAGCAGCGGCGCGAAGAGCGCAGCGGCGGCTATTATCTTTGGCAGGTGATCTGGGCGGCGGCTTATGTGTTGTTCGGCCTGGTGCTGTTCAGCCTGATGCCGAAGTTTTCTCTGGAAGCGACCGCGAACACGGAACATCTTGGGGCTTCGGCGGGTCTGGGGATCCTGGTCGGTGCGGGTTTCCCGATCGGGGCGCTGCTGGCCTGTATTACGGTGGTCGGATTGTTCGTCGGGATTTCCGGATTTTTCCTGTGGTATGCCTCGCTGTACTACGCGCAGATTATTGTGGGTGCGGCCGTGGGCCAGTGGATCATGGGCCGGACGGATGAATTCTGGCCGGAGATTGGAAGAATGATCGTGGGGTTGCTGCTGCTCCGGGTGGTGATGATGGTTCCGTACGTGGGAGCGTGGATCAAGTTCGTGGTGGTTGTCTGGGGTATAGGAGCGATCTCGCTGGCGCTCTATCGAAGGCTGCAGCCGACGATGGCGCCCAACATTCCATCGGCGCCAATGGCGCCGATGGGGAGCCCTCTGCCGCCGAATACGACAGTGGGCGGGATTTAGCACATATTGAGTGCGGGAGCGCAGCTCCCGCTTTAGGGGCGTGAACATATTCTCCCAAATGGAATTTCACTGCTAGATTTAACAACCTCAAAAGCGAGAGCTTTGCTCTCGCACTCAAAAAAAAACGGGCCCCGAAATTTCCGGGGCCCGTTGCCCTTTGCGGAGGCGGGTGAAAACTCAGTGTTTGCGAACCTTTGCGACGGTGAACGCGGGCGAAAATCCCACGCCGAAATATAGGCCACGCACAGCCACAGTGTCCCCGACCGTGATGTTGCCGCTTGCGGAATAACCATCGAGATAGGTAATTGGCGTGGTCGTCGTGCTCAACTGGACCAGGTTGGAGGCCGTTTGTCCAAAAAACGGCGGCAGGTTTTGGATCCCAAAAGTTGGCGGAGACGACGAAGATACAGAACCCGCAACCCGTGTAAAGCGAAGGACTACGAAATCCACAGTCGCCGCCGCTGGAGTAGCTCCGGCCTTTGGTGTGAATGCCGTTACCCGCAAAGCCACCGTTTGGCCCGGCAAAATGTCGTTCGCAGAGGTGCTGCCACTAAACGGGGTGTTCGTGATCGGCAGCAATCCCTTGGTGTCGATGACAAAGGGATTTGTGCCCGTATAAATAATGTTTACCGGCTCGCCGAGAGCAAGATTGCTGCCGATGTGACTATTGCTTGAGGCGAGGACTAGGTCGTTGGTAACGATCTGGAACTGTGTCGAGGAGGAAGGAACAGTAGTAACGACCCCTTCGATGACGTCAACGCTCGTCGGAGAAAGCACGTCGTATTCCAGCAAGGTGGAAGTGCCGTCGGAATTGAGAGTGGCATCGATGCTGGCAATCTGCCCAACTGCCGGCGGGTTGCAGCTTACGGTGGTGATAATTACACAAGTCGGGGAAATGATCGTTGAACCTGTTATTACGGAAGTGAATGATCCGCGCGTGGACGTTTGAACCGTTACGGACGACGGCGAGGCTGCTGTGACCACGCCGGTGACATCCTCGAGGTAGTCAAGTTGACCGGCGGAGAGCGTCGAAGCCACGGGCGGAAGAGGGACAGCGGTCAGGACATTCGCTGCCGCTAGATCCACTTTGGAAACGACCTGAGTAGCAGGGTTCACAGTGACGGCGTTGCCGAGATTGAAAATCACCTGAAGACCGGCCTGCTGGTTGTCCGCCAACGTGAGAGAAAAGGAGGACGTCGCCGGCGCGGCTGCCCCAGCAGTGAGCTGGGTGACACTCCCAGAATTGCAGCCAGGAGTTCCGTTGGACGCAGTGCAACTGGTGACCACGGCGATGGTAACTCCCACAGTGACCTTGTTATACGTCCCTGCCGGCACGTTGGCGACGACTTGGCCGAGAAACGAGGAGTCACTTTGCAGCTTCGTCAGGTCAACCGAATAAACTGAAGCGTTCAGGGGAATGTTGACGACGCTTCCGCCGCTGGTGGGGGTTAGCGAAACACTGTTGATGGCTACAGCAAAAGAAAGGATCGAGGTGCTGGGCGGCGGAACGAACGGTATCGCTGCGAGTGTCACGCTGAGAGAAGCGTTGCCACTCACATTGCAATTCGTGACGCAGTGATTCTTTGTGCCGCTGCAGGAAGAGAGTGAAAGACTCGCAGCGATTACGGCAAAAACTATGTATTTTCTTGGATTCATGCAAACACCCCACGACGGATTTCACCGCCACCATTGGCGGCAAAGGGCAGCTGGAATTCCCCAACAACACTTTAACCCAGTCCACTGTTTGGGACGTGCGGAAAAGCAAGGAATGCCCAAATATTAACGTCCGTGGCGCGCCGATGAGCAGGATGGGGATGTGCTATCGTTAGTTCTTTGCGATGTTGCTCCGCAGAGTAGGCAGGGTTTCTGGTCAAGCGTAAATCTAAGTCGGACTTATCCGAGGCTCCGAAAAAGAACAGGGAAGTGGTGCAGGAGCGCGTCTACGTGCCACTGGAAGACGAGTTGCGCGCGCACGACACGGGAGGGCAGCCGCTGCGGCAGAATCGCGCGGTTGGGGATACGTATGGGTCGGCTGCCGGAGTGGCTCCCGCTCACGAGGACGAGAATTCTTCGACCGGCCCTTCGATGGAGCAGATCTTTGGCCCCGGCGGATTTCTGGAACGCTCCATGATCGGCGGTTACGAGCATCGGCCTGCTCAGTTGCAGATGGCAGAGGCGGTGCACGACGCGTTTCAGAAGCACCATCACACGGTCGTGGAGGCAGGCACAGGCACAGGGAAGACGCTGGCGTATCTGCTGCCGGCGATCTGCAGTGGGCGGCGCGTGGTGATTTCGACGGCCACCAAATCGCTGCAGGAGCAGCTTTACCAGAAGGACGTGCCTTTCCTGCAAAAGCATTTCGCCCCAAATCTGAAAGTTGCGGTGATGAAAGGCCGCTCCAACTTTCTCTGCCTTTCGAAAATGCATGCACTGGCCGACCAGCCCATGCTGAAGGGCATGGAAGAGGTGGACGCATTCCGGCAGATTCGCGAGTGGTCGAACCTGACGGAAACGGGCGACCGCGCCGAACTGACTTTTTTGCCGGACGATTCGGAGTTGTGGTCGCGGATTGACGCGCGGCGCGACACCTGCACCGGGAAGAAGTGCCCGGAGTTTGAGAAGTGCTTTCTGACGCAGATGCAGAACCGGGCCAAAGAAGCCGATCTGATCATCGTGAACCACCACCTGTTTTTCGCGGACCTGGCGCTGAAGCAGGACGATTTCGGCAGCATCCTGCCGGAATATTCGGCGGTGGTGTTCGACGAAGCGCACGAGATGGAAGACGTGGCCAGCGATTATTTCGGTCAGCAGATTTCGAATTACCGCTTCGAAGAACTGGCGCGCGACGCGGACCACGCCATGCGCCTGACAAAAATGGGTTCGCCCACGTTGCTGCGCCGCACGCAGCGCATCCGCGAAAAGAGCCGCGCGTTTTTCGACAGCTTTCCGCCGCGCGACGGGCGCTTCCCGTTTACGCGGCAGGAGCGAGAAGCTTTCCTGGAGCAGAACCGCGAAGCCTATGACGCGCTGCTGAATGCCTGCAAAGCGATGGAAACAGAATTCGCCGCGTTGACGCAGAAGCCGGAGGAATTGACGCGTATTGGCCGGCGCAGCTTTGAAGTCCGGCAGGAACTTGCTTTCCTGTTCGAATCGAACGAAAAGAATTACGTGTACTGGTTCGAGCGGCGCAACAAAGGCGTATTCCTCGCCGCCACGCCGATCGACATCAGCCAGATCCTGCGCGAAAAGCTTTTCGAGTCCTTCGATACTGTGATCCTCACCTCGGCGACACTTACAGTTGCCGGCCGATTCGAATTCATCCGCCAACGCCTCGGTCTGGATCACGCGAAAGAATGTGCTTTGCCTCCAGAATTCGACTTCCAGCAGCAGGCGCTGCTATACCTCCCGCAGAAAATGCCGGACGTGCGCGATCCGGGTTTCCCAGGGAAAGCGGCAGACGAAATCGTGCAGCTGCTGGAATTGAGCCAGGGCCGCGCTTTTTGCCTGTTCACCAGCTATTCGCAGATGAACGATCTTTTCGAGCGGGTACGCTCGCGCGTGGAGTTTCCGCTGATGCTGCAAGGCACAGCGCCTCGTTCCGTGCTGCTGGAACGATTCAAAAACACGCCGAACGCGGTGCTGTTTGCCACCGCGAGCTTCTGGCAGGGCGTTGATGTGCCCGGCGAGCAGCTTTCCTGCGTAATCGTGGACCGCCTGCCGTTTGCGGTGCCGAGCGATCCAATCGTGGCGGCGCGGGTCCGCGCATTGCAGGACGAGGGACGCAACCCCTTCTCCGAATTCCAGGTGCCGGAAGCTGTTCTTGCGCTGAAACAGGGCTTTGGCCGGCTGATTCGCGCCAAGACCGACCGCGGCGTCCTGGCCCTGCTGGACACGCGTATCCAACGGATGCCCTATGGTAAAATTTTCTTGGAGTCGCTGCCCCGCTACCGGAGGACCAACGAGCTGGAAGATGTCTCCCGGTTCCTGTCCGCGGCCAGCCCTGCCTGAAAGCCCTGAACGCATTGTCCCCAGGGAAGAAGAGGAAGAGAAAGCCGGATATGTTTCAAGTGAGTGTGGAAGATACGTTTTCGTCGGGGCACGCACTGCGCGGTTACAAGGGCAAGTGCGAGAATCCCCACGGACACAATTACCGCGTGCAGGTGACGCTGGAAGGGCCGCAGCTCGACAACATTGGATTGCTGATCGATTTCACGCAATTAAAACATGCGATGCGCGGATTGATCGCGCGGCTGGATCACCAGTTCATCAACGATCTGGAGCCGTTTACGACGGTGAACCCGTCGGCGGAAAATCTGGCCAAGTATTTTTACGAGAATCTGACCAGCCAGCTGACCGGCTTGCCGCCGGGCGCGAAATTGAAAGATGTGGTGATCTGGGAGACCGACACCGCCATGGCGCGCTACCACCCGTAGCTTAACGGGCCGTAGCACGCCAGGGCAGGGAACTGGGGACGCAATGAACCGATCGTTCTTCATCATCATCGTGCCGGCGCTGCTGATTGCGGCGGGATACATTGTGGTTTTGCGGATGATGGGCGTCTCGCCGGGTTATCCGCGGCTGGTAATCGCGATGGTGCTGTTTTTCGGCGGGATTTACTGGCTTTCAAAACGCTCCGGCAAAAAAGCAAAGACCGGAAGCTAGCAGTCGCATCAAGAATTTGTAGCGGCCGCCTTCTGAGGCGGGCACCTTTAGCATGATTGGCAGGGAAAACAGATCCCTCACCCGCGCAAGGCACGGGTTCGGGATGACAATCAAGTTGAGGGTTTCTTAGGGTCGCGCACGGTTATCAATGTTTATCACCGAAATATTCAAATCCATACAGGGCGAAGGAACGCGCGCCGGTCTGCCGTGTATTTTCGTGCGCCTGACCGGGTGCAATTTGCGCTGCACGTGGTGCGATACGGCGTATGCGTTTCAGGGCGGGCAAAAGGTGACGGTCGACGAAGTGATGGAACGCGTCGAATCGCTCAGCCGGCGCCCGGACGGCAGCGCAGGAGGGATTTCCCTGATTGAGCTGACCGGAGGCGAGCCGCTGCTGCAGGAAGAAGTGTATCCGCTGGCGGAGCGGCTACTCGCGGCGGGCTACACGGTGATGATTGAGACCAGCGGGGAGCGGTTCATCGGGCGATTGCCGAAGCAAGTGATAAAGATTGTGGACGTGAAATGCCCGGATTCCGGCGAGCCGGACACGTTTGATCCTCGGAATCTGGACGAATTAAGCGCGAACGACGAAGTGAAGTTCGTGATCTCCAGCCGCAGGGATTATGAGTTTGCACGTGAATTCAGCCGGGAGCACCGCTTGGCAGAGCGGGTGCGCGAGGTGCTGTTCTCGCCGGTGCACGACGATCCAAATGGAAAATGGACCGGTCTGGAGCCGCGCGAGCTGGTCGAGTGGATGCTTGAAGACGGATTGCCCGTCCGGCTGGGTCTGCAATTGCACAAGATCGTATGGGACCCCGCCATGCGCGGAGTTTAGCTTAGAGATCGAGGGAAGCGAATCGTGGGAAATGTCGACGCTATCGTTTTGCTGAGTGGAGGAATGGATTCGTGCGTCAGCGCGGCCGAAGCGCTGCGGGCGCATAGTCGCGATCGAGTGGGCCTGCTTCATGCGAGCTATGGACAGCGGACGGAGGCGCGGGAGCAGCGGGCATTTTCAGAGATCGCGGAATTCTATGGGGTGAAGCAAAAGCTGCTGGTGCGGCTGGATTATTTTCGCGCGATCGGCGGGTCGGCGCTGACCGACGCGAACATTGCCGTTCCGGAAAATGAACTGGGCGCGCCAGGACCCGGCGGCAGCGCGATTCCGGTGACGTATGTCCCATTCCGCAACGCACACTTTCTGAGCGTAGCGGTCAGTTGGGCGGAAGCGAGCGGGGCCGGCGCCATTTACATCGGCGCCGTGGCCGAAGACAGTTCGGGATATCCCGACTGCCGGCCGGAGTATTATGAAGCGTTTCAGGGGTTAATTCGCAGGGGAACGCGGCCCGAGACGAAGATTGAAATCGTTACCCCGGTGATTTGTTTGAAAAAGACCGAAATTATTCGGCGCGGCGTGGAGCTGGGTGCGCCGCTGCAATTGACGTGGTCGTGTTACCAGGGCGAGGAGTTGGCCTGCGGCGCCTGCGACAGTTGCCTGCTTCGCTTGCGCGCGTTTGCGGAAGCAGGGGTTCGCGACCCCATCGCTTACCGCCCGGAAACTCGCGCCGGGGCGGCGAAATAAAGTTGTAGCGCTTGGATTCCCGGCGATATGAGAGATAATGGTCGAAACCGGCCAGCGGACCAAGGCCGGCGCTCCTCCACAAAAAAGGAGAATGGGGCATGGTGAAATGGACGAAGACGTACGCGCTGGCCGCAATCCTCGCTTTGGGAATGCTGGGATGCTTTGCGACGCGGACGGCTGCGCAGCAGGATGGAAAGATAACCGGATCGCTAATCGATTTTGATGGAAATCCGTGGGCCAATCTTCCGGTGAAGATCAAGAGCGAGCAGGGCACGATAACTGAATCGAAGACGGATGCGGCCGGGAAATTTGCGTTTACGGGCCTGAAGAACGGGAAATACACGTTCACCGTGCAACCTCCGCAGATGCAGACTCCGTTTGATGTTGCAGTCGAAGTTCGCGGAGGGGATAGCCCGCCGCTGAACATCAACTTCAAGGAAATCCTGGAAAAGCAGAACCCCGAAGCAGCCGCGAAATACCGCCAGCAACAGGCGGAACAAAAGAAATTCGTGGGCATGAAGGAGCAGTTCGCGAAGGGCGTTGCCCTGCTGGACCAGGAACGCGCGGCGAAAGCAGAGCTGTCGAAAGCCAAGCCGGAAGAAAAAGATGCAATCAAGGCCAAGGTCGCCGACCTTTCGAACCAGGCTGTTAGTACCTTTCAGGACGGCCTGAAAGCGGCTCCGGAAAAGGATCCGAATATTCACCTCTTCTGGGCGCGCATGGGTGAGGCGTACGACCTGGCGGGACGCAACGACGAAGCGATCAACGCGTACCAGCAAGCGATCGCATCGAAGCCGGACAATCCGAGCTACTACAACAACCTGGGTAATATTCTGGGGCGCACGGGGAAAATCGACGATGCCCGTGCCGCTTACACCAAGGCCGCGGAATTGGATCCGCCGAACGCCGCGATGGCGTGGCGCAACTTCGGCATCAGCTTGTATCAGGCCCAGCGGATGGTGGAGGCGGTTGAACCGCTGAAAAAAGCCACGGAGTTGGATCCCAAGAACGCGCAAGCCTGGTACCTGCTGGGCGCGTGCATGGTGGCGGACCCTTCGATTTACAAGACCACCGGCGACAAAATAGAAGTGCACCCTTTGCCGGGAACGATCGAAGCCTACCAGAAGGCCATCGAGCTGGATCCGAATGGGCCGTGGGGCACGCAGGCCAAGCAGGGGCTGGAACAGCTCCAACAGCTGACCGGCGGCATCGATACGAAAGTCGGCAACAAGAAAAAGAAGCCGTAGTTCCCAGGTTCTGAAACAACCTGGTTTTCAACAAACGGCCCCGGTTCGCCGGGGCCGTTTTTTTTTTAGCGGTGAGTGAGCGTGCCGGTGATTTTTGTGCGCCGAAGCGCCCAGGAAAAAATCAGGACGGAGGAAGGCAGCAACACGGCGGCAAAGACGAGCAGCAGCAGAACCGGATGCGCGAGTGAGAAGATGCCTGCTCCATCGAGAAGCGCACCGCGCATGGCGTCCATCGCGTAGGTCACGGGATTCAAGCGGGCGACGATTTGCAGCCACGGCGGCAGGATGCTCACAGGAAAAAGCATGCCGCCAGTGACGCTGGAAACTCCCAGGATGAACCATTTTGCGGGATTGCCACGCTTGAACAGCAGAAGATACGCCGCCGAGAGGACCCCGAGGCCGGAAAAGGCCAGCAGTGTGGAGAGAAGCACG
>Ga0210403_10001512_pt1 | contig 21967 bp, 24 predicted proteins | sample IncBWC19MmetaG_FD_150863 | JGI IMG/M metagenome (GOLD analysis project Ga0210403, IMG submission 150863) | Forest soil microbial communities from Barre Woods Harvard Forest LTER site, Petersham, Massachusetts, United States - Inc-BW-C-19-M | ecosystem: Environmental > Terrestrial > Soil >... | reverse complement strand
TGGGTAACGGAGAGTAGTGTGAGCAATCGAAGCGAGGAGGAAATGTTGGAACGGCGCAGCTTTCTTGGTGTGCTCGCCAGCGCATCTCTGGGTGTCCTGTCGCAGGGCACTTTCACCGACTTTGCGAGAGCGCAAAACACGCTATACGCTGGCGCGACCTCAGCGGATCAAATTTCCTTCGAGACTTCCCAGATCGAGGTTCCAGCTAACACAATATTTCTGCGTCGCTACGGAAAGGGGCCGGCCATTCTGCTAGTGCATGGCTTTCCCCGCACAAGCCTAATGTGGCGATTTCTTGCGCCGAAGCTTGCTGAGAACCACACCGTGATCTGCGTGGACCTTCGGGCTTACGGCCGCAGCGGCATTCCCGCTTCAACGGACGACCACTTTCCTTATTCAAAGCGCGCAATGGCGAAGGAACTAGTCGACGTGATGGACAGGCTCGGCTTCCCAACTTTTACCTTAATCGGCCACGACCGCGGCGGAAGGGTTTCCTACCGTTTGGCGTTGGATCATCCCAAGAACGTCGAGCGCCTCGCTGTTTTCGATGTAATTCCGATTCTCGAAGCGTGGAGCCGGTCAGACGCACGCTTCGCGCAGACCTACTGGCCTTGGATTTTGCTATCGCAAAAAGCTTCGCTTCCGGAGAGCTATTTACTCGGCGCCCCCAAGGCCGTCTTCGACAATCCCTTTGGACACGGTTCCTTCGGCGGCGAGATTCTTGAGGAATACGTTTCCACCTATCGTGATCCGGCCCGCGTTCATGGAATCTGCGAGGAATATCGAGCCGCGGCAACGATGGATGTGGAACACGATCGTACGGACAAGGAAGCATCCAGACGAATTGAATGCCCGATGCTGCATCTATGGGCCGAGGGTGGCCCGCTCGACACTCTCTATGCCAAAGACGGTGGTCCGCTTGGCATTTGGCGGCAGTGGGCTCCGCGAGCGCAAGGCCAGCCAATGAAGGGGGGGCACTTTTTCCCGGAAGAAAATCCTGACGACACCGCCGCTCTCGTCAAACAGTTCCTTTCCGTCTGAGAGAGCAATTGCCGATTTCTTAGTGCCGCCCATTTCGAAAGGCGCCACCCCGGATGCCTGAACTCAAGGAGATACGAAAATGAAAAAGTGGATGAAGGTTACAATTCCTGTTGCCACAATCGCGCTTGTGGTCGTCTGGTATGTATTTCGGCCGGAGCGCCTCGTGGTCAATCGAAGCGTCAACGAAGCAATGCCGAGTGTACCAGGCGCCTCGTCGCCGCAGCCTCTGGAATCCGGACAGTTCTACAGCATTTTGCACCCGACGGGAGGCACCGCAACCATCTATCAGATAGGGGATGGTGTTCGTGTTCTTCGCCTTTCGAGTTTCAGCACGTCGAATGGTCCCGATGTGCATGTTTACATGGTCGCCGCCGACGATGCGAAGGACGCGGCGACAGTGGAGAAGGCGGGGTTTGTTGATCTGGGAGCGATCAAAGGGAACATCGGCGACCAGAACTACGCGCTTGGTAGCGACTTGGACTTGGCGAAATACCGCGCAGTCTCTATATGGTGCAAACGATTCAGCGTGAATTTTGGAGCCGCGGCGCTAAGGCCGGCACAGTCATCGCAAAATCAATAGGCGCGCAAAACGACGGCAATGCCGGACGCGGACTTGCTTCGCGAAGCATCGGAGAATATTTCACAAGTACGTGCCTTTCATAAAGGAGAGCCTGTGAGCACTAGCCCTAACGTTGAACAATACGACCTCGTAATTCTTGGCGGTGGCACCGGAGGCACGTTGGCTGCCTGGACTTTTGCTACGCAGGGGCAGCGTGTTGCGATTATCGAGCGCAAATACATAGGTGGCTCGTGCCCGAACATCGCGTGTTTGCCCAGTAAAAACATTATTCACAGCGCGAAGGTTGCCTCGTACCTTCGCAGAAGTGAAGAGTTCGGTATCCCTAAAGCAGAATTCACCGTTGATATGAGTACTGTCCGTCAACGTAAACGTCGCATGGTCGCCAGTTGGAACAACGTCTATCTGGACAACTATAAGAAGACCGGTGCGGAATTCATACTCGGTTCGGGGCGCTTCATCGGCCCCAAAACCTTGGAGGTCACACTCCCTGATCAGACAAATCGTCAACTCCGGGGAACCAACGTGATCATCAACACGGGTACACACGCTTCATTCGAATCAATTCCCGGTCTCGCGGATGTGCAACCCCTCACCCATATCGAAGCGCTTGAACTTGGTGAGCTACCCGAAAACCTTCTCATCATCGGCGGTGGATATGTGGGATTGGAGATGGCCCAGGCTTTTCGGCGTTTTGGCAGCAAGGTGACGGTGGTTGATCGTAACAATCGGTTGATGCCCCAAGAAGATGATGATGTGGCGGAGGCTCTTCAAAGCCTTTTCGAAGCTGAGGGAATTGAGTTGGTTCTCAAGGCTCATATCAAACGAGCCTGTGGGAAATCCGGCGAAACGGTCAGAATTCTGATCGAGAAGAACGGAAATGGATCGAAAAAGGCGCTGGAGGGCAGTCACTTACTAGTGGCAGCCGGTCGCGCGCCCAACACCAAGGGAATCGGACTAGAGCTGGCTGGCGTTGAACTTACTGATCGGGGATGCATCAAGGTAAACGAACGGCTGGAAACGACCTCGCCCGGCGTTTGGGCCATCGGCGAGGCAGCCGGCAGTCCGCAATTCACGCACGTCAGTGTTGACGATTTTCGCGTGGTGCATGCCAGTCTCACTGGCGGCAAACGCGTGACCACAGGAAGACAAATCCCCTTTTGTCTTTTTACCGATCCGGAATTTGCCCGCTTCGGACTGAGCGAGAAGGAAGCAAAAGCACAAGGCATTGCTTACCGCCTGTTCAAGATTCCGATGGGAGCGGTAATGCGCGCCAGTTCGCTTTCCGAAACCGGAGGATTTCTCAAGGCTTTGGTTGAGACTAAGAGTGACCGCATCCTCGGCTTCACCGCCTTCGGTGTCGGTGCGGCTGAAATCATGACGTCCGTGCAGATCGCGATGTCCGCCGGCATGCCGTACACCTCGCTGCGCGACACCATTCTCACTCACCCAACTCTGGTCGAAGGCCTAATCCCGTTGTTCACTTCTTCTGCCTCAATGCCGAAATTCTCGGACGAGGGAAATGCCGCTGGCTAAGCAGAACACGGTCTCATGCTGAGTTGGAGGACCTGTCGCTCCGCGAGGACCAACCAAGGAGCGGTTAGCTCCGTTTCCAGGCGGGATGTGTTGGGAGAAAACACTTCAGCAACGGAAGTCAGACGGCTCCTGAGGTTCTCGGGGTAGAGACTGAATCGGACTCGCGACATCATCACGAAGGAGAATAAGCAGATGCATTCGCTGCGAGATCTTTTGAAAGAATCCCAAGTAACCCGGGTGGCAATCGGCCATTTCAATATCTCTGATTTGGTCCTCTTGAAAGCGGTGTTCGCGGCCGCCCGCGAACTGAACGTGCCCGTTTTGATCGGCCTGTCGGAAGGCGAACATGCGTTTGTCGGAGTTGGTCAGATTGCGGCTTTCGTGCGAAGTTTGTGAGAGGAATTCGACTTTCCCATCTTTCTAAACGCCGATCATACACACTCTCTAGCCAAGGGCATCGAGGCCGCAAAAGCAGGGTTCGACTCCATTGTCTTCGCGTCTGCTCATGCCATCTCCTTTGTTTGGGTCTGATTGGGTCTAACTTTGGGTCCAACAGATGGGTTATTTTGGAGTTTGCAGAGTTTTCGAAGAGTGGGTTAAGTGGTGTCGGATCTGTAGGTTACGTGAATACGGACATATTCACGATTCTGAGCTACAGGCCCTTCTTACAACGCAGGGGAATAGTTTAACACGGCTTGCGGCCGGCACAAGAAGCCGGCTTGCCTGCTCGGTGCGCCGAGTCAAGCCGAGCCCAGCCAAGATGGGACTTTCGTTGGCGGGCTCCGGCTTACTGGACAAAGCCGACGTTGGGCGGCTGGCTGCTGCCTTCGGGGGCCTCCTTAATCGGTCCGAACTGCGACTCGTGGCGTGCGATATTCTCCCCCAGCGCGCGCCAGATGCGTTTGGCGTGACCTGGACTGACAATCACGCTGGTCAGAAGTTTGCCCTGCGCGCCGTTCGGAAAAATGTAAATAAAATTCAGGGTAAACTCTTCCAGGTTATGGTGCAGCATCACCAGATTGCTGTACTGACCCTGCAATTCCTTCTCATCCGCCTTGATCTGCACTTGCCCGGGTACTTGCCGCTGCTCTTCCATCATGTTCTCCCTCAGTCATCCTGCTCATTTCACGGCTTGTTCGAAGGTATCACAGGCGTCGCTCCGGCGCTTGCTCGCAAGGCCGATTTCGGAGGTGTCTAGAGCGAATATGGAACAATTCGCGCGCAGTCCTATTGACAATTTATTCTGTTAAAGCTAGTTTAGTAGGGATATTTACCGTAGTTAACAAAAAAACTGTTACTGAGTATCAGTTAAAAGAGACATGTCACCTTCGTTCCCTTCCCAACTCGAAACCGAACCCGCGGCAGGCGCGGTTTCCGCTCCGGCTGTCGCATCGTCATCAGGCAAGTCCGGTTTGGCGAGCATGCCTTCTTTGCCCGAGGCGCATCGCACGATTCCCATTTCCCACGCCGCATCCTGGATTCGCAAGGTGCTCGCATTTGCAGGCCCTGGCTATCTCGTTGCCGTCGGCTACATGGACCCGGGCAACTGGGCCACCGACATCGGCGGCGGCTCGAAATTCGGTTACACGCTTCTCAGCGTGATTCTGATCAGCAATCTGATGGCGATGTTTCTTCAGGCGCTTTCGGCGAAGCTGGGAATCGCCACGGGGCGCGATTTGGCGCAGGCATGCCGCGAGCATTACTCGCGCCGCACTTCCATTGCGTTGTGGATCGTGTGTGAAATTGCCATCGCGGCCTGCGACCTGGCGGAAGTGCTAGGTTCCGCGGTAGCTCTCAAACTGCTTTTCGGGCTGCCGCTGCTGGCGGGCGTGATTATCACGGGGCTCGACGTCTTGATCGTGCTCGCTTTGCAGGGGCGCGGCTTCCGCATCATTGAGGCGTTCGTTGTCACGCTTATCGCGACGATCGCCGGGTGCTTCGCCTACGAAATCTTTTTTTCGCATCCCATTTGGCGCGAGGCCGTTGTGGGGCTCATTCCGCGCGCGGAAATTCTGCACAATCGCGAAATGCTGTACATCGCCATCGGCATCCTGGGCGCCACGGTGATGCCCCACAATCTTTATCTGCATTCGAGCATCGTGCAGACGCGTGCGTTTGGCACTTCCGTCCGCGACCGCCGCGAAGCGATGCACTACGCGATTTTTGACTCGACGGTTGCCCTGGGCTTCGCTTTGTTCATCAATGCGGCGATCCTCATTCTCGGCGCCGCCGCGTTTCACACGCGAGGCCTGCATGACGTCGCGGAAATCGCGGATGCTTACAAACTTCTCAGTCCCGTCCTCGGCGTGAGCCTTGCCAGTACTCTGTTCGCGTGCGCGCTGCTGGCTTCCGGCCAGAACTCGACTCTCACCGGCACTCTTGCTGGACAGATCGTAATGGAAGGGTTTCTGCAGATTCGGCTCAAGCCGTGGCTGCGCCGGCTCATCACTCGTTCGATCGCTATTCTTCCGGCTGTCCTGGTTATCGGAATTGCCGGCGAAGGCAAAGTGACCTCGCTGCTGATCCTCAGCCAGGTCGTGCTTAGTTTTCAGTTGCCCTTTGCGGTCATACCCCTGATTCAATTCACGGGCGACCGCAACAAAATGGGCGAATTCACGAACTCCCGCGTGACGGTAGTGATCGCCTGGATCGTCGCCGCGGCCATTCTCTTTTTCAACGCCGAACTTCTGTGGCTCATCTTCCGCGGCCAGTAGCCTCGCGCAATTTGCTGTTTCCGAAATTTGACGATTTTTCTTCTCTGTGTCCTCCGTTCCTCTGTGAACTCTGTGTAAATCTTTTTCCTTCTTCTGTCTTATCGCAGCGTATGCGAAAATTTCTCCTGGCCAATGATCAATCGTGCGTCAAGCACTCTCCGCTTGAGGAAAGGGATATTCGCTGCTCTGCTCGCGGTGATTTTGGTGTGCGTCGCTGTCGCCATCTATCAAAACAGGGAATGGAAAATTCCCGAGGAAGCCAAGCTTCTCAAGAATCCAATCCAGCCTTCGCCAACCGCTCTTGTCACTGCCCGCACAATTTATTTAGACAAATGCGTTCAATGCCATGGAGAAACCGGTAAAGGCGACGGACCCGACGCTGCCATGTATTACCCGGCACCAGCGAGCCTGGCCGACACCAAGAGGATGAACACCGCCACCGACGGCGAACTTTTCTACGAAATCAGCGAAGGAAGAAAGCCGATGCCCTCGTTCAAGAAAAGACTTACCGAAGAGCAGCGCTGGCAACTCGTGCTGCTGGTACGGTCTTTCGCTTCCTCCGATTCGCCCAATCATTGAACGGCATTTCCAAAATTGTTGTCGCCGATATATCCTCCTAGCTCAAATTCACGCGTTTCGGAGAACCCATGCCCAGAACTTTTCTCGCTTTCCTCGTTTGCCTGTTTTTTGTTTCGTTTAGTCACGCGGCTCCCGGAGCCATACATTGCGGGAAGCTGCTTGATGTCCGCGCAGGGCACATGCTCTCTGATCAAGTGGTTGTGTTCGACGACAGCGGCTCCATCACCGCAGTTGGCCCGGCGGCTTCCACGAAGTTGCCGGCGGGTGTGACGGCGATGGACCTCTCTGCCGCGACTTGTCTTCCCGGATTGATCGATGTGCACACGCACATCACCGCCGATCCAAGCGCCAGCGGCTATCAAGCGCTCGGGATCTCTGTTCCGCGGGAAGCGGTGACTGGCGTGAAGAACGCTCGCCTTACGCTTCGAGCCGGATTCACCACGGTGCGCAACGTAGGGGCTACAGGATATACAGATGTTGCGGTCCGAGACGGGATCAACGACGGCGAAATCGAAGGGCCGCGGATGCTGGTGTCTGGGCCACCGCTTAGCATTACCGGCGGACACTGCGACAACAATCTTCTTCCTTCAGAATTTCACAGCAAAGCGGAAGGTGTCGCCGACGGTCCGTGGGCGGCTCGCGAGAAGGTTCGCGAGGTGATCAAGTACGGCGCCGACGTCATCAAGGTATGCGCTTCCGGAGGCGTGCTCAGCAAAGGCGATCAGCCCGGCACAGCGCAATACACGCTCGAAGAGCTTACGGCCATCGCGGAGGAGGCTCACAAGCTGGGACGGAAAGTGGCGGCGCATGCTCATGGCACGCAGTCCATCAAGGACGCCATTCGCGCCGGGATTGATTCCATCGAGCACTCGAGCCTGATCGATGACGAAGGGATCGCGCTGGCTAAGCAGCACGGAACGTATCTCGACTTCGACATCTACAATGATGATTTTATTCTGCAGGAAGGCGCGAAGGCGGGCATGCTACCGGAATTCATCGAAAAGGAAAAGAAAATCGGGCGCTTGCAGCGCGAAAATTTCCGGCATGCGTGGGAGTCGGGCACGAAAATGGCGTTCGCTACCGATGCGGGCGTATATCCCCACGGGGATAACGCGAAGCAGTTCGCCAAAATGGTGGAGTGGGGGATGAAGCCGATGGACGCGATTCAAGCGGCGACGGTGAACGCCGCGGATCTCCTTGGCTGGGCCGGCAAAGTTGGCGCGATCGATACCGGACACTATGCGGACATCATCGCGGTAAGCGGCGATCCTTTAGCTAACGTTCGCGTGCTTGAAACGGTCAAATTTGTGATGAAGGGCGGGGTAGTGGCGCGCAACGATTTCGCTTCCAAGTAAATCCAAAAAATGAAGCGCCAAATAAAACGGGCCGGCAATCGCCGACCCGTTTGCATTTTTATTTGTGAGCTTTGCGTCTCGGTCTTAAACGCAGCTCCTTCGTCGCTTTTACGCCGTGGCTGCTTTGACCTGAGAGAGCGCGGCGGCCACTTCTTTCAAATCCGGGACGACGGGAATGTCGTAGTCCTTCGACCAGGCCACTTTGCCCGCCTTGTTGATAATCACGATCGACCGGCCGGTGATCCCTTTATCGGCGAGGTATACGCCGTATTTCTCGCTCATGGCACCGCGGGGATGAAAATCCGCAAGCAGTGAATACTTGATGCCCATTTTTTCGGCGTAGGCTTTGTGCGACCACACACTGTCGACGCTGACGCCCAGCACCTCCGCGTCGAGCGTGTCGAACGACCGCATATCGTTCACGAAGCAGGTATGCTCGTTGGTGCAAGTCGGGCTCCAGTCCAGGGGATAGAACACCAGCACGACGTTCTTTTTGCCCGCGAAATCCGATAGCTTCACTTCCTTTTTTTCCTGGTTCATCAGCGTAAAATCCGGCGCTGTTTGTCCCACCGCAATACTCATCGTTTTGTCCTCGCTTTCGTTTCAAATCCCGCTAAGCATCTTACCCAATCCGCGGCAGAAGCGACAATCACACAGTCCGGCGGCCCCTGCTTCCTTTCGTGGTTCCGCGGCGGTACACTACGTTTCATCCGGCAGCTTGCTCTATGTCCATTGAAGCTACTCGTCGTGCGCCGATGATGCCTTTGCGAAATCTCGTGGAGCTCTACCGTGCGCAGGCCGGCGAGTTCGGCAAGCCTGTCGCGCTCTCCTCTTTCGGGCTTTCTACTGTAGAGACCGAGCGGCTCTTTTCCTCCTACGACGAGGACTACCATATCAGCCGCTTTTTCCATTTTTCGGAAGCGGACGGGGCTAAATTTTCCATCAACGGCGTCACGGTTACCCATGTTTCCCTTGACGCGGAAATTGAGACGCTGCTCTAACTTTCTCTCGATTAGCCGTTCCGGCGCGTCTTCGATATAATCCGTCTGCAATTATTTAGAGTTCGACTAGTTCACTGCCAACCTGGAGGTCCCTAGATGGCTGGCTCGCCAACCCTCTTGCCCGAATCGCGGCTCGGAAGCACTTTGCGCCGCGACGCGTGGTGGGTCGAAATCATTCCGGTCATCGTGCTGATGGGCGGCTTCAGTATTTACGCCACGTTGCGCGCGTTCGAAGGAAAGTTTTACGAATGGGGGCCGTACCTTTCGCCATTCTATTCGCCGCTCATCGACCCGCTGCATCACTGGTGGAAATTTTCGCCCGCCCTGCTGATTCTTGCCGGGCCGCTCGGCTTTCGCGCCACTTGCTATTACTACCGAAAAGCCTTGTACCGTGCTTTTCTGCTGGATCCACCTGCTTGCGCGGTTGGTGAACCGCGGCGCAAATATACCGGCGAGACGGCGTTTCCTCTCATTCTCCAAAATGTCCACCGTTATTTTTTCTATCTTGCGTTTGTATTCATCCTGTTTCTTTGGCACGACGCGGTGAAATCTTTCTTTTTCGACGGCCATTTCGGAATTGGGGTAGGAACGTTAGTTCTGACGCTTAATGTCACGCTGCTTTCCCTTTACACCTGCTCTTGCCATTCGTTGCGCCATCTCGCCGGAGGGAAGCTCGATTGCTTTTCTTGCGCGACGTTCGGACGCTCGCGCTACTCCGCTTGGCGCGGCGTGAGCTTCTTGAATGAGCGGCACATGTTGTTTGCCTGGTGCAGCCTCGTCTCCGTGGGCTTCACCGATTTTTACGTGCGCATGGTGGCTTGCGGCGCGTTCCATGACCTGAGGATCCTGTGACCACAACTTACGAGACCCGCGAGCACGACGTTCTGATCATAGGCGCCGGCGGCGCGGGATTGCGCGCCGCGATAGAAGCGCTCGCAAAAGGGTGCACCGTCGGCGTTGTTTGCAAATCGCTGCTTGGAAAAGCGCACACAGTCATGGCCGAAGGCGGCATCGCCGCCGCCATGTGTAACGTCGACACGGAAGATGGCTGGAAGCCGCACTTCCGCGACACCATGCGCGGCGGAAAGTATTTGAACAACTGGCGCATGGCCCAACTTCACGCGCAAGAAGCTCCCGACCGTGTCAGCGAACTCGAACAGTGGGGCGCGCTTTTCGACCGCACAGAGAAGGGCACGATTCTGCAGCGCGCGTTCGGCGGGCATACCTACAAGCGCCTGTGCCACGTTGGCGATCGCACCGGCCTCGAAATGATTCGCACCCTTCAGGACCGCGGCGTGCAGTTGGGCTTTGACGTTTTTATGGAGTGCACTATCACGCGCCTGCTTACCGACGGCGGCCGGGTAGCGGGAGCCTTCGGCTATTGGCGCGAAAATGGCCGCCTTATCGTTTTCAAAGCCAAGTCCGTCGTCATTGCCACGGGCGGCATTGGAAAAGCGTGGCCGGTCACTTCCAATTCGTGGGAGTACACGGGCGATGGCATGACGCTCGCGTATGAAGCAGGCGCCGAGTTGATGGACATGGAGTTTGTGCAGTTTCATCCCACGGGAATGGTATGGCCGCCGGGAGTGCAAGGACTTCTGGTTACGGAAGCAGTTCGCGGCGAGGGCGGCATCCTGCGCAACAAACTGGGCGAGCGTTTTATGGAGAAGTACGATCCCAAGCGCATGGAACTTTCGACTCGTGACGTTGTCGCCCGCTCCATCTACACCGAGGTGAAAGAAGGGCGCGGCACCGAGCACGGCGGAGCGTATCTCGACATTTCGCACAAGCCCGCCGAGTACGTGAAGAAAAAACTTCCCAGCATGTATCACCAATTCAAAGAGCTTGCCGATGTGGACATTACGAAAGGTCCTATGGAAGTGGGACCGACTTGCCACTACGTAATGGGCGGCATTCGCGTCGAAGCAGAAACCGCGCAATCTACTTTGCCGGGATTGTTTGCGGCAGGTGAAGCGGCAGCCGGCCTCCACGGCGCGAATCGTTTGGGCGGAAATTCGTTATCAGATTTACTGGTGTTTGGGCGCCGCGCCGGCATGGCGGCCGCGGATCACGCCAAGCGCGTCCCTGGTTCTAACATTGGCTCGGCGCAAATCGAAGAAGCGGAGAAAGAGCTTCTGGCGCCGTTTTCAAACACAGCGGCGGAGAGTCCCTACGCGGTTCACCGCGATCTGCAAAAAGTAATGCAAAGCCTCGTCGGCATTTTCCGCACCGAAGAAGATTTGAAGAAGGCATTCGCCGAGCTGGAAGCACTGAAAGATCGCGCGGACAAGGCTAGCGTGGAAGGCTCGCGTTTGTTCAATCCCGGCTGGCATTTGGCGCGGGATCTGAAATCCATGCTGACTGTCTCCGAAGCAGTGGCGCTCAGCGCGCTGGCGCGGACAGAAAGCCGCGGCGCGCACAGCCGCATCGACTACCCGAACTACGATCCCGTCTGGGAGAAAAAGCACAACATCATTGTGCGCGAAGGCGGAGAGATGAAGCGCCGCGAATCTCCCGTCGAGGAAATGCCGGAAGATTTGAAGCAGTTTGTAATGGCGGAGTAGGAGTAGATTTTGCAGCAGCCGGGCGTTGGCTCGGCGGCGCGATTCGAATAAAAACTCGGGGCAACTGCTCGAGCGCAGTTTGGAGAACGCATCGATGCCTGACGCAACGTTACGAATCTTCCGCGGCGAAGGCGCCACCGGCGGCCAGGCCGTCGACTACACCGTGCCCATCGCTCCCGGCATGGTTGTCCTCGACGCGCTTCATTACATTCAGGGCCATCAGGCGCCCGATCTGGCTGTGCGCTGGAATTGCAAAGCGGCCAAGTGCGGTTCCTGCTCGGCGGAAGTGAACGGCCGGCCGCGGCTAACTTGCAAAACACGCGTGGACTCTTTGCCCATGGATCAGCCGATCGTTGTGATGCCGATGAAATCCTTTCCGCGCATCAAGGATCTGGTCACCGACGTTTCCTGGAACTACACCGTCAACAAAAAAATCCCCGCCTTCCGCCCGCACCAGAACACGGACTGGAAAATCTCGCAGCTCGACGTAGACCGCGTCCAGGAATTCCGCAAATGTATCGAGTGTTTTCTTTGCCAGGACGTCTGCCACGTCCTTCGCGAGCACGACGCCAAGGCCAAATTCGGCGGTCCGCGTTTTTTCGTGCGCGTCGCCGGGCTCGAGCTTCATCCCCTGGATGCGCTCAATCGCGCCGGCCTGCTCAAAGACGACCTCGGCATCGGCCTCTGCAACATCACGAAATGTTGCACCGAAGTCTGCCCCGAAGATATTCACATTACGGATAACGCCATCATTCCGCTGAAGGAGCGTGTCGTCGACGAGTTCTACGATCCGCTGAGCATGCTCTTCCGCAAAATCATGGGGCACTAGCATAATCGTGGCACAGACTTCAGTCTGTGCTCTTTTGCACAGCAGCCAGCACCGCAATCTCATCCCGTCTTCCGAAATCATGTAAACGGTCAATGCTCCTGAAGGAGCGCAAAGCGTCGTCGCGTTGCCCGATTCTTTCTGTTCCTCTACTTCCTTAATCTCCTTTGCTTCCTCTACTTCCTCTACTTCCTCTACATCGTGCCGCAAGACACAAATCTTCATCTCCGCCGCGAACTCAGGTATCATGCCCCAGGGTTTTTCAAAGCTTCGTGAGGAACTGTAACGGGCAGTAGTTCCGATCCTCTGCTTCCTTTACCTCCTCTACGTCCTTTACCTCGCGCCGCATTGGAGGCCATCATGCCGCACCAACTCAAATCCATTTCCAAAGCGGGCATCCCCGAAGCCATCGCCAAAGTCGAGCTCTATCGCTATCTCAACGAACCAGAAGAAGCCGAATCCATCTGCCGCGATATTCTAGTCGTCGATGCCGATCATCAGCTCGCGCGGCGCATGCTCGGTCTCGCCATCACCGATCAGTTTACGGGCGCGGCCGCCGACCGATACGCCGAAGCCCAATCCGTTTTTCAATCCCTCCGCGATCCTTACGACCGCAACTACTATACGGGCCTTCTCCTCGAGCGCCGCGCCAAAGCCCAGCTCCACTCCGGCTGCTCCGCCCACATCCTCCTCCCGCTCATCGAAGAAGCCTTGCGCTGCTTCGCCGAAGCCGAAAAAATCCGCCCCGCCGGCAATGACGACAGCATCCTTCGCTGGAATCGCTGCGTCCGCCTCCTCGAATCCCGCCCCGAATTTCACGCCGAACATCCCGGCCCCGCCGCCTTCGACAGCGAAGACGCCCCCCCCGTCAACGTCTCCCTCCGCCGCACCACCGCTCCCCGCTGAAACACGTTGTAGTGGCCGGTCTTTAGACCGGCGCTCTCTTGGTCCCTGCTCTGCGAACTCCGCGTCTCCGCTGTGCTTTGCTCCTATTTACAATCCCTCCCAATTAGCGTATATACACAAATGTGTTCTCTTGGGACGCCCACAAGGCCCTGAACAACCTCAAGAAACACGGTGTCTCGTTTGAAGAAGCCGCGACGATTTTCGTCGACCCCGACGCCCTTGATTGGGACGATCCCGAGCATTCCTACTCGGAGCAGCGCTCCAAACGTCTCGGGTCGTCGCTCGCGGGCAGAATTCTCATCGTGGTGTACACGCAGAGGAGGTTAAAACATGACCAGGAACTCATTCGCATCATCAGCGCTCGCCAGGCGACGCGCCAAGAGCGCAAAGCCTATACCGGATAGCAAGCTCGATCTCTCGGATATCCCCGAATCGACCGCCGCCGAACTCCGCCGCGCTCGCAGAGTCGGCCGCCCCGCCACCGGCAACGCCAAACGGCTCATCGCCATCCGCATCGCCCCAAAACTTCTTTGCCAGCTCCGCCGCATGGCCGCCAAACAATCCAAGCCCTACCAAACCCTAATCCACGAACTCCTAGAAAAATCCGCCCGCAAAGTCGCCTAGTCGCTCTCCCTTTTGTGGCGCCGAGAACTTCCTAGTAAGATCGACTGAATGGACAACTCTTCATCCGGTCGGAGATTATCGATTGACCCGAAAGCCGGCGGTGACAAGACGCCCTTTCTCGTCTACGAGAACGGGACTCCCTATTTCATTCCGAATTCGATTTACACACAGGCCGAGCACGCACTCGGGTTCTTTACGAAAGCCAACCCTGATGCAGCATTCGAACAGTTGCGAAAGGAAACAGGGAACGTTGGCCATTCGCTTCAAAACAGTGATCTGGACTCGATTTGGCTGAAGTATTTCGAGTTGTTTCTCAGACAGCAAGGGGAAGACACCCCACCCCTGGCTTCTCGTTTGGAAATGCTTCAGCTGATGCTTCGACGTCCGCCTTCCGAAGCCTGGTGTCAGCTCCGGAAATACCTCATTGAGAATGTCGATGTCCTATCTGGATGGTCTTCTTCGTTTCGCCGTGTACTTTCTGAGCGAGACCAGATTTTCCGAGGCGACCACGGGCTGTACTACCAATATGGAGAAGACGGGAAGCTCTATCAGGTCATTGGCGCGAAGACACTTCGCGAAACCCATCTGGACTTCATCACGGACCAGATTCTCCGAGCATATGGAAATCTGCGGCTGCCAATTGAACTGTTTTCGTGGTTCGCAATCAGCGTCGATTTTGAGGAAAATTCGAGCATCTACCCAAAGGCCATGAAGGCCGTGCTATCAGAACCAAAGTGGCAAGTGATTCAGCACCGGTGGTCTCTTCAGCATTGGGACCGGAGCAGGACGGTTAAGTGGCGGCCGAATTCCAATTTTTGTGATCCCGAATGGCTCGTCGCTGATTTGCTTGGCCATCTTACAGACACACTGAAGATCGATGCGTGGCAGGACCGCGTCGAGAGGCGGCAGGGCCACGCAACAACATTCGCAGACCCTTACGAACGCCAAATGGATTGCGTGCTGGATTGTCATCTTCGTGTCGGAAACGAAGACGAGTTGTGTTTCGAGTTTGCTGGTCGACCATATCGGTGGATAAATGGGTCACTCGAATCTGACACCATCATCAGCGTTGCCCTGAAGAGAACCGAAGACCACCTTTCAATCGAGGAAGAACTGAATCGTCTTCTGACCCTGCTTGGTGGGAACATAGAATCGCCATAGCTCGGAAGGCAGGGTCGTTAATTATCGGGGCTAAGCGTCCGCTACCGTGGGTAACTGGAATGCGCTCGGGGATGGGTTTCTTGGTTGAGCCCCAATGGCTCTTCCGGGAGAATCCTAGCCAAATCTCGGCGCGGAAATGGTTGGCAATGTCGTTGCACAGGGAAGCACTCACTTCACGCAGCGTTTTTTATGAGTTTCTTAACTATTGGAAGGTTATCGAGATTGTATTCCCGGATGTATCGGCCCGACGAGCATGGATTGATTCCAATGTCGACACATTACATTTGGAACGAGAGCGCGTTGCCGAGATTCGACAGAGTCAGGCAGGTGTTGCGGATTATCTCTACACAGATAGCCGCTGCGCTGTCGCGCACGTAAACCATCGACCCTTCGTCGATCCCGACAAGGCAGAGGACTACTATCGCCTTTCGCGCGATGCTCGCCTCGTGAAAGGATTGGCTAGGATGGCTATCGAGTCGATGCCATAATTGATAGTGACGGCGGGTGGCCGCCCCTTAACGCGCCGATGTGGTTTTGACTTTGTTTTTTCCCCGGGTGGCCTACCCTTTGCTGTTTTTTTCAAAGGGTGAGCCACTCCGGGGTTTATGTCTGTTCTCGTAAGCTCGACGATTGCTTTTTTCCTTGATCGGCCAATCTCCGTGACCTCGCGCCTTTCTCCAAGCCACACCAAACAAACGACTTACTATTTTGTACTTGACAATTAGTATAAATGTGGTATACTGCTTTTGTTCGTTCGGGTATGAGCCTTTCCGCTCGCCCGCAAGTCATGCGCCTCCGTCGCGCCGTCCTTCAAATTCCTCCAAAATCTTCAGTCCCGCCAGGATTACTACTTCATAAAAACCCTCATCCCTTAACCCGCGCAGAATCAACACTTACGCAAGTGTTGATTCCACTGCACTTTATCTCCTTTATCAGCAACACTTACAAGAAACCGGGAGGGGGGACCCCCTCTTCCAGCCCCAAAGTTTGGCAACTCGTCAACCCCTCTCCCCAATTTGTCATTACCCCTTCTCCCCAATTTGTCATTCCGAGCGAAGCGAGGAATCTGCTGTTTCCTCCTTCCGTCGCCTTGTCTTTGCCTCATTACCTCATTACGTCTTTGCATCGTGCCAATGTTGACGCCGCGTCAAGCATAAGTCCTTTGTTTGCCACTCTTACAGAAAACACCGGGGGTGGGGTATGCCCGTCAACGCCCCTCTCATGTTCTTTCCATACACCCGTCCTGCGCACACGCACGAATCCACGCAACTTGTTTTCGCTCATGGAGTTACTTCATGACTCTTGGATACTACGGGGGCGGCGGTCGCTCTCGTCAGTTCGATCTTGCCGTTCGCCCGGCAAAGACTGCCAGCGGTCGGCTCGCAGCCGCCGAGCCGGGTTTCGGCGTCGCTCCGCCGGATGGCGCGGTCCTATCGTCGGCCTTTGCGGCCGGAGTGCCCATTTCTAGCGCTCGCCGCACCGCGCTCATCGGCGCATCGTCCTTCAGCACGACCGTTCCGCCGTTAGCCTCAATGCCGAGGTTTTTCCACATCACGTCCAGATCGACATGCATCGGCGTGTCCTTCCATTCCGTGTACATTTTTTGCAATACATCCACACCCGCGGCCTTGTCGCCGATCTCGAACGCTTTTTCGATCGTCCAATCTTCATTGATGTTGCCGCCGGCGTCGAGAATTCCGCGCAGCGCATCTTCCAATCCTTTTTTGTTATTGGTTTGTTTCCGGATCTTCACGTCGGCGACGAAACCGAAAAGCGCTCCGCCCCAATACGTTCGTCCCCAGGTGTGCGTGTGGTCCATTCCCTGGTCACCCGTTTGCGGCTCGCCTTTGGGCATGTCGCGCACCAAGTCGCTCCACATTTGCTGCGATGTCCAATGGCCGGCGCGAATGCGCGCAATCGGCTCGACATATACCGAGAGGCCCTCTTCGATCCAATGATGCTCATCGGCCATGGAGGGAAATGCAAGGTGGATCATTTCGTGCGTCAACATCCAGTCTTCGGCAAACTCGGCGGGCGTCGTTTTGTTTCCTGCGTGAATGACGATCAGGCCACCGTCGCGGCCCCAGGTCATGCCGTGGCGCACGCCGCTGCCATCGAAAGAAACGACGCGGAGAGTGAGATGAGGAACAGGGAAGCGCGTGTAGTAGGTAGCGACGGATTCCGCCGCCATCTGCGCCCACTTCACCACGTCGGCCTGCGAGAGCGGCGCGTTCGGAGTTTCTGACGATTGAATGGTCAAGTCGATGCGGGAGCCGCCAATCATCAGCGTGGAAGTCACGTCAGCCGCCTTTGCGGAGTGAAGCGGAATGAGCAAGAGAAGGAATACAATGCAGACGCGTTTCTTGAAGCCAAAGGTAATTTCCATCGGGACCATGAGTACCCAGACTCCATATTATCCCAATTGCGGAGTGGGCGTGTGAACGAACCCGTGGAACGATCTAGGCGGAGGTTTTGCTCTCCGGCGGAGTTTTCCAGAAGAACCGGCTTGCAAGCCAGTCCACGGAAAAACAACCCGGACCAAACAGGAAGACGATGAGCGAAGCAATCAGAAACACGTAGGGCGCGGCCGCAGCGAACTTGTCGGGGTCGGAAAAAATGGAATGGAGAGCTTCCTTATCGGCCGTGATGTACGCCATAAGCATATTGACCGTCAGCACCAGCGAAATCAGACGGGAGAACAAGCCGATGGCCAGCAAGAAGCCGCCGAAAAGCTCCAGGCTGGAAATAGCCGTGGCTGTAAACGCGGGAGCGGGCAAGCCGAGGCTGGTGAAAAAATCCGTCACCTTGTCGAGGTTGTGCAGCTTGCCCCAGCCGCTCTGCATCAGTTGAACGCCCCAATAGAGGCGGACAAAAAGCAGAAATGGATGCTTGAGATAATCCGCATATTGGCAGTATTTGTCGTGCCAGGATTTTGTCGTTATCAGTATTTTGTTCATAGATTCGTCGTCAGTAGGTTGTTCATGAGAGGTCGGTTGTCGTTCCAGAGAAATTAGTCGCCAGAATTGACTACGGGGAATAGCGAAACTTGGATGCGCCACTCTATAACAAATCTCAGCGAGCGGCGCGCCTTTTCTCGGGGCGGCAAAACCAGCCCAGCGTGGACCACGTCTGAAACCAGGTTTGAACGTTGAGAGGCCGCTGTTCCAGCGCGACCTTGCTTTTGCGAAAGGCGGACTCGACTGCGGCACTCAGCGCTTTTCCCTGACGCAGCGCCGTAAGAATGGCAAACTCTTCTGCTTCGAGTCGGCGGAAATAGACGGAATAGTCGATGCGATGTACGGCCAAAAAGATTTGCGCCGGTTTTAGTTTCGCAACGGCGCGCACGCGTTTTCGCTTCTTCCGCTCCGTAAACGCGTTGCTGGCAAAATCCGTGTCGTTGTCTCGTTCACGAACCTCGAGGAGAAGATCATCAACGGGATAACGAAAACTCAGCAACCGCACGTACGGTTGAAGCGTCAGTTTCAATTTCGGTCCAGCGGCGCTGGAAAGATCCTCGGGGCGCAGCGGCGGTTCTGCTGCTCCGTCGAAGGCTTCGATGTCGGCCCACTCGAGCCGCACAATATCGAGCGCAAGAGCTTGGTTCGTTCCTGTCCACTTGGGATTTTTTCGCAGCCACGCTTCCAAACGCGAGCCGAGGTTGCGCAGCGTGAACGAACGAGAAGGATTGGCGATGAGATAAGCCTTGGCCATGGAGTCGAAACGGCGCTGTCCAAGCACGGCGCGCAAGCCGGGAAAATCTTCGCCGAGAGCAGAAAGCAGGCGAAACCAATACTGGCGATTGTAAATTTCCAAGCGCTCAAAAGAAGTCAGGCGGTCATTCGGCTTGATGAACCGCGAAGCATAGCGTTTCATCGGGCCGCCGCCGGGGGCGCGGCGCTGCATGCGTTCGGACGAAGTGAGCGGTTGCATCACGGCGCGAGCCATGGTGCGCTGAAGTTGCATGAGCTTCATACGGCTTCGGCCAGCACAGTGGTGCGCAGGAATTTATTGGCTTTCAGCGCTTCGTCGTGAACTTCCTGGAAGGAGGGAATACTATCGTCCCATTCGAGGAGCGTGGCGGTATGGCCGGCGCGCTGAATGGCGCGCTCGTACAGTTTCCAGACGGGATCGATCACCGTATGGTCGTGCGTGTCCAGAATGTACTTGCGATATTTCGAGTGGCCGGCGATGTGAATTTGCGCGACGCGTTCTGCGGGCACGCTGTTCACATAATCAAAGGCATTGAAATTATGGTTTTGCGAGGAAACGTAAATGTTGTTAACGTCAAGCAAAATGCCGCAATCCGCGCGCTCGACGACTTCGTTCAGAAACCCCCACTCGGTCATTTCCGAATCATGATATTCCGCGTAGCTGCTTACGTTTTCGACGGCAACGGGAATTTCCAGAAAATCCTGCACTTCGCGCACTTTTTGCGCGGTAATACGCGCGGCTTCGAAGGTGTACGGCATAGGCAGCAAATCATGCGTATAGCGGCCATCGACGCTTCCCCAGCAAAGATGATCGGAAAGCCACGGCGTTTTGGTGCGCTTAACGAGGTCTTTCAAACGGCGCAGGTGCTCGCGGTTCAATTTTTCCGCGGAGCCGAAGTACATCGAGACGCCGTGCTGAACGACTTTGTATTGTTCCAGGATCTGATCGAGGATGTGCAGCGCGTGGCCGCCATCGATCATGAAATTTTCAGAAATAATTTCGAACCAGTCCACCACCGGTTTGCGTGTGAGGATGTGGTCGTAATGCGTGGCGCGCAGGCCTATGCCAATCCCGTAATCCGTAAATCCGTTGAAGCGATTCGCTGACATTCCATTCTCCGAGAGGGGTAAAGACGAAAGGGCCAGCGAGAACAAACCACCGGCCCCCCATCAACTGTACAGCCCTTGCGAGTAACTGAACTTACGAGGGCTTCTTGTCTTCGGCAGGCATCTTGGAGCCGTCGGTCGCGCAGCCGCCCTTGCCCTTGCAAGAGTTCTTGGCTTTGCAGCCGTTGTCGCTGGACTTGCAGCCGCCCTTGCCCTTGCAAGAGTTTTGGCCCTTACAAGCGTGCTTTTCCTTTGTCGCTTTGTCAGCCTTCTTGTCTGTATCCTGGGCTGCGGCCGAAGCCTTCCCGCCAGAAAGCAGATTGGAAGCCTGAACAGTGGCGCCGGTTCCCGCGAGCAAGCCCGCAATCGCCGCACCAGTGATAAGGAACTTATTCGTCTTTGTCATTTCTCTCTCCGACCTCCTGTGATTTTTAAGTCTACTGCTGCCCTTCCGGCGGATTGCCCACCGTGAAGATCATAAATTGAATGGGGGAGCGGATGCTTTTATCGTAAGCCGTGTGCCGGTGTGTGAGGCTCCCCTGGTTGCGTCCCATTTGCAACCGCTCGCGCTTTCCGTCCGAGTTAGACGCGTTGTTAACACAAAAGGCTCAGCGAGTTGCAGAGCATCCGCACACGGGCTGGCCAGGAAAATTCCGTGCTGTGATTTTCTGATTCGCGCCCGGGCGGAGCCTACACACAAACCCAGGCGACTCAGAAGACCTGCGGCCGCCCGAATTTATTCCCTGCCAGGATGATCCGAGCATTTGCTAACTCCGCTCCATGGATTGTGGGATGGGATGGGTCACACCCGGACCCAACGTGGAACCCCGTCCCTCAATCCGGGGCTGTGGCACAACTGGTATCCTCCCATTGCGGGCCCGCGTCAAGCGAAAAAAACGAGAACAACCGCGACGCAGGTCACCGGGCCCATTCTCCGTGTTCGAAAGGACCAGAGGTTAACGCCCCCTGTTCTAAGTACGGAGGTTCTTGCCTTCCGGATGTGGCTCAGCTCAGCCAGAACGGGTTTTATAGTAGGCGGTCATGAAAAGGAGGCCGAGAAGGGCGTCCGTGCCGGCAAAGAGTAGATCCCTCGGGTTGGTCCGGCCTTGCAACACCAGGACAACAATGGCAACGGCGTAGGTGGCTTTTTCGAGGATGGAAGGGAGCATGAGTGGCCTATAGCGAACTGGATCAGTGGCCAGGAAGCAAAAGGCGACCTGCCAGGCGAGGGCGCAACCCACGAAGCCATAGTAAAAGCCGGGATGCGTAATGGCTGGCGGATCTTTCTGGGGGATGACGTTAAACAAAAAGTAGAGGGGAGTGATGACCAGCAAGCCCCAGACGCCGGCAATCCAAAAGACAATTTTTGCAAATTTCATGGCAGGCTCCGAATGCACGCGCGTCGCCGTGATTTTAGGACCGAGGCTGGCGCGCGGGAAACTGTTGGAGGAACAAGCGCTTCAGGGAAGCGGCTTTCGCAAGGCCTCCGCAATGCCGGCTTCGGCCAGGGGCGCCATGAGGTCATATCCGGCTTTGTTGGGGTGGACGCCGTCGGGGCTAAGCTCGGCTTTGAGGCCGCCCTCGCTGTTGGCCATTGGTGAATAGTAGTCCACATAGACTGCGCCATTTTTCGCGGCGTAATCCTTCATCCACGCATTCATCGCTTTAATTTTGGGGGCCGGCTCGAGACCTTTGTGCCAATGGAAATCGCTCGCCGGCAAGACGGAGCATAAGACAACACGAATCCCATTCGCGCGGGCAAGATCGCTCATGGAGGCGATGTTGTTGCCAATTTCCTCGAGTGTTTCTTTGCCGGTGTTCTCGGCGATGTCGTTTGTACCGGCCAGCATGACCACTACTTTTGGTTTCAGAAGGATGACGTCCTGGCGAAAACGGACCAGCATCTGCGGCGTAGTTTGTCCGGAGATGCCGCGATTGATGTACGGCTTTCCTGGAAAAAATTCACCGCGTGCAGGGGTCGTAGCAGTGGCTTTCATGCCCCAGCCTTCCGTGATGGAATCTCCCATGAACACGACGCGCGTTTCGCCAGGCGATGGCGGCGACACCAACTTATTGGCGTCCCGGAATTTTGCGAGGAACGGCCAGTCATTGTAGGTCCGTTCCAACTGCGATTTCTGGTAAGGGGTCAACTGTTCCCAGGCGGCCATCTGGTCCGCGGGAATCTGGTTCTGCGCGGGAGCCGCAGATGACGTTCCCTGCGAGAACGTTAACGGGCCGCAAATGAGCGCAGCCACCAGGAACAAGC
>Ga0210403_10001509_pt1 | contig 22002 bp, 26 predicted proteins | sample IncBWC19MmetaG_FD_150863 | JGI IMG/M metagenome (GOLD analysis project Ga0210403, IMG submission 150863) | Forest soil microbial communities from Barre Woods Harvard Forest LTER site, Petersham, Massachusetts, United States - Inc-BW-C-19-M | ecosystem: Environmental > Terrestrial > Soil >... | reverse complement strand
CGTTAACATCAAGACCTTTCATGTTGGTCTGTATAAAACCACCAGCCGAGGTGTCTGTAAGCTGAACAAGCGTAGGATAAGAACTACCACACTTATCGTTGTAGCAAACTTCAAGCTGGGTAGCTAGTGCCTTCATATCTGTCTGTCGTTTGGTGTCCCTAGCCTTGGCTTGTACGCCCGAGAAGCTGTTAAGTACTAAGGCTGCCAATATACCAATCACAACAATCACGATCAACAGTTCGACAATCGTAAAGCCTTTATTCAACTTTTGTTTAATTACTTCTTTTTGTAGCATTCAACCCCCCTTATTTTGTTACAGCAACGCAAACGCTGGTAGTTACAAGTAATTATAAACATAAGCATTGTATAGTCAATAGAATCCCAGCCCTATTATTAGCCATTAGTCAAAACCGACAGTACATTACCAGCAGGATCCTTAAACCAAGCTATATCTGGACCGCGGTTAGTAGCAATACCTCGGGCAATCCCTTTGTCATCAGTCATATTGTCGTAATGCTCGAATTTAATACCTTTAGCTTTTAGGTCTTCTACGGCTTGGTCTATATCGGTAACCGGAAAGTTAAGGATTGTGTATGTGGCTGGTGTATGGTCGTCTTTTTGATAAACAAAAATATTTTCGCGGCCGGCGATTTTTAGTTTGAGACCCATAGAAGTTCCTTCTACCTCAAGCCCTAGTGCCTGGCCGTAGAATTCCTTGGCTTTGGCTAGATCGTTAACTGAAAATCCGCTAAATGCTGGTGAATCCTTGAACATATTACTCTCCTTTATTTACATTTCTGGCGCTAACTTGGTTTTTGTAGTCGTGGCTAGTTGCTTAATCCAAAGAGTATGCCTGTTTTGGATGTGGGCTATGGCAGTCTGTTCTTGCTCGTAAGTGAGAGTTCTATCTGCAATCCCATCTATAGTTACAATGAGTCGGTCAATCTTGATGCTCACTTCCGCCAGAATCTCTTCTTTATTGCTTTCAAAAAGACGAGCAATATGACCAAAAAACTTAGCAAACTCACTATCTAGACTTTGCTTTAACCTTCTGTCAAATCGCTCATCAAACTTTTCGTCAAATTTTTTATCAAACCGTTTATCCTGAGCGATGAGAGCTTCCGAAAGTATCTGTCTAAATTTGGCTTCTGTCATTGTAAACTTTATTATGTAGCTTGGCTACATAAAGGTCAATCATATTTTGCTGGGCTTTCACAGATAGTGTGCTACTAACCACTCTCACTTTTTCATAACCCCTCTTTAACGAAACACTGGTCTTAAAGTATTAGATTAAGTGGTTGTCAGCTCGTGGTTATGAAAAAGTGAGGGTGGTTAGTAGCGAAGTTCGTCCGCTTTAGGACGAGATGTGCTGTTTGATAAGTCCAGCTTAGCCTTTAATGTTTTTAGCCAAATCACTAATAGGCCCCATAACACTGGCTGCGATTAGTCCGACCATAGAGCCCATGACTAGTATCATAACCGGTTCGATAATTGAGCTCAGAGAATCTATAGCAGCATCAACTTCTTCTTCGTAAAAATCTGCCACCTTAACAAGTACTTTATCTGTCTGACCAGTCTCTTCGCCTATAGCCAACATCTGGGGCACGATAGCCGGAAAATACCAATTACCAGTGAGGGTCTCTGATAGTTGTCGACCATTCTGTACCGCTTCAGCAGCTTTAGTCAGCTCACGCTCATAGGCTTGATTACCAGTGGCCCGCCCCGTAACCTCCAAGGCTTCTAGCATATTCACGCCCGCACCCATCATGGCTGCAAAAGTTCTAGCAAAACGAGCGACAGCAACTTTTTTAGCTAGTGGTCCGATAATTGGCGCGCGCAATATAAACTCGTGGAAGGTAATTTTGCCAGTTGGCGTTTTTATCCAGCGCCGCAAAGCGAACACGGTTATTGCGGCACCGCCCAGCACCACATACCATCGTTGCTGTAAAAAGTCACTAATGTTGAGCATTGCCTGTGTTAATGGTGGTAAACTAGCGTCCGGCCCGCTGAGGTCTTTAACAATTTTGCCAATCTTAGGCATTACAAACAACATCAAGACAAAAAATGCACCCACGGTCATGACTATTAGAACTGTCGGGTAGGTCATGGCGCCTTTAACTTTTTTGCGGATTGAATCGTTCTTTTCTTGTTGAGTAGCTAGACGCTTTAGAATATCGTCTAAAATTCCAGCCGCCTCACTAGCTCGAACCATATTTACATATGTGTCACTAAAGGCAGCTGGGTGTTTCGCGAACGCATCACCCAGATTGGCACCAGATTGCACATCCTTTACTACATCGCCTAGTATAGTTTTAAATGTACTGTTATCCGTCTGGGCTTGCAGAGTGGTTAGAGCTCTCAGTATCGGCACTCCAGCACTGACCATAGTGCTGAGCTCGCGGGTAAAGATCACTATATCTTTACTGTGCACCTTTGGCTTTAGCAACTTTCCAAATTTCAAAAGCCCGGCGCTCTGGGTTGAAGCTTCGTGTAGTTCTACTGGCCGGAGTTGCTGCTTTTTGATCATCTCTAAAACTACACTGCGATTTGCGGCGTCGATAGTGCCATATACAGGCTTGTTATCTAGATCTAATGCTGTATAACCAAATCTGGGCATAATTCTATTCTCTAGTTACTCGAAGGATTTCTTCTATGCTAGTCTGACCACGCAAAGCTTTTATAAGACCGTCGATCTGCATGGTGATCATACCATCCTGGACTGCTTGATCTTGCAGGGCAGTACTAGTCGCATTGCCCACAATTAACTTTTGAATTGTATTAGTGACTGTCAGGACTTCATAGATGCCCATTCGACCTTTGTAGCCACTGTGTCCGCACGCGCTACAACCTGAGTCGTTTGGGCGCCACAGTTTTGTTATGGTATTGCCTGATATCACCTCATCTTTGCCAATATCGGCACCAACATTGGCTTTTATGGCAGTGACTTCGAGTGAATGTATGCGCTCTAACTCAGCCTGGCTCTTAATGCCAAAGGTAGCTAGTAGACTTTCGACTTCGTGTGGCTCAGGCTGATATTGTTGTTTGCAGACGCTACATAATCGTCGTACGAGTCGTTGACCAATTACAGCCCTAGTGGTGGAGGCTATCAAGAATGGCTCTACGCCCATGTCTAACAAGCGCGGCAAACAAGTCGCGGCGTTATTAGTATGCAAGGTAGAAAAAACTAAGTGTCCAGTAAGGGCAGCTTGCACGGCTAGATCGGCAGTTTCACTGTCCCGAATCTCGCCGACCATTATGATGTTGGGGTCCTGTCTAAGCAACGCCCTTAAGCCGCTCGCGAATGTCATGCCAGCTTTAGGGTTAACCTGAGTCTGATTAGTGCCTTCTATGCGGTATTCTATAGGGTCTTCGACAGTCGATATGTTGATTGTCGGGTTATTTAAAATACTCAGCGTACTGTACAAACTTGTCGATTTACCAGAACCGGTTGGCCCCGTAACTAGTACCATCCCATGGGGTTGCACGATAGCCGCATTTATAGCTTGCAAATTCTGGCCCCAATAACCTAGTTCTTCTAGGGTCAAAGCCTTATTTGATTCGTCCAGTATACGCATGACTACTTTCTCGCCATCAGTGATTGGTAAAGTCGAGACACGCAGAGCGTAAATCTTGCCACCGACCACCACTTTAAAACGGCCGTCTTGGGGTACGCGTCGTTCGTCGATTTTGAGATTAGACAATATTTTGATACGCGAAACTAAGGCAGACAAAACATTGTGCGGCAGCTTATTAGCTTCTCTAAGTGTGCCATCTATACGATAGCGTACTTGCACAAAGTCTTCTCTGGGCTCTATATGAACATCAGAAGCACCACCTAGAATGGCGTATTCTAGCAACAGGTTAACGGTTTGAGCAATCGGGGAATCCTCGGCAATTTCTTTTTCGGTGACTTTTGCTTCGGGCGCTGCTTGGTCTTTTTGCACCGCAATGACTCTAGTTATTTCACTGGCTATGCCCTCACGATAACGATCAAAAGCCGCCAGAATATTCTCTTTAGTCGCTATGTATAGTTTAAAATCCTGGCCAATATATTTTTTAATGAAGTCGACAGCTTGCACGTCATCAGGATCTTCCATAGCCAAGTGTTTTTGCTGCCTAGACACTTTAAATAACACCGCGTTGTACTGGCGGGCGATTCGTTCGGGTATCAAAGATATGGTTTTGCGGTCGATCTCTTTAGGATCTAACTCTACGAATGGTACTTTAATTTCTTTTGCGTAAAGATTGGTGAGATCATGATCGGTCATGATCTCGTATTTAATGACCAAATCTTGCAACGGCTTACCAGTTTTAATCTCTTCTGAACGAAGCATAGCTAACTTAGCTGGCGTTACATTGCCAGTCTTTTTGAGTAAGGCCTCGAGTGTTGCATCAGAAATTCGCATACTACCTGACTATATTGTAGGCGATTTTGAGTGATAGTGCTAATGGTTGATAACTCCATTCATCGTTCACTTATTCGGCATGATGGCGAGCAAGTAGTTAAAATACTGATGACTTTAGTTTAAAATAGACTGTTATGAGTGATAATCAGGTTTACCCAAAAAAGTCTCTAGGCCAACATTGGCTTAATGACCGTGCCAGCTTGCAGGCAATTTGCGATGCGGCTGATTTGCAGCCTGATGATGTAGTGCTAGAAATTGGTCCAGGTCTGGGCTCATTAACCACCGAGCTTGTGAGTAGAGTTAAAAAAGTTGTTGCCGTAGAGTTCGACCCATTCATTGCGGCTAATCTGCCTAGTCGAGTCGCGGCTAATAACCTCGAAGTTATCCATGGCGACATTCTAAAGTTCGATTTAAGCCAGTTACCCAGAGATTACAAAGTGGTAGCTAACCTGCCATATTACATAACCAGCAAGATCACTCGCTGGTTATTAGAATCTGCAAATCCGCCAAAACTAGCGACCTTGCTGGTGCAAAAAGAAGTGGCCGAACGGATGGCAGCCGAGCCTGGGCAGCTAAGTATCTTAGGTATAGCCACTCAGTTTTATACCGAACCGCAACTTGGGATAATAGTCCCGCCAAAACTCTTTACTCCGCCGCCACAGGTAGATTCTCAGGTAATAACTCTGGTTCGTAGACAGCAACCGCTATTTAAAGATGTTGATGTAGAGCTTTATTTTAAAGTTGTGAAGGCTGGTTTCAGCGAAAAACGCAAAAAGTTGCGCAGTAGTTTAAGTGGCAGCTTACAGATTAGCAAGGCTCAAGCTGATGAATTGTTGCAAAAAGCCGGCATGTCACTAGAATCTCGAGCCCAAGAATTATCGCTAGATGATTGGTATAAGTTAGAAGAAGCTTTTAAAACAAACCATTTGTCCTAGATTCTTGGGTCAGGTCGGGAATGACGGGGAGTGAGAAGGGTTAGCGCCCAACAAGTCTAGCAATCACATATATTCCAAAGCTTATAGAAGTAATCAAGACACTGGCTTTAACATTGCCCAGCGCTAGGCTGGCTATGAGCCCGCCGACGCTGGCTATGAGGGCAAAAGTTATCGACAGTAAGGTGACTATTACAGGTCGGGCTGATAATCTTTGTGCTGCCGCTGCCGGTGTGATGGCCAGGCTTAGGACTAGTAGTGTGCCAACAATTTGGGCAGCCTCAGTAACTGCTAGGGCTAAGATAATTATGAACAAGAAGCCGATTAATCGTAACCTAACACCCCTGGCTTCGGCTACTTCAGGGTCGACTGATGCAAACAAGAGCGGTCTGTACATCACCAGCATTGCAACAACTGCCCCGATGCCAATCAGAGTTAAGACCACAAGCTGGCCATTACTAACCCCAAATATATTGCCAAATAAAATATTAGTCGCTTCAGATGCAAAGCCGTGATAAAAACTAAGCAGCAAAACGCCCATACCCAAACCAAAGGCTAAGATAACACCGATTACCGAGTCGCGTTCACGTTCTTTTACTCCGAGCAGCCCGATAATAGAAGCAAAAATCACAGTGCCACAGAGTGCTCCGGCAAGCGGATTATTGCCAACCAAAAGACCAGCTGCCGCACCCGTAAAGGCTAGCTCACTGGTGCCATGAACCGCAAAAGCCATGCCACGCATAATCACAAACGGTCCGACTATGCCACATATAACGGCAACAATTATAGCTGCCAGCAGTGCGTGCTGAGCAAATGGCTGGGATATGTAAAAGGATAAGTCCATATTAAACATGATGTCCATTTAGTTCGTCTGCATTATTACTACTAACAACCACAATTCGATCATGAACTCGTAAAACATCTACTGGAGCGCCGTAAAGCTGACTTAATCTTTCGGTTGTAAGTACTTCTTCTGGTTTGCCGATAGCCCACTTGCCGGCGACTAAGTAGAGCACTTGGTCGACCATGTTTAAAATTGGGTTTATATCGTGAGTCACGAACATTACAGCCATACCGTATTGTTTGCGATAATCATCAATTAGCGCACTCACCATTTGTTGGTACTTGAGGTCTAGCGACAATAATGGCTCGTCGCAGAGCAATAAGCTTGGTTTGCCGAGCAATGCCTGGGCAATTCTTAAACGTTGCTGTTCGCCACCAGACATTAGGCCAATCGGTCGGTCTACATACTGAGTTGCTTCGACTTCGTCTATAACTTTGCCCACCCTTTGTAGGTCACTTTTGTTATGGCTGGCAAAGCCAAAGTGATGACCATCTAGCCCAAAATGTATGAGATCCCTACCTCGTATCGGTAGATCTTTATCGAAGCTTTTTTGTTGTGGAACATAGCCAATCTGATTGTTACCTCTGCGTGGTGGCTGTCCATGTATCAGAATTGATCCCTCATCGAGCTGATTAAGGCCAAGCAACGTTTTTAGTAAACTGGTTTTGCCACTGCCATTTGGACCTAGTACAGCTACAAATTCACCGGGTTTAACTGACAAGTCTAAATTCTGCCACAAACTTCTTTGCCCAAAACCTAAGCTAGCACGGTTGATTGCTAGAACGGGTTGGCTCATGCCTTCTCTCCGTCATCCCAACTTGACCCACGAATCCAGTAAAAAAGGAATTCCATATTTATCCCCCAAGGGCTGCAAGTAAAGCTTTTGCTTGGTTTAGTTGCCATGATTGGTAAGTCTTTTGATCGCTAGGCAGTGTTTCGGTGACTCCAACAACAGGGATGCCTGCTTGGCCAGCAAGATCGCGAACATGTTGAGTAACGGCACTGGTTGCCTGGGCATTGTAAAGCAGTACGCGTACGGAATGGTCGGTCATAAGTGAGTTCATTATAGCAGTGTCGCTAGGGTTTGGGTCATTGCCATCCTCGATTGAACTGGCGAAGCCGGCGGGGGTTTTTACGTCTAATTCGCTACTAGCCAGAAGATAGCCAGCAACGCGCTCGGTATAAGCAACTGGCGTCTTAGAATATTTTGATTTTATTTGATTTATGGTGTCCATAATTGGTTGCAAAGATTTCTTGAATGTAGAGAGGTTAGTAGCATATAAACCACTGTTTGAAGGATCTTTAGCGGCCATGGCTTGCTCGATAGCATCCGCAACCGCTGGTACCATAGCAACGTTGTACCAAACATGAGGGTTGGGGTTGTCGCCACCAATATTCAGTATTTTTTCGACTGACAAGACTTGCCTTTGGTTATTTGGCGAGGCGGCCAGTAGTTTGTCGATAAAATTATCGTATCCTAGACCATTTTTTATAACTAAATTGGCATTGGAGAGGGCCAGAGCATCGTGAGCGTCTGACTCATAAAGATGTGGGTCGGTACTTGGATCACTAATAATCGATGTAACTTCCACACGGTCACCACCTATCTGTGAAATGATATTACCCCAAAAGTTTTCAGCTGCAACAATTTTGAGTTTCTGGTTGCTTGAGGTGGCATTATTCTTTGGCTGCAGTATGATAACGGCAGTGATTGCAACTGCGATCACTATAAGTGACATAATTGGTAATACGTATTTTATTTTCATAGCTAACTCCTTGTAGTGGTTCATATTCTACATATCCTAGACGCCTGTTGCAAATTAGTTGCAATAAGATGCTATACTGCAATTATGAATAGTGAAATTACAGATTTATTTGCTGCTCGTGGCCTGCGTGTTACGACTCCTCGAAAGGCTGTTTTTGAGACACTCAAAAAGGCCGCTACCCCTTTGTCACAAGTTGAGATTGCTAAGATTAATCCAACAATCGATAAGGTTAGTGTCTATAGGTCGATAGATATTTTTCTAAAACTCGGCATAGTAACTAGTGTGGCGCACGGCTGGAAACAACGATATGAGCTAGCTGCACCTTATAGCCCACATCATCACCATCTGTTATGTACTGCATGTGGTCATGTTGAAGAGCTTCAGTCAGAAAGACTCGAAAAAATTATAAATATTCTGGCTGACCAACAAAAATTTAAAGTGACTGGCCATACATTCGAAATAACTGGCTTATGTAGTAAGTGTCAGACGATCTAGCAGAACAGTCCCTAGAAGAACTCCATGTGTTAAACTATATATAAAGATGCTTATGGTGGGACAGTTTTATGCCTAAACTTTTATATCGCGATAAACCTGCGTTTGGCATCGAAATCAGCCAAACGGGGTTACGAGTTATGGCAATTAATAATAAGCGCAAGGTGCTTGGCTATGGCAGCATAGAAGTTGATCCAGCACGGTTAGAAGAAAGCCTTCAGCACAGCCCAGATTTTTTAACACGTACCATACAGAGCTTGATACATGACCGGATTAACGGCCGATTACCTAGTAACCACGTAGTGCTCAGCGCGCCAACCTCGCACACTTTTACACGTTCCTTGAATGTACCGATCAGTGCTGCTAAAAACTTGTTAGATGCAGTAAAACTCGAGGCCGAACAATACATCCCTATCCCAACTGACGATTTATCGATAGATTACCAAATTATTGATCGTGGCCCAGAAATGCTCGACATACTAATGAGCGCCACACCAAAAAATATAACCAATATTATGGTAGAAGCTACTAGAAACGCTGGGCTGTGGCCAGTGTTGATTGAACCGTCTGTTAGTTCTGTAGCAAGATTGATTACCGAGACCGAGCACGGAGATTTCCCTACAATCATAGTTGACATAGGCGCCAGCGTTACAGAGCTCGCCATATTAAACAAGACGATACGCGTAACCGGCGGAGCATCTTTGGGTGGCAATACGTTTACTCTTGCCATCGCTAAGCACTTGAAAGTCACATTAGAAGAAGCCCATCGCCTAAAAACGCACGATGGCCTCAATGCCGGCCCTAGGCAGACCAAGATTCGTACTTCACTAGAACCACATCTCGACTTGATGGTATCCGAAATACAAAAAACTATCCGTTATTATGCCGAACGAGTTGGTGAAGCAGCTAAAATCGAACAAGTTGTAATTGTTGGTGCCGGCGCTTATGTACCTGGGATCGGTGATTATTTGACCGAGGCCTTAATGTTGCCGGCCAGAGTAGCCAACCCTTGGAACCTGCTAGATTTTGGCAAACTTACACCTCCACCCCGTCAGTTGCGAGTCCGTTACCTTACAGCAGTTGGCTTGGCTATGATGGATACTAAAGAGATTTGGCAATGATCAACCTAATAGCACCAGAAACTAAACGCCAACTTCGGGCCGCGAGAATCAATGCAATATTAGTCAACTATTGCCTCATGATGCTTGTGACGGCCGGATTATTAGCATCAATCTACGGGACTGGCTTTTTGATTACCTCACAAGAAAGATCTAAAGCCAATATCCTATTAAAGCAAGGTGAACAAGCCTCAGCCAGTTATGCGTCAACCAAGATAGCTGCTAATAATTTTAAAAATGACCTTAAGCAGGCGCAGACCATACTCACCAATCAGATTAGCATGTATGATCTGCTAACTCGCATCGCCAGTATGGTACCGTCAGAGGTTATTCTAAGTAATCTATCCCTAGGCACCACCTCGTTCAACACGCCACTATCCATTAGTGCCAAAGCCAAAACTTACGATAAAGGTATAAAACTAAAGAATAATCTAGCTGCCTCTAACCTCTTTAGTAGCGTTAGTATTACTAACATAACCACCAATGTAATCGATCCCAAGCAGGACCCGATTGGCGCCGCTTATCCTGTAATAGTTAATCTTTCGGCTCAGTTTAGCAGCCAGTTTATAAAGTCAGGCACACCCACTGGGGCCAAGTCATGACAGCCACTAAACTTCGCTACATACTAATAGGTATGATTATATTAATGATTATAGCCATGGGCACAGGTAGTTGGTGGCTGAGACACAGCCTTAGTAGCCAAGTTATTCAGACTGACCATGCAAAAATTGACGCCGAGCTAAGTCAGCTTGAATCAGAAAAGCTTCAAAAATTACAAATATTTCTTGTCAACCAAAAAGATATTGTTGATCGCGCCAGACAGATAGCTGCCGACGGTCAACAATATAGCTATCAAGACCAAGTCGTAAAAGACCTAACCACTTACGCTACTCGTGACGGCCTATCTATCAGTTCGTTCGACTTTGGTGCAACAAATGCTAGTGGCAAAACCAGTCAGCCAAGTGGAGGCAAAACTGCTTTTACGGTTAATCTACTAGCACCGATTAGATACGACCAGGTGCTAAGTTTTTTGCATCAGATAGAGCAAAACTCTACCAAAATGCAGATTACTAGCTTAACTCTGGCACCTGACCCGCGCAATCCAGCTCAAATATCTAACCCAACTATCGGTCTTGAAGTATTTATTAAGAAATAATTTGTAATTATGAAAAAACATCCGGCTACAACTCCAACTCCGCAATCAACCAACAAGCTAGAGACATTGGGCATTTTGTTGATTAAAAATCATTACTTTGTGTTTAGCATAATTATAATAGCGAGCTTGAGCCTTGTTGTGTATTTGGTGGATACTACCTTACAAATGCCAAGTGATAGCAGCTATCGAGATCAGCAAACAAATGCTGGCTCTACTATCAAGTTTGATAAAGCCACAATTGATAAAATCAAAAGCTTGCGCAGCAGCAGCGACACTCAGTCGGCTTTGCCGCCATTGCCTAGTGGCTCTAGGACAAATCCCTTTTCTGAATAATAACTTATCTTTTATATAGCTTTGATCTTACTCTCTGCACAAATCCCAGCAAGTCCTGTCTATATTCAAAACAGGCGTAGCCTAACACCAAAGTGGCAGCACCAATCAACCAATAGTTGGCGCTGAGCTTGGCTGGTTGTGCCGCTGTTTGTGCCAAGGATGTGGGTGAAATTGGGTCTTTGGCTTTAACCTTGGCAGCTTTTGGAGTCTTTTGGGCTTTCTGAGCCTTGGTGATCCCGGTTTTATCGACAGATTTAGAAGGTTTGGTTGATGGAGCAATTAGTACACTCACCGCATTTGGAGTTGGTGTCGTGGTCCATTGCCAATCGCCATCTTGAGTTTGCATCCAAGCCAGACCAGGTTTGGCAGCCGAATAAGGTTTAGTCGTACTAACAACATCACCATTAGGATTCAAAAGGCGGGCCGCACTACCCTTCTGGCTTAATGACAAACGAGTCGCACTAGTATTAAACGACAGGTAACCATGACCAGCTATTGTTATAACCGGCAACGTAAAGTGGTGGCTATAAGCTGGACCAGTTTGCAGCACATAGCCCTGCAGATCCGCTTGTTCATCATGAGGGTTGTACAGTTTTATAAAACCGTCAGCTATACCAGTGTTGGCTCTGGGCAATAACTCAGTAATATCTATAGTTGGGTATATTTTAGCTGGCTGGCCAATTGACATGTCAGGCTTAGCAACATTTACAGCCTGTAGCCCGCTAGACAAATCAGGTAAAACTTCTTGTGTGCCTTCTACAAAAAAGTCAGAGCTACTATTGTTAGTATTTATAAATTTACTATCGGCATCTATTTTGCGCTTGAGACTCTTGCCTGGTGGCGGGGTTGGTGCAGATTTATTGCCAGCTGCTACCTCGACGTTACCGTAATTAACCGCGTCTTGGACTAGTTCTGGTTGACCTTCAGAAGCAGGACAGACCAGTCTAATCTGACCATTCTTAGCTGACATAGAGTTTTTAAGATCATATGATGGCCGATCTGGGCCCAAGTCATAGCTCGCTAGCCACAACTTATTATGTGCGGCAATTTGCACCTGACAATCTTGGCCAGCAGCTGGTTCGACCAGCTCACAATTCAAAGTTGCTTTGGTATGCCACAGGGCATCACTCTTAGAGCTGGCCGACCGATATTGGAGTTGCCAGTTAGTAACATCCATTGCATATTCATTAGGGTTATAAATAACAACAAATTTATCTTTCGTAGTGTTTTCTGAGCCAGTTTGCAGCTCAATTATCAACGCCGGTAAAGCCGGTTGTTTGTTTATAGGCTCAGTTTGGGCTGCAGCTGGAATACCCCCGCCAATAACCAATGCAAAACCACAGAGCACTGCAATAAATTGCGCTCTTTTATTCATGTCTAATGACATTATGTTCTAGAAAGATAAGTATGTAAAGTATATTTATCAACTAAGGTCGGCGACTCAGTCTAGCTAGCTATTATCCTCAAGCTCACTTTTTCATAAACCTCTCCTTAACGAAACACCTTGTCCCAAGATATTAGATTAAGTGGTAGACAGCTCGTGGTTATGAAAAAGTGAGCTTGAGGATAATAGCGCTACTGAACTAAGATAGTTTATAATGTAGCCATGCTTGTTTTAAGTAATCATCTAATTGGTATACCCATTATGGGCCTCCATACCGGCACCGAGCTTGGCAAAACAGTCCGGCCAATTATTGATCCTGCACAATTACACATACAAGCCTTTTATTGTGAAGGGCCACTTATAGACTTTAAACCAGCTATTTTGCACACTGGTGATGTACGCGAGCTTAGTACTATAGGCATCATAGTTGATAGCAGCGACAACATAATGCCACCAGATGATCTGGTGCGCCTACAGCCGCTATTAGATCTAAACTTTAAACTCGACGACAAATTGGTGGTCGAAGAAAGCGGCCACAAACTTGGTCGAGTCGTTAATTATATTGTCGAGAGCGATACATTCTATATTTTAAAACTACACATAAAACCAGGGCTTATACAAAGCATGATGGTCACTGAACTAATCATTGATCGTAGCCAAATTATCAATATTACTGATGATAAAATCGTAGTCAAGCAAGCTGCAGTTCAAGACAAAGTCGCCCGGGCATTGCCGCATCATGCCATTCAAAATCCGTTCCGCCACCCACAGACCGAGGCTAGCCACACTAATACTAGTCACGCTGAAGATTGATGCCAAGAGCGCTCTTTATGTCCTCGTACCCAAAACCTTGCCGAGCAAGATATTGCATGAGTTTTTGTGAATCTTGGTAGCGTAATTGTCGGCGCTTTTTGGTGATTAATTCTTGTAAAGCCCGCTCCTCATTGTGGGGTTCGTCACCTAAAGCCATATCGATATCTTTTTGATCAACACCTTTTTGCTTCAACTCGAGCAATAGTCGGCGGTGGCTTGTAGGCTTAATCTGGTTTCTAGAACGTACCCAGGCTTTGGCAAACTCAACGTCATTAATATAGCCACGCTCTACCAAATAATTGACTAGCTTATCTTGCTCATCAAGCTCAGTAACTTTACGCTTTAGGTAATCAATCACTTCCCGTTTAGAATGTGGTCGCATAGCCACGAATCGGAGTGTACGATCAAGCAACTTACCAAAGTCGCTGAGTTGTTTGAGAACAGCTAGTTGTTGATCATCCAAAGCTTGATCTATCGCCAGCCCAAACTCCAAAAGTTGGTTTTTCGATAGCGAAAAACTATATTCCTCATCCAAATAGATACTTACTCTGTCTAAGTTTTTGACCTGGGATTTAATGCCCGTAATTTTCATTTTAGTTCTAAAAAATGACGTTCGTAGCCTTTACTGTAATCTGTAAAACGCGCCCAAGTCGGCTTAAAGACAAGGCACACGTTCTTTTTGTCGGCAATATCATCGAAACGACTGCCGTGTTTTACATAATACCGTTCTAGGTCTGAGGCCGAACCTTCGCTTAGCGTACCTCGCATTTGCAATGTGAAGGGTGTATTTTTTTCGGTTGTTGTTGCCAGGTGCGTGTCCAAAAAATCAATCAAAGTTTGATAGTCTTCGAGTTGATATCTCGCCATACTTACACAGCCCCTTCGGCCTCAACTACTTTCTTGCGTACCGCTTTATCAATTTCGGCCATCACATCAGGATGCTGTTTTAAATAGGCCTTAGCAGCTTCACGGCCTTGGCCAATTTTGCCCTCTTTATAATCAAACCAGGCACCAGATTTACCTACAATATTGTGTATTACGGCGAGATCTAAGACATCACCTGGCTTCGAGATGCCCTCGTTTTGCATAACGTCAAACTCAGCTTGGCGGAAGGGTGGTGCGATCTTGTTTTTAACAACTTTTACCTTGGCTCGATAACCAGTGATTTCTTCGCCAACTTTAATTTGGCCAGTACGACGAATATCTAATCGAATACTGGCGTAGAACTTTAAGGCATTACCGCCGGTTGTGGTTTCTGGATTACCAAACATCACACCAATCTTCATACGAATCTGGTTAATAAATATAACCGTGGCCTTAGATTTGCTAATAATACCTGTGAGCTTACGCAAAGCTTGACTCATCAAGCGAGCTTGCAAACCCATGTGGCTATCACCCATTTCACCCTCTATTTCGGCCCGTGGCACCAAAGCTGCTACTGAATCTATCACCACCAAGTCAACAGCGTTAGAGCGTACTAAAGTCTCTGCTATCTCGAGTGCTTGCTCGCCATTATCTGGTTGGCTTATTAGTAAGTTAGTAGTGTCCACCCCAAGCTTTTTAGCATAGACCGGATCAAGAGCATGTTCGGCATCAATAAACGCTGCTGTACCACCAGCCTTTTGAGCCTCGGCAATAGCGTGCAGGGTAAGTGTAGTCTTACCAGAGCTTTCTGGCCCATAGATTTCGATAATCCGCCCCCTGGGGTAACCACCGCCTAGCGCCAAATCAAGGCTTAGCGCACCTGAAGACACCAACTCTACATCTGCCCTGTGTGATTCACCAAGTTTCATAATGGCACCTGAACCAAATTGCTTTTCGATCTGCTCCATCGCCAGACCTAGAGCTTTAAGCTTGCCCTCATCTGTCTTTTTAACATCCCCAGTCTTATCGGATTTTTTTGCCGTATCTGCCATTACTGCCCCTCTCTTTATAGTACTCAAATAATATCATTTATCATGTTACGCAGTCTAGATAAGTGTTCTTGATTTAAAAAAGCTCGGTCCTCTCGATCACCCTCACTGCAAGTCTTTTTTAATCGACTCCACCATCGTCATCGCCCCGTTGTTAGATTGCTTGTAGCCATCCGAACCAAGGATTGCACCAACTACATTTACATCTTTACCTTTTACAGTCTGCTTTATAGAAAAAAGCAAGGTATTGCCAGCTTCAATACTATCACCTGGCTTGATACCGCTAAAGCCATGGTCCATAACGAGCGCGTTGTAGTTTTGGATAGATCCAGCAACAGGTACATAGGCAAATTTTGTAGATACGATGTCAGCAATAATCGGATTTTTAAGCGCCAACTCACCTATCTTAACTAGATCACTAGCAGTACTCTGAGTACTAGGAGTTAAACCACTGGCGTCTGGGCCGATTACCGTATCTTTCAAACCTAGCCTTTTAACCATGGCATTGGCATAATGGCTATAATTCTGCAAAGATCCAAACACCCAAGTAGCTGTAGTATCGGCCACATTATTAGCAGAGGGCATAAGCATAGCTTGCAAAGCTTGATGTAGGCTTATCGAAGTGCCGGCTTTGACCAGCACCACGGTGCCATTACGAGCTATATAATCACGGTAGATCTGTTCATCTCGCTCGGTTATAGGTATTTGTGGGCCTTCATCCCCCAACTGCAATGGATATTTTTCTAAAATAGCCAGACTAGTTATGACCTTGGCAATGCTAGCGATTGGCCGCTTGTGGATGTCGCCAGTTCTGGCTAAAACTCCAAAACCTTCGGCGCCAATTGCTGCCGCCTTAACGTTATCCGGCCAAGTTGGTGTCACCACAAATGCTGGTTTAAACTCCTCGGCTATAGGCGGTGGTGGCGACTCAGCTTGTACGGCATGGTCGCTCTTAGGCCGCATAAGAAACCAAACTCCAACAAAAACCACCACAACCAACAGCAAACGAACTTTAAATTTAGATTTTTGTTTTTGCACCCGCATCATAACCATTTTAGCATCTTGGTAAAGACTGCCCAACTTTACAACTAACCTACGTCTATTTTTAACCCTAAGCTCACATCCCCGTCATTCCCAACTTGATTGGGGATCTAGGACAGAAATGGAATTCCTTTTTTACTGGATTCCCAATCAAGTTGGGAATGACGTTGCGCAAATCAACCCAACTTAAAATCGCACATTATGCAGATAATATATACTATTAACCATGTTAATATGGCGTTACCGTAAAGTTCGGCGTACTACTCTGATTAGCCTATGGAGCCTAGCAATACTCGCGGGCTTGGGGACTGTACAGATTGGACTATTCAATACTAGCCTGACTATCCTGATGTTCTCTGGGATGCTGCTATTCTTTTGTCTTAAAAAATGGTGGTTATTATCCATACCGGCAGTGATCATTAGCGGACTGTTACTAGGAATTTGGCGAGGTAGCGTGATCCAGCAGCAATTAAATTTTTACAAACCGCTCGTAAATCATAAAGTCACGCTTCAGTCAGTGATACGCGATGACCCAACGATTGGTAATCGAGGGCAAATAGACATGCGCGTAGAGCAATTAGTCTTAAATGACAATCCAATGCCAGGTTCAGCGCGCATTACATCACTCCAACAATTACAACCTCGGCGCGGCGACACCATCAAGGCTATTGGAAAGCTGCGTGAAGGTTTTGGAGGCTACCAGATAGAGATCATTTATGCCAAAGTCCAGATTATAACCGAGGGCACCGCTTGGTCAGAGAAGATCAGGCGAATTTTTAGCACAGCAGTATTTGCCAACATTCCAGATCCACAAGCCAGCCTAGGCCTTGGCTTTCTTATCGGCCTAAAAGCGATGTTACCCAAAACACTCGACGATCAGCTAAAAGTACTGGGCCTAACTCATATCGTGGTAGCCTCCGGTTACAATTTAACCGTTTTAGTGCGAGCTGCTAGACGGTTATCAAAAAGACGCTCAAAATTCCAGACTACAGCACTATCTAGCCTAATGATCGCCGGATTTTTGGCCATAACTGGATTTAGCTCATCCATGAGTCGGGCAGCTTTGGTTAGTGGTCTGTCAATTCTTGCTGGATATTATGGCCGACAGATTCACCCATTACTGCTAATAGTATTTACGGCCGCCGCAACTGCTCTTGTTAGCCCACTGTATATTTGGTCTGATGTCGGCTGGTATCTATCATTCCTATCATTTGGTGGCGTGCTTCTGCTTGGGCCATTAGCCGAGCGGCGTTTATTTGGCCAGTCTGAACCACCATTGCTGGTTCAGATAGCCATCGAGACTACCAGCGCACAGATAGTTACCTTACCGCTGATTATGTTTGTTTTTGGTCAATTTTCGACCTTGTCGCTAATATCTAATATGCTAATCGAGCCATTTATACCACTAGCCATGCTGTTAACTTTTATAGTTGGTATTGTTGGGCTCACACTCCCCGCGCTGGCGCCTTTGGTCGGTCTACCAACTACTTTATTACTCGACTATATGACCAATCTTAGCGGCTGGCTATCAAAAGCCCCATGGGCACAACTACCAATTACAATTTCTGCAACGGGAATGATAATATTCTATGGCTTAATACTAACCACCGGCTATGTGCTATTTAAACAGACCAAATATAACTATCTAGAGGCAAGGACCTAGCCTAAGCTGCAATTTCCAACATGGTATCAGGACAAAGATAAACAAGCTAAGTTTTTTGATACAATGGTTATGTAACAAAATAACAAATGGGGGTATATATTATGATCTGGGGGATAATCAGCTTTTTAATAGCCTTTTGGCTAGTAGGTTTATTTTTGAGAATAGGCGGAATATTCATACATATATTCTTAGTTGTAGCTGTAGCAGTGTTTATTTACAACTTGATGTCTGGCCGCAAGAAGTAATCATTAACGAATTGTCACGGATACTTCGAATGCACTACTATTGACATACCTCCGACTTAATGTTAGTTTATAACTATGAAAGACAGGAGCACTCCTACCAGCGGCATCGAGGGCATTGTTCCTGTAATCAGTTCTGAAGGCTTGTCGTTTGTGAAGATTAGTACAGAAAGCCCACTGATACACCCCGATTTTGTGATTTTAAGAGAAGCATTGGCTGGGAATCACGAAAAAGGACGCGGAGAACTAGTACTTGGATTAAGTGCCGGCGCTTTAGCCTTAACAATAGTCTTGACGGCATTACTTAACCCTGACCATGAAGACACTAGAGGCACGGTGCATGATATGAAAGCACCCATGCCGACATCAACATCAACATTGATACCGACAGATCCACACACCCATCAGCACTGAGCATGCTCTTCTTGCAGGCTCAGGCTGAGATTTCGAACCAAGCTGTCAGTGGCAAATGATCAGATATATCAACATCAGGGCAATCGTGCTCTAAAGTCACGATGTTTTTGCTTACATAGATCATGTCAACCACTGCCGTGGCGTAACCAGGGTTGTCTTTGCGGTGCATATTAAAACTTGTAGTCAGTTCATCACCAAAGACACTATTAAGATGCCCCTCAATCGCCCGCATGACCGGGTTAGTGTGTTTGGCATTTGTGTCTCCTGCCACAATAACGTTTTGCTTACCTGTAATGGCTTTAATGATTACATTGCTCATATTGCGACGTTTTTCGCTAACGTTGTCGCCGTCAAGATCCCAAACACCTTGCAAGTTAAAGACATTAATCTCACCCCCAGGTATATCAAGTACCACATGCTGTAGATTACGCGGAGTAATCGGGAACGTTTTGGGGTCATTCGCATCACGCTCACCAAACGGCTCATTAAAGAATGTGACATCATGACCTTTAATCTGGAATCGTGAAAGAACAGCATTGCCACTGGTTACTTTGCCCACCGGTAATACATCGATTACAGTTGGGGCAAAATCGATATACGGATAGTGGAATTTATCCTGAAGAACTTGAATGGAGCGATATTGTCTAGGCAATGTCTGATCATGACCATCATATACCTCTTGCAGAACTACGATGTCAGCATTCTCTTTAGCAAGAAAATCCAAGATTCCATCCATTAGTTCGCCACCTCTCCACAGATTCAGGCAGACAAATTTGAACTTCATGCTAATAAATCCCTCCGAGCGTTTAAAATCATTGTTGTGTATTATTGCAGATTGAGGGAACAAATAGAAACATAAGTATATTGATTATATAACTCATATCGGCTAAGCTAACGAATAGATATGGTAAGCCGTAACACACAGCAACATCTTGCCAAGCACGTCTCTGTCCTCCGCATTATATTTGGTGCAATATGGGCAATTGACGCCATTCTTAAATGGCAACCTTCGTTCCAAAATGGTTTTTTAGATCACGTAAATTCCGCCATTCAGGGTCAACCCAGTTGGCTTAATTCGTGGTTCCACTTTTGGGTACAGTTTATAGGCTACAACCCGCATCTATTTGCAATACTAACGGCAGTTATTGAGAGCCTAATTGCCTTAGCCTTGATCTTTGGCTTTGCCAGACGCGTAACTTATCTATTAGCTGCAATCTTCAGTTTATTAATTTGGGCGGTAGCTGAAGGGTTTGGCGGCCCTTATACTAACGGCTCAACCGATATAGGTGCAGCAGCCGTTTATGCTGTTGTTTTCTTTGCGCTCTACGGGCTCGAACGTCTGGCAAAACCACCACGTTTGGCAGTCGATAATTATATAATCAAAAAACTACCGTGGTGGTCTATTGTAGCGAATCCATAGGGCATATTCAGTGCCCCAGGCGTTGTTCCACGAGCTGTCCAAATTCATTAAGGATAGTCCAATCGGTTTCAAGCATTGGCGGCTCATCGTCAGGTGGGTGATATACATAGGCGACCCAAGAAAGATTCTTTTGATCCAGGTAATCAAGGAGCGGCTTGCCAAAACAAAACCCCCATTCGGTTACTATCACTGGGTAAGTCTTGGTAAGAAAACCTGGTTGCCGGAGACATGAAGCTCAAATGCTAAACTTATTATATGAACAAGCCTACTCTCATAATCATCACCGGCTTACCTGGAACTGGCAAAACAACGCTCAGCAGAAAGATATCTAAAATACTTGGGTTGCCTCTGGTCGAAAAAGACACCATAAAAGAAATAATGTTCGACGAGCTAGGTTGGAGCGATAAAGCATGGTCCGACAAGCTAGCCAATGTAACTTCACGTATCATGGATTATATAACCGAACAACAACTACGCGCAGGTAATAAACTAATTCTAGAGAGCAATAATTTTATGCCAAGCTTAGCAAATAAAAAGTTTCAGGCATGGCAGGCAAAATATGATTGTAAGGTTATACAGATTATATGTAAGGCTCAAGTTGATGTTTTGGCGCATCGTTATTATGATCGCAGCCTTGCCGATCGCCATCCCGGATATCAAGACAACTCTACAGAAGCATTCTACAAACAAGCGCTCTTAGAGCGGACAGCAAAAGGCGAAGATAGACCGTTAGAACTTAAAGGCAAAATCATTTTTGTAGACACGACAGACTTTAACACCATGAACTCTGAAATAATTATCGAGAAAATCAAAAGCTGGATGAGCCGTTTGAATAAATCCGCCTAGCGGTCTAGCCGTTTGCCAACGGCGTAAATAGACTTGCTGGCACTTGCCTTTGCTATTCCCAAACCCGTAGTTTATTAACTTCTTCTTTCTCGCGAAGAGCTGTTTCTAGATCAACATCTAGACGGTTAGCAATCGATGTTAGCACCAAGATGATATCGGCAATTTCTTCGGCAGCGTTTTCTTGATACTGTTTTGCAGAATCAACACGCATACTTGTATGTGATGATTTTCGGACACACTTAGCCAACTCGCCCATTTCTTCAATAAGTAACAGGCAGGTCTCTAGAACTGTGACAGAAGTAAAGCCACGCTCAATTTCCATTTCGGCAACGTATTGTTGGATATCCTTTAGGGTGGGGTTATCTTTTAGGTGTAGTTTACTCATTTGCATTTATTGTAGCAGTGAAGCCTTTGTCTCTGCTTAATTTCGCAAGCTTTGGTGGCAAACCCCTAGCTAGTAGAGCGGACGGCAGCATGTCTTGGTCTTCACGGAGGTCGATAAGATACGACCTATCAACGTAAAGTGACATGCTGCCGTCCGACCGGAGAGATATGGAGTCTCCGGATTTAAGGAAGCCACTATGGCGGCGGCGTTGGTGAGTGATCACCCTTTTGGCAATCACTGCACACTGTCTCTGCGCCGTAAAGCTCTACCCCGCAGAGACAGACTTCGCACCTACAACGGTGCGATCCGGTCTTCATTAGCTCTCACCCCCCATCGATGGGCTATGACCACTTTTATTTAAGCACATTATTAGCTTCGAGGATTATGACTACTTATAATTCGTTATATATTATCTCGCGTAGGTTTATGCCAGGTACGTTTGACCCTGTTCACAGGGGCCAAATAGCCTTGTTCGAGCTTGCAAGAAGAGCTATGTCAACTTTCGAGACATATTATGTGAAATGTTACCCTACCGATGGAAAAATATAAATTTTTAAAATGCCAAAATCTGCACCCTATCTCGATCTTTACGAGGGTCTTTATCAAAAAACACTACAATCTCAGTCTCTTCTAGAGTCTGGAGCGCATGTGGCACACCTTTTTGAGTAACGACTGTATCACCACTCTTCATAACCTGTTCAAGAACATGCTTTTCTGGACAATCACATAGTTGATAAAAAACAAGCTTTCCTGAAACTACATTTAGAGTCTCGACACAGTTTTGGTGTACATGATTGCCCCTAATTTTGTCTGGCGCCGTCTGAATGACTTCAA
>Ga0210403_10001507_pt1 | contig 22009 bp, 22 predicted proteins | sample IncBWC19MmetaG_FD_150863 | JGI IMG/M metagenome (GOLD analysis project Ga0210403, IMG submission 150863) | Forest soil microbial communities from Barre Woods Harvard Forest LTER site, Petersham, Massachusetts, United States - Inc-BW-C-19-M | ecosystem: Environmental > Terrestrial > Soil >... | reverse complement strand
AATGTTTCGATTGAAATCCCCACTCCTGACGCACAGAACGCGCGAGAAATGGGGCACCGAGAATCATGTTGTCCGCACGACCTCGTAGAGGTATTCGACGAACGAGCGCACTGCGCCATCCATTCCTTGCACTTTGTCGTTCTTTGACTCAATGACGTAGTACTCGTCGGGGGCATGGGCTCCGCTGCCGTGACCGAATCCGAAGTGGCCGGCGGCGAGATGCAGAGGTTCGTTCGTAAATACGTAACCGGGCCAGGAACCTGCGCTGCGCGGGAGCACGATGGGGTCGATGTTGTTTCGCTTGTAGACAGCAGTCTGGGCGCGAATTAGTCCGGCGTCGGCAGGAGTGCTGTTTGGGTCGTATCCGCCCGTCATGTTCACCTCGATGTCGCCGAAACCATGCTTGGCCAGATGAGCCTTGAGCGCGGCAAGAGCTTCGGTGGCCTTCATGTCGGGAACGAGCCGCATATCGATTTTCGCGACAGCGCGGTGGGGAAGAATGGTTTTGCCCCCGGGTCCGGTATAGCCGCCGACCAGGCCTTCAATATTTACGGTGGGGCGCGACTCCAACAGTTCAAGCGCTTCCTGCCAGCTCACATCGTGGACCCAGTGATCGACGCTCATTTGCTTCTTGGCCACGGCTTCGTCGAGTCGTTGGGCGGCGGTAGCGATCATCGACTTTTCGGCTGCCGAGAGCGGACGGGCTTTGTCGGCGAAGCCTTCGATCGCGGGATCGTTGCCATCAGGTGACACCAGCGTTGCCAGGGCTTCAACAAGATGCCACGCCGGACTGTCCACTCGGGCCTTGTTGCTGGAATGAATGTCGCGCCGCGGACCGCGTCCCCAGCGCTCTCCACTCGAAACCAGCTCGAGTTCGACGACGCCCTTGGCACCTAGGGTCATCGTTACCTTGCCGTCCAACTCCTGCTCGGCGGAAGGCATGAAGATTCCCATGCACGGACGGAGCGCGGCCATCACTTCGGGGCGATTTACGATCTGCGGAAAGTGCGGCGAGCCGATCTCTTCCTCTCCTTCAGCCACCAGGACAAGGTTCACGGGGAGCTTGCGGCCGGCGGCGCGCATCGCATGGAGCGCCGCGATGAATGAAGACTCCGGGCCCTTCTGGTTCACCGCGCCACGGCCAACGATCACCCTGCCAAGACCAGGCTTCTCGACCAATGACGCAGCCCACGGCGGCGATGACCATTCGGCCGGATCCGCCTGCTTGACGTCGTACATGAAATAGAGCCCGAGGGTCTTCGGAGCTCCCGCATCGAGCTTGGCAAAAATTCCCGGTTGACCATCGGTGGGAATCTTTGTGACCTCGTTGAATCCAGCTTCGCGCAGGAACCGCATCGTGAGGTCGCAGCCTTCATGGACTCCGCGGTTCTCGGCGGCGATCGAAGGCTGCGTGATCCATTCCTGCAATCGCTGAACGGCTTCGTCGTGATGTTTCTCGATCTGGGTCCAGACGGGACTAAGGTCCGCCTCAGCGGCGGGGGCTCGGTGGGGAATTGCCAAAGTGGCGGCGCCCGCGAGGGTGCCCTGAAGGAAGGTTCGTCGATCCATGAGGGGAGAGGATAATCGCAACCCGACGGCGCCGTCCAGCGAGACAAAACGCGGGGGAGATTAGGCGGCAGCCGATGAAGATGCGCCCTGGGTCGAACTCACGCCCTCGGTCGCTGAGGCCTCGGAAATGGGCAACCGCGCAACAATTTTTGTACCCGAATGGTCGGAGCTGATTTCCAGCGTTCCACCCAGTTGTCTGACTCTTTCTTTCATCCCCGTGATTCCTACTCCCGGAGTACCAGCGGACGTCATGCTACCCAACTTCTCAGATGGAATACCCTTGCCCTTGTCTTCTACCTGAATGACAACCTCATGGTTGGAGCGATGAAGGCGAATTTTCGCCGTCGGACTTTCAGAATGCCGGTGAATGTTGGTGAGACATTCCTGCACAAGCCGAAAAACGGCAGTTTCCATCTCGCGCGGTATCCGACCGAAATCATCGGGGCAGTCAAGATTGACGCTGATCTTGCTCCGCCGTGCGAATCCCTCGGTATACCAGGGGAGGGCTGAAGCTAGCCCGGCTTCATCGAGCAAAGGAGGATGGAGCAAATGAGAAATCGTGCGGACTTCCGTGCACATCTGCTGAACCAGATCTTCGCTGTCCGTGAGTGTGGCCGTGGTTTTGGTGAGGCGATCGATGTCCGCTCGTGCTGCCGACAAATTCATGGAAACAGCGGCCAACATTTGCCCGATGCTATCGTGTAGTTCACGCGCGATACGGCGCCTTTCCTCGTCCTGCAATTCGAGCAGACGAGATGTGAGCCTGCGCAGCTTCTGGTTCGCGGAGTCGAGTTCGGCCGTTCGTTCCTGGACGCGACTTTCGAGCTCGCCTTGCGCGTTTCGTAGCCTTTCGTTCTCGCGACGACGCGCTTCTCCCAAAGCTACGATGACTGCGGAAGTGAAAACAAATGCCAGGGCACCAGTCGATTGAGCCAGGCTTGGGGTTAACAGTGAATGTTGAGGAATCGGCCAGTACATCGTTCCACCTAAGGCGAGGAGGACCGTGACAAAGGATTCCCCGAGACCCCAATACCAGGCCACGAAAGCAACCACCGGGGTAAGAGCGATGAACGTAATATTGTTGCTGACGAATGGATTCAGCGAATGGCAAACCAGCAGGACGATCAAGGTCAGGGTAATCGCGAGGACGTAACGGATCAGTGCATTTCGCGGCGTTCGTGCAGAGAAAACTCCACCGGTCAGCATAGTCCTACCTCGTACTCCTTAAGCAAAAGGAGAGGATCACAAACGAAGAAGCACAACGAAGTAGGCAATGTGATGATAGCAGGAGACATTGAACAGGCAAACACCGTTCTTTCAGTCAGTGCCAAGTTCCGCGAGGATTTCTGCGGTGTGTAGGGTATGTACACCCGGTTGACCTGCTACCAAACTACTCACTATTGCGCATGGAACCTCCGACGTGCCGCTCCACTGAAAAGAAGGCACTATGGAAAAGAATCATGTTGAGGAATTGCGAGCCGAACTGAACCAGTTGCTCAAGAAGCAGACCGAGGTTCTTGAGTCACGCACGTTTGGAGGAGCAACGGACACGGAACTCCTGGAATACGAAATCAGGCAGGAAATCATCCACCAAATCTGCAATCAACTCGCCAACTCGCCGGACGCTTAGGAGCTCGCGCGCACGTCATTGTCGGTGTGCGATAACGACGACCGCTTGATGTGGTTTGGAAGTCACCGTTAAAAGCGGGGCCGAAATCAGACAATAAATTAGAAGCAAAGGCAGTCGCGAAGAGGGAGGGATTCTATTACCGCCCTTTTCGCTATCTAGCTGTGATCCCTACACTTCCGCGATAATAATCCGATTTTCAGCAGCTTACAAAGCCACTTCAATCGTCGGCGACAGTTTCTATAGTTTCTCTTATTCGCTAGAGTTCCGCGTAAAACGGTATCAGCGGTATCAGTGCCAGGTGGGTTGAAGCGAACCAGATCACTCGCGACGATCTCGTCGCGTTCAACAACACGCGAGTATTTCCCGCCGGCTTTACGGACACCGCTCGGGTCTTAAATCCCAACCCCTCAGCCCGCGCAATCGCACCTCGCGCGACTTTGTACGCAGTCGGGGCGAAGTCCTGCTTAGCGGCAACTGCAACAGAATCCCACGGTTGGGAGCGCCTCGTCCGACCCCGTCCCTCACTCTCCTATCCGAATTTCGTCCCTGGTCAAGGCGGGTTGCCCATCAAGGTCGACGGACAGACGATCGGGGCGATCGCGTCAGGAATCGAACAGCCGGTATTTCCATCGAGTTCTGCAACGCAGCGTGTCAAGGCCAACAACCCGGAACTCAGGCGATGCATCAAAGTTCCGCCTTAAGAGGTTCCGTGCCATGCCTCTCCGTGTTTTTGGCGCGATGTGTTTGGCGCTCCAGTTTTTCTCAATCAGCGCAGGTGACTCGTCAGCGCAACAATCTCCTCGCCCGCAAATAGCATCAACCGAGAACAACATCGCAGCCATCCAGAACAGCGCGTCTCTGAAGTCCATCAATCACATTATTTTCATGTTGCAAGAGAATCGCTCCTTTGACCATTACTTCGGAGCCTTGCGAGCATACTGGGCAGCGAACGGTTATCCAGAACAGTCTTTCGATGGATTGCCCCAGTTCAACTCACCGCCTGGACCTGCGCCAACAAACCCTGGCTGTGATCCCGCCTACCCAACGCGCTGTGTGGTCGACGGTAAAGGCCCATCGATAGCTTCCTATCATTATGTGACCCAGTGCCTTGAGACCCCCACTCCTTTCTGGAATACGAGTCATCAGGATTTGAATCATGCCAATCCGCTTTCAGGTGTGGTCAAACTGGACGGTTTCGTTTACACCGCGTCTGTATGGGCCCTCCAGCGGCACTTTTATGACACTAAAGGAATGCGTGCGATGGGGTACTACGATGGCAACGATCTGAACTACTACTATTTCATGGCGTCCAATTTTGCCACCTCCGATCGCTGGTTCTCTCCGGTGATGACTAGGACGGCTCCGAACCGAATGTACCTGCTCGCGGGCACATCGCATGGGCACGCTTACCCTCTGGGTTATAGCCACAGTGCCCAATTGTCCAATACAACCATCTTCCAACTGTTACAGGACAATCGAATCAGTTGGAAAATCTATGTCCATCCCGGCCCGAACGGCAAAACTGATGCTGGCTCACTGATGCAGATCAGCTATATGAACCAGTTCATCTTCGGAAACGTGATCGTGCAGAAATACCCGCAAAACATCGTTCCAATTTCGCAGTATTTCACCGACGTGAGTAATGGCACTCTGCCGCAAGTGGCGCTGATCGAACCGCCATCTGACGCGGGCTTAGACGAACATCCCTCTGATACTGACACTCAATATCCTCCGAATATGCAGATGGGCGCACAATACGTAGCCTCGATCGTCAATGCGTTAATGAAGAGTTCATCCTGGACAAGTTCCGCCTTCATCCTTTCGTATGACGAGTTCGGGGGCTTTTACGATCACGTTCCACCTCATTCTGCGGTCAGCCCTGATGGAATACCACCCACGGACTTGAAGAGCGGCGACCTTTGCTACAACACTCCTAGCCGCCCCACTTGTAACTTCACCAATACCGGATACCGGGTTCCACTAATCGTTATTTCTCCGTTCACGAAGAAGCACTACGTTTCGCACACCCCCGCGGACTACACCGCCATTCTCAAATTGATCGAAACGCGGTTTGGACTGCCAAGCTTAACCAAACGCGACGCTGCGCAAATGGATATGACTGAATTCTTCGACTTTGTAAACGTTCCGTGGTGGACACCGCCGACGCCGCCTCCACAATTTGTCGACCGGCCCTGCTACCTGAACCAGTTACCTTAGGGCCAACTCGGCTCGTGTTCATCAACGAAAGCAGCGGGAGTCTGACATTCTCCCATCGACCAAAGCCTGAATTGAGCATGAGGGCTGGTCTCCAGCAACTAATTGTCAGCCGTTTGTGTCAAAGGCCATCGAGCATATGGCGCGTAATTGCCTTGTGAGATTCAAGCCCGGAGATGGGGTGGCTTATTCAAAGGACCTGGGAGCACACAGTACGTTCTACCGTTGGCAAGATGACGGAGTGGACGCGGGCGAGGTGGTGCAGCACAGTGTCAAGTATTTCATGGCGGCAACGCGCTCGGGATGCGTGCTAACAACTCAGTAAATTTTTGGGAATTGGGAACGAAAAATCGCGTTCCCATTCCCAGATTTTTTCCCGTTCGCGGGTGAAATTGGCCCTTTGTTTACAAAGATTTAATAAAAACCTATGTGTGTTTTTAGTTGGTGATGGGAACGAGAGATTTTCATTCCCACCAAGCTACACAGTGCCGAGAAGGCGGACCGATTTTTCGGTGGTCCAGTGTCCATCGAAGCGGTTTTGAGTTAGACATGGGCCTGCGGCCCACCCATTGAGATGAAAATGGCACGTGGCACGGGCTTCCCGCCAGCCCACCGAGCCCTTCTCTAACCCCTGTCAGAAATTCACCTATCCCCTGTCAAAAATTTACTGAGCGACTTGAAAACATTACGCTGGAAGTCTTCCATCCCGCCTTGATATATATTTTTGCCTGAAAGGGGCATTTATGCGTTGCCAATCGTGCCAATCCACCAAACAGGTCGAGCTTCCGGTCGAGATCGCTATCCACTTCCCAGGTCGCGAGAACCTGAGCACACCCCACGTCTCCGTATTCCCTGACATTGTCTTCTGCCTGGACTGCGGCTCGGCTAACTTCACGGTCCGAGAGGCCGAATTACGGTCCATACGAGAACGTGCGTCCCCGGGCACGCGCGGGCCTGCATCACGTGCTAAGGCGGCCTAAATCCCAAATAAGGCCCAACTGCGAGAAACGGAATGGCTGCCTAAATCGGTTCTAGGTCCGGCACGGTGTAGCCTCTCCGAACCCCACGCAAAAGCGGTCAGCACAGTCCTAACACAAAAATCATTGTGATTCTCAAATCGCTAGTGTTTATGCGGGTAAAATGATGGCGGAGAGGGTGGGATTTGAACCCACGATACCCGTTAAGGTATGTCCGCTTTCGAGGCGGATCGTTTCAACCACTCACGCACCTCTCCGCGTCGGACAAATCTAATGTAGTGACTTTGCTCGCACGTCTCTGACGGCAGCATCTCGAACCTTGCGCATAGACGATGCTGGCTAAGCCGTAGCAAGCTACGTCTCTACTAACTAACGACGATTTCTAAAGAACGTTTGTAGCAGTTCTGCGCTTCGGCCGGCTAACACTCCGCTTCTGACTTCGAGTTTGTGATTCAGTTGCGGGTGATTCAGGACCTGCGTCACTGACCGTACCGCGCCAGCCTTCGGATCATCCGAGCCGTAGACCAGACGCTTGATGCGGGCGTGCACCATAGCGCCGGCGCACATGGAGCACGGTTCAATTGTAACAAACAGCTCACAGTCTCCCAGACGGTGATTACCAACGGATGCACCGGCTTCGCGGAGGGCGACGACTTCGGCGTGGGCGGTGGGATCGGATTGGGTGATGTTGCGATTCCATCCGCGACCAACGACCTTGCTATCGCAGACCACGATGGCGCCCACCGGGACTTCGTCAATTTCTAGAGCGCGCTGGGCGCAGCGGAGGGCTTCTTCCATCCAAAGTTCGTCGGTGAGAAGACCGTCGTTGGCCGATTGTTGTTGGTCGTTGGGCATTGCTGACCAAGGTATTCTACGTGGGTCTCCGAGGAAACTGCGGGAGGGCCGATTCGTTCGTCGCGCGGCATCAGATCACCGTGAGCACATTCCTGACGACTTCGGGCACGACTGCGTGGATCACTGCGGGAACGACTACGCGGGCGATTGGGTACGCGATGACGAGGGCTGGGACGACCAAGAGCAGCCACGTCTTCATGGATAGATTGTTGAAGTGGGCTCTCATTGTGTCCTCTGCTATTGGGTACGGAAGCTCCCATCGGAAAGTTCCATGGGAACCCGACTGCTAAACCACAGAGGACACAGAGGTTCACAGATGAAACCCGCTGCTATTCGAGGAATTTGCCGATCAGCCAAATGTGGCCGAAGGGGTCGATTACAGCGCCCTGAAGCATGCGTCGGATGGATTTGGGCCCGGTGGTGGGGTGCTCGTGTTCTTCTATGGGGCTGTGCTCAACGGCTCCCGCGGTTAATGCCTTTTCCTGGACCGCGACGGGATCGTCCACGAACAACTCGATCCTGACAGTCGTGAAGCCTACTGACGCTGGGCCACGCGTGCCGTATTCCGGGGCATGATAAGCGATAAAGAATGGGGCGCCATCGATGGAGAGTCCAGCCACGACGTCTGCGCCCTCACCCAGTTTCCACAGAAGATCGGCGCCAAAAGCGGCCTCGTAGAATTCGATGGCTGCGCTACCGTCGGTGACGGCCAGCATGGGGGAAATCTGAGTCGGCATGGAATTTCCTCAGTTGGAGAATACGTTTTGTGGACGAAGCTGGTTCGGAAAAGATGCCGCGCTGATTGGGTAACGCGGCTGGCCGTGGTATTCTAGCCCCGTTATGGGCTTGCCGAGCTTGCTGCGCAAAGTATTTCTCGTCGATCTGCTGCAGGGCCTGAAGGTGACCTTCCGCTATCAGGACCCGAAGGAGATCTATACCGAGCAGTATCCGCTGGAGCGGCCGCAGGTGGCCGAGCGGTATCGCGGGGCACCGCGGTTGAACGTTAACCCGGATACGGACGAGACCATGTGCATCGCCTGCGATTTGTGCGCGCTGGCTTGCCCGGAAAACTTGATTGTTGTGTCGAGTGAACGAAACGAGAAAACCCGCCGCAAAGAACTCACGAACTTTACCTACGACCTGAGCCGCTGCATGTTCTGCGGTTTGTGCGAGGATGCGTGTCCTACGGATGCGCTGGAACTGACGCAGGATTTCGAACTCGCCAGCTACACCCGCCAAGGATGGATCTGGGACCGCACTACATTGGAAAAGGGACCGGAACCTACGCTGTATCGGAAGTAGACAATTCCCAACAAAACGTGACATCCCTACGGGCTCTCGTGTCAGAGTGCGCGTTGAACCCGGCATTTCCATGCCGGGCTTTCACGTGCCGCCGCAAGTGACATGTCGCATGACATTGCGGCACGCTCGCGTTGCTCGCGGGACGGACGAAGGCGTCCGTCCCTACACGTTCCTGACTACGGGATTCGCTGGATAGCAGGTCCTTCCGTGGAGTTTGAGACTTAGGAGAGACACCCACATCGCAGCTTTGCGCGCCGGGATGTGATGTTTGTTCTAATCGAGGAGAATCTCATGGCAAAACGGCTTTTTCTGGTTATTGCAATTCTAAGTTGCGCCAGTTGGTTGGCCGCGCAGCGTACACGGACTGCGGCGCCTGCCGCTCCGCCGGCTCCGCCTCCAACTGCAACAGCTACACCTACAACTCCCGCGCAGACGACAGTGCCGAACGCGGCTGCTCCCACGCCTGCAGCTCCGACTGCAAACACGAGCACTCCGCCGACGAATCCAACCATGACCCCACCGACCAACCCTATTGGGCCACCGACGCCGATCACCACAAAGGCAGCAGGGGAGGGAACCGAGAGCACTCCTCCGCCGACAAGCAGCGCAGAGGCTCCGACACCGACTGGGGAAGCGCCGACTCCGACGCCACAGACTCCGGTACCGGGCAGTGGTCAGCCCACGAGTCCCGGGCGGCCTCCTGCCCCTGTCGCGCCATGCGTGAGCGTGTCGGGCGCGACGGCGGCGAATAGTTCGAACACTAGTGCCAGCCCTCAAAATCCGAATTCGCCGTCAGGCTCTACGCCAGCGGCTCCGGGAACTACAACCCCACAGCCGGGGGTGAATCCAATGACCGGTCCATGCCCCGTGGGTACAGTGCCGAGCGGGAGTACGCCACCTTCGCAATGAAAGGGAATTGGCAGTCATAGTGCCGGATCAGGATCAGCATCTTGCTGGCCGGCCATAATTCTTACTCCTGCCCCGATGCGGCCAGTTTTTTCTCCGGCAGGAAATACATCGCGGGGATCAGGGCGAAGATAAAGAACGAAGCGTAAACCGAGAGATAGGCGAGCGGGATCGACAAGAAATAGAGAGCGGCCGAGAAGGCATTCTTGCGCTGCACGCCGGCGTGATAATCGCGCAGGTTTCCGTCCCTGCCATCTTGGCAGACGAGTTCCGTACGCAAGATATAAAACGCACTGCCGCACATGGCCAGGTCCAGGCCATAGAGAGCGACCGCCATCGGTTGGTGGTAATTCTTGCCGAGGAAATCAGTGACGAAAGGGACCAGGGACATCCAGAAGAGCAGATTCAGATTCGACCACAAGAGCCGAGCCGTTACCTGATGTACTGCATGAACCAGGTGATGATGGTTCACCCACATGATGGCGACCACAAGGAAGCTGAGTCCGTAGCTCATGAAGATGGGCGCGACCTTGAGTAGTGCCGGCCACGTGGGCTGCGAAGGGGCGCGGAGTTCAAGCACCATGATGGTGACGATGATCGCGATGACGCCATCGCTGAAGGCTTCCAGCCGGTTAGTCGTCATTTCGCCGTGGGGCATGGGGAGAATCTAGCATAGGGGAATTCAGAATGCAGAATTTCAGATTGTGGATTTCAGATTGTAGATTGAACGACCGAAACATTCGGCTTTCGTGCGAGCAGTTCAATCTGAAATCTACAATCTTAAATCTGCATTTTATTCATGCTGGTTGTTGTTGCGTCATGCAGTGCATTGCGCCGAGGCCCCAGATGAAGTCTCCTGAATAGATGGGAACGATTTCGCGGGTAGGGAAGAGTTCCGCAAGCGTGTTTAGGGCCGTGCGGTCGTTGGGACGATTGAAGACTGGGGCAAGCACGACTCCGTTGGCGATGTAGAAATTGGCGTAGCTGGCGGGGAGGCGGCGACCTTCGAACACGACTCGCTGCGGCATGGGGAGTTCCACGACTGTTAGTTGTTTGCCGTCCTGGTCGCGCGCGGATTGCAGGCGGCGAAGATTGGCCAGCAACGGCGCATGGTTCATGTCTTTAGAGTCGCGCTCGACCATAGTGATGACGGTGTCTTTGCGAACAAAGCGGGTGAGGTCGTCGACGTGGCCATGGGTGTCGTCGCCGAAGATGCCGCGTCCCAGCCAGACGGTGTGCGGCGCTCCGAGGTAGTCGGCGAAAGCTTTTTCGTATTGGACGCGCGTCATGTGCGGATTGCGCTCCTGCTCTTTGCTGAGCAGACACTCCTCTGTCGTGAGAATTGTGCCTATGCCATTGACGTCGATGGAACCACCTTCGAGAACGATCCGAGTGCCGAGGGATTCCGGGCGGACCTCGTGCATGTAGGTCGCCTTCGCCATCAAGCTGCCGATTTTTTCGTCGAGGCGCCAGTTGGAGTACTTCGCCCAGGCGTTAAAGTGGAACTTGAGGGCGGCAGACTGACGGGCCTCTGGCCCTGGACGGCCGATGGCGGCTGTCCCCACATGAGTTTCCTCTGGCGCGTGATTTTCTTTCAGGAAGATGCAGCCGGAGTCGCGTAGCCAGACGCGATTCGTAGGCCAGTGATGAAATCGGATATTGTCCGAAAGGGCGTCGGCGCGCTCGAGCACTCTGCGGGTTTGCCTCGCGGCGGCTGAGTTGTTAACGATCAGTTCGACCCGTTCGTGCCTGGCCAGATTGCGGACGATTTCGGCGTACACCCAGGGGATTGGATCGAATTTTCCCGGCCAATCGCCGTGATAGTGGGGCCACGCAAGCCATGTGGCAGCGTGAGGTTCCCATTCGGCGGGCATGCGGAAGGATTCCAGGGAATGAATTACGGGTGGCTTTGCAGATTTGCTTCTTCCTGATTTCTTACTCAATGCTAGGCCTTCCATCGTCGGACTGATCGAACTTGCGTAGCCGCCGGCGGGGACCACACTCAAATTCAAAGCAGAAATCTGACATCTCGCCTCTTCCTAGGTTGCGTCGATGAAGCGGTTGGTGATGGGAGCGTAGCTGTCGATGCGGCGATCGCGGAGAAAGGGCCAGTTGCGGCGGATGTCTTCCAGGGACTTCAGGTCGACGTCGCCGACTAGAATCTCCTCGCGATCGTGCGATCCCTCGGCAAGGACGCGGCCGAAGGGGTCGCAGAAAAAAGATCCGCCCCAGAATTCCAGACCCTGACCGGGGGCCGACTTGCCGCGGATGTTGCCGGTTTCAAAGCCGACGCGGTTCACGACCGCGACATAGACTCCGTTGGCGATGGCGTGAGCGCGCTGGATGGTGCGCCAGGCGTCGTGCTGGGCAACTCCGAACTCTGCCTTCTCGGCGGGATGCCAGCCGATCGCCGTGGGATAAAACAGAATGCTGGCACCCTGCAGGGCGGTGAGGCGCGCGCCTTCGGGATACCACTGGTCCCAGCAAACGAGCGTTCCCAACTTCCCGGCGCTGGTATCCAGGGCGCGGAAGCCGAGATCTCCGGGTGTGAAATAGAACTTCTCGTAGTACAGCGGGTCGTCGGGGATGTGCATCTTGCGATAGAGGCCGCGCAAGTAGCCATCCTTGTCGAAGGTCGCCGCAGTGTTGTGATAGATGCCCGGAGCGCGCTTTTCGAAGAGCGACGCGATCAGAACTACACCGTTGCTCCGAGCCGCGGCCGCCAGTTTTTCGCTGCCGGGGCCAGGTATAGGCTCGGCAAGATCGAAGAGGGAATGATCTTCGCGCTGGCAGAAGTACTGCGTTTGAAAAAGTTCGGGAAGACAGACGACTTGGGCTCCGCGTTGTGCGGCATCAGCGATGCGGCTGAGAGCCTTGTCGAGATTTTGCTCTGGCTCCGGGCCGCAGGACATCTGGACCAGGGCCACGCGGAATTTTTCTGGGGGCAACGTTCCGACCTCCGGGATCAATATAGCATTCGAGCTGCGAGCAATGAGCGATGGGCGATGGGCGATGAGCAGCGAGCAATGAGCCACACGGTTCGCTCACGGCTCATTACTTAACACTCACTGATCAACGCCTATCCACGGGATGATCGTTGTGTTGCTAACGCATTCACCAGACGCGGATTACCTTTGACCAAGGCTTCGAGGCGGTGGACCAATTGCTCTGAGGGGATGGAACGGACAATGGCCTCAATGGCGAGCTCGGCATCGAGGGATTCGGCCTTCACCAGATCCAGAAGGAATTCCATCCCGGCATCCTGACGGGTCAGGGCGATCGCTGAGAGGAGTACGGATCGAAACCACGGGTCAGAGGCTGCGTCTAGGGCTTTCTGGAGCGTATCGAAGGCTCGCGGGGAATGTGTGCCGGCAATGGATAGTGCTGCTTCTCCGGCGGCTTCGTCGCCTCCGATCAGAAAGCGGCTGACCCAAGGGATGGCAGAGACTCCTTCCAGTCGGAGGATTCCGCTGTAGCAGGCGCCCAGCACCTCGGGTTCGTCGTGGGCAAGAGTGGCTCTGAGGCGAAGGAGTAACGAAGCCAACGGAGAGCCTACCTGCTCGATGGCGCGAGCCGCCTCGGCGCGAACGGTTTTTTCTTTATCAGAAAAGAGATCGATGAGATGCGCCAGTAGTTCGTCGTTGGTGAGACGGCGGCACTGAACGAGCGCCAGAGCGCAGGTCGCACGCAGCGTGCCTGCGGTGTCGGAGCGGCCCCCCCAGACGGCCTCGAGTTGGATGTGGCGCACCCCGCGGAGAAAGACGTCGGGCTCCTGAATCTCAAAGGCAGCCAGCGTACGGCTGATGGCGTTCTTGGCCCAGCATTGCGGATCGGATTTCTCCGGGTTTTCGAAGAAGCGGTCGAAAGCTTTCAGAAGGTCGGGAGTGAGAGCGGTGAGTCCGAACTCGCGTGCGAGGTCTCCGGCTTTGGCGACGATAAAATTGTTACGCTCCGTCAGAGCTTTGCGGAGAGTTTCGGTACGGGATTCCTGCGGTGCTTGACGGAGAGTTTCGAGCGCGGCGATTTGTGCTTCGAAGGCTCGCTTGCCGGGCATGAGGGAAAGTGTATCGTGATCGGCGGGGGCAAGATGCCCCGCAAGAGGCGGTGACGCCGGGGCTACATGGGTTAACTGTGTAGTTGAGCGGTCCGCTTCCCCCTCGACTGCGCTCGGAGCGGACATCCGAGGCGGCTGTCGCCACATCGGTCTTTCTTTCCTCCACGAGTTTTGTCTCGTGGCGTCTATTCACGTGCTTCCTGTAGAGTATGGAGTCGAAGAAAAATGGACTTAGCTTGGAGGCGTCATCTTGAAACAGAGCAACCATGGAAATTCGCATGGGCAGCATGCGGGCGAGGGGGTCGACCGAAAGCTGCACAACCCGATTGAGGACCGGCTGATTCCGTTGGAGCCGCTGGATCTGGGCAGAATCCGGTCCATTGACGGCCTGGTGCGGGCCATGTCGAAGACTGCGTTCACCGGACGCCAACTCGGCGAAGCCGCCGACGTACTGGAAGCCATGGCTCTCGATCAAGATGCTTTTGTGGTGATGACGCTGGCTGGCGCGATGACGGTTGCCAAACAAGGGCTGATTATTGCCGAGTTGATCGATCGGGGGATCGTCAATGCGATCGTTTCGACCGGCGCGCTCATGGCGCACGGACTGGTAGAGGCAACCGGCAAGGCGCATTTCCGGGCAAATCCGGAAGTCTCGGACGAGGAACTCTATGAGCAGGGCTACAACCGCGTATACGACACGCTGGAGCCGGAGCAGAATCTGGATGATGTCGAAGAAGTAATGTCGGCGGTGCTGGAATCATGGGACCACAACGAAGTCATGTGTTCGTACAAGCTGAATCATGCGATCGGGGCATATCTCTCGAAGCACGCGCAGGGGCAGCGGGGCATTCTAAAGTCGGCATACGAGAAAGGCGTGCCTGTGTTTGTGCCGGCGTTCAGCGACTCAGAACTGGGATTGGATACGGCATTGAATAATCGCCTGCGAGAGTCTACCGGTCGACACAAAATACGATTCGATCCCTTTGAGGATCTGGAGCACTTTGCAGCAACTCTGCTGCGCCAGAAGAAGCTGGGAATTTTCACGATCGGTGGCGGCGTGCCGCGAAATTGGTCGCAGCAGTTCGGGCCATTCTGCGAGCTGCGTCACCGGCGGCTGGGTGAGAACGTGCCTCTGAAGCGGTACCACTACGGCCTTCGTATCTGTCCTGAGCCAGTGTATTGGGGAGGACTGTCGGGTAGTCCCTACAGCGAGGCGATCTCCTGGGGGAAGTTTGTGCCGCCGTCGGAAGGCGGAAAGTTTGGTGAGGTGTTTGTGGACGCGACCGTAGGACTACCCATAATCGTGGCTGCAGTTCTGGAGAGACTTGATAAGGCTAAGAAAGGTTCTCGGAAGGGGGCGAAGGCTACGGCGAGAAAATAGGACTTACCCACAGCACCCAAAGGTTCTGAGCGTTAGTGGGGTGCGTCGCCTGGGTCAGAGGGTTCGTTCGGCACACTCGTTCGCATGCGGCGATAGAGTGGGCCAACGACTGTATTATCAAGCACTTCTGATTCAGCCTGAAACCAATCCTGCAATTCTCTACCTTCGGTCTGACCACGACTTTCATAGAGCTGCTGCGCCCGCGACCGGACCTTTCGCTCGACCATCTTGATCATGAGCGCCTGCTGCTTCTTTCTGCGTGTTTCGGTATCCAACCTTGCCGCTCCCCTAGTCTTAACGATCATCTCTATGATAACCGAAACGTGTTAACGGAAGATTACATTCGGCTAATCAGGATGGTTACCAAAGTGCTAATCTCTGCATTTCCTCTATTCTCCTAAGTTACTGATACAGCAAGGCATAAATCTCACGTGTGTGCTGGAGTTGAAAAAGCTTGATGAGACAGCGCGCAAATGAATCAACCCATTCCTGTTCCAAAAAATGCAGGGCAGTTTTGCCGTGATCAGGTCGGTCGAGCGAACTGGTAAGCAAATTGTCAAAACGCGCAAGACACATATAAAACCTGTAACCTTGCGGTAATTTCCGACTCAGTAGTTTGGGAGGAACGTCGATGGCCAGCGCGGTCCTGGTGGAACACGCAAAGAACGAGGATTGGACTGACGAGCAGGTGGTCGGGCGCGTGTTGGCAGGGGAGACCGCGCTTTTCGAGCTACTGATGCGCCGCCACAATCGGCGGCTCTACCGGGTCGCCCGGGCCATTTTGCGGGACGATGCCGAAGCAGAGGACGTTATGCAGGATGCTTATGTCCGCGCGTACCAGAATCTCGCCAGCTTTGAGGGCAGAGCCAAATTTGCGACCTGGCTGACGCGCATCGCAGTCCACGAAGCATTGGCCCGTTGCCGCAAGCGTTCTCGATTTCAGTCCCTCGACAGTTCAGATCCATCGAATGGAGATCTCATGAACGCCGCCATTTCTTTAGACCGTAGCCCCGAGGAGGAAACCTACGATCGCGAACTCTCCGGGGTTTTGGAGAAAGCCGTTCTGTCGCTGTCGGATGACCACCGCCTGGTTTTTATGTTGCGCGACGTGGAAGGGATGAGCACTGAGGAGACGGCACAGTGCCTCAACCTGACCCAGGAGTACGTCAAGGTGCGTCTTCATCGGGCACATGCCAGGCTGCGAAAGCAGCTCTTTGCGACTGTAGGTGCGACGGCTGCGCAGTCCTTCCAGTTTCACGCTCGGCGGTGTGACGGAGTCGTGAACGGCGTCTTTAAGAGTTTGGGCTGGACCGTCGCCGATGGCCTCAGCGGCTCGGCCTTAGTCGAAGATCAATACCGCCGAGGCGATCACCGTCGTCCACAATCCACGCTTGTCGCCCACTGCCGACTGGGTGACGTTGGCGGTGCGGACAATTTTGTTCGAGAGGCGATAGATCTGCTTTTTCTCGTCCCAGGAGCGGTCGGGATCGAATTCCACGTTTAACGTCGTGGCCAGCATTTCAGCGGCGAGTTCCTCGGCGTATTCGCCAGCGGCGTCTTCGGTCTCGCCGAAGGAGTGATGCTCGCTCAGATAGCCGTACGTGTTGCGGTCGGCCGGAATGGCTACGCCGATTGAAGAAGCCAGCAGGCGGTGAGGTTCGCGGGTTGAGTTCTCGGCGACCACGGCGAAGACGACCTCGCCCGGGTGGAGGTACTTCACACCTTCCTTGCGGGCCAGTAGTTTGCAATTCGGAGGAAAAATTGAGGAGACACGCACCAGATTCTGGGCAGCGATGCCCGCATCACGTAGGGCCAATTCAAACGATGTCAACCGCTCGCGGTGTTTCCCCACTCCCTTGGTGAAGAAAATCCGCTTCGGAACCATGTCTTTGCCCAATGAACCTATCCTCCACAGGAAATTTGAATGTTAAGAATGCACAATCTAACACAATGCTTTGTAAAGGAAATATGAATTTCGGGACGAGACAAGAAAATTGCGCGCGCCGTGACAGCACGAAAGGGCGAGGCGAGAAAGAACTTTGACCTCAGGCGTCAGACCTCGGACCTCCGCACGTCAGTGCTGAGTGCGAGGTCTGAGATCCGACGCCCGTCTTTGCGGCTTAGTCGGCTTTGACGGAGGTGACGGTGATCGTGTTGTCTTTCTCGGTTCCGCTGACGGTGGCTTTTGCGCCCGCCTGTTTGTCGAGAGCGGCCAGAGCGGCCTTATCGCTGGTTTCGAGCGTGTAGACTTTGTCGCCTACCACCAGGGCATACTTCGAACCTTTCGAGACGCATCCGCGGGTGCATTCGGCTGCCGAGCCCGTATGTTTGGCGCCGCACATAGCATCGCTCACGGTCCCGGTGTAGGTTTTGCCCGCAGCGAAAGCGGTAGAAACGGAAAGGCCGACAATCATCAACAGGCTTAACAGCAAGATTCCAGCGTTCCTGGTACGGACATTCATCAGAGAGTCTCCTTGTGGTTTTTCTTGTCCAGACTGGCGCAAGGGAAGGCAGCACGCGCCACCCAGCCTTCACTCTAAAGATGCACTTGCAGGAACAAAGTTACAAGGGGCGGGAAGGACAAAAAAGCGGAGACGCACTGGCGTACGCCTCCGCGCGGATGCCCGGTTGAAATAGGGGGGAGGGCCCGGGCAAACTTGGACTGCGCGCGGCGAATGAGCCAGCGCCGGGCCGGTCGTTCCGTGGAACGACCGCCTTTCGAGAATTCAAACACGCGGTTATCACGAGATCCTGACTCCTTATGAATCCGGTCGCGGGCTGTTGCTACCCAGTTAAGCGACAGCCCGCGACCGGACCTTCCGTGAGAAGGACGGACTAGATTACATGCCCGGGGGAGGGTTTGAAAAAACGATGAATCTTGTTCCAAAAAACGAACAAAGCGGCTTAAGTCCTATTTCGGGGCCTTGACGGAGTAGATCAGGTCGACATCGACGGTTCTGTCGCGCGCATTGGCAGTCACGTGCGGGGAGACGTCCCAGTCGAGGCCAGACGGCAAAAGCTTGTGTGCCGTAGGCAAGTATTCGCTTAGGTACGTGGAATCGAAGACATCGCCCGGCCGGAGTTTCCAGGCATTGCGCAGCTTGGCGGTGAGGCTATTGTCGAGGCCCCGGAATTCGAGTTCTCCCATGTGATACTCGTAACCCTCCTTTACGTCGAGATGGATGAGCGCCGTGCCGTCGGCATCGTCGAATTCGGCATTAGCCTTGATGGATGCCGTGACGTAACCGCGGGAGCCGTAGAGCTTCTGAATGTCTTTCAGGTTGTCTCCGATGCGAACCGTATTCGCGACATCTCCGGGCTGGGCCCGGACCATCTTTTGCAAGACGTCGGTGGAGAATTCCTTATTCCCAGACCATTGCAGCGCCTTGATCTTATATTGCCGCCCAGGAGTGACGGAAAAAGCAACATCCACGATGGTGAGGTTGCGCGGGCCGGCGTCGTCGCTGTTGGCAGAGGGCTTTTTTACGACTTTGGGTTGCGGCTCGCCGAAAGCGGCTTTCAGGTACCCGCGAGTGTAATAGACCTGGAGCAGTTGGTGCTCCACGAGAGCGTTCAGTACACTGCGCGAGTACTCTGTTTCGAACACTCGCTGCGCCGCAGCTTTCAGTGCGGGCAATTCGGCTTCGCCTGCGCCGGTGAATTCGACATTCCGGATCTGGATTAGAACCTCAGAAATACGGTAGACAATGAAATCGATGGGGCCGTCGGCTTTGCCTTTGCGCTCGTACTCAACGTTGCCAGGGATAGCATTCTCCACCAGAAGAGCCTGCAAGACGTCGGAAACCCGGTCGGCGAGATTGCCGGAAAACGGCACCTCCCCATTGAACATCGGCGCGCGTTCCTTGATGCGCTGAAGAAGTTCCTGGTCAGAGAACCAAACGAAATCTTCGAAGCGCACGGGCACAAACTTGTCGGCATCAGTGACCTGTAGGGCGAGCTTGGTTCCGGCGGAAGAGTAAGAGTAGCTGTATGCGATGTCGGAGAAGACGCCGAGATCGCCCAGACGTCGTGCGGCTTTCTTGAAATCGTCTTCTACAACGGTCGTCCCCATCTGCAGTCCACTGGCGGCGATGACGGCTTCGTCCGCGTAGCGCTTTGTTCCTGAGATTTTGACCGAAATCAGCTGCCGATCAGACGCCGGAAGATGATCGAAAGACTTTCCGGACGATTGCGACTGGCTCAATGGCAGACCTATTCCCAGCAGGAGCAGGACGGCGAACCATCTGGAAGATCTCATCATCGGCTAGGGGTTGTCACCAATTCTTGCGTGGATTTGTGCTTGACGGCAATGTCGATAAACGCCAGGGATGCGCGGCTCAGAGCCTTGTCCTTTCGGAAGACCAGTGCCAGATCGCGGCGGACATGGGCATCGGCGATCGGAATGGCGGCGAGCGACCTGGCGAGGACGTCTTCCTCGACATTCGAGCGCGAGATGAAGCCGATGCCAACGTCAGCGGCCACGAAGCGCTTCAGTAGTTCGCTGGAGTCGAGTTCCATGGTGAAGTTGGGCTTCAGGCGGCGCTCATGAAACAACTGCTCGATGGCGTCGCGCGTGTGCCCTGCCTTGGGAACGATCAGAGGGAACTTGCTTGCGTCGGCAATGGTGGCAGACTTCATCTTCCCTAGAGGATGGTGGGGGGGCGCAATCAAAATCAGCTCATCTCGATGGATGAGCACTACCGTCAAACGGTTGTCGTTAACGGGAAGGGAAATGACGCCGAAGTCGACCGAGTTGTCGATGATGGACTCGAGGATTTTTGCGTAGTCGGAGCGTTTGATATTGACGGAAACCTCGGGATATTGCTTTTTGAAATCCGCAAAAACGTACGGCAAAATGTGGAGGCAGGTGCCCTCGTTAGCGCCGACGATGATCTCGCCGCGGGGCACACGCTCCATCTCAGCGATGGCGACCATCATGGCCTTGCGGGCGTCGAGCGTCTCTTCGACGTACTTAAGAAATGCCTTGCCCGCCGCAGTGAGCGAAACCTTGCCGCCAGAACGGTCGAAGAGCTTGGCCCCGACCTCTTCCTCGACCCCGCGAATCTGGGAAGAAATGGCGGGCTGCGTGCGGAAACGTTTCTCCGCCGCACGCGAGAACGAAGCGTGCCGCGCTACTTCGAGGAACGTTTCGAGCTGGTCGAAGTCCATAGAACGCTTTCAGCTGTCAGCCCTCAGCTTGCAGCCAAGAAAATCAGTATTAGCTTCGAAATCCCACCACGTGGTTTGGCTGAAAGCTGATAGCTGAGGGCCGATAGCTCAAGTATAAATTCCGCTTTATCCCGGCTATAAGAACAATCGAATTGCGCCTCGTGACGGTGAGCAGTACACTCGTCGGTTTGCGCGACGCGAGCGATTGTAGCAGAGGGGTAAACCGTCGTTGGCCGACTGGCGTTCGCTCCTGAAGGGCCTTGGACATTCATGTAGAACGCAGCGGCTCGCTTCCCCCTCGACTGCGCTCGGGGTGGGACAGCCGACGCGGCTGTCTTTACATCACCTTGCTCTGCCAACGGAAAAACGACTATCGACCAACGACATTGAGGGAACGACTCCCGCAGGAGCCTTATGGCAGACCCAAAGACTGTCCTCGAATTTGCCAGGCAGCATGACGCCAAGATTCTCGATCTGCGCTTCACCGATATTCCGGGGCTGTGGCACCACGTTTCCTATCCGATCGAGCAACTGACCGAAGCGTCGTTCGACGAAGGCTTTGGGATCGACGGCTCTTCGATTCGCGCCTGGGCGGGCATTCACGAAAGCGACATGCTGCTGAAGCCGGACGCGAACTGCCATCTGCTTGACCCCTTTACCGAGGTGCCTACTCTGGTGCTGATCTGTGACGTCGTCGATCCGGTGACGAAGCAGGCCTACGACCGCGATCCGCGTTTTATTGCTCGCAAAGCGGAGATGTATTTGAGTTCCAGTGGCATCGCGGATTCGGCCTATTTCGGAGCGGAAGCTGAGTTCTTCATCTTCGACAACGTGCGTTTCGATCAGCGCGAGCAGTATGGCTTTTACTACATCGACGCCGAGGAGGGCCGCTGGAACTCTGGCAGGGAAGCGAACAATCTGGGCTATCGGCCGCGATTTCGCGAGGGCTATTTCCCGGTCGCGCCGACCGATCACTATCAGGACTTGCGCTCGGAGATGATGCTTACCATGCAGAGCTGTGGCATGGAGGTGGAGTGCCATCATCATGAGGTGGCGAGCGGGGGCCAGACCGAGATTGACTTGAGGTTCGATTCACTGCTGCGCTCGGCCGACAAGATGCTGCTGTACAAGTACATCGTGAAGAATGTGGCGAACCGGAACGGCAAGACCGTTACCTTTATGCCAAAGCCCATCTTCGGCGACAACGGCAGCGGCATGCACACGCACCAATCGTTGTGGAAAGGCGGAGAACCACTTTTTGCCGGGGATGGATACGCCGGGTTGTCGCAAATCGCATTGTGGTACATTGGCGGACTTATCCATCACGGGCCGGCGCTGTCGGCGATCATTGCGCCGACGACAAACTCCTACAAGCGGCTCGTGCCCGGATTCGAGGCGCCGGTGAGTCTGGCGTATTCGCGGCGGAACCGCTCGGCAGCGTGCCGCATTCCGATGTACTCGGCCGCACCAAGGGCCAAGCGGGTGGAGTTCCGTCCTCCAGACCCGAGTTGCAACCCGTACATGGCATTTGCTGCGATGCTAATGGCGGGACTGGACGGGATCGAGAACAAGATCGAGCCGGGGCAACCGCTGGACAAAGACATCTACGAGACCGATCCCGAGGAAGTCTCGAAGATACCTTCGATGCCTGGGTCGTTGGAAGAAGCTCTGGACGCCCTCCAACGCGACCATGCCTTCCTGCTGAAAGGGGACGTTTTCACGGAGGAGTTGTTACGCACCTACATCGAGTACAAGCGCTCGAAGGAAGTGGAGGCGGTCCGGCTGCGGCCGCATCCGTACGAATTCGCGCTTTACTACGACATTTAAGGACCGCGGGCACGAATGGCGCGTCTGCGATCCCTTTTCCTGCTACGGCTTCAACTGCTTCTCGATCGCGCTGGTCACTTCCGTCGAATCCGGGGTGACGGCGGGTTCGAAGCGCTGCACCACAT
>Ga0210403_10001506_pt1 | contig 22011 bp, 20 predicted proteins | sample IncBWC19MmetaG_FD_150863 | JGI IMG/M metagenome (GOLD analysis project Ga0210403, IMG submission 150863) | Forest soil microbial communities from Barre Woods Harvard Forest LTER site, Petersham, Massachusetts, United States - Inc-BW-C-19-M | ecosystem: Environmental > Terrestrial > Soil >... | reverse complement strand
GCAGCACGCCGGATCAAGCCTACTTCAACCTTCCGCCGCTCCGCGCGGCGGCCTAACCCCGGCAGAGGCTCCACTTATCCACGCGGAGATGCTGTTCAGACAACCGGGACCAGCTCTGAACAATGTCCGGAGCGCAGCCGTGAGGTTTGTATTCGTGAATGACAGGGCGCCCCGTGCGCCATCTACATGCGCGCATTGTTCGACTTCGATAGGAATTAGGTATTTGCGAGATCTGTCCTCTAAGAGGCTGTACTGCGATCGCAAGTGCTATCTCAGCGCGGCCGTACCGTTTGCGGGGGCGGGTATTGATGGCTTCTCAATGCTCGGCCTCCAGTGGGCTGACGATTTTCAGCGCGCCCTTTTCGGTGGATCGGACAATTAGGAGGAGCTCATCCTCCAGAGCAGCCAATTGGGCGTCGCTCAGTGCCTGGGCCTTCCGGCCTCATTCCGCGTAGGAATGCTCATATCGTTCCAACATGCCTGCCGTGGGATGGCGACTGTATCATTCATTCCGAATAACTACTTCACGCCCGTGTGCCGCCGAAGTTTGGTCGGCATTAGCCGATCGGCCTGGGCGCGGCGGTGCACAGCTAGCGCACTCACGGCGATCGCTTCCCAACTGTTCGGAAATACAAATACGAAGCCACCCATTTGCCTCCAACCCCGATTACGACTCCAACCACGGTATCAGCCAGACGCAGGACTGGTTGCTGCCAGGCATCTGTAGGACTAATCGCAGCAACCACCATGACGACTACGGTGGTTATTCCGGTGGTGACAATATCATCTTGTCGCCCCAAGAGCATCATTGCCAATGTGCCAACCCCAATCAGCGCAGCTAAACCCGGTATAGTGAATGGGAAGACCCAAAGATAGGGCAAGCACAGCGCGAAGCTCACGCCCGTAGCTACCAACCGGCTCGCTCCTGCGGACAAACTGTCGTCCCGGGATCCTCGAAACACAAAGAGGGTAGCCACCGCCGACCACATGCCTCCCAATAGATCAGAATCCTTGCCGACCATTGAGGCTAATGCGTACGTCATAGTCCAATAGGAGATCGCGCATACGATTCCCATATTCAGCGAATAGGCAAGCTTCCAAGACGAGAGCCTCGACCGAACAATCATACCGTCACCTCTTTCGGCGCTGGAAGCCAAGCTATCCTACTCAACGACTTGTCTTCGGGGGTCAGAGAGCCTTGTGGTCGCGGGTAGCCGTTTCCAGCTCGGCCTTTATCCCAAAGAAACGCTCGTCAAGCACAAGTGGATTCTCGCGATTGAGGTCGATCAGCTTAGCCCTCGCGTCGCCACCTCGCGCGACTTCCAGGGCGTTAGCCTCTATTCCCTCCACGATTGCAGCCGCGACATCGGCCGCGGACTCGCGTCCGAAACCGAGATCCGTACCCGCCTTCGAAGTTGCCATCATCGGAGTATCAGTGGCGATGGGATAGGCCGTCAGTACATGCACGCCCTCGCCCTTGAGCTCTCGGCGCAGCGCCTCGCGAAGCGGGCAAGCCCGGCTTTCGTGGCTGCATATGTCCCATAGAACGGCACGCCGGTCAGCGCAGCTGCGGATGTCACGTTGACGATCAGCCCATGACCGCTCTTGCGCAAATGTGGCAGCGCCTCTCGCGTCAACAGGATCGGCGCCAGCAGGTTGACCTCGACCATGGCGCGGATCTCGCCTTCCGAAATAGTCTCGAGCCGTCCGGCCCGAACCGCCTCAGCATTGTTCACGAGAATGTCCATGCCTTCGAATTCTGCCTTCGCATAAGCCAGAATCTTCTGTCGATCTGGCCCTTTGGTGACATCCGCCGCAACCGCGCCCATGCTCGCGCCGAGCACCTTGAGTTCTGCAACGGCCCGGTCCAGCTCCACTTGTCGCCGACCCACAATTGCCACGCGCGCTCCGCGTGCCAGCATTGCTCGCGCTAGCGCCAAGCCGATGCCGCTGGAGCCGCCAGTGACCACAACTCACTTTCCCCTCAAATGCATTGCTCAATCCTTCTGCTCAAGGCGTGCTGCTGTCGGCTTCGCCATTTGCAATAGGGACGTGGCCCTAAGCTCGTTCTAGCGAGCACACGTTGCTCCTGATCGAACAGCTAAGCCTCTATGGCTGACGGTCTTTCAGCTAGGCGAAAGACACCAGAAGGGCCCGTGCGTCTCGAAGATCAGGTGTTTCAAATTCTTCCGTAAAGCGGTCGTAAACGGGTGCCAAGATGCTCCTTGCCTCCTCCCGCTGGCCTCCCTCGAAAAGCAGCCGCGCGAGTGTTGTGGCCGAGCGCAGCTCGTAAGCAAGAACAGATTGATCTCGAGCAAACCTTAGCGACTGCCTAACGCAATCCAGGGCAGCTGCAACGTCCTTTTGTGGCGCGGCCGCGAGCACCTCAGCTTTTAGGCGCAGCAGTTCGGCTATGTGAAAGGTCGCACCTAAGCTTGTCGCCTGGCCTATTGCTCCGTTAACGGTCAATAGAGCTTCGTCGAACTGGCCCGCTTTCAATAGGCCTTGCGCCAGTGCGCCCGCAAATACAGTCAAGAGGATATTGTGGTGTTCGGAATGCATTGCTCCAAGTGCAGTTCGCAGCAATTCGATACCAACGTCTGCTTGTCCACGTGGTGCTGCGATCTCATCTTTCAGACCGGCGCCGCCGGCTTGTCTGGCCTGCGGGGAAGCTTGGTCCAAACGGGGACGCGCCACGGCGGCCACGAAGCAATAGCCTCGGCCCGCGACGTTAGAAATGTACCGAGCGCCGTCCAGACCATCGCGGAGCACTTTGCGAAGACTAGCGATATGCACACGGAGATTTGCATTTTCCACGACGACGTCTGGCCAAGCCCGCGCGATGAGCTCCTTTTGACTGATAACTTCGCCGGCGCGCTCTACCAAGACGGTCAAAAGATCAAGCGCACGACCGCCAATCGGAAGTGCTTCCTCTCCCCTCTTCAATAACCGCTCAGCTACGGACAGTTTGAATGGACCAAAGACAAACGCATTGTTGACGCGTAAACCGGCAATCTCAGGAGTAGGCTCAGATGCGCGCTCTTCCATCAGCGAAGTCCCAGCCTCAAAGCGCTGGAATTTAACGGGCATACGTGTGCGACCCTTTGTGTCGAGCTCTATGAGCATGGCACGCTTCCATCTTCGCTTAGCTTCGAGCAGATCTGCAGCTTTCGATGGCGTCCGCTACAACGTTTTGATCACAACCTGCGCGGACATCGGCACTTTACTGCTGATCATCGCGCGCGCATCTTCTCCGAGGACTCTGACCATCGTATCTCGTGCTCCTCGTCTGAGAACTTGGAGCATAGCGACGGGTCGTTTGGTCGTCTTTATGGTTCCTGCGATAGTTTTCGCCAAAATGCGGTGTTTCTTTCGCGGACCGCATGCCTCTGCTACGCCGTCAGCGTGAATTGAAATACGGCCCCCCGCGGTTGATTGGCGCTCGCCCACAAGCGTCCGCCATGCGCTTCAATGATCGAACGGCAGATTGACAAGCCCATCCCCAAACCGCCTGGTTTGGTGGTGTAAAAGGACTCAAACAACCGTTCGACGCTCTCGGGCATCAACCCCGGACCTGAATCCCGCACCGATACGACGACCCCAGACTTGGTCTTTGCGGTACTGATCAGCAATTCCCGCGGCCCCTCGCTCATTCCGCTCATCGCCTCGATGGCGTTGATGAGCAAATTGAGAATCACTTGTTGCAACTGGACGCGATCCCCCTGAATATCCGGCAGGCTCTCCGCAAGCTGAGTTTGAGCTGAGATGCCGTTCTTCGTCATTTCCCGGCTGGTCAACGCGATAACGTCCAGGATCACTTCGTCAATCTTCAAGCTAGCCTTTTGCAGGGGCGCCTTTCTGACGAGCGCGCGGATTCGGTCCATGACTTCACCGGCGCGAACGCCGCTCGCCAGGATAAGGCCGAACGCCTGCCGGACCTCCTCGAGGTTTGGCGGGTTGGCGCCGAGCCACCGTAAACCGGCATCGGCGTAGGTGATTGCCGCCCCGATCGGCTGATTGATTTCGTGCGCAATCGACGCCGATAATTGTCCCATCGTTGCGACCCGGTTCGCGTGCGCAAGCTCCATTTGCACTTCGCGGTATCGCTGCTCGCTCTCACGAGCTTCTGCTTCTGCCCGCTTACGCTCGCTCAGATCAAGTACGAAGCCAACGCCCTCATTCGGCCTCCCCTCGAACACCGCGCGGCCGACTACCACTGGCACGCGGCTACCGTCCTTGCGGAAGTACTCCTTCTCTTCGGGTTGGACGGCCCCTTTTTCCCTTAGCTCTACCAAGACGCGCGTGGTCTGATCACGCCATTCCGGAGGCGTCAATTCCATCCAACTCAGATGGCCCGCCTTGAGATCCTCTCTGCCGTATCCCACGATGCGGAGAAAGGCGTCGTTAGCATCGATGATCCGACCGTCGAAATTCCATATGAAGATGCCGATGATGTTCGAGTCGACCAGCCGTCTTATCCTCGCCTCTCGCTCTTGCAGATCATCATAGAGACGGATGTTCTCCAATGAAATCGCCGCCTGCGACGCTAACAGTTTGAGCACGACGATCCGGTCGGGCGTGAAGACATGCGGAGCCAAATTGTTCTCGAGGTAGAGCGATCCAACCAGTCTGGCTTCCTTGAGCAGCGGAAGGCAGAGAATTGAACGCGCGTGATGCCGACGAATGTACTCATCAGCTAAGAACTGCTGTTCGCTAAACGCATCGTGCAATAGAACGCTGTCCTTTGTTCGGGCAACATAGTGAAGAACCGATTCTGGAAGGTCCGTAGCGGTCACACTTGTTTGCCGTGGATCGACTGCCACCGTATCGCTGTCCGCCGTGGCTTCCGCCACTGTTCGATACTCATCACCTCGCGCAAGGATCAAGAGACCTCGCTCAGCACCCGCATGCTCAATTGCTGCACGCATGAGCGTGTCGATCAGCTTCTCCAAGACGATCTCGCCCGATATGGCTTGTGAGAGTTTTATTACAGTACCAAGATCCAGATGCTCGGCGGGTGCAACGATCGTGCTCGTCGGATCGGGTTGCGGCTTCCTATCTCTGAGGTGCGGATATAGCACGTCGAGTTGACGTACCTTGCCATCGGCCCCCCATTGCAAATAGCAGTCGCGGGCGTCCCGCAAATACGTGTCTGCGATCTTGTCGAAGCCACGTGCCTTGTAGAAGCGTGCGGCGAGCTCGTTGGCGAGCGCTTCATTGTGGACAAATCCGTTTGCGTGCGCCGAGCGGATGGCTTGTTCATAGAGGCGCATCGCGTCCACATCGCGACCGTTGATGCGAGCAATTTCGGCGGCAGCCAGCGCGGCGCGATTTTCGAAATTCTCTGGACAATTTTCTGCCCAGACTTGGAGCTGCCTGTTGTGAGTTGCTAGGGCTTCAAAATGCTGTTGTCTCAGGTCGAGAGATGCAGAATCCCAAGATGCCGCGTACGCAAGCGCGCTATAAAAGTGAAATTCTGCCGTCTCGAATTGTGATGGCGATGTCCAAAGCAGCCGTTTCGCCGTCAATGAGGCATCGACGGCCGAAGCATAATCCCCGGCAAAGAAGCGGGCTTGCAGCTTTCGGATCGAATACCAGCACTCAGCCTCCGCCACAACCAGACCGCTTGAAAGATGTTGTTCATATTGAAGCTCATCGAATTGCTCATCGTCGAAAAAGCCGAACTTCGCTGTCAACCCACGGAGGCTTAGGACTAATCTGAGCTGCGCTGTGATGTCATCGACTATGAGACCGAAGCCAAGTTTCCGCGCGAACTCGAGACCCTTCTCGGCTTCATATTGCACCTCCGCGAGCTGATCTCCGGCCGCCAAAAGATTTGTGACGAGGTGGTTACAGCTATAGGCCGCGAAAGTAAGGTCACCGGTTTCGTGTGCGATATCGAATGCGCGACGCACCAGATTGCGGCCGGCCTGTACATGTCTCGCCCACGGCATGACCATGTTTCCGAAACACATATAGGTTCGAGCCTGAAATCGCCTCAGCCCAGGTTTTTCTACCAGCTCATAGCCTAGTCGACCGAAACGGAAGCCATCCTGGTAGTTGCTAAACCGCGGTCCAGAAATGACGCCAAGCCATACGTATGCGAACCCTGATCCGTCGCTATTGCCGTGCTCGAGGCTGAGATTGACCATATGGCAAATGACAAGCGAAGATAGGTTTTCATCGGTAAAATACGCCGCCGACATTACTTTTGCCAGAACATCCATCGTCGAGAGAGAGGCGGCGTCGGTCATTAAAGGGAGTTCGGTAAGGGCATCGATCGCGCGCCTTCCGAGCAGCGACCAGATCCGATCGTATTCTTGTCGCACGTGCTCGCATGTTGGATGCGGCGACCATTCGACGCCGACATGTCGCAGATAGTTAAGACAAACCTCAACTGCGCGCTCGCTCTGATCGAGTATCGTATACAGATCAACCTGCAGACACGTGATGGTCGCCAGTTCGAGCGTGCTTGCGGCACGCGATGAAAGCATCGTCAAGCGACCCGCTGCTGCCGCCAACTGGCCAGATAGAAGCTCGCATTCAGCTCGGTGCAATTCCAACGTGAAAATAAGCTTCCGTCTTCGCTCCCAAGCGTCGCCGCCCAACAGTGATTGGCCGGCGACGAGATATCCAAGCGCCGAGGCGTAGGCCGTGGACGCCTGGGCGCGCTTGCCTGCGATCAGGTTGAGCTCAGCCACATCCTCGTGTTCTTCTCGCGAAGCGATCATTGTCGTGCCGCGGTTGAACTGATAGACAATATCGAAGATCGCCTCCTCTCTCTGCTCTGGAGGGGTATGCATCAGCAGCAGCCTCCCTATTCGAAGATGAGCTTTCGCGCGCGACCGTTCCGAGATTAGGGAGTATGCGGCTTCCTGAACGCGATCATGCAGGAATTTGTAGGAAATCTTCGAGCGGAAGATGAGGCCCGCTCTGACCGCTTCCCAAAGCTGGGCGTGAATTTGCTTGTCGGGGTCCTGGTACACCATCCTCAGCGTGGCGAACTCTGCACTGTTGCCAAGACAGGCAAGCTGCTTCACGGCCTGCTGAGTTTCGACCGGCAGCCGGCTCAACTTTTCTACCATAAGGTCCACCACATTATCGGTGTAACCCTTGGCGCGAATCCGAACCAACTCCCAGGACCATCGCGAAGCGCAATGATCGAAGGTGAGTAGCCCCTCTTCGGCAAGTGAAGAAATAAACTGAATAGCAAAAAATGGATTGCCATCAGTTTTTGCGTGGACCAAGTGTGCCAACGGAGCTGCACGCTCTGGCTCGCAGCGAAGAGAATCTCCTATCAGGTGTTCCAGGTCCTTACGGACCAGCGGCGCGAGGGCGATCTCCTGCGTGGTCGCTCCAACTTTTCGAATCTTTTCGAGCTTTCGCATCAGTGGATGTGTGGAATCGACGTCGTTGTCGCGATAGGCGCCAATCAACATCAGGTGCCGCACATCCGGCTGAGTCAGCAGGTCCTCGAATAAATCGAGCGTTGCCGCGTCGAGCCATTGCAAGTCGTCGAGGAAGAGAGCAAGCGGATGCTCCGGTCGTGCGAATACGCTAATGAATCGCCGGATGACCAACTGGAAGCGGCGCTGTGCGTCCAATGGCGGAAGAATAGGGAGCGGCGGCTGTTCTCCTACGATAAACTTCAATTCAGGGACGAGATCTACGATGAGCAATGCGTTCGGACCGAGCGCCTCTTGAAAGGAGTCGCGCCAGATGCGCAGCTCGGCTTCGCTTTTGCTCAGGAGGGGGCGGACAAGACTCTGAAACGCTTGTGCCAACGTAGCATATGGGATGTCACGCTTATATTGGTCGAACTTGCCCGAGGCAAAAATGGCTCGTGGCGAAACGAGCACCTTGTGCAGCTCATTGACGACAGAGGACTTGCCGATCCCGGAATGACCAGAGACGAGCACCAATTCCGGCCCGCCACTCGCCACGACGCGGTCGAAGGCGGCAAGCAGGATCTCGGTTTCGGATGCTCGTCCATACAATTTCTCGGGAATCACTAGCTGGTCTGGGGAGTCGTGCTCGCCAAGCGGAAATTCGTCGATGCGGTACCGGCTTTCCCATTGGACAAGGCAGCGTCGCAGATCATTCTCGACCCCGGCCGCTGTCTGGTAGCGTTCCTCAGCCGTTTTGGCGAGCAGCTTCATGATGATTGCGGAGATAGGAGCCGGAACATTCTCCAATCGGTCGCTTGGCGGCGTCGGTTTTCTCGCGATATGGCAGTGAACCCATTCCAGGGGATCGGAAGCCATGAACGGAAGACTGCCAGTCAGCATTTGGTAGAGCGTGATTCCGAGTGAATAGAGATCACTCCGGGAATCGATCGAGCGATTCATCCGCCCTGTCTGTTCGGGCGCCATGTAAGCGAGAGTTCCGGCGATGAACTCAGGTGGATCAGCTGATTGGCGTTCGCGCGGAAGACGCGAAGCAATGCCAAAGCCGGTCAGCCAAGCTTGACCGGTCGTGCAATCGACAAGGACATTGGTCGGCTTGATGTCCTTGTGAACGAGACCACGATGATGCAAGTGGCCTAGCGCGGCCGACAAGGCAACTGCGAGGCGCAGGAATGTTCTAGTTTCCACGCGTGGAGCGATAAGGCGGTCAAGCGGCTCACCCTGCGGGTCTTTGAGCACGAGTATGGTTCGCCCCCGCTCGCGCACAAGCCCCAATGGTCGAACCGCCCATGCATCGTCCAAGTCGTCCTTAATTTCATATTCATGCGTGAGACGATTGAGGATGTTGAGCGTCGGGTGCTCCGTGACTGGAAGCACTACCAGGACAGATTGCCGATCGCCATTGGCACACGTACGCGACCTTCTGCAGAGAAGGCGTTCGGCGTCCTCCCACAACACCTCGGAGCCAATATCACCATTCCCGATGAACCAAGAGGATGGGTCCATGCCAAGCCACACGTCCTTACGAAACCTGGAGACGCGGTTGCCCGGTCCTGTCGTTAATATCAAGACCTCGATATCAGGACCTGGCGAGTTTTAGCCCTTCCCAGAGCGGTCGGTTGAGTCCCTAAAATTTCTACCAGTTTTGGTGGCTTGTTGTGGGGGAGCAAGCCACGACGGTATCATCATACTGCATCCCATAGGCGCCAAAAACGCATCGAATTTCTGGCTAGCCAAAATCCCCCGAATTGAAGCTCTTCGGCGTCCTATCGTCGACCTAGTCTGCCCGAAAACCCGGGTTGTCAAAACTGCCGACGTGTCGGTCGCCAAAATCTAGTCGCGCACTAGCGTCCAATTTTTTCCCCTTTGAGCCACGAGACTGAACGGTGCGCTTGCGCGTCAGCCGGCTTCGTCCGTATACCTGAAGCGCGATCACCGCGATTGGCAAGTAAGAACACTTGGGGCGAGCCATAGCATTAGGTTCGCAGGCTCGGCTCCGATTTCCCGACAGGTGACGGAGCTATGGAAACCGCGCTGAACGCCGCCTTCGAAGTTATGACATTCGGGGCCGTCGTTGTCCTCGTGGTACTGGGCCTCGGCATCATCGCCGGAATGATGGGCATCTTCAACTTCGCCCATGGCGAGTTTGTTCTGCTCGGCGCCTACACCACATATCTAGTTTACAGCTTCGGGCTGCCGGTTTGGCTCGGCATGCTCACGGCCCCCCTTGTGGTGGCGGCGATCGGCTTTGCTCTCGAGCGCCTTGTTATCCGACACTTCTACGCCGCTCCGGTTGCCGCCATGCTTGGGACCTACGCGCTTGGCCTTATCATTCGGGAGGGCGTGCGCAGCCTCATCGGCGGTCTTTATATCTCGGTGCCGGAGGCGATCGCCGGCTCGCTAACTGTCGGGAACGTCCAACTCTCGCGTTGGCGGTGCGCCATCATCGTTATCACCGCCATGGTGACGATCGCCACCTACCTGCTGCTAACACGGACTTCCTTTGGGCTACGCGTGCGCGCGGCACTCGAGAATCCGTCTCTCGCCCGCGCCTCCGGCATCTCGACCGACGTCCTCTATGCCGTTATTTTTACTTACGGGGCGGCTCTCGCCGGCCTCGCTGGCGCACTGGTAGTTCCCATGTACTCGCTTTTCGCCGATCTCGGCATCCGCTTTCTCATCCAGGGCTTCATCGCGATCATGTTGGGAGGCGTCGGCACGTTCGAAGGATCGGTTGCCGGCGCCGCTGTAGTCGGCGCGCTGAGCGCGGCGCTACCCTGGGCAGTAGCGCCCGTGCTGGCCGACGTATTAATCCTCGTCATCGCCATTGTTTTCGTCAAACTTAAGCCGGGAGGACTGATGGCGGAAAGGAGAAAGTGAACCATGCGAAAGCAAACTAAGGTCAGCGGTATCCCTTCCTTGATGGACCGGCGGCGGTTTCTGCAGAGCACCGCCTGGATGAGCGGAGCACTCGCGACCAGCATCAGCAGCTGGGCCATTCGGCCTAGCTGGGTGCATGCGGCAGCACCAATCAAGGTTGGTATCGCAACCGACCTCACTGGCGCCATAGCCTATGAAGGCACCGCCAATGCCAACGTCGCCAAAATGGTGGTGAAGGACATCAATAATGCCGGCGGTATTCTGGGTCGCCCGATTGAACTCTTTATCGTAGACACAGCCTCCGACGAATCAGTGGCCGTCGCCAATGTTCGGAGACTTATCCAGCGCGACCAGGTTGACGTGGTGCTGGGTGGCATCACCAGTTCGATGCGCAACGCCATCAAGCATGTTATCGTCACACACGGGAAGAGGCTCTATATTTATCCAGAGCAATACGAGGGCAAGGAATGCACGCCCTACATCTTTTGCACTGGACCGACCCCGGCGCAGCAATGCGACCAATTCATCCCCTGGCTGATAAAGAACGGCGGCAAACGCTTTGCGCTCCCGTCCGCAAATTACGTGTGGCCGCACGTCCTCAATGAATATGCCCGCAAGGTCATAGAAAACAATGGCGGTGAGGTGATCTTTGAGGAGTATTATCCGCTCGACCAAATAGAATACGGTGCTACGGTCAACAAGATCATGACCAACAGCGTCGAAGTGGTATTCAACACCATAATCGCGCCTGGCGTAGGACCTTTCTTCAAGCAGCTCTACCAAGCCGGCTTCGGAAAACGCGGCGGCCGCCTCGCTTGCGTCTTTTTCGACGAGAACGCGTTCAACCTCAATGCACCCCACGAAATTGAAGGGCTGGCTAGTTGCCTCGACTATTTCCGCGCGGTGACACCTGAGGATCCGGCCAGTGCAAGAATTCAGGCGGACTACGATGAAGAATACCCCGGCAAAATCCTTTTTGCCGCCGGCAGCGCTGCCACCGGCATGTATCGCGGCCTGAAATTGTGGGAATTGGCCGTGAAGGAGGCGGGCAATCTCGAGCGCGAGAATGTCGCCGCGGCGCTTGACCATGCCAAAATCCGCGAGGGACCCGGCGGACCTGCGGAAATGGTGCCGGGTAAGCGTCACTGCAAGATGAACATGTATATAGCCGTTGCCAAGAATGGAAATTTCGAGATTGTCGCGCGCAGCGAGGGTCTCGTCGATCCGAGGGAGTGCTGAACGCTGGCCAAGAACACACCAGCGTCGTCGAGCATCACCGCCTCAGGTGGTAATCTCCATGTGATTCCTGTATTTGAGATAGTGCTTCTCGTCGTGTTTGCGGCGGCTCCAATTATACTCGGGGACTATCTCACGGTCTTCGTTACGCGCGTCTTCATCCTTGCGCTGCTAGCGCTTAGCTTCGATCTTGCGTGGGGATATTCCGGCATCTTGAGCTTCGGGCAGGCACTCTTCTTCGGCGCGGCGGGATACGGCGTGGCCCTTCTGGCTCGCGACCTCGAAATTGCATCGATTTTTATGGTCTTACCGGCTGCGCTTGTCATCGGCCTGATTTCGTCGTTTGGCTTTGGCGCGCTTCTGCTGCTCGGGCGCAATCCGCCGACAAAGATCTTCGTCGCGTTGGGTACCCTCAGCGGCTCTTATGTGGCGGAGCGGCTCGCGCGGGGCTGGTATTACATCGGCGGGCAAAATGGCATTCCTTCCATCCCGCCGATGACCTTGGGCGGCTATGAATTTGTCGAGGGGCGCTACTACTACTATCTCGCCTTTAGCGTTCTTGCGATTGTCTATCTCGCTTGTCGCTTTGTTGTGCGTTCGCAGTTCGGACTCGCGCTCGCTGGCGCGCGCGAGCACGAGACGCGCATCGCCTTCTTCGGCTACAACACGCAGGAGCTAAAGCTAATCGTGTTCTCTCTGGCGGGTGGTATTGCCGGACTCGCCGGCGGCCTCTACGCCTTCCATGAGGGCTTCGTGTGGCCCAACATCCTGGGTGTCGCGCTATCGACGCAGATCGTACTCTCTGCTCTTTTGGGTGGCGCCGGTACGCTGATCGGCCCCGTTATCGGCGTCATGGCCATCGAGATCGCAGGGTTCTGGCTCGCCGACAGCTTTCCCAAGCTCTGGCACATTATCCTCGGGATGCTGCTGCTCCTCGTCGTCGTATTCTCGCCGACCGGGCTGATCGGGCTCGTGGTGTCCGACCGTGAACGGGTAGGCAGCTTCGGTTGCCCTCTTCCGCCGCGTCGCCACACCGATACGGGAGTTGATGATGGCACTACTTAAAGTACGTGGGCTCACCAAGCTTTTTGGACGATTTGTGGCGCTAGGTGGCGTCGACCTAACTGTCGGCGAAAATGAATTTCACGGTCTCATCGGTCCCAACGGCTCCGGCAAGAGCACGCTGATGAAATGCGTGGCTGGCGCCGAATTCCCGACCGAAGGGACGATCCACTTCGTTGGCCGCGAGATCACCGCGGCCACACCGTCGGAGCGAGCACGCGCCGGCCTCAGCCTCAAATTCCAGATCACCAGTGTGCTCCCGGCGCTTACAGTGTACGACAACGTACTCCTTGCGCTACAGGCCCGAAGCTCAACCGTTAACTTGATATTTTCACATACGCGCAGAGCACTCCATCAACGAGTTATGCACCTGCTCAAACAGTTCCACCTAACTGAATGGTGCTGGGAACGAGCAGCCGCACTATCGCACGGTCATCAGCAATGGCTCGAAATCGCCATGGCTGTCGCGTGCAAGCCGCAACTACTCTTGCTCGACGAACCAACTGCTGGGATGAGCCTCGAAGAGCGACGCATCACGGGCGAGTTGCTAATGCCAATCAAGCGGCACTGCTCGCTGGTGATCGTCGAGCACGACCTCGACTTTATTCGCAATATTTGCGACGTTCTCACTGTCTTCGACCAGGGAAAGGTGATCGACACCGGCACGGTCAAACACATACAGAACAGCCGGAGAGTGCAGGAGGTATATCGTATTCGTGTCTGAGTTGGCGTTTCTCCAAGTTCGCGAGCTTTGCGTCTCATACGGGCTTAGTCAGGTGCTGTTCGATGTAACTCTCGCGGCGCCAAGACGTGGCGGCGTGGCGGTGCTTGGTCGAAACGGCGCCGGCAAATCGTCACTGCTGAAGACAATTGTCGGCGAACTCGGGCCTAGCAGCGGTAGCATCACGTTGAATCTTCAGGACATCACGCAACTGCCGACCGAACGTCGAATTCATGCGGGCCTGGGCTACGTGCCGCAGGAGCATTCCGTCTTTAACCGGCTTAGTGTACGTGAGAACCTTGAGGTGGGCGCACTCACGAAGGGAGACCGGTCAGCGATCGATCAGGTGCTCGCATGGTTCCCAAAGCTCGGTCGACGGCTCGATCAGACGGCAGGAACGCTTTCTGGTGGTGAGCGCAAAATGCTGGCGATCGGCCGTGCCATCTTGTCGGGTCCCAAGCTCCTGCTGCTCGATGAGCCGACTGAGGGGGTGTGGATTGGCGTTGTGGAGGAGATCGCCGATTGCTTGCGAGACCTTGTCAAAAACATCGCCCTCGTTATTGTCGAGCAGCATCTTGAGCTTGCGCTCGGCGTAGCAGACTACGCTTACGTCCTCGATCGAGGTCGGGTCGCTCTTGAGGGCAGATCGGCTGCCGTGCGCAAAGATTCAAGGCTTCTGCAGCTTCTCGCGCCCTAAGCGGGTAAGGCGACGTCGAGGCTGGCAGCGCAAGTGATTTCACGAGCTTCTCTATAGCCGGGCGAAACAAATCGTCGTCTACGATCGATATGAGCGGAAGCTCTGCCAACCGTTCGTTCCACTATCGAGCCACCGGCTTACTCCCGGCCGGGACAGAGTGCCGTGGACCGGTTATTCTAGACCTGGGCGTTGGTATTCCTGTTTTTCTTGTCCCCGAATGCCGAGGTTCTCGGCAATGAGCACCAAATCGGCCAGTGATTTAACGCCCATCTTTCGCATCATGTGACCACGGTGAATCTTCACGGTCATTTCGCTTATGCCGATTTTGGCAGCCACCAGCTTGTTCATAAGGCCGGCTGTTACCAGCGCCATAATTTGGCGCTCACGAGGGGTCAGCGTCTCAAATCGGGCTCGGATATCCAAATTGGACTGCTCTTCCCTACGACGCTTTACATCGCATTCAAGAGCCCCGGTCACTGCGTCGAGCATTTCCTGGTCACGAAACGGTTTTGTTAGGAAGTCGACAGCGCCGGCCTTCATTGCCTGGACCGACATTGGAATATCCCCATGACCAGTGATGAAGATGATGGGTATCTTCACCCCTAACCGAATCAGTTCTGTTTGCAGGTCGATTCCGCTCAGCCGAGGTAGTCTGACATCTACGACCAAGCAGCTAGGGACGTCAGGTAGCGGATGTTCCAGCAGTTCCGTTGCGGATGCAAACGTCCTTACGCTTAGTCCGACAGAACGAAACAAACTGCTGAGCGCACCGCGGGTGAGCGGATCATCGTCGATCACGACTACAATTGGGTCGTCCTTGGTTGGGACGGCGGAAGCAGCAGGCGCGCCTTTTTTCATTGCGCGATTTTCCGTTCCACAAAGTGAAACTTCGGGTTTTCGACTGAAGTAATTCATAGCCATTGTACCATGACCGTGATGGTAAGCCGAAGACTTGTCCGATGGACTCAGCATCCCACAAATGATCAACCCCGTCTCGGAGGGATTTGATCCGGCCCGGAGGCCTTTGCTTTTTTTCGTGGAATTTTGAAATGTTGCGGGCTGCCAGAGGCCGGGGGTCGGCCTCAATGATCCAAATTTGGCAAGGACGGCTACGCGCACACCGGCTGGAGTACCTTGATACCACCTCGACAGTGCCTTTTTGGCTGTCCGCGGTGCCTTGGGAGCTTCGGTACCGTTCAGCGCGACGGATTTTCTAACTCAGTTTTCTCATTCCAGCAGTTTTGGGGAACAGTTCGACAAGCAGCCGATTTTGGAAAACATCAGGAAGCCAGAACGGTAATCGGGGCGGCGGCGTTGAGCGCGTCCTCACACCGCAGATGAGCTGAGGAGGAAGCGGCATTGCGCGCGAACGCGCAACATATCGCCGATGCATCCGCCTGCTTGAGAGCGCAAATGGCCCGAACCGACCCACCTACCCGTTTCGAAGTCTACGCGCCATGCCCGACCGGAAGTTGGCGCGAAGTGCGACCGCGGATGCCGAATTCCGCCGGTCTGGCATTAGCAAAATGATTCTTGGTCGACCGCGGAGTCGTAGGCCACCCCAGGCATCTGGGACAGTTACTTCTGGTGGTGACGTGAAAGCGTTCTTAGTCTCGGATAGAACGCGCTACTTGCGAAGGCACTCATAGAATAGATCGATCGAACGGATGGTCGCCCTGCATTCAACACATCAGCATTCGGGTGGTAAAATGCATACGCGCCCAGCTCCTGCGGCCTGTGCCATGGCGGGAAATTCACCGCTGACCATCAGTAGGGCAACCGTTCCGATCATTTTAAGCATGGCCTCATTCTCCATGTCTAACGCTTCTTAGAATATCGCGGGCGCTCAAGACGTCTTGATTGGTTATGCTGTTTGTTTAGTGAAATTGCATCGTTTCATCGCATTCTAATCTCAAAGAAGCACGCTTCCTCACAAGGTAGTAGACAAAGGGCCACAGAGATCCCGCGCGGCCAGCACGTTTCAAACCAGCGTCATGGCTGATGGCGCAAACTCCTGTCGATCGCTCACCAGAATCACCAGAAAGGGTCGCGAGCAAAAGGCATCGATGCAAACCTTTGTTTAATGCCTGCAGCCATCTCGGTTATCGCTGCGCACCTAAGTACAATTGAATCATCCAACCAATCATCCTAGCGTCGCTGCCAGTTTCTACATGGTCGATTGCGTGGCGCGCAACGTCAACGATTCGGCCGGCAGATCGAGCGCAGGTGTGAACGAAGCACGACAACGGACAAGGAATGACAACGAGGACCAGCGCTAGGACCAGAGGAGACAGCAATGTTCAACAGCTCTCAAAGTGCACAGCATGGCGTGCCAAGACGCTGCGCGGTCTGTGACGGACCGTTTGGTCTCATCCGGCACTATTCCTGGCGAACTCCCTTGTGTTCTAAGAAATGCGTCGAATACCTGAAGGCCCACCGCGAGGAGGGCCGCAAGTGGTTGGGGCGATTTCAGACCGCTTGCGGATGAAAAGAAAGCTTGTCTTGGGCTCTGGCACGATGTCGGCTACAACTCATGACCGACCGCTAATTTCCGTCATCGATAGTAACGATTCTTTCCGATCGGAATTGCGGGTCTTGCTCGGAGCGGCGGCCCTTGAGGTCGAGGTCTTCAATTCGGCCGAAGACTTTTTGAAAAGGAACAAGTCTCGTTCACCCCATTGCATTGTGTTAGACGTGCGGCTGCCCGGAATGAGCGGTCTCGATCTTCAATCCCGACAAGCAAAGGTTGGATGCAGAACACCGTTCGTGTTTCTTACCGCTCATAACGGGGTAAGGACGTCCGTACGGGCGATGAAAGCTGGGGCCATGGACTATCTTATCAAGCCCGTTCAAGATAACGAGCTACTCGATGCCGTGAACCGCGGCATCGAGTGCGATCGCGCGCAGCGTTTACAAAAACAGACCGTTGACGAGCTATGCACTAGGCTCGCATCACTGTCGCCTCGCGAAAGAGAGACAATGGCGTTGCTCTCAGAAGGCCAGGGACCCAAGCAGATTGCAGGCAAATTGGGTGTCTGCACACACACGGCTCGCGTTCACAGTAGCCGGATTATGTACAAGATGCGGGCACGATCTATCGCTGATCTGGTGCGGATGGCGGACAAGCTGGGACATGTGCCGAGCAAGGAAGCAATTCGCTCCCACGATATCCCTGTGAGCAATTGCTGCGGAGCTGCCCGCCGAGATTCGAACGCCCGCAAGTCTTACGGCTCTTCAACGGAAGGCAGCTGCGATCAATCTATGGCGGCCGCCCCTTCACTATCCTGAGGTCACGACATTCCCGCCGGCGCGAGCCGGTTGCGAGCAGAGGCATTGGGGTCGCAAGCACCGTGCTAGTGCACGCGACAGTGCCATCATGGCAGTGACGAGTCCGTCTATGATATGACTCCACACGCCAGCCCGCCGTCAGCGAACGAAGCGGTTGGAGCACGAGGTGTACGGACCGAAGGTATCCGGCAGATCGCCCCAGGATCGCAGGCCCCGTTGAGAACACGACGGTCGTTCACCCGAGGAACTCCACGCGTTTTGTTGGGTGGCTTCTGCTTGATTGCGGACCATTCATAACACGACTAAGCGGACCGCATGTGTATGGGCTTGACGATCCGCCGCTCGATCGTCGAGACCCATGGTGGACAGCTCTAAGGGGGCTTCGTTGGCGACGGGCCTTCGCCGCGGCCGGGTCAGCTGTGGAATTTCAGCCCATCGATGATCTTGTCGATCACCTTGCGCTCGGCGCGCATGGCGATGCCAACGAAATTGAGGTCCGCACGCGCGACCGCCTTCACCACCTCGCGGTTGGCCGCGTCATGCGTCGTTCTGAACATGTCCTCGGTATAGAGCGCAGGCGTCACATTGCGCGCCAGCGCCCGTTCTAGCGCGCGCGGCAGCGCTGCGCGGTCGGCGCCGTAGATCAGGATCGGCTGGCCGATGAGCGAGAGATATCTGGTGCCGGAGCCGTCTTCATAGGCGTCACCGATACAGTCGGGAAAGGCGGCGAGGAATGAGGCGACATTCAGCTTCTGCCATGGCTCGAGATCGGTCCGAACCACGACCGCGATCTTGGTGTCGAATTGCATGATTGCTCCAGTCGTCATTCCGGGCGCCTCGAAGAGGCGAGCCCCGGCATCGTTGCGGAAATCGTCGCCCCCTAGGCCACCGCGTGTGAGCCACATGGAGCCTTGTTTCGATACAAGATTCCTGCCGAGCAAGACACGACGTCGTAGTCGTCCAGGAGCTTGCGCGCGACGCTGCATTTCACTGCCCGGCTAATCCCTATGCACGCGGGCTCAAAGACCGAGTAACGAAGTTATCTTCTCCAGCGCGTTTCTGGCCCAGGTTCACCACGAACCGGCCTTGGGCAATCGCGCGAGACGCGTGTCCCTCTACTTGAACTCTCTGCGATATTCACTCGGTGTCCAGCCTGTAATCTTGCGGAAGGCCACGCTAAATGAGCTCGTTTGAGAGTAGCCAACCGTAAACCCGACGTCCGTGATCGAGATTGATGGATCAGCCAAGAGCAGTTTGGCCTGTTCCATGCGCCTTCGTACTTGGTACTGATGCGGCGGAATCCCGAAAGATTTTTTGAAGGACCGACAAAAATGGTGCTGACTAAAACGGGCGAGTCGCGCAAGCGTGACGAGACAAATTTGCTCGCCTAAATGTTCCTCAATATAGCCCACGACAGCGCGCTTCTGCCAACAAGCAAGGCCTCCACGAGTCAGGGCTGCATCACGCTCGTTGTTATCGTCGCAGCGGGACAACTCAATTGCGAGCACGCTAGAAAGCGCGGACAGGTAGAGTGTTCTCCTTGCTTGCCCATTTTCGATCGCACTCTTCAACTTGGCTGCGGTTTCCCAAACGACGACGTCCTCAAAATGTACTCTCGCGGCATAGTCGATTTCTGCGCCATTCCGGAGAACGGTTGGATCCAAATACAGAAACGTCAAGCGGGTGGATGCAGCGGTCTCAAGACGCTCTCGATAACCGCATCCGGCCGGGACGAACGTGAGCTTCTTTGTAAGATTTCGAATCTTAGACGGCGCAAATCCATCAACTAAAGTTTCGCCGTCTCGGCGGGCGCCCTCGTTGTACATTGCCAGGAGGTGAACGGGACCTTGGAATTCCAGCTCTATCGTCCGCCCAATCGGCGCATGTATACTTTCCGCAAACCAACCCGGACAACCCGTACCGAGACGCTTCACGAACTCAACCGGAGCAATTTGGACAATAGGGTGAAGAAGCCGACTATCACTTGAAGGGGAGGATTTGATATCGACGGGCGGTCTGGTTTCCTCCAAATCCCGAAGGTCAATTGCAGTGTGACTTGCGCCGCCATGTGGCGAGCTTATCCTTGCGGGCCGTTCGCTCGATGCGCGCGTCATCATCCATGTCACCTGCCGATTCCTTTATCCGAGGCACCACCTGTCCAAAATCATAGTCTCGGTAGCTCGGATAGCGCTATTCCGACGTAGGTTGCTCCTGGTTCTCGATTGGTTTTAGCTACGCAAACCAACGGACTATATTGGATCTTTCGAAGGTGCCTTCCGTCGAAGATCCGTTACATCATCAGCTGGTGGTTAAACCGCTACCACGACGGGTTCGCTTTCTTATCAAGCCGCCGCGGCGCGACGATTTTCGGAGGACTAGCTACGCCGCTATTCAAGGCTCATTTCAGCGCGCAAAGCGACTAGACCGGCCAGGAGTTTGCGATCGCAGCAACGTGGAGGCCCGACTAGCCTCAGGACTGTGTCACAAAGCCTCGCGAAGCGCGCTAATCTGGCAAGATAGCTTCAACCGCAACAACCCGGAAATAGTAGAGAGTATCAAGTTCGCTCACTATGCGCAGACCTCCAACACCGGCCCCCTAAACTGAGGTGGGAAAATGTCTGCGAAATCAGCAACGCCGCAAGCCGCGTCCGCGACGGTCAGTTTCGCCTTCGGCATGCAGTCAGCAGAAGCCGCACCTCACAGCGATGCGGTCCCATTCGCCTTCGTTGACGGGCCTGGGCTCAAAGCAGCGAGCCAACCAAATGTCTGACGCTTATTTCTGTGTCTTCTGGGCCGAAAAGAATGCCGAGCGTAAGGCTCAAAGCCTTCCGGAATTGAACTTCCGCGAAGCCCGAAAGCAATTCGGCTTCCACGTTCCGCCTTCGGGCGCCGTCACGCTCTTTTTGGGCGGCGAAGATATCCGCGCCTTCCCCGGCAAAACGCCGGACGGCAGAGACACGTGGTACGCCCAGTATCGACAAGTGAGCCCGAAGGGGGCTCTCTGGCGCATGATCAACGATGCCAGCAAGCAACCCATTTGCTACGTCGGCGCGACCGAGGCGCTCGACGCGGCGCAGCTTGCCCGTGACAGTGGTGGAGTCGCGTGTCGATAGCCCGGACAACGTGTCAAAAGATTGAGTACGCTGGTCAATGGAATGAGCGGCCGCGTAAGCAAACCTAAAGGGGCGTCGCGGCCAACCCGCCCTTCTCAAGAATGAACCCGACGATTTCATCGACGCCCTGTCCGCTTTTCAGATTGGAAAAAAAGAATGGTCGCGCACCTCGCATGCGTCGGGCGTCCGATTCCATAACTTGAAGATTGGCACCCACCAGCGGAGCGAGATCGATCTTGTTGATCACAAGTAGGTCGGACCGCGTTATGCCGGGACCGCCTTTGCGTGGGATCTTTTCGCCTGCAGCAACGTCGATCACGTAGATAGTCAAGTCCGCGAGTTCGGGACTAAAGGTAGCCGCGAGATTGTCGCCACCCGACTCCACGAAACATAGCTCTGCCGATGGGAATCTCAAATTCATATCCTCGATCGCGGCGAGATTCATGGAGGCGTCCTCACGTATCGCGGTATGCGGGCAGCCGCCTGTCTCAACGCCCATGATACGCTCTGCCGGCAGTGCTTTCGCGCGGGTCAGGATGAGCTGATCCTCCTTAGTGTAGATGTCGTTGGTAATTACATAGATGTCGTAGAACTCTCGGAGATGCTTGCACAACGCCTCTATGAGCGCCGTCTTGCCAGAGCCGACTGGGCCCCCGACCCCGACGCGGAGCGGGCCGTGATGTGCGGGAGCGGGCGTGTTGGGGAGAAGGGGCTTTTCGCTTTCAACCGTCTTCATGACCGGAACAACCTCGTATACTGGGTTTCATGCGCAATAGAGGCGAGTTCGACCATGAATCCCGCGGAACCCAGGTCGTCGAGCGTGGCGCGCGTTCCTTGCGCGCTTGCCAACAATACGGCGTTCTCAAGCTCCGCGATGGCGAGTTGACCGTCGGTTTGCCCGAGGGGGATTAGCCGCACGCCAGCGCTTACCAAATTGGCAACATAGCTGTGCAGAAATGCCGGTAGCGCCACGCGCGCCGGAATCCGCTCCTTTGCCGAGCGAGCGCCGAGGACAACGGCCAGGACCGGCTGAAACTGCATTTCCGAGAACAAGTCCAGGATTTGATCGAACCACACTTGGCGGAGTGTGTTGAGACAAGCGGTCGCCTGCTGGGCCGATTCAAGCGCGAACTCTGACGTCCCGCGGGAGGCGGCCGCCACTTCCGCGACCCGCATCAGTTCAACTGCGTCGTCGTTGACCGCGCAGCGATATGCTTCGCTGAAAAACACGGCTTCGTTTCGTCCGGATCCGTAGCAAAGATCCGCCTCGAGCCAGTCGACCAGGCTTGAGCGATCATAGACGTGACCAGCCTCGGCTGCCCATTCGAGACCGTGCGAGTAACTGTAGGCGCCATTCGGGAAGGTCGGCGAAAGCCAGCTCTGCAGTCGCAAAAAGGATAGAGGCGAGCACAGGAACTCCTCGCTCGTCATGATACTCGTCCATTGCGCTTGTGAGGACGCATCGGCATATCAATATATAAAGTAGCGTTGAGCCATTGGCAGCAGCTTCGCGGGTTCGCACGTCAGCAGCCGGCCATCTGCGCGCACTTCATAGGTTTCCGGATCGACCTCCATGCGAGGGACCGCGTTGTAGAGAATCATCGAATG
>Ga0210403_10001505_pt1 | contig 22016 bp, 20 predicted proteins | sample IncBWC19MmetaG_FD_150863 | JGI IMG/M metagenome (GOLD analysis project Ga0210403, IMG submission 150863) | Forest soil microbial communities from Barre Woods Harvard Forest LTER site, Petersham, Massachusetts, United States - Inc-BW-C-19-M | ecosystem: Environmental > Terrestrial > Soil >... | reverse complement strand
CCGCCTGCACCGTGCCTGCCTCCGCGGCGTCCACGTCGGCCTCTTCGTCCACAATCATGCCGTCCTTGCCGCCCATTTCCAGCACCGTGCGCTTGATCCAGATCTGCCCCGGCTGCACCTTGTTCGCCAGTTCCGCGATCCGCAAGCCCACTTCCTTCGACCCGGTGAACCCGATGTACCGCGTCTTCGGATGCTGCACGATCACGTCGCCGATCACCGCGCCCGAGCCGGTCAAAAACTGCACTGCTTCCTTCGGCACGCCCGCCTCAAACAAAATGTCCACAAATTTTGCCGCAATCGTCGGCGAATCCGCCGCCGGCTTCAGTACCACCGTATTCCCCGTCACCAGCGAAGACACCACCAGCCCCGCCATAATCGCCATCGGGAAATTCCACGGTGGAATCACCGCGCCCACGCCCAGCGGGATATACACCATATAATTCCGCTCGCCGCGCATCGGCGTCAGCTTCTGCGGCTCGGACAAACGCAGCATCTCGCGCCCGTAATACTCGCAAAAATCAATCGTCTCCGCGATGTCCGCGTCCGCCTCAATCCAGCTTTTTCCCACTTCATAACAAACCAGCGCACCCAGCTCGAACTTCCGCTCCCGCACAATCTGCGCCGCCTTGAACAGATACTTCGCCCGCGTCTCCGCCGGCACCTTCTTCCACACGTCAAAATACTTGTTCGCCGCCTCGATCGCCTGCGCCGCCTGCTCCTTCGACGCGTCCTGAAACACCCCAATCACTTCCGACGGCCGCGAGGGGTTCGTCGACTTCTTCTTCCCGCTGGTAATCACCTTCTGTCCGGCGATCCACATCGGGTACTCATGCCCAAACTCCGCCTTCACCTTCGCAAGCGCTGCTTCCATCCGCTTGCGGTTCTCCGCATTCGAAAAATCAATAAACTGCTCGTTCGTAAATTCCGCCACATGCAATTTCGCTTCCGCAGTCGCCATAACTATCTCCCTCGTAGGACAGCCATTCCTGGCTGTGCTCTTGCATTTTCCTTAGCAGGCTGGAGCTTCAGTCTAGCCTGAGCCTCGAAGGGCCCCAGCGCAAAGCCTCAAAAGCAATTGGGCTTTAGCCCCTGAAGAAAATATTCCCCATGCTTCTTCAGCCTGATTCCCTAACACTCAATTATAGGCGCTCCCCCGCAACCCCGACAAGCAGCCCCGCCAAACGGTAGTTCTGTTTGCGGGAGTGTGGCAGTTACTATGGATGGGGCGTATTGCGGATGCGTTGAATAACCTCGATCTCGAATACCGCAGGCCACCGCTTCCCGGTGACGAAGACCCGGTCATGCTGGGGATCGTAAGCAATTCCATTGAGGACGGATTCGGCATCCACCCTTTGATCCGGAGGCAGTAAGCCTGTGAGGTCGATCCATGCAATCACATGTCCGTCCTTTGGTGAAATCCGCGCGATCATTTCTGAGTGCCAGACGTTGGCATAAATCTCGCCCTTGATGAACTCAAGTTCATTGAGCTGGCCGATGATTTTGCTGCCGTCTTTGACGAGAATGTGGCGGGTTTCCCGAAAGGTATCGGGGTCGCGAAAGCGCAACGTGGCGGTGCCATCGCTGGTAATGAGTTCTGTCGCCGTACGAGTCATGCCCCATCCCTCTCCCGTATAGCTGAACTGCTTCAGCACTCGCAGCGTGAATCGGTCGTAGACGAAGCAGATATGAGACTTCCACGTCCACTGGTAAACATTCGAACCCCAGTCGACGATTCCCTCGCCGAAATACTCGGACGGGAGATCGTGACGCAGCAAGGTTCTACCTGTTTCCGGTGCGATGGCCATTACAGCGGAGCGTCCATTGATGCCGATGCTCTCGTAAAATATTCCATCGAGATAGAACAACCCTTCCGTGTAGCTGTCGGTCGAATGAGGATATCTCGCCACGACCTTGTAGCCGTAAATGGGCGAGGCGTTTGTATAACCTCCAAAAAGCATGGAGATGGCAAGCGTGAATCCCACGAAAAGCGTGCGGACGTAATCGGCTCGAGCAAGCATAGTCTTTCAAACTAGAGTACACGGAAAATCGAAGAGCCCGGCAGTATAGTGCGGGCGTCGAAGCGTCTCCACACGAATGGTTGTCGACCGCTTCAGCAGGCCAACCATCTGCGCCGCCGGCCGTTTCCGGGATTCTTAATTTGCCCTGGCCCTGCAAGTCCTGTTGAATTTCAAACTGGCCGACTGCCCGCCAAACAGCAATGGATCGGTCTACGATTGGACGACGACTCGCCCGGGAGCTTAGGGATGAGATTGAGAATCCAAGCTACTAAAAAGGTGTTCGAAGAGTCAGTTTGTTTTCTGCTGGGCAATCCACTTGTCAGTGCGAGCCTCGAGCAGGTCGAGGGGCAGGGTCCCGCCATTCAGCATCTCATCGTGGAAAGCGCGTATGTCAAACTTGGCGCCCAATTCCTTCCGCGCACGTTCGCGAAGCTCGCGAATCTTCAGTTGGCCAAGTTTGTAGCTGAGGGCCTGCGCCGGCCACGCAATGTACCGGTCGGTTTCGGATTGGATGGTCGGCTCGTCCACGGCTCCCGACTTGCGGAAGAAATCCACGACTTGATCGCGGGTCCAGCCTTTAGAGTGGATTCCTGTGTCCACAACCAGCCGCACCGCGCGGAAAAGTTCGGAGGAAAGTCTGCCGTAGTCCGAAACGGGATCCTGGTAGAAACCTACCTCTTTTCCAAGTTGTTCTGCGTACAAGGCCCAGCCTTCGATGTAGGCGTTGAAACCCAGTCCGTGGAGGCGAAACCTGGGCAGGCCGGTGAGTTGCTGCTGCACCGAAAGCTGCATGTGGTGGCCCGGAACGCCCTCATGGTAAGCAATCGCTTCGTCGTCGATCAGCGAGCGCTCGGCGAACTTGGAAGTGGCCACTACCACGCGACCCGGACGTTTGCCGTCAGGAGTGCCCGTTACATAGTGCGTCGCGGCCGCGGCCTGGAACGCAGGAATCGCCTCGACGGTTACGGGTGATTTCGGGAGGAGTGTGAAGAGCTTGGGAAGCAATGGTTCCATCTGGGCAATGTAGTGACGAAAGTCGTCCAGAATCTGATCCGCGGATGTCGGTATATATTTGGGATTGGTCTTCAGAGACGCGCGAAAAGTGGCGAGGTCCGCGAAACCCTCCTTCTTGGCAATTACCAACATCTCCGCCTGGATGCGCTCGATTTCGCGCAGCCCCAGTTGGTGGATTTCGTCGGGGCTCATGTGCGTGGTAGTGCGCCCGTAAATGTCGTTCTGGTAGCGCTTCTCTCCATCCGGCAGAGAAGTCACCGCAAGGATGGTGCGGCCATGCGGCGCATATTCTGTGCTGAGGAATGAGGCGAAAGCCTTGTAGGCCGGGATGACGTCGGCATCAATGGCAGCAGTGATCTGTTGCGTAAGGCGCTTCTGTTCTTCCGGAGAAATTTCAGCTGGATATTTCTTTGTCGGAATCAGGAAGGGATCGGCGTCGATGATGCCCTGGCACTGAACCGGCAACTTCTCTATCAGGAATCGCACCGGCATCAGGTTGTCCTTCATCCCGGCGCGCAGAACTTCCGCGGTCTGGCTGAGGGCGCGAGGAATCTGGTGAAGGCGGGCGATGTAGTCTTCATAGTGCTTCACCGAATCGAAGGGAACAGAAAGAGGCAAATCCGCGAGCGACGTGTGGATGCCGTTCTGCTGATTGACTGGCATCTCGTATTCTTTCAGGTCGAAGTCGGCGATGCGCTGCTGCAGCACGCGAATCAGCAGGTCGTGGGACAGTTGATCCTGGTCGGAGAAACCCGTCGTGGGAATCGCTTGCAGGCGGCTGAGGAATGCGCGATTCGTCTCATTGCGCTGGGCAATGGCTGCAAGTGAGTAGTCGGCGAGCTTGTTGTTATAGCGGTAGTCGCCGTAGGAAGTGGCACGCTCCGGGAAATTACGAAGGTCGGATTCGTACTGCTCCTCGAAGAGCGCGTTCTGCGTCGCAAGCCGATCGGCAACGGGTTTAATGTCCTGGGCAAACAGCGAACCAGCCAGGGCCAGAGAAAAAACAAAAATTTGGTGAAATCGCATGCGTGTGAGCCTACCAGAGGTAAGAAGTTGATTGCACGAAAAAATCAGGACAATAAAATTGGAAAGCCTTCCTTGCCTGATTTCCTCTAGGACATCGCCCGCTCCACTGTGAGCCTGGCGGCGTCCGTACTGCAAGAAAAAGGGATTATAGATTACCTGCGAGGCGCAGTGAAGATTGTGAACCGCAGGAAACTGGAGAAATCCGCCAGTGAGTGCTACGACGTCATTTAACCGTTCGAGGATGAACCCGGACTGAGATAGCAATTCTCGCCAGTGTTGGATACCCCACAGACAGCAACCCCTTCCGATCGCTAAGTTTAGGCCTCGTGCATTCAGCAAGATGTTGAGGTGTGTTCGACAAGCGATGACTCGCGCGGAACCTCGCTCAGCGCAATGAAGAGAGCGGTTTTTGTCCTCGCAGTGGCGCGGAACACCGCTGCTACACGGTCATTTAGATGACCTTAACTGCACCAAATCGCGAGGTGGCCATGGCGCCGATGCGTCGCAAACTAGTATGGGTCGAAAGAACGAATTTTCAGGGCTGGGCTTGTTCCGAATGCGCTTGGGTTTTCAACCCCTCACGGACGTTCGCTGCCAATTCCATTGAAGAGATGAAGACGAAGTTCGGAGAGGAACGCGACAACGAGTTCGCATCTCATGTCTGTGCCGAGCACCCAAGAGCCGCACAAGATCCCCATTAGCCAAGTCACTCCCGGCGGATTGCAGGCGTTCGAGACTTTCAGATCGCCGAGTCGCGCGACTGAAGCTATTTGCGGAGAACCTTTGCCAAACGGGAGGTGTTGATCTTTATCCCGCCGTGCGCGTCGAGAGAGCCACGGTATTTGATGAATCCAAGCACTCTGAACTTATTCATAAAGAGGTTAACGCGCGGGCGCGTAGTGCCGATCATCGTTGCCAGGGTCTCTTGCGATATTCCGCTAAATCTGTGCCGCTTGCGCCGATTCCCGGGCCCTGCGAGCAGCAGAAGCGCGCGGGCGAGCCGTCTCTCGCTGCTATGAGAAACCTGGTCGACTAAATCCTCCTCGAGCCGAATATTGCGCGAAATCAGATAAGACAGAAAGGCGTAGGAAAGCGCATGGTCAGCGTTGAGCGCTCGGATCATTTCGTTTCTTTCAATGACTAGTAGAGTCGTGGGTACAATCGCAGTGGCAGTGCGCAAACGAGTTTTCTGACTTCCAAGACACGTTTCGCCAAGAAATTCGCCTGGCCCCAGAATGGCGACAATTGTCTCCTTGTGTGTCCTGGAGGTCACAGAGAGTTTCACCCGGCCTTTTTGAATGTACATGAGCGTCTCGGCAATATCGCCTTGAGAGAATATAGTTCCTCCTGGTGCGAAGCTTTCATTCCGTGTGACCACTCCGCCCAAATCGAATGAAATTTTGGGCAGAACATCTACGTTGGACCTCATGGGTTGATTTGGCCTCCGCTTCTCCTGGGATATTGGATGCTGCGTTTCAATGGCCTCAATCGCGGAAAGCTTCCGGTCCACGTGTGGTCCTGAACGCAGGGCGCCTGAATGCAGCAAACAGCGCTGCCCTGCCGCGACACCACACGAAGGGCAAGGCACGGAGAGCAATTGTTTTGTGTTCAGTTCCTTCTTTTTCACTCGAAAATGGTGCGCTAACACACTGGCGTAAATCTATCCTATTTGGCACACTTTTGGCATTAGCCGGGTGCTGCACCCTTTGCCCTCTCACATTCCAGTGCGATAATCCCCCTCCATGTCCCAGTCCATTACTCACTTGACTCTGCTGGTGCGGAACTATGACGAAGCTTTAGAGTTCTTCACGCAGAAACTCGGCTTTCACCTGCTGCAGGACACCCCGCTGCCCGGCAATAAGCGCTGGCTCCTCGTCGCTCCTCCCGGCTCCCGCGGCGCCTCTCTTCTCCTCGCCGAAGCTGACACTCCCGAGCAATCCCTCGCCATCGGCAATCAAACCGGTGGCCGCGTCTTTCTTTTCCTCCACACCGACGACTTCTGGCGCGATTACAAAGCCTACCAGTCCCGCTGCGTCCGCTTCCTAGAAACTCCGCGCGAGGAATCCTACGGCACCGTCGCCGTCTTCGAAGACCTCTACGGCAACAAGTGGGATCTCCTCCAACCCGCCCCCACAATCGATCACCCCGCTAACACCGATTGATTCCCTCTACCTTCCCACCAAAAACTCATACTGCTCCTCTGTCAGCGGGACCACCGACAATCTCCCAATCCTGACCAGTGGCGACTCCTTAAAAATCTTCTCCTTCTTCATCTCATCCAGCGGAACCACTTTTGCCAATGGCTTCTCCGCCTTAATCTTCACCACCGGCTTCTTCGGATCCTTCGCATTTACGGACACCACCGTCGCCGTCCCCACAGCGCTTCTCCGATCACCAGTTTCATAAATAATCAGCCGCGCCCCGGGTTTCATCTCGCGCAAATTCTTAACCGCCGTGGGATTCGAAACTCCATCCCACTCCGTCTCACGGTCTTTCGTTAAATCCGCAAACGAATATACAGTCGGTTCCGTCTTCAGCAAATAATGGTTCGCCACGGCGCTCTCCTTGCGATTGGTCTCACGTTCCTGTCCTCAGCAGGCTAGCTCAGCAACCTTGTTGCTTCAACTCCTCACCACTCCGGAGCCTCCCTCGCAACTGGCCTCTCGTTCCAGTACTTCCGGGGGATGCCTCTTTCGCACAAATCTATTGCCCTACCACCGCCTTTCAAGGGTACAATCACCCCAGAAATTAGGGTTGCCTCGGCTCTGGAGTCCCCCAGGGCGGTTTCATAAAAATTGATGAGCCGCACGCCCCACTCTCGACGGGCCCCCAGCCGGCCACTTGGCCTGTGCGCCGTGCTGTGTTTCTGCGCGTCCACATCCATTTTCGGCCTGCCTGCCCGCGCGCAAGATGCGCAACAGGACACCCAGCAAGTTGCCGAAGCCGCCCGCCAGGAAAAAGCGCGCAAGGCCGCACAGCAGAAAAAAGAAACTCATGTCTACACCAACGAAGATCTAAAGCAATCGCAAATTCTCACCCACCAGGATCGCTCCCGCGTCGAAGCCCGCAAAAATAATCCCGCGCCAACGCCCGCCAAGCCAGCCGAGCCTTCCGTCAACGCCGAAAAAAATTCCGCTCCCGAAAGCCTTGGAGAAGTAGCCCGCCGTTACCGCCGCCAAAAACTAGAAAATTCTGAAGCCGCTGAAGCAGCAAAGCGCCAACCTGCCTCGCGCTTCCCCATGGATCTCTCACAACCTCCTTTTGCATCGCCAGTGAAACCCGTCGCACCACTGGTTTCGCCAAATTCGCATCCGCGCCAAAACGTAAAGGCGCTGCCCCGAGTCGCTCCCTCCCGCCGCGACCCATTCGCTCGCCAACGTTTTTCATCATCTCTTCCCAGCAATCGCGCGCCTCTCTCACCAAATTTGTCCGCGCCCCCGAAACCATCCATCTCCTTCGCAGATGTAGCTCCTCGCGCTCCCGCAGTCCGCACCGCGCCGCCTGCCGCCGCACCCAATTTCCTGCTCCCATCAAAACCGCTTCCCGCGCGTCCCTCTCTTGCGCCTCGCAACGCCCCCGTTGCTCCGATCGTGAACAACATCAGCCGTGCCAAAGAAATCCGCATTCAACCTGGCGACTCCCTCTGGAAACTCGCCTGCCGCCATCTCGGCAGCGGCTCCCGCTGGAACGAACTCCTTGCCTCCAATCCCGGCATCTCCGATCCAAATCGCCTCCAACCCGGCGTCATGCTGATTGTCCCCGCAACCGAGCTTCGTTCCCGCGTGCAGCCCTCAAGCATCACCATCCACAGCGGCGACTCCCTCTGGAAAATCGCCGCTTCCCAGCTCGGCAGCGGCGCCGCCTGGCCGTGCATAGCCCAAGCCAATCCCCAATTGCGCGACGCCAACCTCCTCCGCCCCGGCCAAATCCTCTCCGTCCCCGCTTCCTGCTCCAGGCATCTTCCCCGCTAATCTCGGCAGCCATCCTCCGTCCCTCCGGTATTTACCCGATGTCTTAATCAGGCGTGCGCTCGATTGAGGCCGCAGGATTCTCCTGCTATTTCTGTTCAGGATTCAGGTGTTCCAGGCAGTGGCCTGCGCAGTGCGCGGAATCCACTTCGGACGACCCGGGGCCCGCCCGCCTCGAGTATTGGAGATCGCATACTTGATTCCTCCGCGCAAATCGGATGCCGCCGTCGTCTCTCTTCACCGCCGAGCTGCCCGTGAGCCACGGTGATGGAGGCAGAATGCAGGGTGCCGATCAAATCCGAACGTGACATCGTCGTGGCCCGGCAAAGGGGCCGCGCCCTTGCCACAAAAATCGGGTTCTCCATTAGCGACGCCACGCTAATCGCCACTGCCATTTCGGAACTTGCCCGGAATATCGTCTCTTACGCAGGGGAGGGCATGATCGCCATGAATGCTATTTACAATTCCACGCGCGAGGGTCTCCTCATCGTCGCCTCTGATGAGGGCCCTGGTATTGCCGACATCCCGCGGGCCATGCGCGATGGCTTCTCCACTTCCGGCAGCCTGGGAATTGGCTTACCCGGCGTGCGCCGCCTGATGGATGAATTCGAACTCGCTTCGCAACCGGGCGCAGGAACGATTGTGACGGTGACAAAATGGAAATTCTAGAGCATCCACTCGTCGAATACGGTGTCGCCAATTTCGCGCTTCCCGGCGAAGGCACTTCCGGCGATATCCACGTCCTCCGCGTCCGGCCCAGCGGCCTTCTCGTCGCCGCCATCGACGGCATCGGCCACGGCGAAGAAGCCGCCAACGCCGCGAATACCGCCGCTTCCATTTTGTCCAATGGCGCCGATCAACCGATCATCTCGCTCGTCGAGGAATGTCATCGCTCGCTGCAGTCCACTCGCGGTGTGGTGCTCAGCGTTGCCTCGATCGACCTCGACCACGGAATGATGACGTGGCTCGGCGTCGGCAATGTCGTGGGCGCGCTCGCCCGCGTCGTCCCCCGCGGCTCGAATTTTCCCGAAATGCTGCTTCTCCGTGGCGGCGTCGTCGGCTCGCGGTTGCCGGCTCTTCAGGCCGCTGTTCTTCCTGTCAGCGAAGGCGACACCCTCTTCTTCTCCACCGACGGCGTCAAGGGCCACTATGTCGAAACGGTTTCCGCCCGCGAAAATCCGCAGTACGCCGCCGGCCGGATTATGCAGAAATTCCACACCGCTACCGACGACGCCCTGGTCCTGGTCGTCCGCCTCACCGGCATCAAAAAATAATCGCTTTCCTAACAACTTTCTTATTTCTATTTTCCAATTTCCGTCTTCCTGCTGATGCATCGAACTCGCAATTGGAAACATCAAAATAATTGTTCCAAGCGATTCATTCTTTCCCGCTTTTTCGATACATATTTCCGTAACGCCGGCTCTCCCCCAGCGTCAAATCTACGACCAGCGAATTTGAAACTCGCCCGCGCAGAACACGCCCGTTTTTTCGCAGCGTGCCCGCGGTATTTTGAAAGGAAATTTCATGAAACTCTCGAAACTCTCTCTCGCATTTTTCGGCTCGGCGCTGCTTCTCTCTTCGGCCGCTTTCGCCGGCGATTCCAACAAGGGCTCGCTCCAGCTCTATGAAAAGGTGAACGTCGAAGGCAAGGCGCTCAACCCCGGACACTACACCATCACGTGGGACGGCTCCGGATCCAACGTCCAGGTCACCGTTTCGCAGGGTAAGCAGACCATCGCCACCTTCCCGGCTCATCTCATCGAGCAGGCCACTCGCAACACCGAAGACGCCTACGGCTCCGCCGCCGAAACCGACGGCTCCCGTTCGCTCACCGCCATCTACCCGAACGGCAAGCGCTTCTCCCTCGAACTCGAGTCCAAGAGCGCCAGCCAGCCGTCCAGCACCCCCGCCTCCAAGTAACCAGTTCCTCTTTCCGGGTGGCCTACCCTATGCGCCTTTTGCATAGGGTGGGTCCCCTCTCTGTGCTCTCCGTGTCCTCTGTGGTGAAATTCCGCTCTTCTCCGTTCCGATCTCAGCGTCCTCTGCGTCTCAGCGCTCTCTGCGTTAAATCCCTGTCTTAGCTGTAAGCTGTAGACTGTCGACTGTAGACTGCCTTCAAACAATCCTCACACACCGCTTCACATCCCGCGCCTCCGCCAGCAACCCCTCCACCCGCTCCAAAAACTTCTCCGTATGCGGCAACTTCGCGTGCGCCTCGAAAGTCTCCACATCCTTCCATCGCGAATGCAGGTAGTACAGCCGCGCATTCCGCACCCCCCGGTACCCATGCACCTCCAAACACCCCGCCTCCGCCCGCGTCGCCGTCACCACTTCCCCCAGCGCCGCCTCGAAGGCACTCTCCTTCCCATCCAGCACCAGGAATTTTCCGAAAATATAAAGTTCCATCGCCACCCTCCCGACCTGCACATTCTACGCCGCCACTGTGGCACAGGCACTCTTGCCTGTGCTCTTGGTGTGTCGGCATTCTTCCATGTAGCGCTGGTCTTTCAAGCCAGCCTCCTGGGTTTTCCCCGAGCAGTTCCGCGTGCGCCACCCGCCGTTTTGCGAATCTTTGAGACCGGGAACAAAACCTTTACCACTACAATAAATTAATCTCATACTTATGTAGTTATCTTAGACATAGCTTACTCGACCTGTTACCCTAGACCTCTCCTGACCAGCCGGGAGAGTTCGGCAAATTTGGTGTGCGCTGGAGGGCCCAATCATGGGGAAGGCCAGAAGCGATTCCGCGCCCGTGTCCGTTGAAGCGATCATAGATTCGCTTAAAATTCAGGGCATCGCCTTCCATGGTCCATTCCGCACTCAAGGTAACCGCGTGATCTTCGTGGTGGACAGGTACATCCTTCTGGAGTCTGAACTCGTCGATCTGCTTGAACAAAATAAACTAAATCGAGACGGCATCCAGGAACTTGGCAAGCGTATCGAGGCTAGTTCTCAATAACCCGCGGCTTCAGCCAGTTCTCTGGGCGCGTAGGGCCGGAGGCGCGGCAGAAATTAGCCCAGTGCGTAAGCGCTGGGAGCCCAAGCAACAAAATCCGAAGCGCCGTAGGTGCGACAGATTCTTCTCCCCCAACACCTCGAATCACCACTTCTAATCGCAAAGGTTGCCCGTTCGAATGGCGAGGACCAGACAACATCACCGCCGGGTGCACCACCGTCGGCGGGTGGCCCGGACCACCCGCCTTAAAATTATTTTGGAGAATCAAAGTTTATTCCAACAGAACCCACATCCCCCAAGCAGACATCGGCAAATTGTGTCTTTTGGATCCGAACAGGGTTTGCATGCGAGAATTGCAATAGGGCTGAAATGACAACGGCTTGTTTGTTCAAATACCGAATGTTCAGTACCTCGTTGCCATAATTGTCATGAATAATCAGAGTGCTTCTGTCCGGTCTATTCATGTCTAACCGCGCGTTTTGATTCACCGTGAAGTGACCGTCGTCGAACCTCACTACTATTTTTTCGTCCTTATCGAATATGTCCATTGTCAAAGCGATTCTTCCCGAGGAATCACGGTTAAGCACCAGTGGGTTCTTCCCGTTAATCGTGAAGATTTTGTGTGGGAAAGATGAATATGAAACCATAAATTTCCCTAGGAAGACCTTGAGGGCAGAGTCACGCATCATGTTGTGGCCAGCTATCTCAAACTTGCAACTATTCGGAGGATCAGGGTCACTCGCTGGCAACAGAAATCCATCCAATTCCTTTAGAATTGCTTCCTCTCGCTTGTAGTTAACGAACAGCGAACTCAGGAAAAACGCAGCTACAATAATACCGGGAACGCTGAACTTCCAAATCATGTACCGTCGTCTGTCGTGCCTATATTTCTCAACCTGGGCATACTTCTGTTTTCTAGGGGCCTGTGGCTTTCGGTTTTGCAATTCCTCAGAGATCAGCCAGGCAGCTATCCAACAGGCGGCCGTTAGGCCGATGGCTATGATTCCAAGAACATAATCTCCTCCATAGAGCATAGCCAGCCCTATCGGCAACAGAACCCCTACTCCAATTACTCCCGCCTTTTTGCGCAGCATGAAACGTGCGAGTGCCCAAATCTCAGGGAGAAATCCTCTGCGATACACCATATACGCGCGATTCTAATACACCCCTGCGCTAAATAGACGCGAGTCCAAAACGCGGGCGGGTGGCACAGCCTTAAATTCCGAATACCTCTTGCGTGGACTACCCCTGCGCGTTTTGCTGGGGCGGGCCCCTCCTTGTCGCCAGTTTCGAGAGCGATTTAGGTAGAATGAGATTCGCTGCGAATCTCTGAGCGAAGAGTTGTGGACAAACCATGGCGGAACCAATTCTTACGTATCTTGGAACAATCTATCCTTGGCATTGCGATCACATGGGCCACATGAACGTGATGTGGTACGTGGGCAAATTTGATGAGGCCACCTGGCAGCTTTTTGCGTCCGTGGGGCTGCCTTCCTCGCGCCTGCGCCAGGAAGGGATTGGCCTGGTCGCGGTGGAACAGCGCATCGAGTACAAACGCGAACTGCTCGCCGGCGACACCATTTCCATCCGCTCGACCTTCCAGGAGGTTCGCGAAAAAACCCTCATCTTTTGCCACGAAATGACAAATCAGGAGACCCAGGAACTTGCCGCGCGCACTTTCTTGACCGGCGTTTGCATTGACATCAACACCCGCAAGGCACGGCTCCTGCCCACCGACATCCGCGAACGCATCGTCGCCGCATCCGCCTAAAACCACATTTGGAGTGCGGCGGGTGCCGGGTGCCCCACCCTTGGTTTGAAAGGGTGGGATGGGGAAGAGGCGGCTCCACTGCCAATTCGAACGGACACTTCCGCCTTTCGAAACGTCTTCCACACCATTCGAACGCGCATGTAACCTCCTGTAACTAGACATCTAGTTACCTGATGAATATACTTCGCCCATGACAACGAAACGATCTGGCTCACCTTACGATCTTTGCAACTTCGTTTTCGCCGATGGACGCGGCTGCTGCATGCCCTCCGTCCCTTCCCTCAACGGCTACTGCCGCTCCCACGGCACCGCCCTCAAACCCCGCCCCGCCGAAGAACACAACGCAGACCTCCTGCAGGAAATCGGCCTCTTCGAGAACGATCCCCCCTCTGAAGACGACGTTCACCGCGCCATGTCCCGCGTCTTCCGCGCCCTCGCCGCCAACCGTATTTCCACACGCCGCGCCGCCACCTTCGGCTACCTCGCCCAGATCATCCTCACCTCCAAAGGCAGCAAGCAGGTCCGCCAAGCCTCCCACGATCTCTCCAACGCTCTCCTCAAAACCCTCGACCTCGCCTACAACCCCAAATACGGCAAACTCAACCCCGCCTTCAAAGATGCCGCCTCCCGCTTCGCCCAGGAACAATCCCAATCCCCCGCCCCCAATCCCCCTTCCCAGCCACCCAACCACCGTACTTCCTGATCCCCCATGCCTTTTCCCCTCCCCCACTCCGATTCCGGCTCAGCGATCTCTGTGCTCTCAGCGCCCTCTGCGTCAAATCTTTCTCCCGCAGTTTCTTTCCGAACTCTCGACTGTGAACTATCAACTGTAGACTGTCAGCTTCCCCTAACCCCAATCATTCCCGCACATACAAGGCCCCCTGGGTGGGGGGGGATATACCGGTTCCCTGGTCCAACCACGCCGAGCACGGCGCCCTCCCCGACTCTGTCATCCCGACCGGAATGGCCGACTTTTTCTTCCGTTCGCGCTGCGCGAACGTCGGCCACGGAGTGGAGGGACCGCGGCAACCAACCCCTGTCCAACGCTAACCGATGGCGCGCCCGAAATCTTGAACGGAGGATCCGCAAATGGCCCGTTTACCACGTCTACACCTCGCCAGCGCCTCCGGTGTTCTCTGCACCGGCGTTACGAATTTTCTGGAACGCCGAGTCCGGCAACACAAACAGAAACTCGTCGACGGCTTCACGAAGAAATACGATGTTATGCGGCTGGTTTATTTCGAGCCGCATGGTCAGCCCAAGTCGGCAATCCGCCGCGAAAAGCAAATCAAAAGCTGGCGGCGTGAGAAAAAATTGGCACTGATCCGTTCCATGAACCCGAAATTCCGAGATTTGAGTGAGGATTTTCCAAGCTGATGTTCAGACAGTTCGTCGCTCCCATTGAATCGGTGGTTGAGTCTGCAACCTTGCCCCGGTCCCTCCGCTCCGTGGCCGACGTTCGCGCGGCGCGAACGAAAGAGAAAATCGGCCACTCCGGTCGGGATGACAGAAAAAAGGAACTGCGGGGCGCGAGCGAAATCGCTCGCGCCCCGAAGGTTGTGGTGGCCGGCGGATCGTGTGCGCATTCGGCGGACCGAGTGCGCGACGGAGATGATTATTCAGGCGAGGAGGTCCAGCGCATGCCGAACGAAACGGTTGGCTTGTAGTATTCGCGCTGGATGGGATAGATGCCGCTGCCCTGGTAGAAGCCGAACACCTCGTTGCTGAGGTTCAGGCCGGAAGCCTCTAAGCTGAGGCCCCTGTGGACACGATAGCTTCCCTGGATGTCGTACTGCGTGTGGGCGTAGAAGTAGACGTCGCCACCCGGGCCCCGGAGCCCGAGGATGGGATCCTTATCGGTGGCTGCGTCGACATGGGTGTAGTTGTAGAAGGCGATGTTGGCGTCGTTGTGGCTGATGGCGAAGCGAACCGAGAGGCGTCCTTTGTCGTAGGTCGGGCTGATGTTCCAGGTGTTGGGAGCCTGGCGCGAGAGGGGAGCGTTGTCGATGCGGCCGCCGTCGAAAGTGGTCGGGAAGGTCACGCGGGATTGCGTGTAACTGTAGTTGGCGGAAAGGCCAAGACCCTTCAGGAGTCCCGGAAGAAATGAAAAATGCTGTTCCAGAGAAATTTCGACGCCCTGGATGTGGGCGTTGGGGCCATTGATGGACTGCAGGAGGCGGAAACCAGCGTTGGGCTGCCCCACGGGTATCGTGCTGGCCGTCGGATAAATCGGATCGGACAACTGCTTGTAGAAATATCCAGCCTGGACAATGCCCAGCGGCTGGAAAAAGTGTTCGATCAGAATGTCGTAATTATTGGCCTTGGTCGGTTTCAGGTTCGGGTTGCCCTGACTGACGGTCTTCGGGCTGGCATTGGGATCGACGACGGTGGTCGGGACGAGGTCGCCGATGTTGGGACGGGCAAGGCCCTGGCTATAGTTCAGGCGCAGGTTGGTGTTCTTCTCGAGCAGATACTGCGCCTGCACACTGGGCAAGGCGTTGAAGTAGCTCGCGCTCTGCGGCGGCGCCAGGGCGACCGTGGGCGGCAAGGGGTTGCCTTGACTATCAACATTTGTGGTTACCGTATTTGTCAGGAAATCCGTGACGGCGGCATCGAAGCGCACACCGGTTTCGAGACGCAATTTGCCGATGGAGATGACGTTCATCAGGTAGCCGGCGTAGATGCGCTCATTGGCGTCAAAGAAGGCACCCGCGGAACGGCGAATGCTAGTCGCCTGGTTCAGCGAAAACTGCGTCGGATCATTGAGGAGGGGCACGACCGCATTAACGATGGAGTTGTAGTTGGAGGTCGGGCCGTAGGATTGGTTGCCGATGCGGAAGAAGTTGTCGTAGTAAGTGGGATTCGTGTAATTTCCCTGGACGGTGGGAAGGGTGATGCTGTTGCCGTTGTAATTGTAGATCTGGTCGTTCTCGTTTTGCGTGGAATGGGAGTTTCGGATCTTGAGTCCCATGGAGAAGGTTCCGAGGTGCGAGTGCGCGTTATAGCGGCGAGAAACAGAGGCCGCGCCCTGGAAATTGAGCTGCTGGGCGATATATTGCGTGAACGAGGTGTTCGAGAGGACGTACTGCGTCGGATCGAAGAGATTCGTGTTATCGAGCGCGTTGAATTTGGGCCGGAAGGGATTATTCAGGTTCACGGCGAGGTCCGCGCCGGTCGAGCCCGGCAGTAGATTTCCAAACTTGTCGTAGGAAGCCGCCGCGCCGCTGAAGTTGGTGGTGGCAAAATCCTGGCCACCGATGTTGTGCGAACGGGAGGCTGCGAACTCGACTACGACTAAGGTGGAGGAAAGATCGCGCCTTGCGCCGGTCAGGAAGCTGTAGACCTGCTGGTCGGGACGGCGGATGTAATGACGGTAGTTGTAGGAACCCGGCGAACAGGGGTTGCTGCCCGGGTTCGTGAGGTCTGCCGCCTGGTTAACCGCCTGGCAGTCCTGCGCGTTATCGAAGGTGATTTGCTTGCCGTCCGGGGAAACGGACTTGATGGTGTTTCCGGAGTTGGGCGTAAAAACCCAGGTATCGCCGTAGTCGTGAAAATCGGAATAGAGGCCCCTGGCGTAGACGCTGAATCCGGGCTTTATGTTGTAATCGATGCCGGTGGAAAAGCCATAGCGTTTGCGGTAGTAGCTATAGGAGCGCTGATCCTCCGTGTTGGTAAAGGCCACATTGCGACCAGAGACGGGATCCGTTCCGGTGGTCTGCCCCGGTTCGAGGTCGTCGATACCGCGGTTGGTATTATCGAAGGTGCCGTTCAGCAAGAAGCCGAATTTCTTGCTGACGCCAAAGCGCTTGCCAAAGATTCCGTTAACCCCGTTGCGCCAGTAGCCGTTTTGAAGGGGATTGTAACCGCCGGTGGCTCCGAAGGCGTAGATCGGCCGTTCGCTGGCGGTGCGGGTGACGAGATTGACTGTGCCGGCAACGCCATCGGCGTCCTGGTCGGCAGAGAGAGTCTTGAACACTTCGATACGCTCGACGAGGTCGGCCGGAATGGCGTCGAGCTTGATATTGCGGACTACGCCTTCCACAGAAGGCAGGTTCACGCCGTTAACGGTGACGTTGGTGAGACGCGGTTCGGTGCCGCGGATCTGCACGTACTTGCCTTCGCCTTCGTCACGTTCGAGCGAGACGCTGGGCAGGCGGCCCACGGCGTCAGCAATATTGGTATTCGGCAAGCTGTTGATGACTCGTTCGGGCAAAACTTGGACGATGTTGTCGTTGGTGCGCTCGATGTTTATGGCTTCGGCTTCACCCTGCAGGCGCTCCGCGGTGACAATGACCTGATCGTTCTGCGAGGCAACCTGCAAAACGGCATTTGCGGTGACTTCCTGCCCTGGTGAAACCACTACCGGCAGGTTGGAAACTGCCAAACCAACATACGAAACGCTGAGGGTATATTCGCCCACGGGCACATCCGCAATTCTGAACTTTCCCTGGTCGTCGGAAACGGCCTTTATTCCTAGCGGCAGAAGTTCGACCAGCGCGCCCGACAAAACGGAACTGCCTGAATCTGTTACGGTTCCAGTGACGGCCCCTTTCCCAGACTGAGCGTGAACGGGCAGCCCCAGCCAGAGCGAAAAAACTAAGACCAATAGGAAGCTGCAAAACCTTTGCATACTTGCTCCTTCAGAGCAGAATTGAATTTAGGCTAACGTCGAGTGGCAAACTGATTCCAGGAGTCGCCACACACAAGCGGGGGTAGCGGCAAATAGATTCTCGAGAACTCCCCCAACGATTACTTAAGTGGAGTAGACGTGGAGTTTGTTACGCGGAAATGACGGTGAAATGAGTAGGAGGTAACTGAAAGGATTTTCGCAAAGCAATTGCGCGGTTCTGAGACGGTGTGCCGCCCACGCGTCTCTACACCAATTCAGCGGCGGCCGGGTGCCCCACCCTTGGGTTCGAAGGGTGGGTCCTGGGTTCTCTTTCTCTTCAACTCTTGAACTACGAACTTTTCAACCTCCGGCTCTTCCGCATCCCGGACCACTCCCACTTCGAACAGACACTCCCGTCATTCGAAGCGTTTTCCAGCCGGGTAACCACATTTGCTGGCGGAATCTCTTAGGACTTCGCTTTCTTCGAAGGTTTCGACTTGCGAGAACTGTTGAGGGCCGCCGCCTGGCGAACGAGCGCCTTGAAGGCGGACTCGTCCACTTCTTCTCCTTCGTGGATGTCGATCGCGCGGCGTGTGTTTCCGTCGAGACTCGAGTTGAAGAGACGCGCCGGATCCTTCAGAGACGCGCCCTTGGCGAAGGTAAGCTTCACGACATTCTTGTAGGATTCGCCGGTGCAGAGGATGCCGTCGTGAGACCAAACCGGAGTGCCCATCCACTTCCATTCCTCGACGACGTCCGGGTCCGCTTCCTTGATGAGCTTGCGCATTCTGCGGAGGGTTTCCCCGCGCCAGTCGGCGAGTTCGGCGATTCTTTTCGAAATTAGCTCCGGTGCCGGCTGGCCCTGGCTCGCGCCCGACTTTTTCATGTTCTCATCCTGAAAGTTCCAGATATTTTTCATCCGGGATTTCTGATTTGACGCCTGGCTCACGCAGTCTAATGTTCCTTCTACCCCTGGCGCAATAAATTTGTGAATAGGGCCAGGAAAGAACAAGAAGGGAGTTTAACGCAGAGGACACAGAGAGCGCAGAGACCGCTGAGGCGGAGGGGAGCGAAGGGAACCACCCTTTCCGGATGCGAAATGGGTGGGCCACGCGAGGAAGCAGCGAAGAGCGGGCCGGGCCCTTCGGTCGGACTCAGGGCAAGCAAGCCCGGGCCCTACAGGAGGGAGAGTTCGGTGAGGGCTTCGCCGAAGAGGCGGGTGTGCTGGTCGATGTCGGCAGGGGTGGTTTCGGGACACATGAGGGCCATGTTGTGGAATGGCGTGAGAAGGACGCCGCGATTGAGCGCGTACAGATGCAGGAAGCGCTCCAGCTCGAAGTCGGCCGCGGCGGCGGATTCTCCGCCGTTCCGCGGAGCCCGCTGGCAGAAGGTGTACTCGGCGCGGGCGCCGAGGCGCTGCACGTTCCAGGGGAGGCCATGCTTTTTGATCTCCGCCGCCACGCCATCATTGAAGCGGACCGCCAGCGGCATCATCTTCTCGAAGTTCTTGGCGGTGAGAATGTTTTCCAGCGTGGCGCGCATCGCCGCGAGCGACAGCGCGTTGCCCGCCAGCGTGCCGCCGATTCCGCCGACGTCACAATCCTCCAGGTGGATGCGCGCGGAGATGCGCTGCCCGACTTCCTCCGAGCAGCCGTACGTAGCGCCCGGAATGCCGCTGCCGATCGCCTTGCCGAAGACAAGCAGGTCCGGCTCCAGCTTCCACTCCGCGGTGCAGCCGCCGGGGCCGGCGCAGATCGTGTGCGTCTCATCGGCGATGAAGAGCGAGCCATACCGTTTCGCGAGTTGCTGCGCCTGTTTCCAATACTCATCATCCGGCAAAATGATGCCGACGTTGGTCATCGCCGGCTCGGCCAGGATGCAGGCGACGTCGTTATGCTTCAGCGCGTCTTCGAGCGCGTTCAGATCGTTGAATTCCACGACGCGCGTCGTCTCCGCGGGATCGACCGGCGGACCGATGTTGCCGCGCCGCGGGCCCACAACGCCGTTCTCCACCGTGGCGAACGTTTCATCCACCGTGCCGTGATAGCAGTAGTGAAACACAAGAATTTTCGCACGCTGGGTGATTTCGCGGGCGATGCGGATGGAGAAGCGATTGGCGTCGGTGGCGGTGAGCGTGAATTGCCAGTACGGCAAACCGAAGCGTTTCTTCAAATCTTCGCCAACGAAGATGCCATCCTCCGTGGGCAGCATCAGCGTGATTCCCTGCTTCACGCGCTTCGCCACCGCCTCCGCGACAATTTCCGGCGAGTGGCCGGTCATCGCGCCCGTGTCGCCGAGGCACAAATCCACATACTCTTTCGCGTCCGCGCAAGTGAAATGCGCGCCCTTCGCTTTCGTCACAAAAACCGGAAATTCGCCCGCCCATTTCTTCATCCAGTTCATCGGCACGCCGCCGAGCAGCGAATGCTGCGCGCGCTTGTACAACTCCGCCGAACGCGGATGTTCCACCACGAAGCGTTTGGCTTCGCGCTGGTGCAGGGTTTTCAGTTTTTCGCGATCGATGGTGGCCATTTTTCTGTGTTCGAGGCGCACAGGCTAAAGCCTATGCTACCTATCGGAGTTCGTGGATGATCTCCTTGGCGGCGTTTGCGCCGGACGCTCCGGTCAAGCCGTTTCCCGGATGCGTTCCGTTGCTGCAGAGGAACAGGCCTTTCACCGGCGTTTGATAGCGCGCCCAATCGAGAATCGGCCGCATCGTGAAGAGCTGGTCGAGCGCCAATTCGCCGTGGAAAATGTGGCCCCCTGTAAATCCATATTCGGTTTCCAGATCGAGCGGCGTGATCACGTGGGCTGATTCCACCAATTTCGGCAAGTTTGGCGCGTAGGCGGAAAGCGTCTTAATGACGGTGTTCGCGAGTTCGCCGCGGCGTTCTTTCCAGGTTCCCTTCTTCAGCTTGTACGGCGCGAACTGGAAGCACGCGGAAAGCACGTGCTTGCCTTCCGGCGCGAGTGACGGATCGAGAATCGTCGGAATCGTAACGTCCAAAACCGGCGCGGCGGAGATTTCGCCGTACTTCGAGGCGTCGAAGGCTTTCTCCAGATAGTCGATTTCATGGCCGATGTGAATGCGCCCGGAAAGCGCTTCGCGGAAGCTGTCCGGCCCGACTGTGTCGGAAAGCGACGTGAAGTGCGGCAAATCGCCGAGCGCGAGATGGACTTTGGCGACGCTGCCGGAAACGCGGAAGTTCTTCATGCGCATGGCGAAAACAGGATCGAGATTCGCGGGATCGAGCAGTTGGAAGAAGGTGCGCTTCGGATCGACGCCGGAAACGACGGCTTCGCAAGCGATCTCTTCGCCCTCGGCAAGGACAACGCCCGTAACAGCGCCGCCTTTAGTGCGGATCTGCTGAACTTCGGCGTTGGTGCGGATTTCAGCGCCAGCGGCTTTAGCGGCTTCACCAAGCGCGCGCGAGAATTCGCCGAGGCCGCCGCGCGGGAATGCCGCGGAGCCGACAGGATGCGGATCGGCGGCGGCGCGGAGCAGCAAGAGCGCAGTGGAGCCGGCCGACCACGGACCCAGATTGGCGCCGAAGATGCCGCGGGCGGCGATGGCGGCGCGCAGGAGTTCAGTGTCGAAGAATTCGGCGACGAAATCGGCGACCGCCATCGGGCCCCAACGCAGGAGATCGAAGATGCCGGTTTTGCCGAGGCCGCGGACGGCGCGGCCGGTGGTGAAGAGATTCCAGAAATCTTCGGGCGAGGGATGATCGATGGCCGGCGGAGTGATGGAAGCGATGTGGCCGAAGACCTGGGACATTTCCTCGAGGGCCGCGGCGAATTCTGCATAGCGGGCGCCCTCTTTCACGGGGAGATGCGAGAGCGCGGCGGCGGTTTTGGCGGTGTCGTTGTAAAAGAGGAGGCCGCGGCCATCGGGCGAGGGAGCGAAGAGGCGGGGCTCCGGCTGGATGATGTGCAGATCGAATTTCTGGAGCTGGAGGTCGCGAGCGATGTCTGCGCGGAGAGGACCGAGAGTGTGCGAGAGCGTGGAAGCTTTGAAGCCAGGATAAAATTCCTCGGTGATGGCGCCGCCGCCGAGATGTTCGCGGCTTTCGAGGACGGTGGGTTTGAAGCCGCCTTTGGCCAGATAAAATGCGGTGATGAGCGCGTTGTGACCGCCGCCGATCAGAATGACTTTTTGTCCGAGGGGCATGGTCAGTTGGCCGCTTTCTTCCAGTTTTTCAGGATGACCTTGCTGGCGAGGCGGCCGTTGGCGCCCATGATTCCGCCGCCGGGATGCGTGGCCGAGCCGCACATGTAGAGGTTGTCGATGGGAGTGCGGTAGTAGGCCCAGCCGGGAACGGGGCGGAGGAAGAAGAGTTGTTCGAGAGAGAGTTCGCCCTGGAAAATGTTGCCTTGGGTGAGGCCGAATTCACGCTCGAGATCGAGCGGGGTTAGGACTTGCTTGTCGATGATGATGTCTTTGATGTTGGGCGCGTGCTCGGCAATGGTGTTGATGACGTTGTTGCCGAAGGCTTCGCGGTGGTCGTCCCAAGTGCCCTGGGCGAGTTTGTAGGGCGCGTATTGGACGAAGCAGGAAAGAACGTGCTTGCCCGGGGGCGCGACAGAGGGATCGGTGAGGCTGGGGATGACCATGTCGACGTAGGGGCGCTGGGAGTAACGGCCGTATTTC
>Ga0210403_10001504_pt1 | contig 22019 bp, 21 predicted proteins | sample IncBWC19MmetaG_FD_150863 | JGI IMG/M metagenome (GOLD analysis project Ga0210403, IMG submission 150863) | Forest soil microbial communities from Barre Woods Harvard Forest LTER site, Petersham, Massachusetts, United States - Inc-BW-C-19-M | ecosystem: Environmental > Terrestrial > Soil >... | reverse complement strand
CCTCTCGGTTCTCTACAAGGCGCGTAACCCGGAGCTGGCCACAGCCGTACTACGCAACCTGGCTGACTCTTACATGAGCATGCATAGCCGCGCCCACGCGAAGCCTGGGTCCTTCACATTCTTCGACGATCAGGCCAGAGCCTTCGCTGCCAAGCTGACCGAATCCGAAGCAGCGCTCCAGAAGTTCCGTGAGGGGCATCCTTTTGAGGATCCCAGCCAGCTTGCGCCGCTCACTCAGAAATCCCTCGAAATCGAAGTCAGTATGGATGAGGCCGCGGCTGAAGCATCGGACTCGGCCGCGCGCGTCCGCCGAGCTCGCCAGCAATTGGCTGCCATCGACCCGCGCATTGTCTCTCAGGTGCATAGCAGCCCGCAGGCAGCCCTTTCAGCCCAACTCACTGAGCACCTTGCGGAGCTTGAAAATCAGAAGACTCAGTTACTCACCAAGTTCCTTCCCAACGACCGTCTGGTCACACAGGTCCACACCGAAATCTCCGAGGTCCAGGCGCTGCTCGACAAGGCGTCGGCCAATCCCCTGATCGAAACCACGACTGACATTAATCAGATTCGAGAGGCGATCGAGAAGGACCTCCAGACGAATGTGACTGCGCTTGCCGGTCTCAGAGCCCGCCAGGAATCGCTGGCCGGCGCCCTCGGCGGTTATCGCAATCGCCTCGCCGCGGTGGCCGCTGCCTCCACGCAACACGATCAGCTCATCCGTACAGTTCAGGAATACCGGGACGACTACCTGATGTACTCAAAAGAGAGAGAAGAAGCGCGCATCGCTGCTTCGCTGGACCAGAACCATATAACCGATGTCGCCATTGTAGAAGCGCCTACCTTTGAGCCGCAGCCCGTATCGCCCAATGTCTGGATCGATGTCGCCATCGGTTTCCTGCTGTCGCTGATGCTCGCCTATCTCGCGGTGCGGCTCCGGAACATGATGAGCGAGCCTGCCAGGCAATCGCCGACCACGGCCATGGCAGCCGCCTAACCAGGCCATGCTGTATTTGGAGAAGCCATGACTCGTCTTTGCGTCGTTTTCATCCTTGCCATCTCGCAGCTCTTTGCTGCAGATACGACTTTACAGAGCCGCAACCAGGCCTATCGCCTCCAACCCAGTGACCAGCTTCAGCTCACGTATCGCTACACGCCCGAGTATAACCAGTCGCTCACCGTCCAGCCGGACGGTGTTGTCGTCGTCGAGCTCGTCGGGCCAGTTCATGTGGCTGGCCTCACCATCGAGCAGGCACAGGCGGCGCTCGTTGCCCGGCTATCCACCCGCCTCAATCAACCCGAGATATCCCTCCTGCTGAGCGACTTCGTGCGCCCTACCTACACAGTGCTTGGTGAGGTCGGGGCGCCGGGGCGTTTTGAACTGCGTGGAACAGTCACGACACTCGATGCGATGGCTGCAGCGGGTGGGCTGAAGAGCAGCGCGAAGCATTCCCAGGTAGTCCTGTTCCGCCGCGAAGCCGGTGACATGGCCAGCACTCACATCCTCGATCTCAAGAAGATGATGGATGTCCACCACCCGAACCTCCGCGAGGACATCGTCCTGAAGCCTGGCGACCTGCTGATTGTGCCGAAAAACCGGGTCAGCAAAATTGCCGATTACGTCCACTGGGTCAGTGTCGGAAGTTACGTTCCCATGTAGGCGATTTCCTCTGCAGGCACGATTTACTTCTGGCTCCTGACGGGCAAAAGAATTCATTCGGCGGAGAGTTGATCGATGAAAATCGTCTTCTACAACCATACCGGACAGATGAGCGGGGCCGAGACGATGCTCATGCTTGCGCTCGCGGGGCTCCCTCACCGCGGCTTCCGTGTGAGTCTGCTTTGTCCGGAGAATGGCCCTTTGCGGCAGGCTGCTCTGGACCAGGGGGTCGAGGTCCATTCCGCTCCAGCGATCCTTGTCCGGTTCACATCCAATCCCGCCACTTTCGTTCGTTATTGCCTTTCTATTCTCGCCAGCCTCCGCAGCCTGCGCCACGCCATCGCGTCCCAAGATCCGGATGTCGTGCACGCCAACACGGTCCGAGCCGGCATTACGGCAACGCTGGCCACTGTGGGAACACGGCTTCCCGTCGTATGGCACAACCACGACATGCTTCCTCACGCTCATCCCATCACAGTCGCGATTCGGCTCCTGGCTACTGCCTCGCGCCGCGTCCAGACCGTAGCCTGCAGCCGCGCGGCCGCCGATACCCTGCAGCCCTTCGGGCGCAGGCACAACCCCGTTGCCGTCGTGCATAACGTTCCCAGAGCCGACGTGCAAACCATGAGCGAAGAGGAGAAGGCCAAAAAGCGCGAAGAGCTCGGAGTGCCGGAAAGCGCTTTTGTCGTCTCATCAGTGGGGCAGATCACGCCGCGCAAGGGCCAGTATGAACTCATCCGCGCCTTCGCCGCGGCGCGGCTACACATCCCTGAGGCCATTCTGCTCGTCTGCGGCGCCCCGCTCTTCAATAATGATAAAGACGAGGAATACCTCGAGAAGCTGAAGCATCAGATCGATATCCTCGGGCTTCAGCAGTATGTCCGGCTTCTGGGCCAGCGGCGCGACGCGATCCAAATCATCGGCGCTTCCGATCTATACGTCCTAAGCTCGCTCCGCGAGCCCTACGCGCTTACCATCATCGAGGCCATGGCTGTTGGCACTCCCGTTCTGGCCACAGACTGCGGCGGCCCGCGCGAAATTATCCGCGACGGGATCGACGGGCAAATTGTAAAGCCGGGGGACGATCGCGCCATGTGCGAAGCCATCGTCCGGCTTGCCAACGATCCGGCCCGCCGCAGCCGCTACGCTGCCGTCGCGCTCTCCTTGAAAGACAGGTTGTCCCAGAGCGCTTACTTCGGGGCGTGGTGCGAAATTTACGGCAGAGTGGTGCCCTGCCATCCTTCATTCCCCTGCGGAGCTGGCCAATGACTGACGAACGCGCGACGATCCCCGTTCCGGCTCCCAGCCTGGTACCCAGACGTCCAAAGGGCATCGTGTTGCCCCTGGCGTTTTTCCTCGTCACTTCGCTGGTGCTTCTGCTCTTCGCACCATCTCTGGCCTCGCTTGCCATCCCTGCCTTTGGCTGGCTCGTAGCATGGGTTCTCTACCGCCGGTCTCCTCTTACATACGTTCAGTTCGTGTGGTGGCTGTTCTTTCTGGTGTGCTTTGCCCGTCGGCTGGGAGACCTCCGCAGCGCCTACTCCGAATCGAATCCCATGCTCGCTACGCCTTTGCTTGCTGCACTGGTCTGCGCTCCGGCCATCGTCCAGCGGCGCGAGATCTGGAAATCCCCTCTGGTTCTGCCGTTTCTCCTAGGTCTCGTCAGCAGCGTCTACGGCCTCGCTGTGGGCTGCATTAGCCTACCGGTCAAGACTCTGCCGGCCACTCTGCTTACCTGGTTTGCCCCTCCCATTTTCGGCTTCTTCATCCTCACGGAGTCAATCGCGGCGGAGAAGCGCGCTGCGCTCCTTAGGGTCCTCGGCCGCACGTTCACCCTGGGCACTCTGCTCATGGGCGCTTACGGTATCTATCAGTTCGTTGCGGCCCCGCCCTGGGATACTCTCTGGATGACCGGCTCGGAGATGAACTCCATCGGTTCGCCAGAGCCCTTCGCCATCCGCGTTTTCAGCACGATGAACGGGCCCGGGGCACTGGCCTACGCGCTTGTGGCCGGCCTTCTTCTCATCCTGCCCCGCAGCGGCATGCTGGCGGCCATCGCGGGCGTGCTGGGCTTTGCCGTCCTGTTGCTCTCGTCCGTCCGCGCCGCTTGGGCTGCCCTAGTCATCGCTCTCGTGCTCTTTTTCTTTCGTCAAAGGAGATGCTTTCTGCGCGTTCTGTTTGCCGGCGCCCTTGTGGCAGCAGCTTCGGTCGCCGTCCTCGTCTTGAGTCCCGCGCAAGAATCCATGCAGGATCGCTTCCGCTCCTTCACCGATCTGCAGGATGACACTAGCTATCAGCAGAGAACCGATGGCTATGCCGCACTGCTTCCCTATGCGATCGACTCCCCGTTCGGCAGCGGCCTCGGCACCATGGATGCAAAATTCCGTGACAGCACCGACCTTGGGACTCGCGACAGCGGCATCGGGGAAATCCTGCTTTCTCTGGGATGGATTGGTGGGTCGGTCTACTTCCTCGGTCTCGCCGCACTCGTCTTCCATGCATGGCCTCGCCTGCGACACGCGCCCGCGCAGGAGACCGCGGCGGCATGCATCAGTATCGCCCTACTTAGCCAGCTTCCCTTGGGAAGCGTCATGCTCGGAGTCACTGGCGTCGAAATCTGGAGCTTTGGAGCAATTGCGATTGCACAATTCGGGTCCATTGACTGGCCGTCGCGGAAAGGTAAGCAATGGCTTCCCGATCTGGCAGCAGCCTGAAGGACGTCCTGCACTCGACAGCCGGCCGCATCGGCTTCGTAGCTGTTAACTCGGTCACCGGCATGATCACTGCTCGTACCCTTCATTCCGCAGGCCGCGGGGAACTCGCCGCACTGGGCGTGTGGCCTAACTTTCTGGGTGGCCTGTTGACCTTTGGCCTGCCCAGCGCCCTGATCTTCTGGAGCCGCAGGCATCCGGACCAGCAGAGCAGCTTCCTATGGGCCGCACTCCCCCTCGCGCTGGTGGCCGGCGCCCTGGCAGCCGTCACCGGAATGCTCGGCATGCCCTACTGGCTCGCCCAATACTCTCCCTATGTCATCCACATGGCGCAGCTGTTCATGTTCAATGTGTTCATCGTGCTCATGATCGCCGTCGCCCGCGCCGCCTGCGAGTCGGAAGGAGATTTCCTCGCCTCCAGCGTTGCCCTCGTCATGCCTTCAGTGTTGGCTCTCTGCGGTCTGCTCGTTCTCTCTGTCTTGCACCGCCTGACGCCGGTCACGGGCGCGATCGCATACATCCTCAGCGGTGTTCCCGCCTGCTTTTTTCTCCTGTTGCGCCTCTGGCAATCCTTTCAGCGTCCTCCCTCGGACATTGTTAAGCGCTCGCGGCAACTCCTCGGGTACGGCATCCGCTCCTACGGTGTCGACATCTGCGGCACACTCTCCATCTATGCCGATCAGGCCATCGTCATCCAGCTGCTCAATCCTGAGGCCATGGGTACCTATGTCGTCGCCCTCAGTCTCTCCCGGGTTATTGGCGTCGTCCACCAGGGCGTCGCCGCTGTCCTGTTTCCGAAAGCGGTCGCGCTCAAACCTCATGACCTTATCGCGACAACTGGTCGCGCCGTCCGCATCAGCACCTTCTGCTCGTTCATCGCTGGCGTAGGAGTCGCCCTGTTTGGCCCGGCTCTGCTCTCCCTGTTTTATGGGCGGGAATACCGCGAAGCCACTGGAATGCTCGATGTGCTCATCCTTGAAATGATCGTTACAGGCGCAACTTTAGTATTGACTCGCCCCCACATGGCCATGGGGCGCCCCGGCGCCGTGACTATCCTTCAGTCCAGCGGCCTAGCCCTTTCCATCCCGCTTCTGCTGCTGCTCGTACCCCGGTTCGGTGTCATGGGCGCCAGCTACGCTTTGCTCGCCGCATCCACGCTGCGTTTTCTGCTCTGTCTAGCGAGCTTCCGGCTCGTCCTCAGAATTGGCATGCCCGGCCTCCGCCTCCGGTCCTCCGATTTCTCGGCTCTCGCCAACCGCGTGCTCAGCATGTCGAAACGAAATCCGGAAGCGGAACTCTGGGAGCCTAGCCATGCCGTCACACTCGCCTCAGGAGGTTCAGACGCGACCGATGAATATCTTCGTTTCCTTCCCTACCAATCCGCTGACGGACCACCTGCCCCACGGCGATGGTCTGGTGGCCTTTCATTTCATTCGCAGCATGGCCGAACGGGGCCATCAACTTCACGTAGCCACCACAAGAGCCAAGATCAGTAATCCGTTGCCTCCTAATGTCCATGTTTACGAAAAGGTTCACGCCCTGGACTGCTCCCAGCCAAGGACCCTCTCCTACCTACTCTGGTCCCAGAGTGTTCTCGCCCATGTGCGCCGCCGCAGGCAGATTGATCTGATCCATGAGCTCAATCCAGTGCGCTCCCTCTGCAGCCTGGCTTTTGCCGGTTCGAGTATTCCAGTCATACTTGGCCCGCACTCGTCGCGTTGGCCTGCTTCCACGGCACAACTGCGCCTGCCAGCGCGCATCTGCCAAGAGACGAAGGCGGTCTTCAAGGACATCATCGTCCGCCAGCAGCACCGCCGGGCCTGCGCAATTTTACTTTCCACTCCGGCGGCGCTCAACAACATTTCCCGCCCAGACGAGCTACCCGGCCGCATCTTTTTGCTTCCGCCGGGTCTTGATACCGACACCTTTTCCCCGGCCCCCTCTTCTGCGCAGTACCCTCCCACAGTTCTCTTTCTCGCGAATGTCCTGGCGCGGAAAGGCATATTCACTCTCCTCGAGGCTTTCCAGTTACTCACCCCGCGCCTGCCGAATGCAAGACTGCTTGTCGCAGGAGACGGCGGCGAGCTCGATGCCGCCAGGAATTTCGTTGCGGCGTCCCCGTGTGCTTCCCACGTCTCCTTCATCGGACGGGTGGACCGTCCCCAAGTTCCCGAGGTTATGCGCCAGTGCACCGTCTACTGCATGCCCTCACGCGGAGAGCCTTTCGGCATGACGGCAATCGAGGCCATGGCCTGCGGCAAGCCGCTCGTCGTAACTGATGTCGGCGGCCTCGGCCACATCGTCTCGGACCAGGGTGGACGCCGCGTTCCCGTCGACGATCCTCCCCGGCTTGCTTACGCTCTGGAAGAGCTTCTTTCTCAGCCCGAACTGTGTCGCCGGATGGGGGCCCACAACCGCCTTGAGGCGGAACGGACTTACGCATGGCCCATCGTCGCCCAGCGGCTCGAGGAGATTTATCGCACGGTGCTCGACCTCGCAGGGGGCATCGCCGCAGGGCAAGCAATGGCTGCTGGCGCCACAACCGCAAATGGAGGAACCCGGGCGCAGGAAGAACCGCTGTCGGCCTCTTGCATCCTGCAGAGCAACTTGCAGGAGAGACTCTTGTGAGCCACCGTCCCATCCGGATTCTTCATCTCCTCAACGCCATGGTCGGCGGCGGATGCGGCATCGTCAATGCTGCCCTCGACATCTTTTCCGGTCAGTTGAAGGAGCCCATCGAAATCGCAGTATGTGCCGACCATGGCGAAATGACGCACCTGCTCGATTGCCATGGCATCCGGCACTTCCGTCTCAATCAGCGGCGCAGCGCCACCAACCTGCTTCGCGCCGCGCTATCCTTCCGGAGGATTGTTGCAGAGTTTCAGCCCGACATTGTTCACACCCACATGGTCACCGGAACGCTTGTGGCCCGCGCCGCTCGCCTCGGCAGCCAATACGGTATCGTCGCCCACCTGCACAACGTCCATCAGCGGAGCGCGCGGCTCATGGCCATGGCTGACCGAGTCATTGCCGTCAGCGACGCGGTGGCGCACGATCTGATTCGCAACGGCGTTCACCCGCCAAAAATCCGCGTCGTGCACAACGGCATCCTCGGCAGCTTTCGTCTGTCTGATCCGGAAACAACGGAAGCGAAAGCCCTGATGCAGCCGGCCATCGTCACCGTCGCCGGCATGAATCATCGCAAGGGAATCTCCGAGCTCATTGCCGCTTTTGAAAAGGTCTGTGAGCGCCAGCCCGGTTGCCACTTGTATCTCGTTGGACGCGGCCCCAATCGCGCGGAATTCGAAGCCCGGGCCTCAGTGTCGCCCGTTTATGCGCAGATCCATTTCGAAGGTTTTCAGGCCGACCCCGTTCCCTACATGAAGGCTGCCTCCGTGTTTGTGCTTGCTTCCCGACGGGAATCCTTCGGTCTTGTCCTCACCGAGGCGCGCCGCTGCCGCTGCGCCATTGTGGCCACTTCTGTCGACGGCATCCCGGAGGCCATGGACGGAGGCCGGGCCGGCATTCTCGTCCCTCCGCAGGATCCCGATGCCCTTGCCGCAGGCTTGCTTCGCGCTCTCGAGAGCCCGGCACGGAATGACGCCCTGCGCACCCGGGCCAGCGAACACCTCGAGCCATTTCGCGTCGAGCGTGTCGCCACCCAGATCACTGAGGTCTATCGCGAACTTATCGGCTGCTCAGGCTGAGCGCTCAGTTGCTATTCCTGTCCCGCTTCCCCCGTCCCAAAACGATCCGAAATCCATCGGCTTATCCCCGGAGCACCAGACAATGGAGAGACCCTCATGAAAATCGGTGTCGTGATTTGTACCATCAACCGCCCGGACGTTCTCCATCAGACCGTCCTCTCTGTGCTACGGCAGGCCCTGCTGCCTGTCCAGATCGTAATCTCCAGTCCCGGCACCGAGCATGTCCGAAAGGAGACCCTGGACTTGCCTGGCGTCGACTCGATCTTCTCACCTTCAGGCTCGGCCATACAGCGCAACGCCTCTCTCGTCAGAATCCGACCGGATGTCGATCTAGTCGCGTTCCTGGATGATGACATTCAGCTCTCTCGCTTTTATTTTGCGGAGATGGCGCGCCTCTTTCTGGATCAGCCTGAACTGCTGATCGCCTCCGGCCGCTTGCTCCACGACGGCGGCCGCGGCTCGCGCATCGAAACTGAGCGCGCCCGACAAATGTGCGAGGAGTTCGATCGCAGCCATGATCCCCACGCCCCAATTGGCTGGCGCATTACCGACTCCGGGTATGGCTGCAATATGTGCGTGCGCTACGAGGCGCTCGGGGACTGCCGCTTCGATGAAAACCTGCCGCTCTACGCATGGTTGGAGGATCGGGACTTCTCGTTCCGGCTCACGAAGGGAAAATTTCCCCCCGTTGAGTTTTACAACGCAGCCGGCGTTCACCTCGGCTCGCGATCCGGTCGCGTTTCCGGCGTCCGTCTCGGCTTCTCAACCGTGGTGAACCCTATTTACCTCAGGCGAAAATCGCAGACGTTCACGATGCAGTACATCGTCGTTCACTACTGGCTGCGATGCTTCATCGGCAATCTCATCGGCGTTATCACCGGAGATAAGGAGTACGACCGGTGGGGCCTGCTCAAGGGCAATCTTCTCGGCTACTGGCACCTGCTTCACGGCAGGTGCAACCCGGGATACATCCTCCAGCTCTGAGGGCTGCCTCAGGCAGAATGGTTGAGCACCGCTCCGAATTCTGCTGTTGTGCAGTTCCGGATCGGCCATCCTCTCACAGAGGCCGGGTCCCCGGCGACCCGGGGGAGACAGTAACCATGACGTCCCTTCTTCTTCTTCTGCTGCTTGCGCTCGCCCAGCACCCCGGCAACCCTGTCCATGGGCCAGAACCGGGCGCGCCCCCAGGTGACTGGGCTCCCCTAACCGGCGTGCCCGGACTTCGTTTTCGATGGTCACTGCCCATGGCCAACAGCTGCACCCTCGAAATAGCAGATCCGGCCGGCTCCGGTCCGGTTCGCCTGCATCTTAGTGTGCGGGTGTACATCACCCGCCCGGTTTCCATGGCGTCGTCCAATGACGATTCCCCGATGCGCATTCAGCCCACTCGTATTCCCCCGCGAGAAGAGGAGCGCGCTCTCGCCATGCAACTCCTCCGGATGGGGTTTGAGACCCGAACCATCCACAACTGCTATGGGATCGTTCGCGTACGCGCCATCAACGCGGGCGATCACCCTGTTCCCGCCCCGGCTGCGGATACCGCCAGCCCAGAGGACAGTCGGCGATGAAGGCCTCAGCCAGCGCGGGCGGCCCTCGCGCGATCAACTTTTCCCAGGAGGAAAATGCCAATGCATGAACCAATCTCCGTGCTGTTCTGCTCCAATCGAACATACTGCGAGCCGATGGCTACCGCCATCACATCGCTGCTGAAGAGCAATCCTTGCCATTGGTTTCGAATTTTCATCATGCTCAGCGAACCTGCGGAGAAAGAAAGGCGCTATCTCACTGCCACAGTCCATCGATTCTCGAACGCGGAGTTCACGTTCATCGACTTCAAGTGCGATGCGATCAGGTATTTTCCAACCAGCGATCACATCCCCATCGAGGCCTACTTCCGCTACTTCCTAGATCAGTTCCTTCCCTCTGATGTGGAGAAGGTTCTCTACCTCGATTGCGATCTCATCGTGCGCTCGGACATCGAGGAACTCTGGAGAACACCGCTCGAAGGGCACGTCCTCGCCGCAGTCCCCGATCAGTTCAGTGATAATCTCCAGGCCATCGGCTTCCGCGAAGATGAGCCCTATTTCAATAGCGGCGTGCTGCTGTTTAACGTGTGCCGCTGGCGCGAGGTCAACCAGACGAAGCACCTCCTCGCCTACATCGACGCCAATGGGTCCGTGCTCCGCTATCACGACCAGGACGCCATCAACGTAGTGCTCCGGGGGGAGATTGTGCCGCTGCACCCCACGTGGAATTTCACGCCTCGGCATGCCGAAAGCGGGCCCGGAATCTTAGGCCTCTCGATGGGCGCATTCATCCGTTTGCGCAATGACCCCACGATCATTCACTTCACCGGCATCAAGCCCTGGCGTCCGAACTGCGAGCCACACTACAAGGAGCACTATCTTCATTACCGCTCGCTCACGCCCTGGGGTTCTGACGAAGGCGTCCTGCCGACCCAAACTTCTACACCGGTGCCAAGATCGCGCGCCCAGGTACTGACGCAGAAGTTCAAATGGCAATTTCCCCGCGTGACAATGCTTCTCCGGCGCCTTTCCGGCGCCGGGGATCCGATGATCAGAAAAAGCATTATGCGTGGGGGCGCAGCGTGACGGATAGGATCACTCCTGGGCGCCGGCTGGCGGGATTACATGGCCCATCGGACCTCTATACCCGGTGGATTCTCCAGCGCGTGCTCTCCTCCGATTTCACGCACTCGGTGCGCGACAGCTACGCCTTCGACAAGATTCAGGTTGCCGGCCGTCGCGTGGTGAATACGGCTTGCCCCACAATGTGGAGTTTGACCGATTCGCACTGCCAGACAATCCCGCGCCGTAAAGCCAAGGTCGCTGTGACCACCCTTACCTTCTATCGGCCCGATCCACAAATGGATGGCAAAATGCTCTGCTTTCTCAAAGACAACTACACAAAGGTCTACTTCTGGGTACAGCAGAGCGAGAACGAGACGTATTTTCGTAGCCTTGGGGTCTCGGGCATCTGCACTATCGGACGCAATCCCGCGTCCTTCGACGCGGTGCTCGACAACGAGGATTACGACTTCATCGGCACTCGCCTCCATGGAGGCATACGCGCCCTGCAAAAGGGAAGGCGAAGTCTCATCATCGGCATCGACAATCGTGCCGCAGAAATCGGAAGAGATACTGGTCTGCCTGTCATCGACCGCAAGGACTGCGAGCGAGTTTCTGACTGGATCCATGGCGGTGCCCCCACCACGATCGCCTTGCCTCACCGGCAGATCGCCGCCTGGAAGGCACAATTCACTGGGGCCGCATAGGCCTGATGCGAGACGCGGAACTCAACTTCACTTCCGCCACAGGAAATTATGCTGAAACGCATTCAGGTACTCTGCGCAATCGGGTTCCTCACCATACCGCTCTTTGCGCAGCAGGGCGCCGCGTCCGCCGCGGACTTTGTCGATTCTGTAGGCGTCAACACTCACTTTAGTTACACCGATACCACCTACTACCGGCGTCCAGAGGCAATCATCTCGGCTCTTCAGAACCTTGGTGTCCATCACATACGCGATGGCCTGGCCTACTCCTGGGTCCCGCCTCGTCTCTATTCGATCTACGCACTACTGCCCCCGGCAGCCATCCACCCAGATCTCGTCACACCAAATCCAAAGGCGGGCGGTCCAACCGCCGAAACGCTGGAGGGATTGTTAGTCCACTATCCGGGCGTCGACGCAATTGAGGCACCCAACGAATACGACCAAACCAAAAATCCCGACTGGGCCGCCGATCTGCGCGCCTACCTTCCCACGCTCATTCAGGTCAGCCAGCACCAGAAGATCGCCTTGATCGGTCCGTCGCTCACCATGCCCGGCTCGTATCCAGCGCTGGGCAATATCGCTCGGTTCGAAGACTTCTCCAATCTCCACGTCTACTGGGGCGGCCGAAACCCTGAACACTACGGCTGGGGCGGCCCGAACGCAGAGCATCACCGCTATGGCTCCTTCGCCTATAACCTCGACAGCATCTCCATCACCAGCCCCGCCAAGCCCGCCATGATCACCGAGACCGGATATGTCGTCGCCGACACACCAAGACAAAACGTCATCCCACCCCAGGTGGCGGCTGTTTATATGCCCCGCCTCCTGCTACACGCCTGGAGTCTCGGCATCCGGCGGACCTACATCTACGAGCTCATCGACGAGCCTTCCTCGCCCCGCGGCTTTGGCCTTCTCAATGACGACCTCTCACCACGGCCCGCCTATACAGCCGTCGCTTCACTCATGCGGCTGCTTTCTGACACGTCTCGCCTGCCCGCTCCGGGCCAACTTCAATGGACGTGGCAGGGGGACTCGGCGGGCATTGAAACCACGCTTCTCGAAAAACACGACGGCTCCTTCTGGCTTGCTGCTTGGTTAACGGCTACCATCTACGAGGTGGACGGTATGAGTGCCACTCCCGTTCCGTCGCGCCCTATAACCTTGAATGTGGGCAATGGCAGGCGCATTCGCGCAAGCTGGGCATTCGACGACCTCGGCCAAACCAACTATACGGTGATCGATCGAGCCACCGCCTCGGTTCGGGTGGCCAGCGCCGTCACCATATTCGAAATCCGCTGATCTCCGCGCATGAGTCGCGAGCAGCCTATGTCGATCCCGGCGTATCAGAAGATGATCCGATCCATTGCCGGTGCTGCCTCAGAGCTTGCGAACCTGCATGGCCACATGCATGCACTTGACGAGACCATTCATGAAAAACAAACAGAAGCTGACCACTACTGTCTTCATCGCAACCTACCGAAGACCTCGCGACCTTGAACGCTGTCTTCGCGCCCTCGAGCGTCAGAGCCGGCTGCCGGACCAGGTCATCCTCGTCGTGCGCAACGATGATGACGAGACCCACGCTCTGTTGAAGGCTTGGAGGTTCGAGCTCCCGATCCAGGTGCTGGGGGTTAGTGTCCCCGGTCTTATTGCTGCGAGGAATGTCTGCCTCGACGCGCTCGACACCGATCTCGTCTCCATGATCGATGACGACTCCGCGCCCCATCCGGACTGGCTGGAGCGTATCGAGCGCCACTTCCTTGATGATGTGCGACTGGGGGGGCTCGGAGGCCGTTCCCGACTCGCCACCAAACCGGAATGGGACACAGTCTGCCGGCCGGTTGTCGGCAAGATCTGCTATTTCGGCCATCTAATTGGGAATCATCACTGCGGCTTCGGACCGGCGCGCGATGTCGACACTCTGATCGGGGTCAATATGAGTTTTCGCAGCAAAGCGATCGCGGGGCTGCGCTTCGATACCCGCCTGCGTGGGCGCGGAGCACAGCCCAATGAAGACATCGCTTTTTGCCTGGCTGTCCGTCGGCAGGGCTGGCGACTGATCTATGACCCGCAGGTAATGGTTGACCATTACGAAGGTACTCGCGAAGAGCCGCGTCATTATGCCGCCATGCTCCCGGTCACGGATGCGAAGGCCTTTGGGGATGTGACGTACAACTGGGTTGTCGCCATATATGAAGAGTTTTCGCCCCTGCGCCACGTGGTCTACATGCTCTGGCAGTCTCTGGTGGGTACCAGACTCCGACCCGGCCTTGTGCAGGCTATTCGTTTCACTCCGAAGCTTGGAGGTGCTTCATGGCAGCGGTTCCGCATTACTCAAACCGCCATGCTGGAAGCCTATCGGGACCTCATCGGAAAGGCTCATAGGCGCAGTCCAGCGGACCGTAACAACTCGAATTCAGAACTGGGCCATTAAGTCGGCTCAAATGGGCTTGTTGCCAGTTAGGGAGAAAGCAATGCGAACCTTCGCTAAGCACTCTGACTGTGATTCACATCACATCGCAAGCTTTGATGGAATCAGAGGAGTTGCTGTCCTCGCGGTGCTCATCGGGCATGCCGGCTACTTCAACAATGGGTGGGTGGGCGTCGATCCGTCTCTGGGCCGACCAATTTCGAGATTGCTTGCTTTAGGCATCAACGACGCAGGCATAACATCTCGCGATGGCCCGCAAATCACGATAAACGTGCTTTCTCCGCAGAACGAGCTGCACCAAGCAGCGTTGGCAAGGCGACGTAACGCCGTGTAGCCGTCGCCGGTTTTCGGATTGCAGCCAATGCCACATTTTCATCCCCAACCAGAACGACTTGCTGCACTCCTCTTGTTACCGCCGTATAAATCAACGACTGATCAAGTAATCGCGTTTCCGTGACGGGCACAATGACCCGAGTGAATTGGCTTCCCTGAGCTTTCTGAACCGTAATAGAGTACGAATGAACCAAAGCCTGCATCTGTCGCGTTGTCAGCTTGTGTACGACGCCGTCAAAGTCGACGACGCAACATGCATCATCGATCTCCGCCACAGGCAGCGCGGCTGCTATCGTCCTAGGTGAGCCGTTCCTTAGACCTAGTGAATAGTCGCTCTCAGTGAACATCACCAAGTCGCCCACGTTGAATGGCATGCCATCAAGGGTCCTGGCCGCGCTGTCTTGGTCGAAACAATAGTGCCTTCGAACCAGTCAACCTGCGCTTCCTGGCCCAACTCATAGCTCTGCGGCACGAACACCTCCCGCCCGCTGAGCCCCAGCTCCCGCTTCCGTTCTTGCACATAGCGCCGCACCGTCGCTTCCCCTATGGGGTAGTGCGGATGCTCGTTGCGTAGCCGCATCCAGATCCGATGTGCCGTATGCCGCTGCTTGCGCGGCGCCTGAAGGTCCGAGGCCAGCATCTGGTCGATGTGCTCCTTCACCGGACCCAGCCGCGGCGCCTCTCGTACCACCGGTTTTCGCTCGGGAGGAATCGCGCTCGCTAGCGCCTGACGCACCATCCGCCGGTGCACGCCATGCTTCTTCGATAGTCCCTGGATCGTCTCTCCGGCCGCGTGCCCCCGCCGGATCACCTCAAATAGTTCCACCTTATACCTCCTGTCCATCCCCGGATCGTTACATCCGGGCTTGTACAGGTGGGCCAATTTAGACGAGCGAACTCAGCTGCCAGCCATATTGCTAATCCGAAACCTTGATGAGGCGTCGAAAGCAGGTTGAATTGCGATTTCTGCCAGCAGTTCGTAGGCTAGCTCGTTCTAAAGCAGGAATGTCCGCAACAATGCAGTGGGCAGCCCTGCGTTTCGCTGCCAAGCTAGGCCTTCCCGAGCCGGCTGTATGGCGCGTTCGTCCGCGTCAAGTGTTCCATCCTCTTCAGGCACGATTGCGTGGAAGCAGCGACCCGCAGGTCTTTGATCAGATATTCATTCTTGAAGAGTACTCATGCCTACGGGAGTTGAACGAGCCATCTCTCGTGCTGGAACTGGGAGCTAACGTCGGGTTCAGTGCGGCATACTTTTTGAGTGTTTTCCCGAAAGCGCGCATCGTGGCGGTCGAACCGGATGAGCGTAATTTGGCGATCTGCAAAGCTAACCTCTTGCCCTACGGAGACAGGGTGCTGCTCCTGCATGGTGCGGCGTGGTCGAGGACCGCAACGCTTCGATTGTTGAGGGGAGCTTTCGGGGACGGTCGTGAGTGGGCTACTCAGGTCGGAGAATTGAGCGAGGAAGAGCGAACATCCGTGGGCGTTCAAGCATGGGATGTCGGAAGCCTCATCGACATGAGTGGGGGCATCTCGGTGGACCTCCTAAAGGTTGACATCGAACGAGCTGAACTATTGGTTTTCGGGGAATCTGCTAGTTCCTGGCTGCACAGAGTCCGCAACATTTGTATCGAGCTCCACGGCGAGGACTGTGAGGAAGTGTTTTTCGCCGCGCTGAAAGATTTCGATTATGAATTGGGACATTCCGGTGAATTGACCATCTGTCGGAACTTGCGCCCCAGGAACGGACAGAACTCCAGAACCGTCTAAAAAAAGCCCTGCATGGTCAGCAGGTAGCGCCATATAAGATCGACGTCGAAGACCTCCAAGATCTCGAAGTTCTCCGTAACATGAAACAATTGAGTCTGGACGAGTTGTTGTTCTGGTTTTTGCTCGCAAAACGTCACAAGCTGTGCTCACCGATGACCGCGGTGCGCAGAAGCTGGGGCTGACGATTCTGGCAGAGGCGAATGTGCAGAACACGCCACACCTCTACGCGTGGTTGTACTTCACTTCGCCGCTCGGGGACGGAGATCTCGAAGGATGGCAAATCAGAGGCCTCTGGCTGAGCCACGCGTTGATTCGCAGTCCTTGTTTCTAGGAATCAGAAGCATGGCTGCGCGCAGCTACTAATTCTGGGACCCGTATCCGGAATCAGCTTGACGACATGGACCGCCCGATCTGACCCCTCCCACAACCCTCGACAACGCTGCTCCGTCTCCATCGCCGCCAACGAAAACAGTGACTTGTTTCTGATCCTCTGTGGTGACGAACAAATTTGGGTAGTACAGCGGCATCCCGGATGCGCTATCGACAGAGTAGGCAATAACGGTCAACCTCACGTTCGCCGGAAACCGCAAAATTTACACTACCCCTAAGCTTAAAACTGAACAACCGCCCTAGAATCAGGGCGGCTTCGCTAAACTTTACAGTTTTGGTCGCAGGTACGTCTCAGAACGGTTATATGGAACTGAGACTGCAATCGGCGACCGAGTGAGTGAGTTAAATGGTACATAATTCGCCATGATAGAAAAACTCAAACGGGTTACGGGGGCTCACATGTAAAGACTTGCGTAAAGTTTATCCAAAAACTGCGCCTCTATGTCAAACTTCTATTGGCGATGAGCGTGAGTCCTCCGCACGGCTCGAAGAGCGTTCCTCCAGCCCTCCCCACCCGCAGATAGGCATGATGGGCTGTGGTGCAAATAGCCAGAATGGGCCAGATGGTGGGAGGTGAAGCGGGTCTTCGGGCTCTTACGCGGCAAGCACGGCATTCCAGATCGCGGGCGCGGCTTGACCTTTGAGCTGCAGTTGATTCAAGGCGAATTGATCTTTGTGAATACGGCGGAGCAGTTCTACGCCAGCGATCGTGATAGCGACAGATTCGAAGTTCTTGAAGCCAAGCATAGCCCGGGTTCTCGACTTGACGCCGCGGTGATCCTGCTCGATCAGGTTGTTCAGATACTTTGAAGAGCGCACCACGGTTCGTTTCGGCAGTAGACCGTCCGTGCGCATCTCGCGGACAGCTCGATGCGAAGCCGCATAGCCGTCAAGGGTGATCGTAGTGGAGATCGCCCCTCATGTCTGAAGGCCTTCTTGAAGAAGGCCTTCGTTGCGGCTACATCGCGTGTCCGGCTGAGCCTGAAGTCGATCGTCTGTCCAGCCTTGTCCACCGCTCGATATAGGTAGGTCCAGTGGCCGCGTACCTTGATATAGCTCTCATCGACTCTCCACGAGCGGCCGGCGGTCCGACCAAAGTGGTTCCAACGCTTAACGAACTCTGGGGTATATCTCCTGACCCAGCGCAGGATGGTCGTATGGGCCAGATTGAGTCCGCGCTCGGCCATCATTTCGACCAGATCCCGGAAGCTCAGCTTGCAGCGCAGATACCAGCGTACGCACAGGATGATCACCACACGATCGAAGTGCCGCCCTGCAAACAACTCCTCAAGGCTGCTCAGCTTACTCACCACCCCTCCTCAGCTTCCAGAAAGACCACTGTACCCGATGGGCCTTGCTATTTGCACCAAGAGCCGTCGAGCGCTCCTTCGCCTGGCTCGAGAAGTGCCGACGACTCTGATAAAACTGCGAGCGGAAGCTCAACACCAGCCTCCAGTTCGTCCACCTCGCCTTCCTGGTCCTCCTCCTCAGAAGATCATGAACAGGTTCTGAGTGCCATTGGTAGCAGGAGCAAGAAGAGCTTTCAGCCAAGCAAACATCGTCTTTCGATTCTATGGTAAGGCAACCCGCCCTGGACGATGCTCTTCTTTAGACTGGAGATGGTTGGGGCGCTTCTTCTCCCCGCGCCCATACAGCCTCGTGGGAAACGGAAGAGGATTCAAGGTTGACATCTCGGCATTGCATGAACAAGTCCCACGATCCAATAGCGAAAATTCCAACCAGCACAACGCACTCGGTATGCTTCCATACGTTATAGGAAAGTCCACTTATCGCGACAATACCGTTGACGGCCGCAAATAAGACAGACATTCCAAGAATCCTTTGGGTAGGCCTATTGGAACGGCCAAGGAAGCGCCAGGCAATCAATGCCATTGGAATTGCTATGGGAGCTACATCGTATTCCATGATGCGTGGGAGCAGAAGAGCTACGCCAACAAACAGGACTGGGGCCCATTGCGCCCAGGAAATATAACCGCACAGGAACTTCCGCGAAAGGTACAGCAGAGTTGCAAATATCAAGGACGCATAGAAAGCGTAGAAAGTCGCGCTCGTTATCTGGTAGGGAATAACATAGTACAGCGCATCGGCGAGCTGACCGGCAGGACTTAGGCCGAAATCATGGTTGAAGGCAAGCCGCAGATTGATCGCTTCTAAGTAATTATTGAACTCAGACGGCCACAGAAAGTGCTGTATTGCGAAAAGGATAATACCGACCACTCCTGTGATACAAGTAGAGAGCCATTGCTTCCTGGCCGAGAGGATGGGGATCAAAAGAAAAATGAGCCATGGGGCCTTGCAACAGGAAGCAGTGATGGTCGCAATATAAAAGCATTGCCAGTTCCCGGTCCGCCATCCCCATCTCGTCGCTGCGAAGATAAGTCCATAGAAAACGATAGCGACATTTCCGCTGAACAAAGTATCAATGTGCACAAGTCCAGGGAAGAACACGGAAGCCGGGGCAAGAAGTGAGAATAGCTTGCGTTCATCTTGTTTCACCCACTGCATCCCAACCCATATCACGATGAGAACGCAAGCGCCGTAAGCCAGCCAATATAAATTGGCTACCGTGCCGAGCGGAAATATGGTGACGATTCTCAGTAAGGGAAGAGTAATAGGGCCGTAAACGTAGGTATACGGCTGCGAATGATCCGGATGGAGCGTGGGTTGACTATGAAATAAATGCTGGAGGGAGTTCCCATCGGCATAGGGATCATGCCCGGCCATCAGCGACCGTACAGCAGTTTCGTAGACCCGCAAATCCCACCCAACGACATAGGAGGGCATGACGCTCCAGATAGCAACTGCGGTAAGTGCCAGAATCCAGAATAGACGCGAAACTGTTCGATAACCAGTAAAGCAATACGTCATTGGACGTGGATCCAGTCAATCCTTGAAACGATCGCGCAACGTCACAAATTTAGGTCTAGCGCAGTTTGTCTTTCGTTTTTATTAACGCACATGATAATGTCCTTGTTCATGCGTGAAGAGCGTGTTGCATCGCTTGTCTTGCATGACCTGCACAACCACCGATATCGAGTAGTGCAGTTCGATTACCTCATCGAACAGGAAAATAATTCGGAGCGGTGGAATCCGGCGATCGTGGCCGCGATCGAAGGCGAACTATGTACCAGAGCTGGTGAACGAGGATGGGGAGATCTACGTTCCGAAAGATCCGCCACCGAAGGCTTCGATTCCGAAGGGAAAACACAGAGATGCTTTCTAAGCATCTGGACTCGCCTCGTTCTTGCTGGAGGTCTTTAGCTGTTTCTTTTACACCGCAGCGTATGTGCCATTTTGCAAGGTTTCTATCTCCACTCTTTCCAACCATTCATCATGCGAATTGCTTAGCTTGAGCAAACTCCAGCATCCAACGGCAAAACAAAACACGAGGAAGGGAGCTTCGGCTAATTTCCAGAGGCCCCAGCTTCGAAGCGCGATGCAGTTGGTGATTACAAAGACAATGCCAAACCAGAGCGCACGTTGAAAGGGCGTATTGAAGGTCGAAAGGAAACGCCAAACGATGAGCGCAAGCGGAATGGTAATAGCGGCGACGTCGTACTCAATGATACGTGGGTTAAGCAGGATGACTCCTACTAAGAGGACCGGCATCCATTGCTGGAGTGGGAAGTAACCCGCAAAGAATCGCTTGGAAAAATAGATCAATAAGGAAAAAACAGGGATCGCGTAGCCAAGATAGAACACAAGTCCAGCGGGAAAATAAGGCATGTCATGGTCTAGTAGAAACCCGCTGAACAAACCGGCGGGACTGCAGCCAAAGTCATGGTTGAAGCTGAACTGAAGGTCGATAGCTTGCAGATAGTGCGGGAACAGATCGGGCCAAATAATGGGAGTGACTGTGAACAGGGAGATGCCAATAATGCTGGCGATAGCGGTTGGAATCCACTGTTTGCGAGCTGAAAGAAGAGGGATGACCGCGAGACTCAAGAGCGGAGCTTTGATGCAGGAGGCAACGAGCACGGCGAGATAAAACCAGATCCAGGTATTTCGCCTCCAGCCAATCACTGCTGCAAGGAGAACCGTTCCATATAGGATGTATGCAATGTTTCCACCCAGAACGATACCATTGGCGAGAAGTCCGGGGAAAAATACGGTGATGGGGGCAAGATAGAGAAATAAACGTCGTTCGTTCTCTTCGACCGCGCGCATGACAACCCAAATTTCAGCTAGCGCTCCTACGACAAAGATGCTCCAGTAAATGGAACCGCTGAGCCATACGGGGAAGGCGGTAATGACACGCAGGATGGGGATGGTGACAGGCGAGTAGACGTAGCTGAAAGGCGGATCTCCAGCGGGATGGACGGTCTGGTTGTAATAGAGCTTTTGCCTTGCGATGCCATCGAGGTACGGGTCATGACCGGCGGCCAAGGAACGGATGGCATTGCGGTATACGGCTACGTCCCAGGCGTGCGGACTAAGCGATATCAAGATGCTAACGGCTGCAAGGATGAGCAGCCAAAGGATGACAACTGGAGCTGGAAGTAGAAAGGATCGGCTTCTGCTTTGAGCCTGGATACTGTCGATCAACGTCGGGGCCCTCAATATTAATACGAAAACGTTCGGGCTATGTTCCCGAGTGATTGGAAGTTTCTGCAATTACCAGATGACAACGCTACTGATTGAGAGGTTCCAGATTCATTTTCTACAGGTAAAGGAAAAACGACAACGGAGGAGGCATCCCATGGGTCCTCTTCTCGAAATCGTTGCCGGGCAGCTCGACATACCGACAGATGCATGGGAGGAACTGCACACAATCGGCATCGACCTCGCCGATCTCGTCAGGCTCATCGCCGATTTGGAACACCGGAAGGTCTGATCGCGGCACGGCAGGAGGAACTGTCCGCGCGAGCACGGGATCGCGGATCTCGCCCAGGTGGAGCCGGTGCATGTGGCGGCGTTTGTCGAGGACCCGCGGCTCATCCCTAGTTCTGATCTTTCACTGTGGGCGTAATCTTATGGAAGAGGAACTCTTGTGCTAACGCTTCGGCGATGCGTCCGCCCGTGCTGACCAGAGCGCCAGTGAAGACGAGACTCGCGCCGCGATTCGATGGCGGGAAGTACAGGTTCGAGATAGCGCCTGAGGCCAGATCGCCGCCGATGCTTGAGTAGTTGAACTGCCATTGGCCGTTATCTCCCTTGGCAACGAACGGGGCGGAGATAGCGTGGAATGCGCGAGACCTTTTCGTGCCCGTGCCCTGATAGAAGTAGCGCGGATCTTGGTGCAGTAACGAAGGCAGGATCGCGCCACCGATCATGATGGCGGTGAACCCGTCTGTATAGGTTGCACCGAACCGCTGGCCGTAGCCTTTCAGGCCCTGAACGTAGTTCGGGGTGCCCGCCGCCTGATAGATGCCGGCGAGTAGAGCAACACCGCCGATCGTGACCGGATCAGTCGCTGCTTTCAAAGCGAGTTGATACTTCATTTTCGTCGTAAGGGGCATCGGGTTTTTGTCGTAGTTGACATAGAAGTTGGGAATGACGCCCAGTAGTCGCTGTTTCTCTTCGGCTTTTACCTGCTGCAGAGCGAGTTGTTCAGGCATGATCGCATCCACTGTGGTATCCACGTCCGCGAGCGCGAGATGGATCTCCGTCATGTCCATGAACTGACCCGGCGTGAGGATGACCGCGGGCGATGTCCAGGCTGCAAATCCTTTTTTGTTGACTGTGATCTTAAGAGAGGAGGCTGGCCGAA
>Ga0210403_10001500_pt1 | contig 22087 bp, 16 predicted proteins | sample IncBWC19MmetaG_FD_150863 | JGI IMG/M metagenome (GOLD analysis project Ga0210403, IMG submission 150863) | Forest soil microbial communities from Barre Woods Harvard Forest LTER site, Petersham, Massachusetts, United States - Inc-BW-C-19-M | ecosystem: Environmental > Terrestrial > Soil >... | reverse complement strand
GACAGCGCCGAGCCGCTACCAATGGCAGAAGAACGCGGTGAACATCTCCGGAGCCACATCAGCAAGCTACACCACACCGGCGACGGCGGCGACGGACAGCGGATCGACATTTGACGTTGTTGTGAGCAATACGGCTGGGAGCGTGACCAGCACAATGGCCACACTGACTGTAAGCGCTGCCCCGGTGGCGGGTATCCAGCTGAGTTCTAACCCCATTAACTTTGGAAACGACGTAGTCGGCAGTAATTCGACTCAACTCTTGATCATCACCAACACCGGCACGGCCACTTTGACCATCACTCAAGTGAATGAAAGTGGGTCAGCTTTCAGCACCAGTGGATTCTCACTGCCATTCAGTGTGAACGCGGGGAAAGGAACCACCATGACCGTAGCATTCCTACCTACCGCGGTTGGCGCCGCGTCCGGCAGCATTTCTATTGTGAGCAACGCTCCCGCTTCGCCAACTTCTGTCAGTCTCACTGGCACGGGAATCGCCGCAACATTCACTTTGGGCATCAGCCCGGCGAGCCTAAGTTTCGGCAACGTGACAACGGGCACTTCCTCCGCCTCGCAGAATGTAACCATCACGGATACGGGTAATGCGAATGTTACGATTTCACAGATAACCTTGAACGGATCAGCCTATTCAATGACAGGCGGAAGTGCTCCCGTCACGCTCACTCCGTCGCAGAACCTTATCCTGGCCAGCCAGTTCGATCCCACGGTGACGGGGAGCGTCAGCGGCAGCATCTCCATGGTGAGTAATGCAACCGGTTCGCCTGCAACGGTCTCACTGTCGGGAACGGGCGTCGTCCCGGTACAGCATTCGGTGGCACTGACCTGGAGTGCGAGCACTTCGACGGTATCTGGCTACAACGTCTATCGCGGCACAGTGAGCGGGGGACCGTATACCAAGATCAACTCTTCGCTAGTCGCGATTCTAACTTACACCGATTCGACAGTGCAGAGTGGCACGACCTACTATTATGTGACCACGGCGGTCGATTCTAGCGGTGATGAGAGCGTCTACTCGAATGGAGCGTCAGCCCCTATACCGTAGGCGATTGAAAAGACGTGTTTCAATAAGTTTCCAAATGTTTCCAATTGGTTGCGTCTCGCAGCAACGGTTTGTATGAACCGTGCAGCATCGCCCTAAGGCTACGGCTGACCGTCGCGGTCTCGTGTTCATTCAGCCCCGAAGCGCCTGGCAGTTCTACGGAATGGACACAGAGGTTTCGTTGGAACTGGCACTCTCGCGCCCTTGATCATCCACTGCCCGAGTCACATAGTAGTAGGTTACGCCGCTCTGGGCAGTGTTATCTGCGTATGTAAGTCCTTGAACAAGCGAAGAATTAATCTTCTGGTATTTTTGTCCAGATACCTCGCTGCGGTACACGTTGTATCCGGCTACGTGCGAACTGCTGGCTTTCCAGTTCAGCCTGACCGTGTGCGGCTTGCCGGACGCTTGCGCTCGGAATGCCGCAGGTTGTACATCTGCTGGAGTAGTCTCCCCGCGAACAAAAACCAGGGCTTGCCCACGGCCTGGCAGTGTGGGGTCAGCGTCCAAAACCACGGGGTAACCGTTGCTTTTTTGCTCGCCATCTCCGGACCAGGCAACGAAGCAAGAGTTCTCCTGGGGGTGCCCGCTGGTGGAGCAGAACAGTAGAAGAAGACAACCGCAAAAACACCGCATGCTACGTACTCCCTCGCGCGGGCTGTCAACTAAGTTGGAAGTCTCCGTCTAAATCTGACGCGCTTGGTTCGTCTACCGGTTGTTGCCGACGCATGGCTTGGACTTAAATCTCCAGCTCGAATTCGAACGCCGCTTGGCGTGAGGCCAGCTAGAGCTGGGATCGCAGGCGACCCCGCGGAGCTCGCTAGCAGCTACCTTCGACTTTCGACCTTGGACTCTTTCCTACGACCGCCAATGCAGTGTCACCGGCCCCATCATCGGATGCACCATCGCCTCACCCGTCCGCCGCGATTCCAGCAAACCCGCCTTCAACCCGAAATACCACTTCGCCGGCCGGTCCGCATCATCAATCAACATTAACCGTGGATTATGCTTAAGTCCCTCAGCCTGCAGGATCATCGTCTCCTGGTCCTGTCGCAAGAACTTCTTCGCAAAACTCCGGAAAATCCAAACCGGCAGAAGCAGATTCCACGCCGCCACAAAATCAATCCGGCAAAGACCGCGGAGCACCGGGGTGACCGTGGCCCGACTGGAAAACCACAGCTTCCCGCTCCGGATCTCCTCGGTCCGGATATTGGGCAAAACAAAGTCGATGGTGGTAGTCACCGGCTCCCCCGTATATTTCCGCAGCATGCGGTACGGCGCGCTGTTCGAGCTGGGCGTGTGGGGGCTCATCCGGAATCCATACGGAATCGGCTCAAACTTTTTTTCCTTCTCGTGAATACTGTGCCGGCTGCGCCAGTACCACGACTGATGCACAAACGGCCCGTGCGCGGGGTCCATCAACCCGATAATTCCTTGGTCGACATGCGATGGCAGATCGCATGTGAGGTGCGTGACTCTGTATTTTTCGCTGAAAACGGCCAGTTGCGGAGCCCCCGCAATTGTCTCTGGTAGTCGGGTTCCCTGAGCGCTCATGTAAACCCAGAAATATCCGTCGCGCTCTTCGCACGGAAAATGGCCGGCAAAAATACGCTCGACCTTCAAGTTGTCCTGACTAGTGAGCGAGGGGATCTCTATGCACCGCCCCGTGCACGCCTCAAATTTCCACCCGTGATAACTGCACTCCACCGCCTGCCCGTCAAAGCGCCCGTAAGAAAGCGGTATCCCCCGGTGCGGGCACGAATCGCGCATCGCAAATGCTCTACCGTCGGAGGTGCGCCCCAAAACTAGCGGCACTTCCAGCAACATTGCCGTTGCCAGCCGGTGGCGAGTAACTTCCGTGCTCCGCAACGCCGGATACCAGAAATCCCAAAGAAACCCAAGATCGCTTTCGGCGACCGTTTCGCGCGCCACGCCGCCAGCTTGCACTAAAGATTGCACTGTCTCACTCATCGTCAATTCGCAGGATCTTTTGCGGGCCGTCTTCCGCGGCGGCCCATTCGGACCCATTCGCATCGTAGTACACCGCGTCGCACCGGAGCAACCACGCGGTAGCGAGCGCATCGAAACAACCGTCTCTAGCATCCAATTGCGTGTTTCCGGTTTCAGAGGTACTCTATTCAATGAGCAATTCGATGTACGCTACCTTCTATTAGCTGGCTCTCCTCTCGCTCCGACACCAGAGCGCCGCTTCCGGCTTTCACCAGGCACGAAATCACCAGTCACTTCCGTTTCGCAAGAGGAACGCCATGGCCCTAATGACATTGTCCGACAAATTGGATCAGCTGGGCACTCGCTACGACGAGTTAACGCAGCAGCTTTCGACTGCGGAAGTCGCCTCGGACTCCGCGCGCTTCCAGAAGATCGCCAAGCAGCACGCGGAGCTCGAGGAAATCGTCGCCAAGCACCGCGAGTTCAAGCAGGTCGAAAAGGATCTCGCCGGGGCGCACCAGATGGTCGTCGAAAACGAAGACGCTGAGATGAAGCAGATGGCTCTGGACGAAGAAAAACAGCTCGTCGCGCGAAAGGAAATCGTCGAGCGCGATCTAAAACTGCTCTTGCTGCCGAAAGATCCGAACGACGAGAAGAGCGTCATCGTGGAGATTCGTGCCGGCACTGGCGGCGACGAAGCCGCGCTCTTTGCAGGCGAACTCTTTCGCATGTATTCGCGTTACGCGGAAACGCTGGGCTGGAAAGTGGAAGTCCTGGAAAGCTCGCCCTCCAACCTCGGCGGCGTCAAGGAAATTGTCGCCGCGATTCAGGGACACAAAGTCTATTCCAAGCTGAAGTATGAAAGCGGCGTACATCGCGTTCAGCGTGTGCCTGCGACGGAAACGCAAGGCCGCATTCATACTTCCGCAGCAACGGTAGCGGTCCTCCCCGAAGCGGATGAAATCGACATCAAAATCGAAGCAAAAGATTTGCGCGTCGATACTTTCTGCTCTTCAGGACCCGGCGGACAATCCGTGAACACTACCTATTCCGCCGTCCGCATCACGCACATCCCCAGCGGCCTGGTCGTTTCGCAGCAGGACGAGAAATCGCAAATCAAGAACCGCGCAAAAGCCATGCGAGTTCTTCGCGCCCGCCTGTACGAAATGGAACTGGAAAAACAACAAGCCGCCATCGGCGCCGAGCGCCGGGGCCAAATTAAAACCGGCGACCGCTCCGAAAAAATCCGCACCTACAATTTTCCGCAGAACCGAGTAACGGATCACCGCATCGGCCTGACCCTTCACCAATTAACGGAAGTCATGGAAGGAAAGCTCGGCGCGCTAGTCGACGGCCTGGTCAGCCACTACGAAGCCGAACGCCTGGAGCAAGAGTTAGCCGGAGCATAACAGCGACAGACATTCCTGTTTGTCTCCCTGGAGTTTTTCTCTGGAGCATCTTTATTCCATGGAGTGTAAATCTGTTTCAGCCAGACACAGCCAAGAATGCCTGTCCCACCGGATCGCCTAAAACATGGACGTTCGTACCGCACTAAAACTAGGCGTGACGCAACTGCGCGAAGCCAATATCCCGTCGTTCACCCTGGCCGCGGAGTTGCTGCTCCTCCACACGCTTGTCAAGGAACGCACCTGGCTCTACGCGCATCCTGAAGAGCTCGTCTCCGAAGCTGACGCGCAGCAGTTCCAAGCCTTGCTCACCCGCCGGGCCGCCGGTGAACCAACGCAACATCTCACCGGCAAACAAGAATTCTGGGGCCTGGAATTTGAAGTCACTCCCGACGTATTGATTCCCCGCCCCGAAACAGAACATGTCATCGAGGTGGCCCTAGACCGCCTGGCCGCAAGAGAAATCCGCGCCGGCAGAAAACCAACGCTCACGGGCGACGGTCTGCAGATCATCGACGTCGGCACCGGCTCCGGCTGTATCGCCATCGCTCTGGCGAAAGAACTTCCCGCCGCACGCATTGTTGCGACTGATATTTCTCCGGCGGCACTAGTCGTCGCTCGGCGCAACGCCACCCGCCACTCCGTCGAGGATCGCGTGATGTTCCGGCAATTCAGTCTTCTGACACAACCCGCCCGCGAATACGACCTCATCGTCAGTAACCCGCCCTACATCGGCCACAAAGAAAAAGAAACACTCATGCGTGAAGTTCGCGACCACGAACCCGAACTCGCCCTGTATGGCGGCGAAGAAGGCTACGAACTCTACGCCGACCTGATCGCTCAAGCTGTACGTAGCTTGGTTCGCGGTGGTCTCTTGATTCTCGAACTCGGCCACAACAGTCTTCCTGCCGTGCGGCCACTTCTCGACTTGCCAAACTGGACAAGCATCGGTGTAACTAACGACCTGGCTGGCATTCCCCGGGTCATCGCCGCCGAAAGAACTCGGGCCCGGCCGACTGTGTCGTAGAACGGAAAAAAACGTGCGCCACTTCCCGAAGCAATTCCGAGATATCCGCATCGTACCTCCGGCAAGCTATTTGGTTCTGCTCGACTCGGAGCTTCGCTGACTGACTAGTAGCCCCAAGAAATTGAAAGCAACAGCGAAACCGGCGTAGGCTAGCGAGATGCCGGAGATGGCGCGATTTCGCGCGAAGCATGGGTTGCTCGAGAAGCAGGCAGCGGATGCCAGCGCATCTATCCTGCATGTCGACATGGACGCGTTCTTCGTGTCGGTGGAATTGTTGGAGCGGCCGGAGCTACGCGGAAAGCCGGTGGTTGTCGGTGGACGGCCTGATCAGCGCGGCGTGGTTACGGCTGCGAGCTACGAAGCGCGAAAGTACGGCGTACATTCCGCGATGGCGCTGCGCACGGCGGGGCGATTGTGCCCGCACGCGGTTTTTCTTGACGGTCATCACGCGAAATACGGCGAATGGAGCGACCGGGTCGCGACCATTCTCGCGAAGTTCTCACCTATCGTCGAAATGGTTTCGATCGACGAAGCCTATCTCGATCTCTCCGGGACAGAGCGGCTGCATGGCCCACCCTTGGCTGCGGCCGACAAACTTCTTCGCACCATCACGAGCACGACGGAACTTCCTTGCTCCGCCGGACTGGCAACAACCCGGCTCGTCGCAAAAGTCGCATCGGATCAGGCCAAGCCGCGCGGTCTACTGTGGGTTGCGCCCGGCCAGGAGGCGCGGTTTCTTGGCCCGCTTCCTGTGCGGAAAATTCCAGGGATTGGCGAAGTCACCGAGCGCGCACTGCGGGCACTTGGCATCGAAACCGTGGAACAGCTGGCGGCCATCTCGCAGGAAAAACTAGAAATGGTTTTTGGCCAGTGGGGCGACGCGCTTTATCGCAAGGCACGCGGCGGCGATTCCTACGAATTCGTCATCGATGCGGAGCCAAAATCCATTTCGCACAATCACACGTTTGGCGAGGACACGAACGACACTGACGCGCTGCATGCCCTGCTCAGCCATCTCTCACAAAAAGCGTGCAAGCGTCTTCGCGAAGCAGGACTGGCCACGCGCACGCTTACGCTGACCATTCGTTATGCCGGTTTTGACACGCACACGCGCTCAAAAACTCTATCCGAGCCAACGCGGCTCGACGCCGACATCTTCCGCATCTTTCAAATGCTCTTTGCCGAGCATCGCGACATGAAACGAAAAATCCGGCTGCTCGGCGTGAGCTTGAGCGGCCTCACGCATGGCGCTGAACAGCTCGATCTTCTCGAAGCAGAGCGCCGTGAAAGGCTGGAGAAATTGACGCGCGCTACAGACAAGCTGCGCGACCGCTTTGGTTTTGGAAAAGTGCAATTCGGCGGCTCGCTTCGTGCGGACGGCTCCCGGAACGATCACGAAGAATGACGCAGTCCGGTTTCTTCACCAGATGCCCTATACTTCCTTCTGATGAGCACGCCAGCGCAACCCGCCGCTTCTGCGCGCGTAAAAAAAGAACGCATTACCGTCCGCCTTCGCAATTTCTGGCAGCGTGTCAGCGAAGGCCGCCAGATCGACGATCTGTGGTCGCAGTTCACTGCGGACGCGCGCGCCAGCTATGGGTTTTACGGGCGCGACGTCGACTGGGAAGAGATTCAGAAGTTGCCGCGCTGGCGTCGCCCGCTTCACGTCATCCGGCAGTTTTTCTGGGCTTTGCTTCTCAAGATGTCTCCCGCGCGGCGCGTGCTTCTCCTTCTGGCATTTGCGCTGATGCTTCTTTCGAGTATTTCTCTGCAGATCGGGGAGAGGGCTGTTCTGGACATCAAATTCGAAGCCATCGCCGCGTTCCTGTTTCTCCTCCTACTTTCGCTCGAACTCGCCGACAAAGTAACGATGAAGCGCGATCTGGAGATCGCGCGGGAAATTCAGACATGGCTTGTCCCCTCGAAACCGCCGGAAGTGGCTGGAGCGGACATCGCGTTTGCTTCGCGTCCGCAGAATTCCGTCGCTGGAGATTATTACGACGCGTTCTACCCCACGGCGAGCGCCGAAGAAAACGGAAAGCTCATGCTGGTGATTGCCGATGTGGCAGGAAAGAGTATTCCCGCGGCCTTGCTCATGGCCACGCTGCAGGCCAGCTTGCGCACTATCGCGGGTGAAGGTGCTCCTTTGGGAGAGCTCGTGGTGCGCCTGAATCGCTATGCGAGTGCGCACAGTCTTGATGGCCGCCGCTTCACGACCGCCGTTCTCACCGAATACGATCCTGCGACGCGGCACCTTGTTTATGTAAACGCAGGCCACAATCCTCCCATCCTGCGCCACGCCAATGGAGCGCTCGAAAAGCTGGAGGTTGGCGGCTTGCCCCTGGGGATCGATACCGGCGCCGCCTACGATACAGCGGCCGTCGATCTTAGACCCGGCGACGCTCTGATCTTTTATACGGACGGCGTGGTCGAAGCGTTTGACGAAAAGGGCGACCCGTTTGGAGACGAGCGCTGGCTCGATGCTATCCGCGCGCTGCCCGAGTGGAATGCCCAGGAATCGCTGCAATTTCTAATGAAGGGCGTGGACGATTTCGTAGGCTTGACGCGCCAGTCCGACGACATCACCTGTCTCGTTTTCAGGACCACCTAACTTCCCCGGGTAACTTTAGCGGCTGAAACCCGGCCGGAAGCCGAACTTTACACATCTCTCCCCTTTGCCGCCTTGAGTGTCGCATAATCGCAGCGTGACAGCTCGCGAACTCGCCAGCTCAATCTGCGATACATTGCAGCGCAACGGTCATCAGGCGCTGCTGGTCGGCGGTTGTGTGCGCGATCTTTTGCTCGGCCGCGAACCGGCCGATTATGACGTCACGACAGACGCCACGCCTGAGCGCGTCATGGAGTTGTTTCCGGAGAGTATCGCAGTTGGCGCGCAGTTCGGTGTCGTGCTCGTGCCGCGCGATGGGCTAAAAGTGGAGGTCGCGACGTTTCGCTCCGATGTGGGCTACTCCGATGGGCGGCATCCCGACGGCGTGGTCTTTTCCAAAACTCCAAACGAAGATGTGCAGCGGCGCGATTTCACCATTAACGGTTTGCTGATGCGCCATGACACCCGCGAAATTCTTGATTTTGTGGAGGGCCAGGCGGATCTGAAGGCCGGCGTGATTCGCGCCATCGGCGAGCCCGACCGCCGCTTTGCGGAAGACAAGCTGCGCATGATGCGCGCCGTGCGCTTTGCAGCGCGATTCGAATTCGAGATCGAGCACCAGACGTTTGCCGCTATTCGGAGACACGCTGGCGCAGTGACAGACGTTTCAGCGGAACGCCTTCGCGAAGAACTCACAAAACTTTTGACGGAAGGCGCGGCGCGCACGGCGTTCGAATTGCTGGAAAAGTCCTGGCTGCTTTCTATCGTGCTGCCCGAAATCGCGGCGATGAAAGGCGTGCCGCAGCCACCGCAGTTTCACCCAGAAGGCGACGTGTGGCGTCACACGCTGCTAATGATCGAGGGACTCCCCGTGGGGACTTCTCCGACGCTTGCTTGGGGCGTGCTGCTTCACGATGTCGGCAAACCGCCGACCTTCAAGCCAGCTTCCGAGGCCGGCGACCGCATCCGCTTCGATCACCATGTCGATGTGGGTGTTCGCATGGCGGAAGCGATTTGCCGGCGGTACCGGTTTTCCAAGGAAGAGACAGAACAAATTCTGGCGTTGGTGGCAAATCACATGCGCTTTATGGATGTGCATCGCATGCGGACCTCGACACTGAAGCGATTCGTGCGGCTTCCCCATTTCGAGGAGCACCTGGAGCTGCACCGGCTGGATTGCCTCTCGAGCCATCGCAATCTGGATTCCTACGGTGCGGTCGAGCGCTTTCTGGCGGAAACGCCGGCCGAGGAGGTTCGCCCACAGCGTGTCCTAACGGGTACTGATTTAAGCGAAATGGGCTATATCCCTGGACCGCTATTTAGCGAAATACTGAAGGCCGTGGAAGACGCGCAACTCGAAGGGCAGATTACATCCAAGGAAGAGGCTGAAGAATTCGTGCGAAAGAAGTTTGCTTTGAAGAGAACCAAGGCATGAAGAAAGCGGCGCTGCGGCCGCGGACTCAGGCAACGCGCGTGGGGAGCAAGGAGTGACTGAGGAACCATTCCACGTATATGAAAACACAATACTTAGTCATAAATCAGCCGGGATTTAGAGAGTTGTGCTAGAATATGAGTTTGTTATGCTAAGATTTCATGCTAATTGTACTCGCACTGTTCGCACCCTTTTGGTCTAGCCTGCATCTAAAGTTCTTAAGCGCGGGACAATCCTCCCTGCGCCCGGATTTAGGGGACACTCACTATGGCTGAGAAAAAGTATACGGTGCCAGAAATTCTCGCGATCCTGCCGGTTCGGGATACGGTCCTGTTTCCTGGGGCTGTGCTGCCCTTGACGGTAGGCCGGGAGAGCTCTCTGGCCCTAGTTAACTCGCTGGAAGGCGAGGAGAAATTGTTGGGGGTCGTGGCGCAACTGGACCCCCGGATCGAAGATCCTGCCGCGGCGGACCTCCACAAGGTCGGTACGCTGGCGAAGGTTCACAAGACCGTCAAAATGCCCAACGGGAACGTGGTTATCTTCCTGGAGGGTCTGCAGCGCGTTAACGTGCTGGAGCTGATCGGCTTGCGGCCGTTTCTGCGGGCGCGTGTCGAATCGCAGCCCGAAATTACGGGAGAGGTAGATGCGGAGCTTGAGGCTCTACAGCGCAATGCGCAGGACCTGTTTCGCGACGTGGTCAGCCACTCGCCGCAACTGTCCGATGACCTGCAATCCGTGGCCATGAATATCGACGACCCGGGCCGCCTGGCGGACTTTATCGCTGGGACTTTGCCGTCACTCTCCACACTTTTGCGGCAGGAGCTGATCGAAACACCGAGCGTACGCAAGCGGCTTGAGATGTTGATCCGTGAACTCTCGAAAGAGCTGGAAGTGCTGGAGCTGCGTTCGAAAATTCACGAACAGGTGCAGGAGCAAGTGGGCCAAAACCAGCGCGAATACCTGTTGCGCGAACAGATGAAGGCCATCCAGAAGGAACTCGGTGAATCCGACGATTCGACGCAGGAAATGGACGAGCTGCGGAAGAAGGTGGATGAAGCCGGGATGACGGCCGAGGCCAAGAAAGAGTGCGACCGCGAACTGAAGCGTCTGGCGAAGATGACCCCAGCGTCCGCGGAATACATGGTTTCGCGTACCTACCTGGAGTGGATGACTTCTTTGCCCTGGGCCAAGTCTTCGGGCGTGAGCGAGATCGATATCGCCAAAGGCAAGCAGATTCTCGACGAAGATCATTACGATCTGGCCAAGGTCAAGGAACGGATTCTCGACTACCTGGCGGTGAAGAAACTTCAGCCGGGGATGAAGGGGCCGATTCTTTGCTTCGTTGGGCCTCCTGGCGTCGGCAAGACTTCGCTGGGAAAGTCCATCGCGCGATCGCTGGGCCGCAAGTTTGTGCGTATCGCCCTGGGCGGCATGCACGATGAGGCGGAAATCCGCGGCCACCGGCGCACCTACATCGGCGCACTGCCGGGGCAGATTATTCAAGGACTGAAGCGGGCGGAGTCGAACGATCCGGTGATGATGCTCGACGAAGTCGACAAACTGGGCCGCGATTTCCGAGGTGATCCGTCTTCGGCGTTGATGGAAGTGCTCGATCCGGAGCAGAACAATGCGTTCCGCGATCACTATCTCGACGTGTCGTTCGATCTCTCGAAAGTGCTGTTCATCGCCACGGCAAACTGGATGGATCCCATCCCGGAACCGCTGCGAGACCGCATGGAGATTATCGAGTTGGCGGGCTACACCGGCGAAGAAAAGGTCCATATCGCGCACAAGTATCTGATTCCCAAGCAAGCCCAGGAACACGGGTTGAAAGTGGGAGAGCACATTGCATTCTCGGATGACTCGCTGCGGGAAATCATCCACAGCTTCACACGAGAAGCGGGCGTGAGAAACCTCGAACGCGAAATCGCGACGGTCACACGCAAACAGGCGCGAAAGATCGCCGAAGGCCACACGGAAAAGATGGAGGTTACACCGGAGATCGTTCGCGAATACCTCGGCGTGCCCAAGTACCGAGCGGAGAAGGAGGTCGAGGAGCGCGTCAAGAATCCTGGCGTGGCTGTTGGTCTGGTGTGGACGCCGGTTGGCGGAGACATCATATTCATCGAAGCCAGCCGGATGCGCGGCGGGAAGCAGTTCACCATGACCGGGCACCTGGGCGAGGTCATGCAAGAGTCGATGACCGCGGCACTTACGTGGACTCGTGCGAATGCGGAGCGGTACGGAATCGATCCAGACTTCTTCCGCAAGCAGGACATCCACATCCACGTACCGTCGGGCGGCGTGCCCAAGGACGGCCCGTCCGCAGGGGCGGCGATGGTGACGGCGCTGATCAGCCTGCTCACGGGGCGGCCCGTGCGCGACCGTTTGGCGATGACCGGCGAGATGACCCTCTCTGGCGTGGTGCTACCGATTGGTGGCGTGAAAGAAAAAGTCCTCGGCGCCAAGCGTGCGGGGATCAAGGAAGTGCTGTTGCCGGCCGACAACGAGCCAAACGCTGTAGCGGATCTCCCGCCGGATATTCTCGGCGACATGAAGATCACCTACGTGCACAATCTCGATGAGGTGCTGGAGCATGCGCTGTCCAAAGATGCGGTGGCGCCGCCGATCGTGCCGCACCCGGAACCGAAGCCGAAGCGCGTCGCGGGGGAAAGCCCGCGGGCCATTCACTGAGAATGCAGACCAGTTAGACGGCGCGGCACCATGGTTCGTGCACCTGGACGTAGGAAGACATAAGCCCAGCGAGTCTCGCTGGGCTTTTTGTTTTCGGGCGACGGGCGGAGTGGAACGGAACTCCTGCTACCATGGTTCCAAGTATGGCCGGCGAAAAACAGATTAAGACGGACGCGCCTGCTGAGCTGGCGCAGCGACTGGCGGAGGGCTTGCAACGCGAACGAATTGTTCCGCGGTTCGTCGATTCCTATGTTGTCGAGCACGGACGGCACGCTTTGCAGGTTCATGCTTCGCTTTACCGCGATCTTCTCGACTTGCTGCAGCGCGAAGCGCTCCTTGCGGTGACGGCCCGGGCGCTGGAGATCACCTACGCCGAACCGCTTCCTGCCGGGAGAGCGAAGCCGCGGCCCATGTTGCGGAAGGACGGCGTGGCCTTTCGCCGTAAATTCCTGGCGGCGCTCACACGGCAGCAAAAATGGAGCGCGGGAGACGCACTGGACTTTCAGACGGACTTGCAGATGTACGAAGATTTGCTGGCGCGCAATACGTCAGCGCGCCGGAACCGCAAGCCATTTGAAGCAGCGAATCATCCCTTCGTGGATCGCTGCGCGTTCCTGCTGGATTCTTCTTTTCTGGAAAAGGCGCGGGTGGCGGCCAGCCGTACACTGAACGACCTGGAAAATCTTACGGCGCAAGTCACTGGTTCCGTCTTGCATGCTCCAGAGACAGCGCCGGCACGCGTGAAGCGCTAGCTAGGTCTCGAAGAGGCCGGCACCGAAAAGCGGCTTGCCCGCGCGCGCCGTCTGAAATCCGTAAAAAGCCAACGCGGCGATGGCCATCAGGCCAACCAGCGCGGGAGCCGCATACCACTGGGACAAGTGGCTGGTGGTCGGGAAAACCAGCAGGATATTCTGCACGACCAGTCCCACAATCAAAACCAACAGCCCGAAGCGTTTCAGGACAAATAAGAACGAGACATACAGCAAACCCGAAGCGACAAAATCAATGACGCGGTATTCTCCACTGGCATTGGATAGCGCGCCCAGTAAAGCAAGGGCGATAAAGGCGAGAGCATCCTTCCGCAAGAGCAAACGAAGCAACGAAAGCAGAAAGAAAATTACCAACGAATAGAAAACAAAGAAGAGGATGTAATACAGCAGAAGCCCGATCGCCAGACGCATACCGAGCATGGATTCTCCCGCGACGATGCCAGGAATGGGTGGCAATTTGCCAACCAAAGGAAGGATGAAATTGTCCGAGGTCTCATAGAGGACCAACGCGACGCCGTAAGCCGCGCCGTACAGAAAATCTCTTCCCACGAGAGGATCGCGAAATTGCCCAGCGAGAAGACGGCTCCAGCCAATCAAAGTTTGCGGAGCACGGCGTCGAACCAAAGGCTCCAGCGCAAGATAAAGCACTGCAATCACCGCGGTATAGAGCAAGGCCCAGCTTAGAGCGATGAGGATGAGGTCGATCTCATCAATCGAAGGGGAGTGGTGCGCGCGAAGCAGCCACATGACTATGAAAGTGACGAAAACGGAACTGGCCAGACGGAATGCGCCGCGAGTGTCACCCCGCTTGTGGCGAAGGTTGTAGCGGACGATGAGGAGGCTGCTGATAATGACGCCGGCAAAGAGAATTACGACGATGAACACGGCGACCTTTTCGCGGCTCAACGGTGAGTACATGACGCTCCGGTCGGGAGTGCTCCAGGGATAAATCAGATCGAAATAAATGGGCGTGCCGCGATAAGCGGCAGCCTCAATGCGCAGCGGAATGTCCGGGTGGCCCGGCACGGAACCGGCCCAGGCGGCGCGAGCATCGCCCCAGGCCAGCGGAGCCCATTCCGGGCCCACGGCGTGAAATGAGGGCAGGTCCAGGCCGGCGGCGGAAAACAAGCGACCCCAATCGGCGGCGGGTTGCGTTTCGCGAGGAGAGTCTTTTTGCGGTGAGACAGCCTCGAAATGAATAAGGCGGCCACGAGTATCGAGAGCGATGGTGACCATGCCCGTTACAGCCATCGGCGGATCGAAGGTGGTCACTTTGCCGGCTCCGCCGGAGGAAAAAAATCTCTGCGGGCGCATCTCGCGCGGACTTTGCCGGTACCAGAAATACATGGCCGCAGGACGGTCATCGTTTAACGAATTCCAGCGCGAGGGTGTTTTGTCGTGCCCTCGAATGTATTCGAGATAACCACCATCGGCGGTGAAGTCGTAGGCTGTGTCCGCGGGCGGTGCTGCATAGCCGAGATCACGAACAACTTCGGCGGATTTGTGAACAAGCACGTCCGTCGGAATCTCAAGAGAAATTTTGTTGGGGAGTTGGGTGCGATCCTGGACGAACAGAAAACCGATAAGTCCTGCGAGTGTGGCAAGAAGAATTCCAAGCGCGAGCACCGGACGAATGCCTTCGGTGGCGCCGGCGGCCGCGACCATTTCCGGAGACGGGGTTTCACCCGCGGCTAGAGCGGCTGCGAGGGGATCGCCGCCCGGAAGCGCCGCAGCAACTTGCAGGGCCGCTCCGGGGCGTTTTGCTGGATCGTTTTCCAAGCAGCGAAGGATGACGCGTTCGATCAGGGGATCGAGGTCGCGCACGAGAGTCGAAGGATTGGTGATGGTGCCTTGTTCGCGGAGTTTGATGAGCTCGGGAAGCGTGGAGGCTTCGAAGGCGCGTTTACCCGTCAGGATTTCGTACAGGATTAAGCCCAGCGAATAGATGTCGCTCTTGGTGGTCACTTCTTTTCCGGCGAGCTGCTCCGGAGCCATATACGCAGGCGTGCCGGCACGAATGTCCGCGCCTTGAATGCTTGCGGCGATTCCCGCGAGACCGAAATCGGTGATGCGAATTTTTCCGGCGCTATCGAGCATAACGTTGGCAGGCTTAAGGTCGCGGTGAACTACACCGCGCTCGTGAGCCGCGGCAAGTCCCGCGCAGATTTGGCGCGCGATTTCGGTGGCTTTGTCGGGAGAAAGCCTGCCGATGCGGCGCACAACGGAGGCGAGATCCTCGCCGTCGACGTACTCCATGGAGAGAAAGGGCGTGCCGTCCGCGTCGCCAATATCAAACACGCGACAAACGTTCGGATGGGAGACCTGTCGCGCGATACGAACTTCGGAATGAAATCGCGCGAGCGTTGAGGCGTCTTCTGAGAGGCTCTCGGGTAGAAACTTGATGGCCACGAGTTGGCCGAGCTTCAAGTCTTCCGCACGATAGACTTCGCCCATACCGCCGCGGCCGGCCATGGCCACGACGCGATAACGTTCGGCAATGATCTGTCCGGGCGTGAAGCGTCCGCCGCCGATAGGGTCAGAGCCGGTTAGTTTTGAGCCGGCACCGCTGCTGGAAGGCGAGCGCGGCGGCCGCGAAGGAGTGGGAGCCGAAGAGGGCTTGTGGCGTGTCGCCGGGGGCACGGGCGGCGCAATGGTCTCTTGCTCGGCGCCGAGATCATTCGAATCGAGGGTCGCCGCTGCGTTGAGATCAAGGGCTCCACCGCAAGTGGAACAAAACCGTCCGTTGAAAGAAACCTGTGCGCCGCAGGAAGAGCAGTACATGGGAGGCGAGATTCTATCATCGCCGGAGGCCTCTCTGCGAACGGTCCCGAAGACTCGCGATAAGAATTACGAGATGCGCTCGACCTGTACGGCAGTGCCATACGCCAGGACTTCGGTGACACCCTGCATGACCTCGGTGGCGTCGTAGCGCATGCCGATGACGGCATTCGCTCCATGTTCGCCGGCGTGTTCGAGGAGCAGTTCATAGGCGTCTTCACGAGTTTTCTCGCAGAGACTCGTAAGAATTGTGATATTGCCTCCGACGATGGTTTGCAGCGCGGCGCCGAGATTTCCAATCACGCTGCGCGACCTGACGATAATGCCGCGGACGATTCCAAAGTTTCGCACGATGCGGTAACCAGCAAGTTCGGTTGCCGTCGTCACCATTGCCCTATCCACGCGATTGGCCATCTTTATTCTCCTTAAACGGGACGTTTACCGGTGCGATTCTACCTGCGCACGCGGCCATGCGCGAGCCCAGTCTGTCTGCTATTCTCGGATGGCGTGGAAAACTTATCCTATGTTTTCTATTTTCTGGCAATTGCGCAGATCTTGCTAGGTCTGTATTCAATCGGACAGGGGCTGCAATGGCTGGGGTATGCGCGACGGCGGATACACACCGATCCGGGCTTTTATTCGCCTAAGGTTGCCGTGCTCTGCCCGTGCAAAGGGATCGAGGCGGCGCTGGAACGCAACCTGGTTTCGCTTACCGAGTTCGAATACCAGAACTACGAGATTTTTTTCCTGATCGCCTCGGCCACGGATCCGGCGTACAACATCGTGAAACGCGTGGCAGCTTCGTCGCGCGCGAAAGCGCATGTGGTGTTGACCGAGAAGCCGGACGGTTGCGGCGAGAAAGTGAACAATCTGCGGCTGGGGATCGTGCAGTTGCCTGCGGATTTCGATGTTCTCACATTTGTTGACTCCGACGGACGGCCGGGAAAATACTGGCTGCACCGCATGGTTGCTCCGCTGACGGATTCGCGCATCGGAGCTACGACCACTATGCGATGGCTGATTCCGAACCGGAACAACTTAGCGACGGCGATACTAGCCGCCTGGAACGCCCCCATTGTCACCATGCTCAGCGAAAAAGGGAAAAATTTCTGTTGGGGCGGAGGCACGGCGATACGACGAGGTATTTTCGATCAATCCGGGGTCGCCGAAGAATGGCAGCACTCCGTCAGCGATGATTATTCGATGACGCGGGCACTGGAGCGAGCGGGACGTTCGATTGTTTTCTTGCCGGAATGTATCGTGCCTTCTTTTGTGGAGACGGATTTCACGGGCTTGATGGAATTTACAAACCGGCAAGTTCTGATAACTCGCGTGTACGCGGATAAAATGTGGGGAATTGCCGCCGGCACTCACCTGCTCTACTGTCTGTCAATCGTTCTCGGGACGTTTCTGACGCTTGCCGATGTTCTGGCGACGCGGCCCGCGTTTCATCTGGCGGCGCTCACTTTTTTACCGGTGTTGCTGACGGCTATACGCGGGGCCCTGCGGGCGGCGGGCGTCTCGGAAGTTTTGCCGACATACCGTTCACAAATTTCGAGCCAGGCGTGGATCTATGTGTTGTTGCCGGTCTTCGTCCCGTTCCTATATCTGGTGAACTTCATTACCTCTCTGATTACGCGCAAGATATGTTGGCGTGGCGTTACCTACGAGCTGGTTGCGCCCGAACAGACGCGCATTCTCTCCTATTGAGGCGTCGTATTGACGCGGCTCCAAGGCTTTCTATTGTCGATCTCGAAAAGATTTCCACAGCGCGGCAGAGCCACAACCAATGTAGAAGCCGCTTCCGCTCTCGATAGCATGTTGTAGTTCGGCCAGAACGTCATATCTTGGGAGGGCCACAAACGCCATGCTAGAGTTTATCGCGCAGCATACGGCGGAGATTGCGGGAGTGTTGAGCGGCTTCGACCAACTGGTTTTTCAAGGGACCCCGCGGTCGATCAGCTGTACGGAAGGAATGATGGGCTAGCGGTCTCTGGCATTGTTATTTCGCCCATAATTTCTCAGGATTTCCCGGCTTGCTACCATGCTTCAATGCGGCGCGTTTCGCGGCTCCGATCCCTTCGCTGCCGCCGTATCAATTCGCCGAAGACGCGCAATCGGCAACAAGCTTGACGTTCCCAAGGGCTGGCGCGGGAATTGTGTCCGGAGAGGGCAACGGGAAACACCGGCTTCACGCCCATGTCATGGCATGTCATGGCTGGCAATCTGGTTCTCAAGTCCTGAATCATTCTCGGCTGGTGAACGCAGTCTGCCGACAAATAGCTGCGCTTCAAGTTTCCGATTAATATTGTTTGGCGTATTTCTTTTTGATGAAATACGGCAGGAGCACAAACTCCGCAATCGATGGCAGCGGATCCTTCCTGGAAAAAACGGATTCCACACGAGTGGCCTTTAGTGAATGCCAATACGCGCCGAGTTTGAGATAGCCGTCCGCAAGATCAGAGAGGACTAAGGGAACGTCGGGAAGAAGTCGCATCCAACCCAGACCAGACTTTGCGCGTGCTGGTGCCACCTGCATTCCGCATTGGTCGGCGAACAAGAGATAAGGAAAATCCACGCCCGCCGCGAGACCCAATCCATGGAATCCCCAGGCTCGGGCGTTCACATCGAGCAACTTGTACTCACCGTCGCGTGCATCTTGCTTGAACTCAACTTCCACGATTCCATAGAAATCAATAGCGCGCAGGAATCGCTCGGCTAACTCTTCTATTTCAGGAAGGTCGACAGTCTCCACATACGTCGCGGCACGTCCAAACTCGCGCGGATGCTGGCGCATACGTCTGGCCAACATCACGGAATGAGCGTGGCCATCACGGAAAAAAGCACAGTAAGAAAGCTGGCGAAGACCATCCCCAGGAATAATCTGCTGAATGAGAATCTCACGCGGATCGATATCGCGACAAGCACGTAGATAGAGCTCCCGGAGCTGCTTGGGCGTTTCTGCGCGCCACGCTTTCGCACCGGTGGCGTAAAAAAAATTCTCCTTCACAGCCGGTTTGAGTGCGAGCGGCAGATGAGCATCAAGGTCAGAAAGATCATCGACACTCTTAGGGTTCCAAGTGCGCGGTGTGGGAATCCCCAACTTCTCGGCAAGTTGGTAGGTATTGGTCTTGTCCGCAGTCCAGCGAACGGTTCCCCACGGAGCGGTTGTGACTCGGAAAAACTCGGCCAGGCGATCGCGATGGATCGAAAAGGCGGCAACATTCTCGTCGCGAGTCGGAAAGAGAACCCAACCCTTCAACCCAAGACGCTGGCCCACTTCAAGAACGGAATCCACGGCTGCTTGCTGATCTTTGAGATCAGCTACTCGCTCGACGCAAGTCACGTACTTGGAAAATTTAGAAATCGAATACTGATCGTCGATCACGACAACGGGAATTCCGCGCCGCCCCAGACTGCGGGCAATCGCGAGTCCTGGGTGATCGCCGCCGACAACAACCGCACCAATCTGTTCTTTTTTAGTCATTGCCCTTTCACCAGATGCCGCGGAGAATCGGCGAAGGTCCGAAGTTGGTGTCATCGGGCCACCAACCTGTGTTTCAAAATTTCGGAAGTCAACGCCATGGAGGAAAATTCTGTGCCGGTGACAAAGTAGAACAGAGGGCCGAACGTCCGAGCGGCTGGGGCGCCAATGAAATGCAGCCCGGGCAGGGAACTGCGAAAGCCGGACTCAAGCACGGGATATCCATCGAAAACCTGGACCTGCTTGACGATGGCTGGCGGGAGGAATTTGTATCGGGAAATATCGACGGAATATCCGGTGCCGAGTATGACATGGTCAACGAAAGAAAAACTCCCATCATTCAGTTTCAACTGCACTTGTGAACCTAAGGAACGGGCCTCGGCAACGAAACGGCCGGTCTTGATGTTTACGTCCTTAAGGCGAGCGGGCAGCCAAGCGGAGCCGGCAGAACGGACAGCTCGGGTCCGAATTTTGTCGCGCCATTCAAGTGGGACGCGCCGTACCAAGTTCGGTGCAGCCACAAGCCGGCTGATTCCCGCTGGGCCGATGTCATGCTTGGAATACAGCATGGAAGAGATGGGACCAAGGCGATGCAGCCACGGATGCTGACCAATCCAGCGAAGAGCCGCGATCCTGGCTATGATCTCAACTTCAGCACCGGCCTCATGCAGCAGAGCGGCCGACTCTAGCGCGCTCTGGCCTGCGCCGATTACCGCCACTCTTTGACCCGCAAACGCCCTAACTTCGAACCCGGAATAGCAGTGGATGACCTGAGCAGAGGGCAGCGAGCGAAATACGCCTGGAACTTGCTGAAATGGCCCAATGCCGGCCGCGACTACGACCCGCTTGGACAAGAATGAGATTCCATCATTCAGCAGAATTCGGAAACCATCGCCAGAAACTTCAATGGCCGCAACTTCCCTTTGATCCAAATTCGAAATCAATTGCCGGTGGAACCATTGGCCATAGTCAACAAAGGTTTCGAGCGGTATCGGAGCGGCCGGAGTAATTCCATTGGCCGACTCAAAGGCATCGAGCGTGTGAGAAGCAGAGGGATCCGAAATATTCGAAGCAACCTTGGGAGAGCGCAGGAACATTCCTGCGGGCATTTTGTCGGCCCAAAATTCCATTGGCTTTCCGAAAATGCGGACATCCACGCCAGCAGCTTTCAGATGTGCGGCGACAGATAGGCCGTAAGGGCCCGCCCCGATCACCGTGACCTCGGCATCGGGAACTCTCGATGGCCCAGACCCTGTGGGCCGGACTGGGGACAGCAATTGTGTCTCGGAGCTCATCATCTTGCTGTAAACCTCCCGGGCAAAATCATTCTGGACGAACATCGAAGACTGTTGGTAAAATCGGCTCGCGCGAGTATCTGAAATCCGGCGGATCGAAGGACAACCGAAAGGGAGCGAGGTAAATCGGATGGCGACCCTTGATCCGAATTCCTTCTTCTCAAATCCGAGGGACAGAATGGCTGCAGATCGATACCTCGCTTAAACATCATAGAAATTCTCACCAAATCCAACAAGATTACGTTCGTACCAGAAATCTCCCAACCCGATGGAACCAGTGGTACAGTACGGAGGACCAAAAACTCTCACTTCTACTGGACCAAAACTTCGGGCCGGTCACGGGAAGTCCGTTGTGTCGACGGCGCGTACGATGCGCGAGACAGAGGCCCAGATCCGAAATTCCGGATTATTCCTGATTCCCAGAGTAAGTGTGATTGCTGGGGCAGAAGCTAAAGAAGGGCGTTATGGAGCGTGAAGCTTTCTCAGGCAGTCTGGCGACGAACATTGATCGCGTTGCTCTCGCTCGCGGTCCTGCAGTTCGCACTATTCTTGCTCCCCAATCTCCGGGGTTATCGAGCGCCTATTGTGGCGAGATTGTTGCGGAAGAAGAACGGGCCGGTCGTTGTCCCGCTGCCGACAAATCTCCAACCGCAAGTCCCCGTCAGGATTCAAGAGGTCCGTTCCGGCCAAAGGGTGTGACCCGCCCCGAGGGCTGGCGGTTCCCCCCGCGACCCCTCTTTCTCGGCGTGAGAGAGGTCACCTACTTGGACGGGTAGATTCAGAGTTATGGAAAAATTTCGCGAACCATGCAATTCCTACCCGTGGATCAGCCCAAGTTGGTCCGCCGGCGCCCGTAAGTACTCCATTTCTGAAGAAGTTGTAATGTTTAGAAATTCGGCAGCTGAAATGCTCATCAAAAGCGGTTCGGTATCTTTAACGCAGACGAACGGGCAGGGAGTTCTTCTTGCCGCTCGGTGTGCCCTTTCTGAGGGTCCAGACACCCGGGTACCTACCCTCTGTTTCGTTTGGTCTGCTTACTCGGCCGGTAGCCTACGCAATGCAGCTGCCTCCTGACGGGGAGGCTCGATCTAAGGAAAGAGCTTCGGTTGTGCCACGAGGCTGCTTAATTGGGGGGTACGCGTGAAGCTTATCCGCAGAGGTGAACAGCAAAACTCTTTGAACAATCCACGCCCGGCGATTTCTCGAGATCATTACTACTTTTACGAAAAAAGCACTGGGGCGACGCATTTTCATGTGGAGGCAGGTCCCGACGGATGTTTTCCCGTGGATCAAGCCGCCGGCCTGCTGGCGATGCACTGTATGGTGAGGGGCCAATCGCCAAACGACTACATTGTGATGGTTAAGGCGGAAAGCGACCTTTTGGAAGGTCTAAAGGAGAAGGCGGAAAAACTGCTGCAAGCCGGACATTCCGTCCGCAGCGCCGTAAAGCTCACGCGACGCGAGGAAGAAGTGCTGGGCGGCGTGATGAAGAGCTTGGCTAATAAAGAGATAGCAGCAACGTTGAATCTTTCCGAGCGGACCGTGAAATTTCACGTGTCCTCGCTGCTGGCGAAGTTCCGCGTGCG
>Ga0210403_10001498_pt1 | contig 22104 bp, 23 predicted proteins | sample IncBWC19MmetaG_FD_150863 | JGI IMG/M metagenome (GOLD analysis project Ga0210403, IMG submission 150863) | Forest soil microbial communities from Barre Woods Harvard Forest LTER site, Petersham, Massachusetts, United States - Inc-BW-C-19-M | ecosystem: Environmental > Terrestrial > Soil >... | reverse complement strand
TCGCAGTGATCGCATGGACATACCGACGCCAGATTTTGAAACTCGTCGAACTCGAAGATCACCATCGTTGATCGAACGGGCGAGAACAACGTGATGAAGACGCTTAAACTTTTAACGCCCCTCAAGACACCCGAACTGAGTTTCAAAAATCGAGTGTTCTACCGGATACGATTTTGTGAGGACAAAAGGAGGAGTCTAATGAAGGCGTCTATTTTGAGCTTCCGCGCCGCCGTACTCATGGTTCTTGCTGGGCTGATCTGGGGCATCGTGATGGGTATCACCGAAGATCATTCGAACTCGTCTGCCCACGCGCACCTTAACCTTCTTGGGTGGGTGTCGCTCTTCCTATTCGGAATATACTATCATTTGCATCCAACAATCGACCGAGACCGGCTAGCTTCTATACAGGTCTGGATTTGGGTGGCGGCGACGCTCAGCCTTGTCGTAGGCATAACCTTGGTTAACTCGGGACGGACTGTCGGCTATCCTTTCAACGTCGCTGGTTCGCTGACCCTTGTTGCCGACATGCTGCTATTCGGGTGGTTGGTTTACAAAACGGAACGGGTCGAAATGCCCGGTCGGACTGCTGCCGCCGAATAACTCCGCGTTTTTTCTCAAATCGGCAGTAGCCAAAAGGGTGGGATCGAGTGACGCGAAAGATTGGAGAGCACACGCTGAGACCATAGCTTCCGCCGAAGTGTGAGGCGATAGCGGCCCGGAGTATTGCGTTGACGGACGCGAGCAACTTGTCCAATTGATAAACGAACCGGGTCCCATTGTCGCAAGCGCATTGTCAAGAAGAAGCGTGTTTGCAACGTCCATGTACCCTGCAAGAAATTGCAGCGGGTTCATCATCAGACTTCTGATGGCCGCTAATGGCGCAAAGCGGACATTGGTGAATAGGCGATGCGTCGTAGCGACCCACAAATCCCCCATGCAACACCGCTTCGTTGGGCCGATGGTTAGCGTAACGGAATTGCGCGTCATCGCCAGCCGCCGTCGAGGACGGCGCCATTTATGATCCGTTCGTCATGAGAAAGGGACCGCTTGCGCCACGTCATCGATAGTTCCGACGCGGCGCGAAAGACCATTGCGCCGCGGTTGTTGTCTCGCGTCGATTGCGGCATCTCCTATCGTGCGCCTGTTGCCGGACTGCCAGAGACCCAGATGGGTTCGCAGCACTCCCTAGGGCCCTGGTCGTTCACGCAGGCGAAGTTCCACCGAGGAGCCGGGACCTCACGACCAATTACGTAGGGGCGGCATAGGCTTGTTTCGCCGCGGCGGGAACGGTGAAAGATGTCGTCAGTGCAGGTACTAGCAAGGACGTAACAGAAAGACTGCTCTTCGTCATTAGGAAGTCAGTGGCGCCCACTTCGTCATGCAGATGGAGAATCCGACGACAGTTGGAAGACGTCTTTGTTCACGTTGTTTCAAACGGGCTTCCTAGTACTGCAGATTGGGGTAGGCAGCGCTGTCTCCGCGTCCCTCGCGAGTCAAATCGAGAACGCCGTAAATTGCCCAGACCGGGTCGAGGGGGCTGGTGTCGCCGCGCTTGAACGTTCCTTCGCTCGCCCAATGGTGGCGGATTCCGTCCTTGTCGCGTGAGAACACGTTCAAGACCGCGAGCTGCACGCCATCCGGTGTTTCCGCATGGTAGTCGCGGTTGAAGGTGTTGTTGCGCGAGGACAGCAGCCTTAGGTTGCGCCAGCCGCGCTCTTGTGCGTAGGTGCCGAGCCGATCCGGGCTTGTCTTCGCGATCACCACGAGGTTGGTCCGCTCGGCGAGGTGAAAAGCAGCACCCTCGAGCCCGTCGACGACCGACGTGCACGAGGGGCACGGTTGCTCGACAAGCGGCAGCTCGGCCGTCCTGCCCCCTGAGGCACCCGCTCGTTGGTCTTCCGACCAGCGCGGGAACATCATGTTGTAGATGACCAGCGAGTTCTTGCCCGGTGCGAACAACTCCGAGAACCTCACCTTGCTGCCGTCGGCCGCGGACTCGAAGACATAGTCCTCCCTGACGAGGCCGCCCGCCGGGAGCGCCCGGCGTTGGGCGGCGACCTGCTCGCCCAGCCGCTTGAGTTCTGCCTCGGCCTCCAACAGCTCGTTGCGTGCGCGGCGGTATTCACTCGACTCGCCGGGGAAATGGACATTCGGGTCGAGGAGTACTTCTCGCCACTTGTTCATGTCGCGCGGTTTGCCCTTGAGAGCCATTGTTTCAATCCTTCTGCCAACCTTCGAAGAGCTTGTATAGGCTTGGCAGCCGGCGGCCGAAACGTCATATAAATGTCGATTTCGGACATAGGGAGGGAAGATGCGTAAGGTCGGCTTCATCATCTATCCCGGCTATCAGTCGATGGCGTTCGCTCTTACCGCCCCGTTCGAGATCGCCAATCGGCAAGCAGCCGAACCGGTCTACGACATCCGAATGCTGTCCAAGCATGGCGGGCCTGTACGCACCTCATTGGGCTTTCAGGTGTTGACCGAGCCGTTTTCCGCGGAGCCGTACGACCTCATCATCGTTGGTGCGAGCACGGAGGATGCGTCCCCCGAGATGATCGACCTCGTCCGTCTTGCGCGGTCTCATTGCCGCCGGATCGCTGCAACCTGCCACGGATCATTTGTCCTTGCGGAAGCAGGGCTTCTCGATGGGCGGCGTGCAACAACCCATTGGGATCGTGCTGGAGAGCTTCGGGCCCGCTATCCCAAGGTGCGGGTCGAAGAGGATCGGATCTTCATCGCTGACGGACCGGTGTGGACTTCAGCCGGCATGACCGCCGGCATCGATCTTGCGCTTGCTCTAATCGAAGAGGATCTTGGCCGGGAAGCGGCACGCACCGTTGCGCGAAGGCTTGTGTTGTACCACCGCCGAGCCGGCGGCCAGTCGCAGTTCTCCTCCCTCCTTGAACTAGAGCCGAAATCGGATCGGATTCAGACCGTGCTCACCTATGCCCGGCGCAATCTTGCCAACCGGTTGACTGTGGACGACCTTGCCGAGGTCGCGCATCTCTCACCGCGCCAGTTCAGTCGGGCCTTCCAGGCCGAAACCGGGCAGACACCGGCGACGGCTATTGAGAACCTCCGCGTAGAGGGGGCGCGCGCACTGTTGGAAGACACAAATCACACCCTTGACGTTGTCGCGCAACTGACCGGATTCGGAGATAGGAATCGAATGCGACGTGCATTTTTACGCGCCTACGGCCAGCCGCCGCATGTGATCCGACGCCAGTCGCGCGGCGGTGTCAACCTTGCTCTCGAGAAAGCCGGAATGAGCGATCTTCGCGAGTGACTGCGCCATGAAAACCGAAGCTCCGCCGCCAAAGCGTCTATCTGCGAAAGCTCGCATACGCATCTAAGAAAGACTCAGGATTCCGGACACAATAGCCCAAACCACCGGACGCGGTCGCGCGGCATTCTTCAAAACTCGCGTAATTGCAGCGCAGTGCGTTGTCGGACCCGGCGGCCAGGCAAACCGGATACGAAGCCGCCCTTGCAGGAGTCGCTAAGTTTAAGGCGCCGACTGAACCGATGAGCACAATCAAGACGACGGTAGTTCTTCGCATCTCATCTCTCCGTTTGTTTTTCAACCACAAGGCTACGCACATCAACCATAGACTGTCGGTGAGGAAGATTTCGCGACGTATGCAGAGGAAAATTTGGTCGGCTCGACGAGCCTTATGTAGGCTCTGCACCGGCAACCGGAACGTCATCTAAGCGTCAGTTTCGGACATGTTGACTGAGCCACTTCGCGCGGAGCCTTATGACCTCATCATCATGGGTGCCAGCATGGAGGATGCATCGCCATGAGATGATCGCGTTCATCCGCCATGCGCGGAATTTATTTCGACGATGTTCGGCAATGCCGAACGTCGGTGAGACCCGCCCCGGCGATGTATCTTAGGAAAGCTCTCGAGCTTACCGGCAACGCCGTCGCCCTCTCCGTGAAAGGTCCAGGCGACGCACCCCAAGCTCGAAGCTGGCAAATGCTTCGCGCATTGCCAGCGAAGATAGGTTCGGAGGGAATATGACTGGTCTTCGAATGAGCGCGATGAACGTGGGACCGCTTAGTGTGGACGCCAACCTCTTGGTTGCATTCGCACCAGGCCACCTAGAAATTCCCACGACCGCGGCCGTGATCGTCCATCCAACCTATGGCGTTGTGCTGTGGGATACGGGCATTAATGGTGTCGTTGCGGATCCAGAGCGGCGAAACGACTATTGGGGCACAAACGTCGCCACCGCCTTTGGTCCGCACGCATTCAAGCGTGAGCACGCTATTGACGCCCAACTGGAGAAATTGGGAATCAGCCCGAAGGACGTGCGCTACGTGCTCTACTCGCACCTGCATCTCGATCATGCCGGCGGCATGTCGTATTTTCCTGACGCCGTCCACGTCGTTCAACGCGATGAGATCCGCTACGCCATGTGGCCGGACACCTGGACCAGCCCGGTCTATTGCCAGAATGACTTCCGAGAAATCCGGAAGCTCAACATTCTCGAAATCGATGGTGACTTCGATCTGTTTGACGACGGAACGCTGCGTCTGCTGAAGACGTCTGGTCACGCTCCCGGCCATCAGGTTCTGATCGTCAACCTGTCGCATCGCGGTCGCATCTGTATGGCCGCCGATACCGGTCACCAGCGCAACGGGTTCGACAACTTGGTTCCCATGCCCTGGGACTGGAGCGCGAGCGCCATGTCTATGACGCGGATGCGTATGAAGCAGTTGGAGCGCAGCGGCCTCCCAATATTCCTCTGCCACGACGCCAGCGATTTCGCGAAGCTGCCTCAGAACGGCGAGTTCTGGGACTGAGCCCCGGTTAGGGCGGGTTACGTGTTTGCGGGATGAGGTTGCAGTTGAGTGTCAACAAGTCCCTTGGAAGCGAGGCGGTCCGTCCATGTCCCGTCTCCCATTATGAAGGTGAATACCGCGATGAAACCGACTCTAAAGCGCCACACCATTGCCGTTAACGGGATCCGAATGCATGTCGCAGAAGCCGGAGAGGGCGCCCCCGTCGTCCTGCTTCATGGCTACCCAGAGACTTGGCACGCGTGGCGTAAGCAATGGCCAGATCTGGCCCGCGATTACCACGTGATCATGCCCGATTTGCGCGGTTACGGCGACACCGACAAGCCCGACATCGGCTACGACAAGCGAACGATGGCGGAAGACGTCCGGCAGGTCACCGCTCATTTCGGCCATGAGCGTATTGCACTCGTCGGCCACGATCGAGGCGCCCGGGTCGCGACGCGCTTCGCCAAAGATCATCGGAGCATGGTCGATCGGCTCGCAGTGCTGGACAACATTCCAACCCGCGTCGTCTTCAATGCGACGGACGCGAAGCTCGCGAAGCTCTATTGGTTCTTCTACTTCCAACAGGTCCCGCATCTGCCCGAAGCGCTGATTCAGGGACGGGAGGAGATCTTCCTACGTCATTTCTACAGCACTTGGTGTTACAACCCCGGTGCGATCGAGGAGGCTGCCGTCGCCGAGTATGTCCGCGCCTACTCCCAGCCTGGTGCCCTACGGGGAGCGTTCAATGACTATCGCGCGGGGCCGGTAGATCTGAAGCAAGACATCGAGGATGAGGACAATCTGATCGACTGTCCGGTACTGGCAATCTGGGGCTCCGACTTCGAACTGGTCGGCAAAGAATTCAATGTACTGGAGGTCTGGAAGGGGTTGGCGCGCAACGTGCGCGGCGTCGCCATCCCCGAGTGCGGGCACCTCCCCCAAGAAGAACAGCCAGAACGCGTGAATCAGGAACTGCGTGAGTTCCTTCGCGGTTGGGGCGGGTGACCTATGAAACTCGTCAATGTTTATGGTTCAGAAGGCATCCAAGCCGGTCTCGTCCATGACGGCGGCGTTGAGGATCTCGCAGCGTCAAATCTCTGGCGTGGGCCGGCACCCGTCGCCCTGAGCGATATCTCGACGCTTGCCGCGAAATTCCGGGCGCCAGGCAGTCCACTCGTCCCGATCGAGAGCTTGCGCCTTGCCCCGGTGGTCGTGGCGCCTGAGAAGATCATCTGCGTTGGGCTCAACTATCGCCGCCATGCGGTCGAGGCCAACATGCCGATCCCCACAACGCCGGTGATCTTCGGAAAGTTCGTAAATAGCCTGAGCGCGTCCGGCGACCGCATCGCGCTCCCCATCGTCGACTTCAAGTACGACTACGAAGCTGAACTTGGGGTGGTAATAGGCCGCGAGGCACGCGACGTGTCGGTCTGTCGGGCGTTGGACTTCGTCGCAGGGTATTGCTGCGCGAATGATCTTTCAGCCCGCGGCGCCCAACTCGCCACCAGCCAATGGATGATCGGCAAGATGCTGGACGGGTTTCTACCGTTAGGCCCATTTCTCGTCACGACCGACGACATCCCGGACCCGCAGGCCCTCACGATCCAGTGCCGAGTCAATGGTGAGGTCCGCCAGCTCTCGTCGACGAGCGACATGATCTTCAGCGTTGCCGAAATCGTCGCTTTCCTCAGCCGCTACGCCACGCTGAAGCCGGGCGATGTGATCATCACCGGCACACCGGAAGGGGTCCTGATGGGTCACAAGACACCGATTTGGCTGAAGCCGGGCGACGAGGTCGCGATCGACATTGCCGGGCTTGGCGTCCTGACCAACACACTCACCACAGAGGAAGCTCGTTCATGAAGACGGTTCTGGTTACGGACCATGTTTTCCCAAATCTCGATCCCGAAAATGCAGTCCTCAAGGGCATCGGTACGCTACGGGAGGCCGGTTCAATCAATGACGCCGAGCTATTAGAACTGGCTCGGGATGCGGACGCGGTACTGAATTGCTATCGTCCGCTCTCCGCGGACATTGTCGAGGCCATGAACAACTGCCGGATCATAGCACGCTATGGCATCGGGGTTGACACGATCCCATTGGAAGTCGCGACCTCGCGCGGCATCCAGGTCACGAACGTCCCGGATTATTGTATCGAGGAGGTCGCCGATCACGGCTTGGCGCTGATCCTGGCATTGACACGCGGCATCATTCGCGGTCTGGATCAGATCCGTGGCGGCGGCTGGAACGTGAAATCGCTTCGACCGCTTCACCGCCAACGTGGTCGGACACTCGGCTTGGTTGGGTTCGGCCGTATCGCCCGGGCGCTTGCCCATCGCGCAACGGCGCTTGGCTACGAGATTATCGTCTCCGATCCGTTTCTGTCCGACGAAGCGGTTCGGACTGGAGGCGCCCGCGCCGTGGACCTCGATACTTTGTTCAAAGAGTCTGACGTGGTCTCGCTCCATGCGCCGCTAACCTCGAAGACCCGGCACATGGTCAATGCTGAGCGTCTGGCAACGATGCGACCTGGCGCTGTGCTGGTGAATACGTCGCGCGGCGGGCTCGTCGATTACGAGGCGGTCGTCACTGCGCTCCGTGGCGGGACTCTTGGTGGTGCCGGCCTCGACGTCCTCGAAACTGAACCACCAGCAGCGGGTTCCACCCCGATTAGTGAAGTGCCCAACCTCGTTGTTACGCCCCATCTGGCATTCTACTCGGAGCAGGCGCTCGTCGACCTCCAGCGCAAGGCGGCGGAACAGATCCGCGCGGTTTTAGAAGGCCGTGCACCAGATTATCCGGTCAATACAATCTAGCCTAGACGCCGGTCAGTCCAGGCAGGCCGACTGGGCCGCCAACCTTGCTCGCGTGAAGCAAGCTCAGCAGCGCGCATGACTTCGCGAACCAATTTCTCTCTATTCATCTCGAAGTCGGCGGCCGTCGCACCGATCCCGATTGCCGCGACAACCTCGGTATCGCGGTTATGAATTGGTGCGGCAACACAATAGAGGTCTGAGACATATTCGCCCTCACTCAACGCGTATCCCTGCTGCCGCACCGCTTTCAGGTCGGCGACCAGAACGCCCTCGTTGGTAATGGTTCTTCGGGTCAACTGTTTGAGCGGGCGGCCGTCCAGAATCCGCTTCCTCTGCGCCTGTGGCGCGTGTGCGAGCAGGATCTTGCCAGCGGCGCTCGCGTGCATCGGCAACCTCGGCCCGGCGCTGCCAAGAGACGCCGGCACGGCACTCGGGCCCTGCAAGCGATTGATGTAGACCACGTGCCCGCCGTCACGAACCGCAAGATAGACCGACCGGCGCAGCCGCTGCATCAGCTCGTTCAACATATCGCGCATGGCGTTGAAAACCTCGCTCTCTGCCAGCACGGTTTCGCCGAACCCAAGCAACTTGTGTCCAAGACGGAAGCGACGATCCGGCGTCCGTTCAAGCAAACCGATCTCGGTGAGAGAAGCCAAAAGCGCGTGCGCGGAGGATTTGGGAAGCGCCAAGGCCTCGGCAATTTCCGTCGTGCCCCATTCATGTTGCTCTGTCGCGAAGAGATCCAGGGCCGCGCCGGCGTGCAACACTGAACCGAGAAGCCGTTGTCTCATTGTAACCTCCACCATCTTCGAAGAGCTCGCATCGTGGTTCAAACAACGCGACTGTTTATGTTGAAGCTGCTCGTCGCGCTATTTAGGCGTTCCCGCGGGAACACCATGCCGACAGCGCGGCCTGCCTGAGCCGCACGTACCAAACTCGCCTTGCTCGCCATTTCGACCATCATTTGGAAGGCTGAGAACGCGGGTCGACCTGCACCGTGGCGGTCAAGCCGGCAACAAGGCGTACGCCGTCAGGCACGTGCTTAAGCCGTATGCGCACCGGCACGCGCTGCGCCAAGCGCACCCAGGTAAAGATCGGGTTGACAACTGCAAGACCTTGTTGGTTGGGTTGCGCGTTTGAGACGTTGATGCCGCGCGCGATGCCAACGACCTCGCCGGTGACGATTTGGCTGCTTCCCATCAACTTGAGCTCGACGGGATCCCCGTCGTGGATGGACGCAAGTTGCGTTTCCTCGAAATAGGCGTCCACCCAATAGGAATCGGCATCGACAACGGAGACTATGTTCCCTCCAACGTTGGCATAGTCTCCTTGTTGCGCAAGGAGATTGGTTACCCATCCATTCACCGGCGAGCGGATCACTGTACGCTCCAGATTGACCTTCGCCCGCTCCAACTGGGCAACAGCCTGTCGATGTTGCGCATGGGTTGCCAATGCGATCGCCTCGTGGGTCTGCCTGTCTTCGACGGTCTCCGCTAGATCGCTCAGCTTGCGCCGGCGTTCCGCCATTGCCTGTGCATTTTCGGCGGTAGCCTTGGCCTGCAGCACGCTCGCTTCTGCAAGGTCGAGAGCGATCCTGTAGTCGGTGGGGTCGATGACCATAAGCATATCGCCCTTGTGCACAAACTGATTATCATGCACCGGCATCTCCACAATCCGCCCTGATACCTCTGGCGCTATCGTAACGACATAGGCGCGAACCACGCTGTCGCGCGTCCAAGGTGCAACCATGTATGCGTCCCACGTCGCGCTGCCCAGCACGATGGCAACGCCAACCGTGGCCAGCGTAATGAATAACGGAAGGATTTTGACGCGCCGCCGTGGCGTCTTGCCGCGAACGTCGACGCTATTGGTTGCCTCTGAGTTTGTTTGAACGTACACCATCCCAACCCTCAGCGTGCGATGGCAAGTACCATTGACGAGAGCGCGATCATGTACATGGCAAGGACGAACAGTGTGGGATGCCAGACAAGGCGCAGCAACCCGAATCGCCCGGCCACTCTCAACAAAGCGAGCGTCGCCAGCCAAGCTGCCAACATCAGTATCGACATTGGCGCAACGTAGACGCCAAGCAGGTTGATCTCGAAAAACTTCAAGCGGACGCTCCTGTATCGAAGTATGCGCGATGGTCGGCGAGGGCGTCGCAGATGGCAAGGATGCGGCCGCGCGCACGCGAGGCGAGCTGAGTGTCCACCTGTGCAGCTGAGGCTAGTTGATGGTCCAACCAACTGAGCTGAGCAATTGCGCCGGCGCTATTTCCCTCCGCAAATGTCATTAGTGCGGCGTCAAGTGAATGGAGGTCTGCCCTGTCATGACCAAGATGGATGATCTCAGTGCCCACAAGCTGCGCTGCCAAGAGCTGCGCCCGATCCAAAGGGTCGGCCTGCTCCGGCAACGCCGCAAGCCGGCTGAATGTGTAGCCCTGCCAGTCGTCAGCGCTTGCTGAACGGGTCATCACAAGGCGACGCAGGTCGCGCAACGTTAAATTAAGCAGACGCCTGGTTCGGAAAGACGGCGACAGCGGTGGAACGAGTAGAAACGACAGAGGCGCTGCTGCGACTCCCACGAAGAGTCCCAGTGCAGAGTTGTAGAATTGCGCTGTGTCGTAACTCATCTCGTTCGTGGGTTGGAGCACGCGCACAAAGATAGCGGTGCATATGACCAAAGAGGGATGCTGCCGAGTTGCGGCCATCGCAGTGCCGAGCGGTATCAGAAAAGCAGCCAAGGCCATGCAAAAGGCCGGGAATGACTCGAGCCCTGGCAGAAGGGCGAACTTGATCGCCGCTGCGATGGGAATAACCGCCGTTGTACCTAGCATGAATGCAATGGCGTCAGCGTAGGCCAGTTCGGCTCGGGGCGAAAGCAACAGAACTACAATTGCGACAAAGACGATTGCCGAGCCGCCGTCTGGCCAGGCGGTGAGGACCCAGAATAGCTCGGCTGCTCCGATCGCTAGGAATGCGCGGCCGGCACTGACGAGGGAAGGCAGCCAATCGGGAAAGTAGATTTTGAAGCCGCGACGGCGAGGACGCGGGCGCGCTGGGTCGGCCACGAGCAAGGCCGTCGCCTCGAGCACCGCTGCAAACCCCACGAGAACGCTTGCGGTCTGATCGGCAAGCAGCCGCAAGGAGGCTGTGCTGGCCCGGATGGCAATGAGCGTACGAACTGCTGCCTCGCAACGGCGGCGCAGGGCGATGGGATGGGCTATCCAGAACGTCGCGTCGCCTGCCGGCAGCGCGGAACACAGTCCTTCTGGAATGCAGCCCAGAACAGCATTCGCTTCCTTGTCAGCGACTTCAGGCGGAGTTTTAACGAGCCGCGCTGCAATGCCGCGCCAGGCAGCGAGCGAGGCAAACAGCCCGTCTATAGCGCCCTGCAGAGCGGGCGAGTGATAGCGAAATCTTGGGAATTCTCCGATCGCCTCGTCGATCATCAAGCCAAGCGCGGTGACCTGCCGAATGAGCTCCTGTCTGGTCGGCTGCTGCGCATCCGCGGAATCCGATCCGGCAAGTCTCAAAGTGGCCCCGACTCCGGCAGCGATTTCGGTGGATACAGCCGCAAGCTTTCCCGCAAGCCTTTCTGCGGCACCACCGAAATCGGTTAGGGTGAGGATTGCGCCCGCGCAGAGGATGCCGATCCAGATTTCGCTGGCGCGGGTGACGGCCAACATAAATACCTCGCTGCTTGCGCCACCCGTCGCGCCAAGGGTGTCGACCCCTATTATCGCCGCGGTGTACCCAGCAAGCGCCGCCGCGTAAGAGGAGAAGTTGCGGAGCAGGCTGGCAGCAAAGGCGCAAACCCCGCCCCATAGCGCAAGTCCGACGAGAAAGCCGATGCGATTCTGGGGAAACAAAGCCGTCAGTACGACGATCATCGTAGCTCCCACGAGAGTGCCGATGATGCGGTAGCGTGACTTGCGTAGCGAGGCCCCGAGATATGGCTGACACACGATCGCTGCGGAGGCACCCGCCCAATAGGGATTGTCGAGCTCTAGCCAATACGCAACGAAGAGGGCAAGACAAACTGAGGCCCACAGCCTGAAGCCGAACAGCAGAGGAGGGACCGCGGCTCGCGCTGCGCTTACCAGCGTCAGCTGCAATCTGACAGCTTTACTGCCTTCTGCAGCTAACACCCTCCGGTCGGTTCCGTTCGCCATGTCTTCCGTGTATCTTCAGCAGTCAGCTGCTTTAGGTGCGATAAATTCGTGATTGTTGGCGAACTCGCCGCGCCCTGGGGCGCCATGGAGATGCGGAGAGGCGTAGGATCGCTGAAGCGGGCAACGTCGGTGGAGCGAGGACCTCAATTCAAGACGAACGACACGTGTTTAGCGCAACTGCGTCATTCGCAAATGTCGTATACAGATCAATTCAGGACATTTCAGTCGCTGTTGGCTGCCGGAATGGCGGCCTGGTAAGGAGGCTGTCGAATGGAGCGCAGGGGCTCCGACCACGACTTGGCCGGGCAACCAATTCATTTCTCATCGTTGAAGCATGGCCGGGATGGTTTCGACGAAGCTCACGAGCGGCTTCGGCGATCCATTCAACTTCATGCGCAGCAACGCGCCTTCCCAGCCATTGACAAGGCCGGCCGCCACTTCTGCGATGGGTAGATCCCGTCTGATTTCACCTTTGTCAGCGGCGGTCGTCAGGAACTTGGCCACATCGTTCTCAAAAGCAAGCAGACCATTCTGAACGGCCTTTGCGAGTTTTGGAGACGTCTTTTCGTCGACTTCCGCGGCCAGGTTGCCGAGCAGACATCCTCGCCGAAACTTGGTAGCGCGACGCACCTCGATACGCTGACGAAAATAGCGCTTCAAACGGTTGATCGTGGGTCGATCTGCCGGCGAGCTTGGCAGCAGATCCTTCTTGCGGCGAGACGTGGCTTGCGCGACATACTCGTCGACGGCAGCAATGATGATCTCGTCCTTCGTCGGGAAGTGATAAAACACAGACCCCTTCGGGGCTCCGGCGGATTCGGCAATCAGTGCTACGGAGGACGCGGCATACCCGCGATCCCAAACATGGTCAACGCACGCTTTGATCAAACGCTGTCTGGTGAGTTCACCGTTCGCTCGCGTCCGTGCGCGTGCATTCCTTCCGACTTGCTTGTCCGGGGTTGCGTTTCTAGGCATTTGCGATCCGGTTTTTGGTTGGCACCTTCAAGGCTTCTTTCTTCGGTCGGCGCTCCTGGTTGCCTGACCCATCGCTCCGAACCACGAGCAGCGTCAGGACGGCACCTATCAACGACAGCAAGGACAGCAGATAGAGGCCACCCTCGAAGGAGCCGTATGCGTCCTTTGCCCATCCTATTGCCACTGGACCGACCATGCCGCCGCTATAGCCAATCGCGTTAATGAGCGCGATGCCACCCGCTGACGCCGGTCCTTTCAAGAATGTAGGCGGAATAGTCCAAAGAACCGGCGTCACGGCGGAATACCCGATCGCGGCAAGCGTAAAGCACGCCAGGGCAAACAACGACCCCGGCTGGAGCGCGGCTCCGCCGATGCCAACACAAATCGTCAAGAACGCAACGATCAGATGCCATCTCCGGTCGTTAAAGCGATCCGAACTCAGCATCCATGGAATCGTCGTCATGGCGCCGATTGTCGATGGAACAGAGGCCGCAATCGCGGCTTGGGTTGTCGAATAGGCTTTGGAGATCATTTGCGGCAGGAAGAACGTCACTCCAAAGAAGCAAATCGACCGGAGAAGCCAAATGGCGCTCAGCCCCACGACTCTTTTGTCCGTGACGGCTTGCAGAAAGTTTGAGGCGACGTTGGCGTGCGATCGATGGTCCCGCTCCAGACGGTCCACGATGGCGCGCTTCTCATCTTCCGTAAGCCAATTCGCATCTTCAGGTCGGTCGACGAGCTTGTAGTAGACGAAAACTCCCGTGATGGCCGCCGGAAGCCCTTCGGCGATGAACAGCCATTGCCAGCCGTGCAATCCGAGAATTCCCTCCATCGCCAAGAATGGCGCCGAGACCAGGGCGCCCAAACCGGTGCTCAACGGCACCGCCAAGAAAAAAACGACAGTCATTCGCCCGCGATATTCGCCCGGAAACCACTGGGCCATAAAAAAGATGATGCCGGGGAAGAATCCGGCTTCAGCAACCCCGAGCAAAAACCGAATAACAATCAGGCTTGTCGGACCTACTGCGGTCGCCGTGAGCGCAGACAAGACGCCCCACGTGATCATGATGCGGGCAATCCAGCGGAGCGCGCCTACCTTTGCAAGGATCAGGTTGCTGGGGATCTCGAAGGCCGTATAGGTGAAAAAGAAGATGCCGGCTGCCCAGCCGTACAGGTACGGCGTCAGCGCCAAGTCTTTCATCATGGTCGGAGCGGCAAAGCTGATGTCCACGCGATCCAGATTCGCCAGGACATACGAAAATGTCAGAAGCGGAATGAAACGCATTGCGGCTTTCCTTGCAGCTCGTGCAGCAAGATCGTCCATCACGTTGCCCTTCCGATCCGTGAACCGGATCGTTATTGTCAGTCTTCGGATGCGGATCTAGATCGATCACATATTGGCGAATTTCGCCTTCCATGACTCTTCGTCGCCGGGCGCAGGCAGACGCAGACCCGACTCCATGACGTTCTCGTAGGACGTCTCGACAATGCCGATCATGATGTCGACGATCGGAACGCCCGTGACTCTGCTCAGAAGGTTCGTGTAGTCCGTCAACATCTGATGTCGGACTTCAGCCGGCCGGCCTGCGCGCATCCGCACATGAAGTCGGATCGCCGAGGACAACGTCCTGTTCTGGAAGACGTTCTCAGGGTTCACTTCGTCGAATTGAATCTGCACGAAGCGTGGAAGGCCACTGGTCGCTTCGCAATGAATCCGCGTGATCTCGTCGACAATTTCCTGCTTCATGTCGGCAGTGATCACGCCAATTGGCGCTATGCATTGATAAAACGGCATGTCACACCTTCGTTCGCTTTGAGTTATGTCTCTGAGACCGGCGCGCGTTCGTCCGGCGTCCAATCGGCCACCCAATTTCCATCTCGATACATTTCCTCGCCCACGTGTGGCGTGAACTCGACCAGCACCCATCGTCGAGGCACTCCCAGAATTTCCACGCACGCATCTACGATGCCATCCGCGAGTCTCAGCCTGTACTCGCTGGGACGCCCCGCACGGAATTCGACGAGCACCATCACGATGGGCTCCAGGTGATCGGGACCGAGGTGAAACAGGTTGTCTTCGCCAAGTTCGGCGATGCCGATATTGGGTCGCCAAGTTTGGGTCTGCATGACGTCGGCGTACAGGCGACAAAGACGAACCGCCAATTCGCGCTTTTGCGCAACCGGGAAACGGCCAGGTAAATCGAGATGTAGATACGGCATAACGTTCTCCAAGCTGTGAGTGTCAACCACCTAGTCAGGTTATTTGACCGGTCAACTAATATTCTACGGCCGACAGAAACACGTTGACGTGAAGGGTCGCGGGCGATGCCCGGGATTTGCACTTGCCAATGCCTATGGTCACGAAGTTGGGATTGCTGAGTATGTTGTTGGTTCTGCTGATGCCTTGCCACTTAATCATGGCTGCCATCCGCGCCTCATGTTGACACTCTCGTGACAATCCTTGCATGTGCTAATATCTTTAATAAGTGCATATGCAACGAATCAACTTTTGGAGGCACCAATGGTGCAACGTCATGTCCATTATTTCCCTGCGGTGGCAGAGAAGCGAGATTTTTACGCTGGCGGCCAGGAGGTAGGCATCCAAGTCTGGGTCAAAGGAGACATGCCAAATTTTTGATGCAACGCTCACGCCGATCCACCGAATGGTGCTGAGCTGATCGCGGCTTCGCCGAGCAATGTTTGCAGCCGTTCATTGAGACAACCAATCTCCCTTAGCGATGTGAGGCAAATCAATGGGTATCGTTCGCTTTGCGCTGAGATTCCCGTACACGTTCTACGTCGTTGCCGCGCTGCTTCTGTTTCTCGGCGTCTCGGCGATCGCCGTCATGCCGACGGACATCTTCCCGCAGATCGACATTCCGGTCGTATCGGTCATCTGGCAGTACACCGGCCTGAGCACGCCGGAAATGGAGCAGCGCGTCAGCACCTATAGCGAGTACGTTATCAGTACAAACGTCTCTGGCATCAAGAACATAGAGGCGCAAACGCTCAATGGCATCTCGGTGCAGAAGATTTACTTCCAGCCCGATGTCAATCTCGATCTGGCGATCTCACAGGTCGTCGCGGGAACAAACGCGATTCGGGCGCTGCTGCCCCCCGGCATCCAGCCGCCGATCGTGGTGCAGTACAATGCCTCCAGCGTCCCCGTGCTGCAGCTCAGCCTCAGCTCCGACCGCCTCAGCGAGCAGAAGCTATACGATTACGGCTACTACAACCTGCGTCAGCAGCTTGCCCCGGTGCCGGGCGTGACCTTCCCGACGCCCGATGGGGGCAAATACAGGCAGATCATGGTCGACATCGATCCGCTCAAGCTTCAGGCCAGAGGTTTGACGCCGACTGACGTGGTCAACGCAGTGAATGCCCAGACGCTGACGTTGCCGTCGGGCCTCGCCAAGATCGGGGACACGCAATACACGGTGCGCACCAACGCGATGCCCACCAGCATCGACGACCTCAACAACATTCCGATCCGATACACCAACGGGCCGACGGTGTTCCTGAAGGATGTCGGCCAGGTGCATGACGGCTGGGCAGTGCAGCAGAATGTCGTCCACGCAAACGGCTCGCGCTCCGTCCTGCTGAGCGTCATCAAGAACGGCAACGCCTCGACGCTGGCCGTCGTCGACGGGGTCCGCAAGGTGCTGCAAATCGCGCGCGCGGCCGCTCCGCCCGGCCTGAATATCAACGAGCTGTTCGATCAATCGAAGCTTGTCAGGGCATCGATTGCGAGTGTGCTTCGTGAAGGGGCGATCGCGGCCGGCCTCACCGGGCTGATGATCCTGCTGTTCCTCGGGTCCTGGCGGTCGACGCTGATCGTGCTGATCTCGATTCCCCTGTCGATCCTGGCCTCGATCGTCGTCTTGCATTTCCTCGGCCACACTCTCAACACGATGACGCTCGGCGGCCTGGCGCTCGCGGTCGGCATTCTCGTCGACGATTCGACGGTGACGATCGAGAACACGCATCGGTTGCGCAGCGAAGGCATGAGCCTTGCTGCTGCGACGGTGCACGGCTCCGCCGGCATCGCTGTTCCCACCATGGTCTCGACGCTCGCGATCAGTTGCGTGTTCACGTCGGTGGTGTTTCTTGAAGGTCCAGCCAAATTTCTCTTTACACCGCTTGGACTTGCGGTCGTGTTCGCCATGCTGGCGTCCTATGGCCTGTCGCGGACCTTGACGCCGGTCATCATCGGTCTGCTGCTCAAGGGCGAGCACCACGATGCGACCTCTGGCTCGGGCGGCTGGTTTGCGCGTCTTCACCAGGCGTTCGAGCATGGCTTCGAGCTGTTTCGCCACGGCTATGTCCGCGCGCTGAAGATGTTCCTGATGCGACGGTCGATCATTCCGGTTGTCGCCGTGTTGGTGCTCGCGCTCGGCGGTGTCATGCTGACGCTGGTTGGTCAGGATTTCTTTCCCGAGATTGACGGCGGACAGCTCAAGCTTCACGTCCGTGCGCCGGCCGCCACGCGAATCGAAACCACTGAGCGCATCTTTCAGGAGGTCGAAGACAAGATCCGCGAGGTCATCCCGGAGCGCGATCGCGACCTCATCGTCGACGACATCGGCGTTCCGCAGCGTGTCTACAATCTCGCCTTCACCGACGGATCGACCATCGGCGTCAACGACGGCGTGATCCTGGTGTCATTGAAGGAAGGACACGCGCCGACATCCGACTATGTCCGCAAGCTCCGTGAAGTGCTCCCTGCTGCATTTCCATCCGACACCTTCTACTTCCAGCCCGCGGACATGACGACCCAGATTCTCAACTTCGGGCTGCCGGCGCAGATCGATGTCCGTGTCGTCGGCCGCGACCGGGCCACTAATCTGGAGGTCGCGCATCAGCTGCGGCGCCGCATGGCGGCCATTCCAGGCATCGCCGACGCCCACCTCCAGCAGGAGCTCGATGCGCCTGCCTTCATGGCCAAGATCGACCGATCCCGAGCGTTACAGCTCGGTCTCAGCGCGCAGGCGGTCGCGAACGATCTCAACATCAGTCTCAGTTCGTCGGAGCAGGTCGCTCCCAATTTCTGGACCGATCCTGTCAGTGGGATCCCCTATTACATTACGGTGCAGACGCCTGAGCATCTGGTGAACTCGCTCGGCGAGATCGGCAATACGCCGATCTCCACTGCCATTGCCGCCGCGGGTCCGCCGATCCCGGGCCTCCTGAGCAACGTGGCGGCGCTCAAGCGCGAGAGCGTTCCGACCAATCTGAATCAGACCAACATTCAACCGGTATACGATATCTATGCCAGCGTGCAGGACCGTGATCTCGGCGGCGTTGCGAAAGATATCGGCAAGATCGTCGCGGAGCTTCAGAGGCAACTGAAGCCCGGAAACACTATCCGGGTCGTCGGCCAAATTCAAAGCATGCACGACTCCTTCCGCAATCTCGGGATCGGGTTGTTGTTCGCGGCGGTGCTGGTCTACTTCCTTATGGTGGTGAACTATCAGAACTTCGGCGACCCGCTGGTGGTGATCCTGGCGTTGCCGGCTACCCTTTGCGGCATTCTCACAATGCTGTTCATCACCGGCACGACGCTCAGCGTGCCCTCCCTCATGGGAGCGATCATGGCGGTGGGCGTTGCCTCGGCAAATTCCATTCTGCTGGTTACCTTCGCGCGCGAACAGCAGCTCGATGGCAGGACCTCGTTTCAGGCGGCGATCGATGCAGGCGCGACCCGCGTGCGGCCGGTGCTGATGACGGCGGCGGCCATGATCGTCGGCATGATCCCGATGGCGATCGGCGGCGCCGGCGAGGAGCAGAATGCGGCGCTTGCGCGCGCCGTCATCGGTGGACTGCTGTTCGCGACCCCGACCACCCTGCTGATTGTCCCGTATCTGTTTGCCATGCTTCGCAAGCGTAATGATGGCGTGGCCTTCCACGGTGTCTTTGAGGACCTTCCCAATGAATGATGGCTATGTTCCCGATCGAGACGAACTGCTCCGCAGTAATCCTGCCCGCGAGGCGACGAAATCACCGAGACCTCGCTCGCGAGCGAGGCGCGGAGTGGGCGGCCGCTTCTTTGCGATAGGAGCATTCCTGTTACTGACGACAGGGATCGCGCTCGGTGCCTCGCGTCACCATTCGAAGCAACAGCAGGTCAGGGCGGCCGCCGACCAGACACGTCACTTCGCGCCGACGGTGCTTGTCGCGCCGGTCGAGGCAAGCCCCAGCGTCATTTCGGTGAGCCTGCCCGGTACTACCGCCGCGTTCGCCGCGGCGAATATCTACGCTCGCGCCACCGGTTACATCAACAAACGCAATGCCGACATCGGCGACCATGTAAAACGAGGTGAGCTGCTGGCTGAGCTCGCGGTCCCCGAGCTCGACGAACAGATTTCCCAGAACGAAGCCACGCTGGATCAGCTAAAGGCCGCGGTGCAACAGGCGCAAGCCAACGCGACGCTCGCGCAAGCGACCTGGGGCCGCGACAAACCCTTGCTCAAGGACGGATGGGTTACCGGGCACCAGGGCGATATAGATCTGCAAACCGTCAAGGCCGACGAGGCCGCAGTCAGCGTCGCGCAAGCAAATGTTTCAGCACAGGAGCGCCTGCTCAGGGTTCTGCGACAGAACAGGGCATATGCCTCTGTTGTGGCGCCGTTCGACGGCATCATCACCCAGCGCAATGTCGATGTCGGCTCGCTGGTGCAGGGCAACGCCAATACCGGCACATTCATGTTCGAGATCATGCAGAAGGATGTGATCCGCGTGTGGGTCTATGTGCCGCAGGACGCTGCATTCGGTGTTGCCCCGGGCGTTGATGCGATCGTGCGCGTGCCCGAACTTCCGGATCGCCAGTTTCTAGGCAAGGTGACCCGGATCGCCGACGCGTTGCACAGCGGCACCCGCACGCTCTTGACCGAAATCGATATCCCCAATCCGGATGGTGGGCTGCCGCCTGGGATCTATTGCTCGGTCGAGCTCAGGGTACCGCGCAAAACGAGTTCCTTCACCATTCCTGCGGAGGCTCTGCTCTTCAACCGCAATGGCCTGCAGGCAGCCATCGTCAAGGACAGCAAGGTCGAGATCCGCACCGTCAGGGTCGTACGCGACTTGGGCACGCGGGTAGAAGTCGACGCCGGATTGAGAGCTGGCGAGCGTGTGATCCTCAATCCGCCAGTCACGCTCGTCGATGGCAGCAAGGTACAGCCGCGCCCGCTAGGGATCGGTCCGACCACCTAGACCGATACAGGTGTTCCGCACGAGATACCGAGCCGAGCGGCCCTTCCAGAAACACTTCGCAAGGAGGTCAACATGTTGCTTCATCTACCGATCGTAATCTTGGCGACCCTTTCGCCTATTGCCGTCTCTGACACGGTGCCGAAGTTCGACACCGTGAGGGAGTGCAGTTTTGAGGGTGGACCTAGCGTCGATGTGGCCCGCTGCTCTCGCGACGAAGCCGCCGCACTTCGACAGCTTCAGGAGACCTGGGCGCAATATACCGGCGCGGACAGGAAGGACTGCACGACCGAGACGACAATCGGCGGTTTCGCGAGCTATGTCGAGTTGCTGAGTTGTTTGGAAATGACACGCGACGTCGAGAACGCGGACAATAATTCTCGCGGGCCCAGTGCAAATCCGGAGTTGCGACCGATGCGACCAGCACCGCATGGGGTGACGGTCGGCGTTGGAGATGGTCCTATCTCCTCGAGAAGCGGACGCTAGGCGGCGCTGGTCCGCTGTAGGTGCGGCGCTATTTCAAGCGCCGTGTGAAAGCATCCGATCGCAGATGAAAGGAAAGCAAAGGTGAAAAGCCCTTCGAGGTTGGGCTCCTGCGCAGCCTTCTTCCTTTCTGCGGCGCCGGCTGCGGCGGCAGACCTTGAGTACTGCTGCAGTAACATTACCTCACACATGCTACAGTGTGGCTTCGGAACATTGGCGCGGTGCCAGGAGATGTCCTTCTGACGCGGCACCGGTTGCTACCGGAGTCCGTCACTTGGCAGCGCTGCCGATGCGTATATCTACGCGCCGAGTGTCCGCAAGACCTACGCGCCGCATCGCACGGAATAGCGTGGGAGCACGCAGTCGTATCAAGACGAAGTTCAGCGGAAGTTTAAGCAACGCACGCCAGCCTAAGCTATGATGCTCGGCGCTTTGCTATGATGTGCGGAAGTTTGTCGCAAGCTCGCCGTCGTAACGAGACCCCCGTAGATTGCGAGTCCGTTTACGGTTGGCGCTTTTCGCTTGCTCGGAATCGGCCGCCTCGGAACTACACATTAATCACGCCGGGTCACGACGCGACCTGATCTTCCGAATGAAGTCTGGCCTGTTACGCCGACGACGTAGGGAGAGGCCTAATCTGACCGCTGACAGAATAGCTGTGAACATGAGAACGAGCGGCTGATCTGCGCAACAATACGACATGCCGGCGATAGTGTGATAGAGGGAAACAAGCCTTACCAATTGAATTACGGTCTTGCGCACCACGGCCGCAGCAATCGTGGATGTTCCATCGCGGATGAACATCGTTCACCTCAGGCTGAATATCTGGCGCGCGCGCCTCCTCAAAGGAGGGGGCGGCGAGAGCGCCGCACCCCGCTTGAATTTCGCCGCAGGCAAGGGACAAGCGCAGAGCTGGGGCTCAAGCGATCCGCGGCCGATCTCCTCGAACGCAACGTCAATTGATCGTCTCGAGAGCAAGCGCGATGCCCTGGCGCCGCCGATGCACATGGTGACGATCCCGCGCCTGAGGCTGTCGCGACGCATCGAATGTATGAGCCGGGTTGTCAGCACCGCGCCGGTTGCGCCGATCGGATGCCCGTGGGCGATCGCGCCGCCTTCGATATTGACGATGTCTGGCGAAAGCCCAAGCTCGCGCGTGACCGCAATGACGATCGCGGCGAAGGCCTCGTTGATCTCGATGCGCTCGACATCGCCGAGCCTCCACCCCGCCCGGTCGAGCGCCTGACGGACGGCCGGGATTGGCCCGAGGCCGAACATGCCGGGCTCGACAGCGGCAATGCCATAGGAGACGAGTCGCGCCACAGGGGCGAGGCCGCGCGCCTCCGCCCAATCTCGGTCGGCGAGGACGACGGCGGCCGCCCCGCTATTCACGCCGGGCGCATTGCCTGCGGTGATCGTCCCGTCTTTGCGGAATGCCGGCCTCAGCGCAGCGAGCGCCTCGAGCGTCGTCTGTGGTCGATTGTGCTCATCCTTATCGAATATCGTCGCGCCCTTCCGGCCGGGAAGCTCGACCGGAACGATCTCGTCCTTGAATTTTCCCGCTTCCTGCGCTGCCGAGAAGCGCTGCTGCGAGCGAAGCGCCCATTCATCCTGCGCCGCGCGGCCGATCTGGAATTTCTCGGCGAGATCCTCAGTGT
>Ga0210403_10001496_pt1 | contig 22108 bp, 18 predicted proteins | sample IncBWC19MmetaG_FD_150863 | JGI IMG/M metagenome (GOLD analysis project Ga0210403, IMG submission 150863) | Forest soil microbial communities from Barre Woods Harvard Forest LTER site, Petersham, Massachusetts, United States - Inc-BW-C-19-M | ecosystem: Environmental > Terrestrial > Soil >... | reverse complement strand
GGGGCCATGCAATTGAGCAGCCGGTCGATCACCCTCTTCCTGCTTTCCAAATCAAAATAAATGAGCACATTCCTGCAGAAGATGAGGTCGAATTTACCGATCTCCGGATAGACAGCATCGTTCAGATTCAAACGCAGGAATCGGGCCACGCGAATGGAAGGCGCGGCCTTGATTTTGCCCTGGTTTTCTCCTATTCCCTTGAGCATGAAGGTCCGCAGGAAGTGCGGTGGAATCTCACCCGCTTTGGCCATGTCCCATATGCCTTCTTGCGCAATGGCCAAGGCGCGGCGTGAAAGATCGGTGGCCAATATCTCAATCGTCCATCCCTGGTCGGCAGGGAAGTAATAGACCAGCATCATGGCCAGCGAATACACTTCCTGTCCGGTGGCGCAGCCGGCGCTCCATACACGAATCGTCCGGGACCGGCGCTGGGCCTCCGCGCTGGCCTTCCAGGCGGGAAAGACCCGTTGCTCCAGGAACTGGAAATGCGCGGGTTCCCGGAAGAAATGGGTCTCATTGGTGGTGATGGCATCGAGCATGGTGCGGAGCTCTTCGTCATCGCTGGCGACGAGATCGTAGTACTGTGAGAAGCCAGGGAGATTCAGGAAGCGAAGGCGCTTGGAGAGCCTGCCGGTCAGCAGTGCCGTCTTGGCCTCCGACAGCCAGATTCCGGATTCCCTATAGATAAGCGTCTGGAAACGGACGAAGTCCTTCGGAGATATCGTGCGGGGCGCCATATCCAGTGGCCTGTAGCCGGTCACACTACGGACCACGGAGAGCGGGGCCTTTTGTTGCGTTGCAGGCACTGTCGTCGCGGGCCACCTGCCTATCCCGGCTTCTGGACCTCTCATCGCAGATACTTCTTCAGGGCGGCTGAGAGATGTTCTTCGTTCACCGGTTTAAACATGTATTCGGTACACCCACTGTCGAACCCCATTTTAATGTTTGATTCCTCGCTTCGCATCGTCAACAGAATAATGGGAGTCCTCCTGGTGGCCGCATTGGCCCGGAGCGCCTGGCAGGCTTCGATTCCGTTCATCCGGGGCATTTCAACGTCCATCAAAATGAGGTCGGGTTTCCGCGATAGCGCTAATTCCACGCCCTCTTTGCCATCGCAGGCGCTGATGAACTCATAGTCTTTGTGTTCTCCAAATAGCATTCTGCTGTTCATGCGTGATGTGGCGGAGTCATCTACTAGCAGTATTGTCTTCATGTCCCTTACCCTTTTCTCTTTTCTTTGGGCCGAGCGTGCGAGCGCCAAGAAAACGGCCCACGCGCACGCCGGTTTATCACATTCATTCTTCCTGCATGGCCTGGTTGTCGCTGCCGGTGAGGAGTTGTCCTGCTTCCGTTGTTAGGGCCGCTTCCGGCGAGCCCGGCAATGCGAGGTCGCCTTCTGCGTTTTCTATGTTTGCCGCGGCTTCGCTCAGGTCCAGTACCTCGTCGGCGGTCAAGATTTTGTCTATGTCCAGCAGCAGAACGAACTTCTTCCCCGACTGCGCCATGCCCAGCAGGTAGTCAACGTTGATGCGGGTGCCGAAGGATGGGACTTCCTGTATGTCCTCGGGAGCAATGTCCATCACCTGGCTCACTGCGTCCGCGATCACTCCCATCAGGGTGTTTCCGCTTCCCCAGGTCCCTTCCACGATGACGATGCACGTGGTTTTTGTTACCGGACGCTCTTCCAGGCCGAACTTGATTCTCAGGTCCACAACCGGCACCACGCTTCCGCGCAGGTTGATGACGCCCCGGATCCATTTAGGTGTTTTCGGCACCGTGGTTACTGTGTCGTACTCAATGATCTCCTTGACCTTGAGGATACTGATTGCATACTCCTCACCGGCCAGGAGAAACGTCAGATACTGCTCTAGCTTCACAATTTCTCTCGTCGCTGTTGCCATCGGCATTCTCCTTATGGGAATTGTGCGAAGCCGTGTCCTTCGGCCTGCTTGCCGTTCGGCCGGGCTGCCGCAATCGTCGGGGATACGTGTTGTAGAAATGGCTGCGGCCGGGCATGCGTCTTCGCATTCTGGTGAAGGAACGAGAAGCCTGTTTCCACGTTTGCCGTTTTGAAGAAAGCCATCAACTGCGTCAGGGCCTCGGCCTGTGACGCCATTTCTTCCGCAGTGCTCGAAAGCTCTTCCGCGGAAGACGCATTCCTCTGCGTCACCTGGTCGACCTGGGACATGGCCCGGTTGATCTGGGTCACGCCGGACGCCTGTTCCCGCGAGGCTGCGGTTACTTCCTGAACAAGCTCCGCCGTTTTCTGGATCGAGGGGACCAGTGCATCCAGCAGCTTTCCGGAATGCTCGGCCACTTCCACACTGCCGGAGGCCAGGGCGCTGATCTCCTTCGATGCCGCCTGGCTGCGCTCCGCCAGCTTGCGCACCTCGGTGGCCACCACGGCAAAGCCCCGGCCATGTTCTCCGGCGCGCGCCGCTTCGATGGCCGCGTTGAGGGCCAGCAGGTTCGTCTGGTAGGCGATTTCGTTAATGATGTCGATCTTGTCGGTGATCGCCTTCATGGCGCTCACGGTCTGCTTCACGGCCTTGCCGCTCTCCTGGGCTTCGTGGGCGCCCTTGGAAGCTACCCGGTCCATCTGCCGGCTGTTGTCGGAGTTCTGGTTGATCGAGGCGCTCATCTCCTCCAGGCTGGAAGTGGTCTCTTCCACGGATGCCGCCTGCTCACTGGTTCCCTGAGAGAGGGAGGAAGAGGAAGCCGAGACCTGCTGCGCGGCGCTCGAAATGGCGTTCGCCCCGCCCTTGACCTCGATGATGGTCCTCTCCAGCTTCTCCAGGAAGGTGTTGATGGTTGTGCTCATCCAGCCGATTTCGTCCTCGGAATTCACTTCGAGGCGTTTGGTGAGGTCCCCCTCGGTCATCGCCGCAAAATGGCGGACCATGGCGGCTACGGGCCGGACGACGCTTCGTGTGGCCCGGACGGCGAACAGGGAGCCCACAGCGATGGCCGCTACGAGCACCAAAATAATCGTTAGCAGGGAGCTGGTCGCCTCGGCATTCACCTGCGCCCGCCGGGCTTCACCCAGTCCGTTCTGGATGTTAATGAGCTTGGCGAGGGCCTTGACCGAATTGCTCGCAGGTGCAAGCGTTCCATGCACAGGGTCAAGACGAAATTCTGAAGCTTTGTCCAGCTTTCCCTCGTCCACCAGTTGGAACCAATGGGGCCGCGCTTCCAGGTACTTGTTCCACTGCTCGTTGAAGTCCTTCAGGGCCTCTTTTTCCTCCGCAGTCCGGGAACCCTGACCATAATCCTTCAGATTGTCATTCACTTGCGCTATCTGCCTGCCCTCAGCGGCGCGGAGCCTGACGCGCTCTTCGACCGTCCAACTGGGGTAGTTGGCGATCTCAAAGCGTAGCTCCCACAATCCGCGCTCCGCATTTGAGAGCTGCACGGCCGACTGCAGGTTATCTGTATAGAGGCTTTTAAATTCATTGGCCATCGAATCGGTGTACTTCCAGCCGATGAAGCCCATGCAAGCCGTAAGAAAGAGCACGGCCGCAAAGCTCCAACTGAGCCGCTTGCCAATGGACATATTTTTGAACACTTACTTTTCTCCTTTTCAGCTTACGCGCGGCGTTTTTCTGCCGCCGGATTTCTCTTGTTGTGCGGTGTCCGGTATTTCGGGGGCCATGGATGCTTGGGCATCCTTAAGCATTGACATCGCTTACGAATTGTTTTTCTTTGCCGGCTTCTCCGCGCTGGTGGAACCGGAGCTGAGCGGCTGATTTCAACCTCTCCAATTACGCTGGCCTCGCGGTTTCCATTTCAAAGTTGCGGAGCAGAGCAGGTATATCGAGAATCAATGCGACCCGGCCATTGCCCAAAATGGCCGAACCGGAAACGCCAGAAACATTTCGAAACAGATGAGGCAGAGGCTTAATGACTGTCTGGGTCGACCCGTAAAGGGCATCGACGGCCAGACCCGCTCTCTTGGCTCCGTGTTGCACAATCACGACGTTCTGGCGGGCAGCACGCGTTCCGGGCAACTGGAAATGGTCACGCAAATGAAGATAAGGCACAGGCTCGCCGCGCAGTTCGATGACCCCGTCACCGAATTCCGAATCTCGCGCCTGCGCCGGCAGGTCCACGCACTCGAGGACCTGGTCGACGGAGATGACATAGCTTTCTTCACCCACGCCCACGGTAAAACCATCGATAATCGCCAGGGTGAGCGGAAAGCGAAGTTGCACGGTAGTACCCAATCCAGGAGTGCTGGAGACGCTGGCGCTGCCCCGCAAGGCCTGGACGTTCCGGCGGACCACATCCATCCCCACACCCCGGCCCGAGAGGTCGCTCACCAGGCGGTTGGTAGTAAGGCCGGATTCGAATACCCATTGATAGACTTCGTGATCGCTGAGGCTCGGGTCCACCACACGGCCGCGTTTTTCAGCAGCGCTGGCGATCTTCTTCCGGTCGAGTCCGATGCCATCGTCTTCGACCTCAACAGAAATGTTGCCGGAGCGGTGCGAGGCGCGCAAAATAACGGTGCCCGCCGGGGGCTTGCCCGCTTTGCGCCGCTGGTCGGGCAGCTCGATGCCGTGGTCGAGCGCGTTGCGGACCATGTGCAAGAGCGGATCACGCAGATGCTCCACCACCGAGGTGTCTACCTCGACATCGCTGCCTTCGATTTGCAGCTCCACGGTCTTCCCCAGTTCACGGGCCAGATCGCGAACGGTCCGCTGATATTGCCGGAACAGCGGGCCCACAGGCACCATGCGGACCTTCATTACCAGTTCCTGCAACTCGGCCTGCAATGCGTCTGCGGCGCTGTGGGCTGTGGCCAACTCCTGAAGGGAGAATTGTTCCCGGTCTTCAAGCAGGCGGGCGGTCCTGCCCCTGGCAATCGCAATCTCGCCTGTAAGATCCAGCAGCCGGTCTAGTTTCTGCACGTCCACGCGCAGGGTGCGCGCAGACTGGGGGGCGGAAAAAGGACTGGCTGCTGTGCTCGAACTCTCCGATGCATGGTCAATGGGGGTTTCTAGAGGCCCTTTTCCGGCCTCGTGCTTGACAGGAGGATTGGCTTCTAAATGCCTTTTCATCCGTTGCAGTATCTTTTTGGACTTCGGAGGGAGAACGTCTTTTCCGGCGATGGCGCCCGCCGTGAACTCCCGCAGCACATCGATCGAAGCCAACAGCAGGTCGACAATTTCCGGCGAGAAACTCAGGTCGTGCATCCGCACCCGGTCGAGCATATCTTCGAGCACATGGGCGAATTCTTGGGCGTGGTGAAGTTCGAAGATCCGGGCATTGCCTTTAAACGTGTGTACCACACGGAAGACGGTATTCACCAGTTCCGCGTCGTTGGGGTGCAGTTCCAGCTCGAGCAGCGACTCCTCCATCTGCTCGAGGCCGTCCCCGGTCTCCGTCTGAAAGCTTTCCAACAACAGTTTCTTATCGATCTCCATCCGCGCTACTCACGATCTCGAGCGTGATTTTGCCCGTGTTAGAAACCATTGAGACTTTGCGCCCCTGATTGCCAAATACGTCCTTCTGGGCAATGGGAATTGACTCGCGTTCCAGAATCTCGAATGCGGTCTCGATGTTCCTGACGCCGATCTGGCCGATACGGGAACCGCGGAGGTTTTCCAGGGCCTGCAACATGGCGGCGCCCCCGAACACCTTGGCCTGCACGTTCCTTAAATTGCTTCCCAGGGTCCGGAACCTTTCCAGCAACCGGGCCATGGCTGCGTCGCCGTAACGCGGGCTGGGCGGCGCGTCTCCATGACGGGGCAGCATGTAATGGGTCGCGCCTCCTATGGCCAAAATGGGATCAAATAAAAAGACGCCGGCGCAGGAGCCCAATATCATCTTGAGCACCACCGGAGAGTCGGCCACGTAGTTTTCTCCAGGATGCAAGTAAACTTCCGGCGGTGCGGCTTCCGGCGACTCCGCGCGGATGACGAACTCTCGATCGGGCGCCTGCCAGACACTGCTCCTCTGTGCGCTCAATGCATTTTCACTCATGGGATTGGCTCCTCAAGCACGGGCCAGCGTAAAGAGACAAGAGCTGTAACACTTCCCGGTCTTCCATTTCATAACGGCGGCGATGGGGTAACAACTGAAAAAGTACTAGGGCGCCGCTGGATTTTTGGTCTCGCCATAACGGAACCAACGCGCTGATTCCCAGCGAGATAAGCGCGGAATCGCCATTCTCATCGGAAGGCCCCCAGGCGCTTCCCGGCGTGATTCGCGGCTCCAGGACGTCTTCATTGCGAATAAGGACCTCGCGCTTCTCCGGCGACAGGCCTTCCTCCCCGAGGAAAAGGACCGTCCCGGTGTGGCGTTCGATCTCCACGATCGCCAATTGCTCGCAGCCCAGCAGGTTCGAACAGATCTCCACCAGGGCGGGGACCACCCGCTCTTCCCGCATAGCCAACAACAGCGTCTGGCTGGCGGCATAGAGCTTGGTCGATGCATCCATTTGCGGCAGGTGTTCGTGCGCCTGCCGGAGAAATTCCGCCGCGTCGGCCTCTAATACAGCGGCCACCGGGCGAACATTGGAGTGGCCGCTCTTATACAATGGACCTTCCCTCCCTGGTGGCGGGACTATCAGGTTGCGATAGGTCGTCATCGAGCTCGGTGCCCAGCAGAGTGCGTACCATCTCCAATAGCTCGGTAGGGCTGATCGGCTTGGTGAGGTAAGCGTCGCAACCGCTCCTATAGCCCATCTCTACGTTGATTGGCTCCCCACGGCTCGTCACCATGATGATGGGCATGCTTTTCAGGTGCTCCTGTTTGCGGATTTCGCGGCATGCGGCGAACCCGTCCATTCTCGGCATCACCACGTCCATCAGGATCAGGTCCGGCTTCTCCGCCTCCGCTTTCTGTACGGCTTCTTTGCCGTCCCGCGCGGTAACTACCTCGTAGGTAGTGTGCTGCTTCAAGATTGTCTCGGCCATCAAGAGCGCGGTACTCGAATCATCCACCAGCAAAACTTTAGCGTTCATCCATTCCTCCTCTGCCAGCGGTCATCAAGCGATGCCGCTGCTTGAAAGCGATGTACCCATAAGCGGCCAGGAACTGCAAGAGTGAATTTTGGTCCCGTTATCACCCGGCCATCGGGGGCCTCTGCGCTTACGTTCAATTCCTGTCAGTTTCTCGGGTTGCCGGGAACGTCACGACTGATGAGCGTACAACTGTGGATGCGGCTCCGAGTGGTTGTGACATTCCATTTTGCCGGACAACCAGCCCACTAAAGCACGGCACGTCTTCTTATATATCAAAGGTGTTCTCATTAAACTGCATAAATTCTGTTAATGTAAAGGTACAAAAGTAATTTATAAGTCTTAATGAATTAGGGTCGAGACTAAAGAGAATCTTAAGATTTTCTAATGATTATGCAAAGATCAATGAATGCAGCCTCCTTGGGGCTATTCAATGGCGATATTTCCGTGTTCACTTCTCGCCCGAATTGTTTTGCCCCCGCCATTCACTGCTTGAAGCAATTGGCCGCCCACTGCCTCTCCCATGTCCTGCCGATCCATGGAGATGCTGCCGGTCTTGGTAATCGCATCAATTGCAAAGCCTATGGCAGCCGGGAGTTCTATGTGTATATTTCCGGTGCTTGACGTCAATTGCCAATCCTGATGGGGGACAGCTTTGACGCGCAAGTCGCCGGCATCGGTGGCCGCGATCAGAGTGCTCCTTGCCCCGCCAACATCGATTCTGCCTCCACCGCGGCGCACCTTTGCTGTAGAAGGCCCCACCACCCGTAGATTGATGTCTCCTTCCCCGGTTTCCGCGCTTGCCCCTTCGGGAATGCGGGTGCAGGATATGTTGCCGTTATTCACTCGGGCGCTGACCCGGCCTGAAACGGCCTCAATATCCAAATTGCCGCTTTCTGACTGGGCAGATACCTCTTTGATGACGTAGGAAATACTGATATTGCCCCTGGTCGCGTGGGCCTCTACCGGCCCATTGATTCCCACGATGGTCAGGTTGCCATTCCCGATGGAAGAAATAACTTCAGTTTTAAGAGGCGCTTCAATCCTCACCGCGATGCGCAGTCCGGCTGCCGCTATCGCGGCCGCCGGGTCTTGACTGTAGCCAAGATGAATATGATTGCCGTTCTGTTCCAGCGTGAGAGGAAGTGTTGCATTGGACGCATTCGGCCGGGCCGGGTCCCCCTGAAGCCATGCGGCAATGACCACGCGATCGTCACGGCCCTGCGAGATCGTGATTTCCCCTTTCACGATGGCGGCCTCCAGCGTGATGGTTCCTGAAACGGGAAGTGTGCGATTGAACCGGTCTGCGGTTTGCGCATTCGCGAGAGGCGAACATGTGAAGGCTGAGAAAAGGACAAGCAGCGCGAGTGAGCAATGTAAGAGAGAATCAGGTTGTATGAGCATCGGCCCTCTGTTTTAGCTTAATAGGTGCTAGTATAAGGTGTAAATATTTTATATTGTGAGATTGTCTAGTTAATAGTTGTTAATATTAAATCGAAAGACCATAAACTATAGAATTAAAGAGCGTTTTGATTTCATGTCATGGATATAGACATTCTAAGATACTATTCGGCCAGAAAGAGCTTTTAAATTGCGGTTCCAAAACACGGGCTGTCGCAATCAAAGTATGGAGGCCACTTCAATGAATCTTAGAGGAGCAAAACCAATAGGCGTAAAAACAACAACTTTAGTACTGCTGCTGTGTTCAGCATCAATTTTGGCTGTCGCCCAAAGAGACCCTGGAGTAAGGGGTGGATTGCTTCCGGCCGGACAACCGGTCCCCCATGCCCAGCCTCTTCCCGGGTTACAGGTCAACGATGCGAAGTTGTTTCAAGAAGGATTAATACGGGTGGGAGAGTTGGAATCCTCTTGTGATAGCTGCGCCACTTCGGCCAACGGTCCGGCGTTTCCCGTGACTGGTCAAGGCGAAATCGACCCCATCTTCCCTCAATTTCACACCAATTCCAATGGTCTGGGAGCTCGTTTCAATGCCGACCAGTGTCTCATCTGCCACATGCAGCCGGCCATGGGAGGATCTGCTGGTTTCGTTGTTCCAAACCCAGGCGAGGCCCATCCATTGCCACCCGAAAACCCGCTGTTTCGCCTGGTACCCAAACGTTTTGGCCGGCAAAATGTTACGCCTGAGTTTGAAGAACAGCTTGGCCCGGCCCGCGAAGTCCGTTTTAAATTCAACCCTGATGGCACCCGTGACGGTGGTGTGCATCAGCTATACACCATCCGGGGTGATTCCACCGATCCGACCATTCCCGATTGCGCCATCACGCAGCCTGATTTTGCGGCGGAGGCGGCCAAGGGCAACCTCGCATTCCGGATTCCTCTGCAGATGTTCGGGCTGGGCTTGATTGATTCCATTCAGGACCGCGAGATATTGGCCCATCACGCTGCCACCGCGGAATTGCGCGCCCCGCTCGGCATCGCCGGCCATCCCAACCGCAGCGCGAATGACGGAACCATTGCCAGGTTTGGATGGAAGGCCCAGAACAAGTCAGTGCAGATGTTTGTCGCGGAAGCCTACAACGTGGAACAAGGCGTTGATAACGATCTCTTCCCGCAGGCAACGGAGGAAGACCCTGCGTGTAACGGAACGGACAAGCCCCATCCTAACGACAGCGTCCGCACCGACACCAACGACCTGCACAACTTCGGGTTCGACAATCCACTCCATGTCATGGCTGACTGGGTGGTATTCGCGTTCTTCTCCCGTTTCATTGACGTGCCCCATCCGGTTGACAATCCAAGCGCCAGTGCTCAACACGGCCGGACAGTCTTCAATGACATTGGCTGTTCGCTCTGTCATACACCCGCAATGCAGACGTTCGCCAATAACGCCGAACCGGCCCTGGCGAATCAAACCGCGAATTTATTTTCCGATCTCCTGGTGCATCACATGGGTGCAGGCCTGGCGGACAACATCATTCAAGGGAACGCCGGCCCGGATGAATTCCGCACCACGCCTCTTTGGGGGATCGGGACCAGGATCTTCTTTCTTCATGACGGGCGCACCAGCGACCTGCTGAAGGCGATTGAAGAACATGCTTCGCCTCCCAGTCCTCCTGATCCAAAACACAGATCGCCTGCCTATCCGCCGTCCGAGGCAAATGCCGTGATCGAACGATTCGGCAAGTTGTCAGCGCAGGACAGGCAGGCAATTTTGGATTTCCTGCGTTCGCTATGATCTCTTGTTAGACCTTCGAGCAATCCTCCGCTGGTCGGCGGAGGATTGCTCAAGTTTTCAGGCAGCGCAACGGCCCCAGGCCTCATTGCGGAATCACGGGGTCATGGTGCGGGTCTTCAGTCCATGCGCCATGGCGAGCGTTCCGGCCAGCGCCGCAAGGCGGCGGCGGCCCAGGCCGTTGTTTTGTCGGCGTGGCATGACGTGCAGGAGTTGGGGATTTTATATTTGTCGGTCATCGCGGGTGTAACGAACTGAAATGTATGAGATCGTACTTTCACATTCGCGACTTCCGTAGCTATCTTTGGCATATGACAGGCTACGCAACTGCTGCCGGCCGATCCTTCTTTGTGATGGGTATGCTCCTCGATGGTGCCGGTGCGTGGGCCATTCAATGACATGGGGCTATGGCAATCCATGCATAGCTGGTCTGCAGGCTTGCGCAATTGGGCGTAATTGTCCGTGCCATGCACATCGTGACAGCTAAAGCAGGTCACGCCGTGCTTGTACATTGAACTTTGCACGAAATCGTTCCCTTGCATGCGGTTCTTATGGCCCGAGCCGTCCGGGTAATGCGTGAACGTCGTTTCGCCCAGCGTATGTTCTTCGAGTTTCCAAAAATCGCGCAAGTTTTCACCTACGCGATAGCCGACCGGCCAGTCGTAGTATCGGCCTTCAATCGGGTTGGTCAGCGGCTGTCCCTGCGAATGACACTGGATGCAAGTATCATTGGCCTGCACGTGGTCTAAGCGCGTGGGGTTGAGAATGTTGGCGCGCGACGGACGTTCCACATGCTCGCTTCCCGGCCCGTGGCACTTTTCGCACCCGACGTTCCATTCCGCCACCTCGTGATTGCGGATGTCGTAGTCAACGGAGTGGCATCCATCGCAGGTCGGCCCCGTTGGACGCTGCATATTGTCGGGCGGGTAAAACCGTTCCCACCAATCCGTTCCCTTGGCGACGAAATACGGCCGCCATACGCGATTGATAATGTCCCACTGCGCGGATTGCGGAAAGTATTCGTCGCCTACCTTGGTGAAGTAGCGCTGCTTCCAAAGGCTGCCATAGACCAGGGAGACCTGCTCTTTCGTGAACTTGGCAATGGTATTCGTCGCCAGATCGGGAATGATGGCATCAGGATGGGCGCGCGGATCGCGAACGATATTCGCCATCGGCGTTTTTCGCCAGTGGTCGTAGATTTGCGCGTGGCACTTCTGGCAGGTCTGTGAGCCCACATAGCGGCCTGCGTGGGCGGTGGCCAACTGTTGCGCGTGCTCCTCTTTGGTCGCTTTTGGCAGGCTACGGATGAAAAAGACCAGCTTCCATGTGTCGCTGCCCGGCCCGTCGTGCGCCTGGGCAAACCCGGGCATACCTGTCATTCGCACGCCATTGCGAATCAGATAGTAGATCTCTCCGTCGGTGAGGCTTTGCGTTTGCGCCAAACGCAAATCCGCGGCCCTGGGGTAAAGGTTGCGGCCAACGCCCGTTTCTCCGGATCCGTCAGGTCCATGGCATACAGCGCAATGGTTCAGGAAGCTTTCTCGAGCTTCTTTCAGGATCTCCGGCGTGGCCTTCCACGGGTTGCTTTCCAGGCGGGCCTTTCGAGGGATTGACAGGTTGCGGGCCGCGTGAGCTACCGTTCTTTCTAAATAGGACGGTTGGTCCGCGGTGCTAAAGCCAGATGAAACCAGCCGGACACCGTACAGGCCAAATGCGACCGGCGCCAGAATCGAGCACATAATAGACAATCTCTTAGCCTTCATGCAGAAAAGTTCGACGGTATCTTAGGTACATTCTCGATAGGCCGTCGCCTCGCGCGGATTCCGGTGGCATGAGCGGAAAGAGGTACCACCGATTGATTTTCTTCGTGCCGCCGGAAAATCGGTCACGATCAAATCGGGGAGATTATTAATAAAATCTAATGTTATGTCAAGAATATATATGGATATTTTGCCATTAATTGTATGATATTATGTATTTTTATTAAAAATCGGCAAAAATATCCAAAATTAATTAGAAATACCTAATTATTAGAATTAATCATAGAAGGATTAAAGCGCCGGTTTGGCTAGATTTAGCCTGAGGCTGAAGCTGGATTTAGCCCTTGTGAGGGCCGAGATTGCCGGTTTCCATCAGTGCATCTACCAACCTCGCATGGCGGAATCAGTGGCAAAACTCTTGCTTGCGGCTTTGCTACGCAGTGTCTCCTTGGTGGGTTCTGGTTCTATTCATTCGATACCAAGCTTCTGGCGCGCGGCGGGGCTTAGCCGTTCGGGGCTCCACGGTGGGATCCAAACAACATTGACGGTCACGCCGCTGACGCCCGGCAGGGCCTCCACTTTGCGGCGCACGTCTTCACTGATTCCAACGTGAGAGGGACAGCCGGGCGAAGTCATGGTCATTTCGACTTCGACATTCTCGGCGGCTCCGCCTGCGTCCGGCGTCAGGCGTATTTCATAAATGAGTCCCAGGTCTACGATATTCACGGGAATTTCCGGATCGAAGCACTGGGTAAGGGCGTTCAGAACGTCATCTTTCGTCGGCATGAATCAAGTTTATCAATTCCCGGCCGGCTGTGCTCGCATTCGCTCCGGCCAATTCGGAGGGTAGGGAATGAGGCGGATTTCGGCGAAATCCTGATATTCCAGGGTATTGGAAGGCTTCTCGCTGTACTATGGTACATGTACCCAGCTAGGAAATAGGCAGGGGCCGTGGTTCATGATACTTTCAGATTGCGCCTCCTGAGTATTGCTTAGAATCTTGACAGCCGGAAGCATCCGTTTGAAGGAGTGTTGATGAAGGCAGCGATGGGGAAGAAATCGAGCATTCGCATAGCGGTCGTAGAGAGTGATCCGCTGCGGTTTATCGGATTGAAGTCATTATTTGATTCCGAACCCGATCTGGAACTGGTTTCTTCAAGTCTGGCCGAACTCGGCCCCCGCAAAGACATCGATCTGGTATTGCTGGGCACGCGCGCCGGGCAGAACCTGTTTGACGTGATGGCGGGCCTGAAGGCGGCGCGTCCTGACCTGCGCATCATCGTGACCGGCAGCGGCGCCGATGATGAGACCATCTTGAAAGCGCTGGCTGCGGGCGCCAAAGGATATGTGGATGAAGCGGCTTCGCCCGCGGAATTTATCCAGGCCATGCGCATCGTGCATCAAGGTTCAGTGTGGGCGCCCCGCCGGGTCCTTTCCATCTTCATCGAACGCGTGACCTCGTCGCCGGGCAGGATCTTTCCCGCCGGCCGCGTGACCTTTACCGACCGTGAAAAGGAAGTCCTGGAGCTTCTGGTGGCGGGCCGCTCGAACAAGGAAATCGGTTCCGTCCTGGGCATTGAAGAACGCACGGTCAAGGCGCACGTGGCCAAACTGATGCGCAAAGTCGGCGTGCAGAACCGCATCGCCCTTTCCGTTCACGCTATCACCCACTCACTGGTGATGTCGTCGAAGTAGATAACAGCACTCTAATCCCTGGTTAAGATGCCGTATTCAGCGCTCACATTGCGGTAGAGACGGTGCTCCGCACCGTCTCTGGATTCGCGCGCCCAAGCGCGAATCCAAAGCCTTCCGTCGTCCAGAGGCCAGGAGATATATAGCAGGTCCTGCTTCTTCCAATATACCTAAAGATCGCTACCGTCTTGCCATTGTCCGTCTCCATTCGCTCATCGGCCCTGGCGATCAGCCGCCCGATTCCCATGGCCAATGAGCGGCTTTTAACAGCGCTTTCATCCCGCGTTGACCTTCTAGTAGCATCCCCACCCTACACTGCCTGGGAGACATCTGAAATTCACCCAGGAGAATCCATGTTCAAGCGCAAATCCCCCGTATTGTTTCTTTTCCTGCTCGCCGCCACCATCAGCTCGCTGGCCTTTGCTAGTGACAGAGATGAGCGCCGCGACATCCAACATGTGCTGCTCATCAGCGTTGACGGCATGCACGCGCTCGACCTGACCAACTATGTCGCCGCCCATCCGAAATCCACGCTGGCGCAGCTCAGCGAGCATGGCATCGCTTACACCAACGCATCGACACCCTACATTTCGGATTCATTTCCCGGCCTGGCTGCGCTGGTCACCGGCGGCTCGCCCGGTACGACCGGCCTCTGGTATGACGTTACCTTCAATCGCAAGCTTTCACCTCCGGCGCAGACCACGCTCAACGGGATTCCCGGCGGCGCGAACCTTTGCCCGGGAACCATCGGCACCGCGATTGACTATTCTGAAGGCGCGGATTTTGATCTTACCCGGCTCGATGGCGGGGGCGGCGTGAATCCGGCATTTTTGCCTCGCGATCCCGCCAACGGATGCAAGCCGGTCTTTCCACACCAATACCTTCGCGTCAATACGATTTTCAACGTGGCCCGTGAAGCCGGTCTCTACTCCGCATGGATCGACAAGCATCCAGTCTACGAATGGGTCAACGGGCCGAGTAATCGTGGCGTCAACGATTTCTTTGGGCCGGAAGTCAACTCCACGGTCGTACCACTGACCACCGCACCCTTCGACGTTCCCCGCTGCCACACCATTCCTGATCCTGCCAAGACCGCCGATTGGACCAAGAGCACCCTGAACGTCACCTGCTATGACGAAATCAAGGTCAACTCCATCGTGAATCAGATTGATGGCTTCACCCATGACCGCAGCCGGCGCGCGCCGGTGCCTGCCATTTTTGGCATGAATTTTCAGGCGGTCAGTGTGGGACAAAAGCTCAAGGGCGCCGGATACACGGATGTTCTTGGTACGCCCTCGGCGTTGCTGGCCGGCGATCTCGACTTTGTGGACCAGTCCCTTGGCCGCATGGTCAGCGAACTGAAGAAGAACGGCCTTTTGGACCAGACACTGATCATCGTTAGCGCCAAGCACGGCCAGTCGCCGATCGATATTCAAAAGCGCACTGCGATCGATGACGGCCTGCCGGCAGCCACGGTCGGCGCAGCGTATGCTTTTGATCTCTCAGATGACGCTTCGTTGATCTGGCTCAAGGACCCATCACTCACGCCCGGCGTAGTTGCCAATCTGAGCACGCCCGCCAATCAAGCCGCGCTGGGAATCCAGGAGATATTTGCCCTGCAAACGCTGGCCAACAAGTCCAACAGCCCGGTGAACGATGACCGTACGCCGGATATCCTTCTGAAAGTCAACACCGGTGTCATCTTCACCACCGGCTCCAAACTCGCTGAACATGGCGGCATGAATGAAGATGACGTGCATGTTGCCCTGTTGCTCTCCAATCCGCTGATCGCAGCGCGCCAGGTCAAGACTCCGGTCCTGACCCAGCAAGTTGCTCCGACGATTTTGAAATCGCTGGGCCTTGATCCTGACCGGCTCGATGCTGTCCGGCTTGAGCAGATTCCGGTGCTGCCGTTCTTCTTCGGGACCGACGAAGACTAGTACAGTGACCGGAAGGACCAGTAACTACGGCGGATCGGGTGATCTGTACATCGGAAAATTGCCAATTCTCCCGGCTGCGGAACTAGCCGTAGTCCGCGCAAGCGCAGTGGCGGCTCCCGTGTTTCCGGGAGCCGCGTTCATATCTCGGATGATGACGAATCAAATGGTATGGGATTCTCAATGTTTCCCAGCGGTCGATGATCCGGAGCTTTCGGGGACGGTGAAAGAGCTGATCAACGGAGACATGGCGCCGCCGGATAACAGAGTGGTATAACCCGTGTTATACTGAACCCATGAAGACCGCAATTTCGCTTCCCGACGATCTGTTCCGCCAGGCAGAAACTGCAGCGCGCCGGCTCAAGATATCGCGCAGCCAGTTGTATGCCACGGCCATCGCCGAATTCCTTGATCGGCGCCGGACAAGCAAGATCATAGACCGTCTGAATGAAATCTATTCGCAGGAACCGGCCAGGGTCGACATTGCTCTGAGCGCTGCGCAGTCAAAATCCCTTACAAGTGACTCCTGGTAGCCGCCTTGGTCCGAGGAGAGATTTGGTGGGCTGACTTGCCGGATCCTCGCCGTTCGGAGCCCGGGTTCCGGCGGCCTGTATTGGTGGTCCAGGCCAACTCTTTCAACCGCAGCCGCATTCAAACCGTCGTCGTTGCAGTTATCTCCAGCAATCTCCGGCTTGCCGAAGCGCCTGGTAATTTGCTGCTGCCCGCACAGGCCACCGGATTACCCCGCGATTCGGTGGTCAATGTTTCCCAGCTTCTGACCCTTGATCGCGCCTTCCTCACAGAACATGCTGGCACACTGCCGGGCCGGCTTCAGGCAGAAGTCGACGCCGGTCTGCGCCTTGTTCTGCAGTTGTGAAGAGCTTTCGCTTCTGACTCGGACTTAAGCACTTGCCAACAAGGCTTTGATTCCATAGGATTTCGTGGCCCGGTTATGGAGACAACCATGAAGAGATTCGCTTTGGTTCTTACCCTGCTGTTTGCGTTTGCACATCTGGCGGCTGCCCAGCCGTCACTCCCGCCCGTTGCGACCTTTTCTATTGTGGCGATTGATCCTCAGAACGGCGATTTGGGTGTCACCGTTGCTTCGCGCTATTTCTCTGTCGGATCAGTCGTCCCATGGGCGCTGGCCAACGTAGGCGCCGTGGCCACGCAGGCGAACGTGAATGTCGGTTACGGACAGCAGGCCATCGATCTGCTACGCCAGGGGCTGACTGCTCAGCAGGTGCTTAAGAAGATCCTCGAAGACGACAAATTCGAAGGCAAAGATGGACGCCAGGTGGCGATCATCGATGCCAAAGGCAACGTCGCAACTTACACCGGGCCCAATGCGCCCAAATGGGCCGGCGACCGGCAAGGGAAGACATGGTCGGCCCAGGGAAATATTCTCACCGGACCTGAGGTGCCGGAAGCCATGGGCAAGGCCTTCGAAGCCACACAGGGCGAACTGGCGGAGAAACTGTTCGCCGCCCTCAAGGCCGGTGACGCGGCCGGCGGCGATTCCCGCGGACGCCAGTCCGCGTCGATGCTGGTGGTGCGCAAGGTTGGCGGACGGAATATCAACAACGACCGTTACATTTACATCAACGTCGATGACAGCACCGATCCATTTGCCGAGCTGCGCCGCCTGCTTAACCTGAATCTGGCCTACAACTACGGCGACCAGTTGTACAAGGCGCTGGCCGCCAAGGATTTCAACAAAGCGCGGGCCGCCGCGCAGAAAGCCATCCTCTACAATCCGAACAACGCCAACGCCCACTTGCAATTGGGATTCATGAATTATCTGGCCGGTGACAAGGCCGCCGCCCTCGAAGCATTTTCGAAATCAAGATCGTTACAGCCGGAAGGCTTCGAGAAAAGACTGCAAGATGCCTCCGCTGTGCCCGCATTCAAGCCGATGCTGGACGACAAGGAATTTATGATGAAGGTAAATGGCAAATAGCAGTTGGCAATTGGCAAATAGCATTCAGCATTCAGCCCTGAAACATTTCGGGAAGGAATCCCGCGGACGGCGCAGAGTTTTCTGGCTGAGTGCTGAATGCTATTTGCTAATTGCCAACTGCTAATTGCTAATTGCTAATTGCTAATTGCTAATTGCTAATTGCTAATTGCTAATTGCTAATTGCTAATTGCTAATTGCTAATTGCTATTTGCTACTTCACCTGGGGCTGATGTCCGGTAGCTTGAAGGACTTCACGTGTGACACGGTCGTCAATGGCGGCGGCATTTTCCATCTCTACCGGATAGCGCACCATCACCTGTATTCCTTCGGACACGATTTGCAAGCGGCTTTCCGGTGTGAGGTTGCCGGCCGGCTGGCCGGAGATGGCGCTCTTCATGCTGCTGTGCTGGAGGTCCATCTTTTCCCGATAGTCGGCGAAAATGGCGTTGACGGTTTCCAGCATGTGCTTCTCGATGGCTTGATAGTCGGTGCGCGGTTCCAAGGTGAGTGATACTTCATGCCACACGAAGCTGGTGCCGGGAATTTGCTTGAAGATGGCGGCATCCGGCTGAAATACGATTCCGTTAGAGAATGCGACGACGCGTCCGGTAGGTTTGGCCCCGGGACTGCTGCTGACTTCCATCAGGTGCATGCGGAACAACCCGATATCGATCACGTCTCCGGTGGTGCCGGAAATCTGTATGCGGTCGCCCACCCGCACCCCGTATTTCCCGATGAGAAAAAAGTAGCCGGCGGCTGAGAGAATCACGTTCTGCAGAGAGACCGCGATGCCCGCGGTAAGCAAGCCGGCAAAGGTGGTGATCGAACCCAGGCCATTGGCGATGGAAATCACAATGATGATGATGGTGAGGGGCCACACGATGATGCGGCGCATGATCAGGAACTGGTGGCGGCGGCGCGGGTCCAGTACGTAACGGAAGGTCGCCTTGCGCCACAGCTCGGCGGAGAGGAATATGGCGCCCAGCGCGCCCACCAGAAACAGCAGCCGCCACAGCAGGCCCTTGGCCCGCGCCGAATATTGGCCCTGCACCACGTTGCGCCAGTTGGTTAGGTTGCGTTTGTACTGGTCGAGCAGAATGCTCTGTTTGCCCAGCGGTAGTGAGAGAGCTGCAACCTGCTTGAACTTCGCTGTGAGTCCATCGAGTTCCTTGCGTTGCTGGGCCAGCACCACGGGATCGTGGGAGTCCGGCTCGTTGGCCAGATCGTCGCCGCGGCGGGCCATCTCCCGGATATTGGCCATGAAGGGTTGGCGAAAACCAAGGGCCGTCCGTCCCAGCGCGTCCGTCATCTCCAGCGATGTATCCAGCAGGCGTAGCTTACGGCGCAGCTCGAACAGATCGGAGGCCAGCGTGAGAATGCCTCCCGATCCGGCCTTCCGGTCGCTGGCGGTGGCAATGGCCACCGGGGTGGTCTCAATAGCGTGGCTGTCGTGCAGGTCACGGCCCTGCCGGCTTTTGTTATTGCTAGTCTTGCCGCCGTCGTTGCCGTCTTTGCCTGCCGTATCCGTGTGCTCTTCGCTGGCGCCGGAGTGGGTGATGCGCGCCAGTTCTTCAATTTGCGCCAGCAGGCCAGAGGCGCCGGAGGCATTGTTGTTCGCTCCACGGGAGAATTCCAACATGCTCTGCATTGAGTCACGGCGGACCGTGTTCAAATCCAGTTCGCTCTGGACCTCGGCGATGCTCGACACCAGGATGCGGCGCTGGGGTCCAGTGGCGGTGGCCAGTTGAAGCTTCAGGCCCTCCAACTCGGTCTGCGTTTCCTTGACGCGTTGGGCCGCTTTCGCGGCCAAGTCTGCCAGGTTCTGATATTGAGAAACGGCGGGCGATGGATCGACGCCCGATTGCGCCGTCTTGGCCTGGGCAGCGATCAGAGGCGCGTCGGTGCGGGCAAATTCAAATGACAGATGCACCACCTGGTCGGAGATTTCATGGCTGTCATTCAGGAAGATCGCATCGCTTGGCTCAATGACCAATTGCTGCTGGCTCATCAACTGCCGGTGCCAGAGGATGGTCTGGTTGAGGAAAGCGATGAGGTCTTCCGGGCGGGCCGGGTCGGCGGCTGCCTGCAGACCGGAACAAACCAGCATAAGGGCGAGCAATAGGGTCAGCGTCAGTAGCAGGCGCCGGCCCATCCGGATCACATGAAACATGCTTACAAGCTATCATATTGGATTCATCTATAATCAAAACAGTGTCCACGCAAACCATTGCCGTAGCCATGTCCGGCGGCGTCGATTCTTCGGCGGTCGCAGCCATGCTGCGCGCTGAGGGGCACGCTGTGGTTGGTCTGACGATGCAGTTGTGGAACCAGCGCCGTCTGGCCGGATATCCTGACATGCCGGAGCAGGTGCAGGGACGCTGTTGTTCGATTGACGATGTTTACGATGCCCGCCGCGTGGCCGAAGAGTTGGGCATTTCCTATTACGTGGTGAACCAGGAAGAGCGGTTCGAGAATGATGTGGTGCGTCCGTTTGTGGAGGAATACCTTTCCGGACGGACCCCGATTCCGTGCAGCCTGTGCAACAACCATCTCAAATTCGACCAGTTGCTGATTACCGCCCGCCAGATCGGGGCCGACTTGCTGGCCACGGGACACTATGCCCGCTGTGAGTTCGACGCGCAGCGCAATCGCTGGCTGCTCAAGCGGGCCGCCGACCCGGCCAAAGACCAGACGTATTTCCTCTTTGGACTTACGCAGGACCAGTTGAGTCACACTCTGTTTCCTCTGGGCGGCATGTCGAAGCCAGACGTTCGCGAACTTACCCGGCAGCACCACCTGGCCGTAGCCGATAAGCCTGATTCGCAGGAAATATGCTTTGTCCCCAGCGGTGACTACAAGAAGTTCATCGATGCCTACCTGGCCGATCAGGGCGAATCATTGCCGGATACTTCCGGAGAACTGGTGACCACTGAGGGCAAAGTTATCGGAAGGCATGAAGGCATCCATAACTTTACGGTAGGCCAGCGCAAGGGCCTGGGTGTGGCCACCGGATCGCCACTTTACGTGATTCAGATCAATGGTGAAAAAGGGCAGGTCACGGTAGGCGGAAGTGACGAACTTTTGGCGCAGACGCTCATCGCCCACAAGATGAACTGGATTGCCCTGGAAGCCTTGACCACACCGATTCGTGTGCGCGCCAAGATTCGCCATCGCCACGAACCCGCAGCGGCGACGGTAGAGAATGCCGGTGACGGGGAAGTCCGCGTCACCTTTGACCAGCCGCAAAGGGCCATTACCCCCGGCCAGGCGGTGGTGTTCTATGACGACGATGTCGTTGTGGGTGGCGGATGGATCGCGGAAGTCGTGCGCTAATTCAGCCACGAATTAACACGAATGAACCCGAAATTGGCCGCTGATTTCCGCTGATGAACGCTGATGGAAACCTGGGGCGTGAATCGCGCGAACGAAGTACCCAGAGGGTTAACAGGTTCATGAAAACTGCACGTGCTAAGCTGCGGCTAAAGCCGCCCGCTTTGACAGTTGTTCCGGCATTTTTCCGCAAGCTCTGGAAGTCGTGCCCTGTTACCTGCGGAGGCTAAAGCCAGAATGCTCAAAGTAAGTGACATTAGGCCGAAGCCGCCCTCTGGTACGGTTGTCGCGCCTCTTTCCGCAAACTCTTCCAGCACGTCGGGCGTTGAAAGGTTGCTATCCCCGGACAATCTCAATGATCTTGCCGTGCAGCCCAGTCGAGGTAATCTCGATTTTGCCCACGGTAATCGGCAGCGTAAACCTGCGTGGTCCGGCGCTGCCGGGGTTGAAATACAGCACGCCATCGCGAGTTTCCTGCTTGGGCTGGTGGGAGTGTCCGCTGATTACGGCGGCAAATCCGGCAGCTTGCGGCTTGAGGTCGAGCGCGTTCAGGTCGTGGAGCACGTAGAAGTGCAGTCCGGCCAATTCGACCACGGTGGTCTCAGGAAACTTGCGCTTCCATGGTTCACGGTCAGAGTTGCCATGGATCGCAGTCACCGGAGCAATTTCTTCAAGGGACGAGATAATGGCCGGCGCGCCGATGTCTCCGGCGTGGATGATGTGCTCTGAGCCGCGCAGGGCGTCGATCGCTTCCGGACGAAGCAGGCCGTGGGTGTCGGAGATGATGCCAATCATCATGGAGAAGCCGTGACCGCAACCTGAATCTGTGCGACCTTCAAACACCAATTACCAACCGTTGTAGTTGGTACTCGGCATTTGGTACTCGATCATGACACAATTACCAAATTGCCAATTTACCCACTTACCAATTTATTCCACTCACTCAATCCCTACAGCCCGACTTCCATCCGCGATCTTGGGTCCATGTAATCCCGCAGCGCATCGCCGATGAAGTTGAATGACAGCACGGCCAGCATGACGGTGATGGCCGGCACCAGCACCATGTGGGGGGCATCGAAGAGGTGGGCGCGGGCGTCGTTGAGCATTGAGCCCCAACTGGCGGTGGGTGGGGCGATACCCAGGCCCAGAAAGCTCATGGTGGCTTCCGCGAGAACGGCGCCGGCCATGCCGATGGCAGCCTGCACGATGACCGGTTGAATGATGTTGGGCAGAATGTGGCGAGTAACGATGCGCCAGTCGCCTGCGCCCAA